>Ga0070706_100005397_pt1 | contig 12180 bp, 13 predicted proteins | sample KBSK5501metaG_FD_65476 | JGI IMG/M metagenome (GOLD analysis project Ga0070706, IMG submission 65476) | Corn, switchgrass and miscanthus rhizosphere microbial communities from Kellogg Biological Station, Michigan, USA - KBS K5-50-1 metaG | ecosystem: Host-associated > Plants > Roots >...
CCATTAGCGGCGATGCGGTCGGCGCCCGTGACCACTAGATCCACCTCGCCCCGCTTCATCACGTAACCCGCGGCCACGTCGGAGATGAGTCGATGGGGAATGCCCTCCTGCACCATCTCCCAGGCCGTGAGCCGCGAGCCCTGCATCACCGGCCGCGTCTCGTCCACCCAGACCAGCGCGACCTTTCCGCGCTCGTGGGCGGCACGGATCACGCCGCCCGCGGTGCCGTATCCGGCCGTGGCCAGCGCGCCCGCATTGCAGTGGGTGAGGATGCGGGCGCCCTCGGGGACGAGGGCTGCGCCGTGGCTGCCCATGGCGCGGTTGGCGGCTACATCCTCGTCCAGGATGGTCTGCGCCTCGGCCAGCAGCCGCGCCCGGAGGGCCTCCAAGGGCAGGGCGCGCTGCTCGGTGGCCACGCGCCACATTCGCTCCAATGCCCAGAAGAGATTCACGGCGGTGGGGCGCGTCGCCGCCAGCCCTTTAATGGCTTCCTCGAGGTCGGCGAGCAGCCCGGGGAAATCCTTGGCGCCGCTGGCCCGGGCGGCCAAGGCGACGGCGAATGCCGCGGCCACGCCGATGGCTGGAGCGCCGCGCACGACGAGACCACGGATCGCCTCCGCGACGGCCTGCCAGGAGTCGTACGCGCGCTCGACGGCTTGCGCGGGCAGCCGGGTCTGGTCGAGCAGGACGAGCCGATCGCCGCGCCAGCGGACGGGAGCGATCACGCCGAGGGATCTCCCAGTCGACCGCGAAGCGCGTCGAGAGATAGGTGCCGGACGCGGAAGAGCTTGTCCCGGCTCGCGCCGCCCCTGACGAGTTCCACCGAGGACAGCGGGACGTCAAAGGCGTCAGCGAGCAGCTCGATCACGGCGCGATTGGCTTCGCCGGCCTCGGGCGCGGCGGTCACGCGCACGCGCAGCGCCCTCCCCTGCCAGCCCAAGACCTCGTTCCGACGCGCTCGCGGCTGGACGCGGACGTGGAGCAGGCTGTCCTCAGCCCTTGCCGCCGGCATCCTTGGCATCGGGCTTGGCGTCGGCCTTGAGGTCCTGCTCCAGCAGGCGCTGATACATGTCCACCGTGGAGCGCAGCGCCTCCGCGAGCTGCCGGCGCGTGCGCTTGAGCTGCACGATCTCGTTCTGGATCATGGCTTCGGAGGCCCGAGCGGCATCGACGATCTTCTCGCTCTGCAGCTCCGCCTCCCGCACGAGCAGCGACGCCTCGCGGCGGGCGTTCTCTTTCATCTCCTCGGCGACCCGCTGGGTGGTCATCAGCGTCTCCTGGAGGACCTTCTCCCGATCCTCGAGCCCGCGCGTCCGCTCCTCGAGAGCCTGGAGCTGCTCCTTGAGCAGCGAGTTCTCCTTGAGCAGGGCCTCGTAGTCGGCGGCCAGATCCTCCAGGAAGGTGTCCACCTCCTGGACGTCGAAGCCGCGGAACATTCGGACCGTGAACTGCTGCTGGCGGATGTCCATGGGCGTAATGCGCACAATGGCCTCCTCAGTTACAGCAACCCGAACAGCGAGGGAAGGATCACCCGCTCCACGAACTGTATGGCGATGATGACGATCAGCGGGGATAGGTCGAGCCCACCGGTCTTCCAGGGGGGCAGGAAGCGGCGGATCGGCTCGAACACGGGTTCGGTGATCTGGCGCAGGAATCGCACGATCGGATTTCGGGGATCGGGGTTGACCCAGGAGATCAGCGCGGCGGCGATGACTACGTACGAGTAGAGCTCGAGCAGCCAGCCGACGAACGCGACGACCTCGATCACGTTAGCCGCTCTTGCCCAGCTCGCGCGAGCGCTGGGTCGCGCGCTCCACCGCGCTGATGAAGGTCCGGCGCACCCCGCCCTCTTCGAGCGCCGAGATGCCGGCGATGGTGGTCCCGCCCGGCGAGGAGACCATGTCCTTGAGCTGGCCCGGGTGGGTGCCGGTCTCGAGGATGAGCTTGGCCGAGCCGAGCACGGTTTGCGCGGCGAGCGTCATGGCGGTGGCGCGGTCCAATCCCATTTTGACGCCGCCGTCGGCCAGCGACTCGATGACGATCGCCACGTACGCCGGCCCCGAGCCGGACAGGCCCGTGACCGCGTCCAGCGCGTCCTCCTCGAGCACCACCACGCGCCCGACGGCGCCGAACAGTTCCTGCGCGGTTTCCAGGTCGCCCGCCTCGAGTCCGTCCGCGCGGGCGATCGCCGTGACGCCTTCGAGCACGAGGGCCGGGGTATTGGGCATCACGCGGATCAGGCGGGCCGGCCGGCCGAGCTGGGCGCGCAGCGTGCGCGTCGGAAGGCCGGCGGCGATGGAGATGAGCAGCTTGCCGTCGACCGACCCCGCGATCTCGTGAAGCACGGAGGCCATGATCTGGGGCTTCACCGCGAGAATGACAACGTCGGATTCGGCGACCAGCGCCGGATTGCTCTTGGCGGGGCGGATGCCGTATTGCGTGGCGATCTGCTCCAATCGCTCCCGCCGCACGTCGGTGGCCCCGATGGACGCGGCCGGCACGAGCCCCGCCTGCAGCAGTCCCTTGATCATGGCCTCGCCCATGTTGCCGGCACCCAGGAAGCCGACCTTCTTGCCTTTGATGCTCACCGTGTCTCCTTCGGGGCGGGCCGGGGACCGAAGATGGCCGTGCCGACCCGCACCAGCGTCGCTCCTTCTTCGATGGCGACCTCGAAGTCGGCGCTCATGCCCATGGACAGGTGCTCGAGGCCCGCGCCGTCACGGAGCTCGCGCAGCCGCCTGAAGAACGGGCGCGCCGCCTCGGGGCTCTCGACGGCCGGCGGGATCGCCATGAGGCCGCGGATCCGGAGGCTCTCGAGCCCGCTCATCGCGTCGAGCAGCGCCTTGAGCTCCCCGGGCGCCACCCCGGCCTTCTGAGGCTCCTCTCCCAGATTGACCTGGATGAGGATGTCGAGTGTTCGGTCGAGGGCGCGCGCCCGCCGGCTGAGCTCGCGCGCCAGCTCCACGCGATCCACCGAATGGATCCAGTCGAAGAGCCGCGCGGCCTCTTTCGCCTTGTTCGTCTGGAGCGAGCCGATCAGGTGCCAGGGCACCGGACGGCCCAGCGTCTCGATCTTCTCCCGCGCCTCCTGCACCCGGTTCTCCCCGAGGGCGGGGATGCCCGCGGCTACCGCGAGGCGAATCCGCTCCGCCTCGACGGTCTTCGATACCGCGACCAGCAGGACGTCGTCCGGCGAGCGGCCCGCGCGCCCGCACGCGCGCGCGATGGCCTCCCTGACCCGCTCAACATTGGCGCGTAGATCGAGCATGGGCGCTGCCGGTCCCGGATTCTAGCACGTTGGCCGGGGCCCGTCAGGCAGGGCCGCGACGGTGACCAGGCGTCCCTGGCCGCGGCCGCGGCGGTAGGAGAAGAACAGGTCGGTCCGGCACGCGGTGCAGAAGCGGGGATTGTCGATGCGCTCGGGCCGAACGCCGCCGGAGCGCAGCTGGTCTTCATTGGCCCGCCAGAGGTCCAGCATCCACTTCCCGGGGCCGACCGGGCGCGCCCACGAGGTCCAGACGTCCGGAAAGGCCCGCGACAGCGGCTCGATGACGGGCCGGTCCACCTCGTAGCAGCAGGGCCCAATGGCCGGTCCGATCGCGGCCACGAATTGGGCGGGCGCGCCGCCGGCGGAGACCAGCGCATCCACGGCGGCGCGCGCGGCGGCCTCGACGGTGCCGCGCCAGCCCGAGTGCACGGCCGCCAGGCGGCGCTTGATCGGGTCATAGAGAACGATGGACACGCAGTCGGCGGTGAAGACCGCCAGCGGCAGGCCGGGCTGCTCGGTCAGGAGCACGTCGCCGCGGCCGGCCAGCCCGCCGTGTTCGACGCGCGCCACATGGGCGCCGTGAACCTGTCTGAGGAAGGCGACGGGGGCGCTCGCGAGTCTACGCCCGGCGAGCAGCTTCACCGCCTCGGGCCCGAAGGGCGAGGAGGGATCGGCAGGCGGCGTCACTCCGGGAAAGTGCCGGGTGGTGAAGAGGTGGCTGACTCCCGCTTCTGCGAGGAGCGCGGACGTGAAGTAGAGCGGCGGATCGCCGACGAAGCGCGGCTCTCGCGTCACCGCGCGCTCCGGTGCCCTTTCATCGATCAAAAGGCGCTCCGCCGGGCGCGAAGTCCGCCGCCCTGGGCGCCACGGGCGGACCGCCCTCGGCGGGCACCGGCGCCCACACGCCCTTGATGCCCGCGAGCTCGGCCACGCAGTCTCGCCGCGAGAAGCCCGCCGTACGCTCGAGGACCTCGACTACCGCCTCGAGTAGCGTCCAGCCTCCGCCCAGGAGCAGAAGGTCGGCGCTCCACGCCGCCACGGTGGTGTATTCCTCGGGCGCCATCAGCCACACCGCCACGATCGGATCGCCGGGAGCGCGCTCGAGCGCGTGCGCCGCCATACCCATGGTCGCCAGCCGGGCCCGGAGATCGGCCATCCCGCTGTCCTTGTCGGGGCGCGCGACGAGCAGTCGCGGACGCTGATCGGGGCGGGCGCTGCGGAGGGCCGGCAAGGCGAGGGCGGGTGGCTGATTCGGGCGGCTGAGAAAGGCTACGGGCATCGCGCCGTTATTCTCTCACGACCGCTCGCGGGATCGCGCGCCAGGGCCGGGAAAAAAGAGCGGGGCAGGAAGCCCTGCCCCGCTCTCGGCCCGGACTGCCCGACGCGCTACGGGACGGTGACGGTGGCGCCGTCTGCGGCGCTGCTGGCAGTAATCGTGAAAGTGTCCCCGGTCGTCGAAGTATAGGCGTACGCCGACCAGCTCTGAGGAGGCGCGGGCGTGGAGCCAGGAAGGGGCCGGCGCTGACCCCGTACGAATTGACCTGGGGCGAGTTGAGCGCCGTCAGGTCCGGCGGCAGCGCCCCCATGTGGGTTTGATAGAGCGTAACCGCCGAAACGAGCGCCCGCACGTCCGCCTGAGCCTTGGCCACTCGGGCCCGTCCGTTGACATTGGCGTAGAGCGGGAGCGCGATGGCGGACAGGGTTCCGACGATGGCCACCACGACCATCAGCTCGACGAGCGTGAAGCCGCGCTCGGCGTCCGGCAGCCTCCGGACACGTTTCCAGAGGGCGATCATAGGCCTGCTCCTTTGCCCGTTATGTGGGCCGGAAACCCGGCCCGAAATAAGAGATCAGAGACTCCCGGGCTCTCCAATGCAGGGGCGGTGCCAGCTTTTTAGCAGCTTTTTGCGTCAAAGACCTGACGAACTGGCAGGATTGGGCTTGCCGGCTGATCGTCAAAATCTTGAAATCACGGTCGAACTTGGATTCCGACACGATGTGTCGGACAGAAGACAGAAAAACAGGGAGGCCGATGCCGCTGAGCGCGAGGCTCCGTCAGCCTCACGAACCCTCGAACTGCTCTGGGCCTAGTCGGCCTGACGCCTCAAGAAGGCCGGCACGTCGAGATCTTCCTCGGAGGGCGCCTCCGCTTCGGCGCGCACATCGGCCAGGCGGCGGCGCCACTCCCTGGCGGGCGCCGGCCCCCGCGGCCCCTTCGACATCTCCACGACCTTGTTGGCGCCCGGGCCGATCGTCTCGCGTCGGTCCGCAAAGCCCGTGGCGATCACCGTGATGCGCACCTCGTCCTGAAGCTTGTCGTCGATCACCGCTCCGAAGATGATATTGGCCTCCTCGTGAGCGGCCTCCTGGACGATACGGGCCGCTTCCTCGACTTCGTGAATGGACAGGTCGGCGCCGCCGGTGAAGTTGATGAGGATGCCGCGGGCCCCCTCGATGGACGTCTCGTCGAGCAGCGGGCTGGCCACGGCCTTCTGGGCGGCGTCGAGGGCGCGGTGTTCCCCCTTGCCCACGCCCGCCCCCATGAGCGCCATGCCCATGCCCGACATGATGGTGCGCACGTCGGCGAAGTCCAGATTGATGAGGCCGGGCACGAGGATGAGATCGGAGATCCCCTGCACCGCCTGCAGCAGAACCGTATCGGCGACCTTGAACGCCTCGAGCAGCGGCGTCCCGCGGTCGACCACGGCCAGCAGCCGCTGATTCGGGATGGTGATCAGCGTATCCACCACGCCGCGGAGCTCGGCGAGGCCCACGTCGGCCTGCTGGGCGCGCTTGCGCCCCTCGAAGGCGAAGGGCTTGGTCACGACGGCCACCGTGAGGATGCCGAGCTCCTTGGCCACCGAGGCGACCACCGGCGCCGAGCCCGTCCCTGTGCCGCCGCCGAGGCCCGCCGTGACGAATACCATGTCGGCGCCCTCGAGCACCTTCTTGATCTGCTCCCGGTCCTCCAGGGCCGCGTTCTTGCCGACCTGGGGGTCGGAGCCGGCGCCGAGGCCCGCCGTCAGCCGGGCGCCCAGCTGGACCTTGACGGGTGCGGGAGAGGCCCGGAGCGCTTGAAGATCCGTATTGGCGACGATGAACTCCACGCCGGTGAAGCGCGCCGCCATCATGCGGTTGATCGCGTTTGAGCCGCCGCCGCCGAGGCCGATCACCTTGATCTTCGCCGCTTCCCGCTCGTCCTCCAGCTCGAACACCGGGCGCCGCCCCTGTGTGTGCTCCATCGGCTCCTCCTTGACTCGAGTACGTGTGCGTGAGTGTCGCTGTCGCGCCGACGGAAGATTCAGGAAGAGCTCCGCCTGCCCGGCGGTTCCCGACGCCTTCCGCGCGCCAGTCCTTCTAGAAGAGCTCCGCAAACCAGTCCCTCATGCGACGGCCCGCGCGCTCCACCAGCGAGTCGTCGGCCACGTCCATTGCCGCTCCGCCGCCGTGGCCGCGGGCGCCGTAGAGCGCCAGGCCCACGGCGGTGGCGTGGATCGGGCTCTGCACCACGTCGGCCAGACCCGAAAGCCCGGTGGGCGCGCCGCGCCGCACGGGAGCGTCGAAGACCTGCTCAGCCAGATCGGGCACGCCGTGCATGATGCACGTGCCCCCGGTCACGACCACGCCGGCCGCCGCCACGTCGGCGAGCCCGGCGCGGGTCAGGTCGCGCGCGATAAGAGTGAAGATCTCTTCGACGCGGGGCTGGACGATCTCGGAAAGGATCTGCCGGGACAGCTGGCGCGGCTTGCGCCCGCCCACGGAGGGGACGTCGATGACCTCGTCCTCGCGCACCAGCGCGGTCAGGGCGCAGCCATGACGCTTCTTCAGCTCCTCGGCATCCGCCGTCGGCGTGCGCAGTCCCACGGCGATGTCATTGGAGATGTGGTCGCCGCCCAGCGGCAGGATCCCCGTGTACCAGATGGCGCCGTCGCGGAAGAGGGCGACATCGGTAGTCCCGCCGCCCAGGTCGATGAGCAGGATGCCCAGCTCCTTCTCCTCGGCCGAGATCACGGCCTCCGCGGAGGCCAGTGGCTCCAGGACCAGATCCTGGACCTGCAACCCGGCCCGGTTGACACTGCGGACCAGGTTCCTCACCGAGGTTGTCGCGCCGGTCACCAGATGGACCTCGACCTCGAGCCGCACGCCGAACATCCCCAGCGGCTCCTTGACGCCATCCTGGTCGTCCACGAGGAAGGTCTGCGGTAGGACGTGGATGATCTCGCGGTCCTGGGGTAGGTTGATGGCCCGCGCCGCGTCCAGGGCGCGCTCGATATCGGCCGGGCTGACCTCCCGATGCTTGCCCGACACGGCGACGACACCGCGGCTGTTGACGCCCCGGATGTGCCCGCCCGCCACACCCGCGATGACCGAGGCGACCTCCACGCCGGCCATCTCCTCGGCTTCCCCAACCGCGTGCTTGATGGACTCCACGGTCGAATCGATATTGACCACGACGCCCTTGCGCAGACCCCGGGACGGGCTCACCCCCACGCCGATGATGTCCAGATTGCCCACGGGCGACCACTCGGCGATCACGCAGCAGATCTTCGTGGTCCCGACGTCGAGCCCCGCGATTACCTGGCGTCCCTTGGTTCTAGCCATGTCTCCCTTACCTCGCCGTGGTTTTGAGCACGACCTGGTCGCGGAAGCGCAGGTCGATGGACGTCACCGCTTCCCCGACCGAGCGGAGCTGGGCCAGCACGCCCAGCAGACGGCCCAGCCGGGCCTCCCAGTCTTCCGCCCCCAGCCGCACCTCGATGCCGTCCACGGTGTAGAGCACGGGCCCATCGGGCCGGCTCACGTCGATCTCGGAGATCTGTGCGAGCAGCGCGCTGCCCGAGCGCAGCAGAATGCGGAGCAGGGAGACTCCGGCTGTGAGTCCGGGCGAGCCGCCGGCGCCAGGCGATAGATCCGCGGTGCCGAGGCCGGTGATCACGGGCGCGGCGGGCCTGACGGCCCGGCGCTCGGGTCCCAGGTCCACGCCCTGCTCGTCGATCCAGTGGAGCCGGCCGGCGTGCACGAGCGTGAAGGGTCGGCGCTCCTCGATGAGCACCGTGACTCGGTGCGGAAAGGCCCGGATGACCTCCGCACGGCGGACGAGCGGCAGCGATTCCAGCCGTTCCTCGATGGTCCGCGGATCGATCCGGAAGAAGTTGACTCCCGGGACCAGGCCGGCGGCGGCGATGGCCTCGCGGCTCAGCCTGTGCGCGCCCAGCACTTCGATCTCGGTGACGGCGAACCGGGCCGAGGTCAGCATCCAGCGCAAGCCGAGGCCGCCACCGGCGACGGCCGCGGAGGCGGCGACCAGCAGGGCGAGCCGGATAGCCAGGACGCGCGCCCGTCGAATGAGCCGCCGCTGCATCCGGGCACGGGAGACCCGCTGTCCGGCGATGAGCCGGCCCTTCTCCGCCAGGTCCTCCAGCTCCCGCGGAGCGCCGCGTGGGGACAGAACGGCCGTGCGGCCTCTCAAGTTTTAGACGTCCCCCATCATGCGGATCTCGGGCTCGAGTGTGATCCCGAACTGGCTCTGGACGCGCTCCCGCGCCATATCCATCAGGGCGCGGATGTCGGCGGCCGAGGCGCCGCCGCGATTGACGATGAAGTTGGCGTGCTTCGCCGAGATCTCGGCGCCGTTGAGCCGCTTGCCCTTGAGCCCGACCTTCTCGACCAGCCGCCCGGCCGCGTCACCCGGCGGGTTCTTCCACACGCAGCCCGCGGAGGCGAGGGCCAGCGGCTGAGTGGCCTTCTTCTGCTTGAGGCGCTGCTTGATGTCCTTCTGGATGTCGGCCATGGGCCGCCGGTGCAGCTGCAGGCGCGCCCCGATGAGCACGGAGCCCGTCGGCGCGTTGAACATCCGGTAGCTGAACGAGCCCGCGCCCGGCTTGAACTCGCCCATGGTGCCGTCGGCATGGAGGAAGTAGACCGCCGAGATGAAATCGCCGATCGCGCCGTCTTGCGTTCCCGCGTTCATGGCCACGGCGCCGCCGATGGTGGCGGGCACGCCGACAAGCGCCTCGATCCCGCCCAGATTGAGTGCCGCCGCCTCGCGGATGAGCGCCGACAGGCTCACGCCGGCGCCGGCGACGGCTTCTTCGCCGTTGAACTCGGCACGACCGAGGCAGCCCTCCAGCTTGAGGACGACGCCCCGAACGCCGCGATCGCTCACCAAGAGGTTGTTGCCGCCGCCGACGACGTCGACGGGCAGCTGCTCGCGTTCGGCGAAGGACAGCGCCAAGCGGATGTCCTCGACGTCCTGGGGGACGACGAAGATGTCCGCGGGCCCGCCGATTCGCAAGGAGGTGTGGAAGCTCAGGGGTTCCTTGAACCGCACCTCGCCCCGGATCTCTCCTAGCATTCGTTACCTCCTGTTGGCCTGTTCGCTGCCGTCGCTGAGGCGCGCCATCAGATCGGCGCCCAGCTGTCCCACGTCTCCGGCCCCGAGGGTCAGCACCAAGTCTCCCGGTCTCGTGGATTCGCACAGGTATTGGACAATGCCGTCGCGGTCGCCGTTCATGTAGAGGACTTCGCGGTGCCCGTGAGCGGCGATGCCGTCGGCCAGGTCTCGAGCGTGAACGCCGGGAATCGGCGCTTCGCCCGCGGGGTAGATGTCCATGACAACCAGCACGTCGCTCTGGTAGAACGCCGTCAGGAACTCCTTGCGCAGATGCAGCGTTCGCGTGAAGCGGTGGGGCTGGAACACCGTGATCACGCGCCGGTCGAAGCCGGCCTTGGCGGCGGCCAGCGTGGCGCGGATCTCGGCCGGGTGGTGCCCGTAGTCGTCGACGATCAGGACGCCCTGAGCTTCGCCCCGGATCTGGAAGCGGCGCTGGACGCCCGAGAAGCCGGCCAGCGCCTGCTGGATGCGCTCGAACGGCACTTCGAGGTCGAGCCCGACGGCGACGGCCGCCAGGGCATTGAGCACGTTGTGACGGCCGGGCACCTGCAGCGAGCCCGGGCCCAGCACCCGCCCGCGATGCACGACCTCGAACTGCGAGCTCATGGCCGAGAACGTGAGCCGGCGGGCGGTGAGGTCGGCGCCCGATTCCAGGCCGTACGTGATGACCCGCTTTTCGATTTGCGGGATCATCTGCTGGATATTGGGCTCGTCCAGACAGAGTACGGCGGCGCCGTAGAACGGCACCTTGTTGACGAACTGGAGAAACGCCGCCTGGATCGCCTCGAGATCCGCATAGTGATCCAGATGCTCGGCGTCCACGGTGGTCACCACCGCGATGGTTGGCGAGAGCTTGAGGAAGGAGCCGTCCGATTCGTCGGCTTCCGCCACGAGGAATTCCCCCTGGCCCAGGCGCGCGTTCGTGCCGAGCCCGTGCACCCGGCCACCGACGACCACGGTCGGGTCGAAGCCGCCCGCCGCCACCACCGCGGCCACCATGGAGGTCGTGGTGGTCTTGCCATGCGTGCCGGCGATGGCGATGCCGTACTTCAGGCGCATCAGCTCGGCCAGCATCTCGGCGCGCGGGATCGCGGGGATTCCGCGCTGGCGCGCGACCTGGACCTCGACATTGTCCCGGGCCACCGCCGAGGAGTAGACAACCACGTGCGCGCCTTCGACATGGGCGGGCTGGTGGCCGACGAAGATCTTGGCGCCGAGGCGCTCCAGGCGCTCCACGCTCTCGCTGCGCTTCAAATCCGAGCCGGTGACGCGGTAGCCCAGGTTCAAAAGGACTTCGGCAATGCCGCTCATGCCGACACCGCCGATGCCCACGAAGTGGATCTGCCGATATTTCTTGAACATCACGCCGTCCCCGCGTGCTGGGAGATATTGAGCAGGACGCCTGCCGAGAACATCGTCATGAGCAGGGCCGAGCCGCCGAAGGAGATGAACGGCAGCGGCAGGCCCTTGGTGGGCAGTGTGCCCGTCACCACGCCGAGGTTCACCAGCGTCTGGGTCGCCAGCATCAGGCTGAGCCCGAGCGCCAGATAGCGGCCGAACGGATCGGGCGCGCGCAGGCCGATGCGCAGCCCGCGCCAGATCAGCACGGCGAACAGTCCCAGGATCAGGGCGGCGCCCACCAGCCCCAGTTCCTCGCCGATGATGGCGAAGATGAAGTCCGTGTACGGCTCGGGAAGATAGAAAAGTTTCTGCTTCGATTCGCCGAGCCCGAGCCCCAGCCAGCCGCCCGAGCCGAGCGCGAGGAAGGACTGGATGATCTGGAACCCCGAGCCCTGCGGATCGTCGTAGGGATTCATGAACGCGATCATCCGCCGCCAGCGATACGGCTTCATGATCACGAGCGTCGCGACGACCGGCAGGGCCGCCGAACACACGGCCAGCAGGTGGCCCACGCGCGCGCCGGCCAGGTACACGAGCGCCAGCGTCAAGATCATCAACGCGAGGCTGTTGCCGAGGTCGGGCTGCAGGATCGTCAGCCCCGCCATGCCGCCGGCCACCATGAACACGGGGAGCAGGCCCTGGCTGAAGCTCGTGACCGCTTCCTGGCGCCGCGCCAGAAACGACGCCAGGTAGAGCACCAGCGCGAACTTGGCCAACTCCACGGGCTGGAACGACAATGGGCCGCCGCGGAACCAGCGCCGGGTGCCGTTGATCTCCTGGCCGAAGGGGGGCACGAGCACCAGGACCAGCAGGACCAGCGACGCGGCGAGCAGCGGAATGACCAGGCGCTCGAGCTTCCGGTAGTCCAGCATCATGGCGCCCCAGAGGCAGCCCAGGCCCAGCAGGGCCCAAAAGACCTGCTTCTTGAGGAAGAACAGCGGGTCGTGGAAGCGGTCCGCGGCGACGATGGCGCTGGCGGAGTACACCATCACGACGCCTACCGACGCCAGCGCCACGACGACGGCGAAGAGCCAGAGATCGGGAGTCAGCTTGCGCGGCATCAGCCAAGACTGGGGGGGAGCGACCGCCGCTCCTCCCCCAGACCCCCCCACCGGTT
>Ga0070706_100005398_pt1 | contig 12179 bp, 10 predicted proteins | sample KBSK5501metaG_FD_65476 | JGI IMG/M metagenome (GOLD analysis project Ga0070706, IMG submission 65476) | Corn, switchgrass and miscanthus rhizosphere microbial communities from Kellogg Biological Station, Michigan, USA - KBS K5-50-1 metaG | ecosystem: Host-associated > Plants > Roots >...
GCAGAGCGAATCGTAAAGCTTGGGCTGATCCAGGTGCCACAGGGACGTCGGCTTTTTGGTGGTTTGACGATTGAGGAAAATTTGCGCTTGGGCGCGTATACGAATCGAGCAGGGTCCGCTAGCGGAATTGTTACTGACCTGGAACGTGTTTACACGCTTCTGCCAAAGCTTCGTGAACGCCGCAGGCAATTAGCAGGTTCCCTCTCGGGGGGTGAGCAACAGATGTGTGCTATTGCGCGGGGACTGATGGCTCGACCTGACCTACTCCTGGTAGATGAACTTTCATTGGGACTGGCACCCAATGTTGTGGATGACCTTCTTGCCGCTGTAGATGATATTCACCGGCAGGAGCAACTGAGCTTTTTGCTGGTAGAACAGGATGTGCAGATTGCCCTCGAGCGCGCTGATCGGGGCTATGTAATCGAGAGCGGGCATATCGTTCTTAGCGGACCTGCCACTGACCTCTTAAAGAGCGAGGAGATACGTATGGCCTATCTCGGTGAGTAGAGTCTTATATGGGTGGGTTGAATACATGCATACTGGCTCATGGAGAACGGTGTAGCCTACTCTTGGCAAGGAGGCATGATACGAAAGCGCCTCTTATCCGAGTCGACAGATCGAACGACCTGTGTGAAAACGGGGCAAACGGACGCCCGGATAGCCAGCATGGAAGTCCTCAAACGGTCAAGGGGGAGGACTCTGGTGGAGTGGAGGAAAGAGGAAATCTATTGCCTCAGATATATAATTGAAATAATTGACAGATAAAAGAATCGACCCGGAGCACCTGTGACAGATAGACAAAAGCGGCCAGGGCGCTGTTATCCTCTTCCTCACCAGTAGCAAGCACCGAAGTTGCATAGAGCCTGTGCAAGGTAAGAGCCACTCAAAACGTTAGCGAGGAGTACGCGCATGGATGGCAGGTCCAGGTGACAGTATTAATAGAAAAACAAACAAGTTTCAGGAATAATATATTCTGCTTATAATCGACGGAACCGACGGGCGTCCGATGATCTCCAAGACGCCCAATGTGACAGGCGGACACGAGCAGCCAGTTCGTATTCAGAGCGCCTGATTGTTTTCTTGTGGTGTCTCGTTTTTCAAGCGCGAATGGTCCAAGTAGCCAGCACAGCTCTGCCTGGACAGCCGAATGAGGAGAAACAGCCCGAAATGAGTTTACACGAGGCTTGTCGAATGATCCACCTTATCCAATGGCAGTACTCTCAAGGATAGGAAATCGGCGCGAAGGCCTGGAATGACCATCACAGGGAAACCATTCGGAATTGGTGCTGGATATACCGCTTTGTCCTCTCATGCTGAAGGTGCATTCTGCACGGGACAGCGTGCCGGCACCCATTTCTGAATGGTCTCCCTAGAAAAAATGACGGACATCCCGAAATACCCGAAATGCCCGCATTCACTTTTCTGTGAATAGCCGTGTTACGCCGGTATGCCGAGATCGGCGTCCGCGACCTCGTAGAGCAATTGAGTCCTGCCACGCAACTTACGGTTGTGAGACTTGTTCTGGATAAAGACACGATAATCATCCAGGCGAGCTGGTCGGATGCGCGCAGTTTCTCCCAGGGGCAGACCCAGCATGATACGCGCCTGGTTTCCTGTAAAGAAATCACCCGTCGCAAGGTGCTGCAAGATGATCTCTTTGCTGGCCTGGATCGTCTCTGTTCTTTTGAATTCACAGAACCCTTTGCCTGTTTTGAAGATCAGCCCGTTGCGCTGCACAAATGCTTTGATGGGCTCCAGTTCCTCGACTTCTAGCACTTGGAATCGACCGGCAGGCACGGCGCGCAGCTCTATCGGCCCCTCCTCTACTGCCGGATCGCGCCCCTTCATGGTGGCAAAGGCACGCTTGAGTGAACGACTCATACGCCCCGTACGCTGAAGCTCTTGCTCATACGTCAGGAGCTTGATATCGGTGTGCTGTCGATAGCAGATCGCTATGAGCATAGCGGTGATTTCGGAAAATTGGCCCAAGCTCAGGTGCAATCCACCGGATGTCTCGGCCAGCTCTCTATAGAACGCCATCGCAGACCCTCTCTTGAGCGCCTGAACCGCGTAGATGCTGATGCCACGAGCTGCCAGCGCCGCGACTTCAGTACGCCAGTTCAGATGCTGGGGATTGTCTTCCGGCGCATGGGCAACATCGTCACCGATTATCACGAGGACGCGCTTCGCATCAGGACGCCAGGAAAGCTCCTGCGCTTCGTGAAGCACCAGCTCGTAGCATTCCGGGGCGTCACCCCCACCCGTGGGCGGAGTATGCTCAACGAAGTCCGTAATGCTTCCTGTATCCTGCGTCAGATCGAGATGCCGCGTGACATAGGTTGAATGTTCGTCGCAATAATCTCCATGCACGATAATACCAATATGGATTTCCGGCAATTCACCCATCAGTCGCTCGACCATTTGTTTGATGTTACGACGGACCTGAGCGAGGACAGAGGACATGCTTCCCGTCGTATCAAAGCTGATAACAACATCAATAGGGTCGGTTGTGAGTTCCATGTAGTTTTAACCCTTTCTTGATTTGAGTAGCATTTAATACTCTCTATACCTATTCTTTTTCGATACAATAGCACTGACGGAGTCAGACAAGTTTCTTGATATCCCCGTGGATACGGTAGAAATTTCCATGCGCGGCCAGTTGTACCGCATCAACGAGGTAGCGAGCGTGCTCCTCACGAATGTTTTGCGGGAACTGTACCCGCAGGTTTGCGCTATAACCGGCGGAAAGCACACGCATGCGTAATCGGCCCCCCTCGCGGAAGCATTCCAGCATAACCCCCCGGCTGGCATCGGTCGTTGTCTCCAGGGTGGTTGGAGAAGGGGAGGCACCAATCGGTGGAGCCTTGAGATCTCTAGCCTGGGGCAACCTTCCCTCTTTTGCTGCCTGGATGGCCGCTTCACTCACATCAAGACAGGCCAGCGCTCCAGAGGTGGTCACAAGGTAGAGCTGTTCATTCAGGTACTGCATGGAGTACGCGGAGCCACAGCCTGTCCCCAATTTCCAGAGCCGCTGCCCGTCCTGGTCGAAGCAGTACACGGAGGAGTAGTTATCTCCGGCGAAAACATAGCGGCCCTGCTCTGCCGTCGCGCACGAAAAGACGGCGGCATCACAGGCATAGACCACTCCCAGCTCGCCCTGTTTGCTGAAGCTGTAGACCTGGTGATCACTGGTGCCAGCATAGACCCAGTTCTCTGATTGCCAACCAAAGAGGACCGACCCGCGCGTGCGCTGCTGCCAGACTACCTGGCCGTCCAGGTTGTTATACATGGTGACCCCGGCGGAATGACCGTGATAGACTCCCTCTTCTCCGCAGCGCACCATCCAGCCGGAAGAGACCATGCTCGATTTGAGCCACTCCGACTCGTCTTCGTGATTGATCCGCGCAACCCGTCCACCGGCATCGGAAACGGCCAGCGCGCCATCCCTGATGTCCAGCCAGTAGATGTCCACATCCTCGGCAATCTGATAGGAGATGCGGGGAATTTTTCTGGAGAGATCATAGACATTGCCATCATCACATCCGGCATAGAGCCAGATATCGTCGGCAACCAGGCACTTGACGCCCTCCGGGAGCTGATAGTGCGCCTGCACCTGGCCATTGTGGTCGAGCCCAAAGACATTGCCAGCTTGATTCCCAACCCAGCACTGTCTTTCGTCAATAAAAATGCCGAAGGCAGCGCTGCCGGAGGCAAATGTCCAGAGCACGGGAGCCTGGCTGGCTGTTGATCGATTGCTCACGATGACGCGCCGGGTTACCGGACGTTTCTGCCTCAGCCCCATCACTGCCCGTTCATACCCTTTGTTGAGCTTCTCGCGAATCTTTTTGTCGGCGAATGTCTGTGCCAGCGCGGCGGTCGCATAGTCGCTTGCCTGCGCTTGGCCTGCATCTCCAATCCGTCCAAAACGAATGCGTACCTGGGTGCCGGCGACGACAAGCTCATAGAATTTGTGCGATCCCCCACCCTCCTCCGATAATTCAAGGTAGACAGTTTCTTCTGCCATAGCGTTTGTTTCCTTTCGGCCGCTTAATGGATCGCCGCCATCACGGCCTGGTCCGATCCATCGGGCAGCCGCGATACACCTAGTCCTACGCCGGAATTGCTTGCCAGACTGCTGGAATGGTTTCTTCCTCTCTCTGGTGATAGTCATCAGAGTGAGGAGGGAAGATGTTATACCGCTGCACTACAGAGAGCGTGCGTTCCTCGTCGGAAATCAAGCTAAGGAAAACGGTGAGCCAGTGGTCTGCCTCTGGCACGTCTTGTCCGCGCACAATGCAGAGATCCTGGACGTACTGACCATCGGTAAACATCCGTACGCGACGGTCGCGCCGTTTGGCCGGATCGCGCCTGACGCGATAGACCCGTCTTTCGGGCGCGTAGCGCACGCTGGAGATATCCAGAAAGTGCTGCCGCTCCAGCTGGGCATAGAGTGAATCTCCCAGGAAGAGACGCAGGGTATTCTCGGCGCGTTGGACTGGAGTATAGCCGTCTCCAAGGTCTGCCTGGTCGCCGACGCGAAGGATATCGGCCAGCCCCAGACGCCTGCCGTCCGCAGTTGCCGCGCGACGCGTTACCTTGAAATGTTCCGGCGGCTGGCCGGCGAGCGCGTAACCGGCGGATCTGGCAACAGCGGCGGCAATGGCGTAGCCGGCCCAGCCCGCGACTCCTGCCACCATACTCTCCGTGGTGGGATGGTAGCACCGGGCAAAGGCCACCAGTCCGGTCGCGGTCGCGCCATTGCCAGTTGTTAAATGCAAGAGAACAAAATGATAGGGCTGATTATCTAGAGTGCCAGTGCGCTGTTCGAAAGACCACCTTCCCCCCAATCCCGGCCATTGCTGGCGTGTGGCCCGCACCAGGCGATGGGTTTCGGCTGCTGCTCCACTGGCCCGCTCCACTGGCGGGCCGGCGAGCCGGGCATGTACTCCCCCTTCGGGGTTCATCAAGAGGTACGCGATGCGGGTATGTTTGCAGGAACGTCCCGTGTCCGGTGACCCGGCATCCTGGCGAAAGGTCCAGGATGGGCAATCACAGGAAAGCTGTCCTGACTGGTGATTGATCAGGACACGATACCAGGAATTGGCGCGCGAGGCCGATTCAACCGCCATCATCAGGCGATAATCACCATGTGCCAGGCTGCGCGGCATACCGGGCTCCTTTCCTTCACCCTCGCCCATCGTCGCGTTGAGGGAACCGCCTGTGTAGGTGAGGGGCGATCCCTTGCGCTGCGATGCTTCGCAGAAGGCGCTTGCCCTGGGGGGGTGGCTGGCATGAGCTACGCTGTATGTAGCGGCTTTAGCCACCCCGTGTCAGGCTGAGAATGAGAATATTCTCTACCTTGGGGTCAAACACAGCGACGGCTGTGGGGCTGGGAGCTGTGCCTGCCTGTGGCGGCTGTGCTGCCATGACCGGCCTGCTCTGATTGTGGGCGGCGGTGACGATCCCCTGGGCGACCTCAACAGCCCAGCGCTCATCCGCTTCCAAGGTATCCAATGCCGCAAGTGATTCAAGGCGAGGAAAAGTGACGGGGGCGTCGCCTGAGCGACCAAAGACACGAATAGTACCAACTCCAAGGACGGCAGGACTAAAATTTCCTTGCTGGCAGCGCTCCTGCCATCGGCACTGGAGCGTTTTCTGGCTTACGGATCGACGGGTCGTAGCCATGCATTTCCTCCTCTGTTCAGTGATACCTGAAGCTCAGAGCTTCACTACACATCTATTCTTTTCAGGCTCTTCCGGATCGGAAACGCACCAGACACATACCTTGCCTTTTGCTCGTCTTTGAGTCAATCTGGCAAACCTTTCGGAGCATCCTCTTTTTCACCAGCAGGCGCTGTTCTTAGCAATGCTAACAATTTGTCACGCATCACCTGGTAGTGCACCTTTCTCGCCATGCTGTTCTCTTTTTCAGGGTCGCAGGCAGCGGCGCTACGGTCGGCGGCGAAACCGGCGAAGGCAGCAAGGTCGTCGCCATAGGCAGCCATGAAAGCAGCGGCATCGCCGTAGTCAGCAGCGACGGCAGCGATGTTGCCATAGCCCAGCGTGGTGACGGTAGCAGTGACAGCGTTAGTGACAGCGGGATCAACGTCGCCAGTACCATACGAAACGTAAGCTACTGCAGCAGCTACAACGCTAGCATGAAAGGCCAGGCTCGCTGAGGTAGCAGCAGCAGCAACAGAGAATGCGCTCGCGGTAGTGAAGGCATTGGCGGCGTCAACGGCAGCCTGTCCACGAGTGGAGGCGGTGGTGAGAGCAGAAAGCCAATCCTGAGTAGAAACAGCTTCACCCTCAATCACGCGCTGATAGAGAGAAGCCACCGCAGTAATGGCCTGGCCTTGTTTGCCCACAAGGCGAAGAACCCCTTTCTCAGGATCGATGAGAAGCCAGACCATGAAACGCGCCAACACGAGCGAGAGATCGGCACCAACAGGAATACTGGTAAGGAAGGCAAACGGAAACCCTTTAGCCTCTTTGTTGGGCAGCCCTTCAAAAATGCGATCTTCAAGATATGCCAATTGTCGAGGAATGCCCAGTTCCTCCTCATAACGGCTATGCTGGTTGCTCTCAAGCGTGCATCCTACGGCGCCTGTGGCCTCCTCTCTCCAGGATGTTCCCTGCATGATTTCATTTGCAAGCTGATGAGCCAACACACGCTCTACGTGAAACTGCCTGATTTGCATATCGTTGTGAAATGCTCTTTGTTTGCTCATGGCTCTTTCCTTGCTCAATTCGTTTTGTGTCCGTTTGTTATTACACCATTCTTGCGCTTCGTGAAAAAAGCGGTTACCACCTCGTTTGAACAAAAACAGCTGGCCCGCTTTCTGAAATAGTTGCGTGGTCATGCTCTCACTCCAACACTCCTGGTCGGTCAGCCAAAAAGACTTCCAAGTATGCTTCATCCAGGCTGAGAGGCTCCGCGAGGACTGTGATGCTCTTGAAAATCGCCATGATCTGTGCGGAGACGGCATGTTGGGTGAAGTAGACCTTGCAATCCATCAAACTCTTCACACACCAGGCTTTTTACGCTCAGAGTTCACATCTGTGTTGTACATTTGTTACTTTGAACTCAGCCGGAATACTTTGAAACAGCTACCTCCTGGCAATTCTTGACTCATCATCAGAAAAAGAGTAAACTCACCCAAATGAACGAACATCCGTTCATTGTGAGCAGTTTAGTAGTCTACGAGGATGTGGCATTCGATGGAAGAGCAAGATAGCACTTCTCCTACTCATTGCTTTCTGGATACCAACACGTTTCTGCATTTCCAGAGGTTTGACACAGTTGATTGGCCAAAAGTGCTGGGAGCACAGCAGATTTGTCTCATGTTAACTCCAACCGTAATGGAGGAACTTGATCATCATAAAGATGACCCCAAAAATTCAGGTCGCCAAAAGCGCGCGAAAGAGATTCTCTCGAAATTTGACGATATATTACCAACAGACACAGCTGGTATTCGTGTTCCAGTGGGTCAAAACCCAAATGTGGAGCTTCAAGAGTTACTCGATGAGCCGAATATTGACCTGAAAGCATTCGGTCTCAGTTCTCAAAAAGGTGATCATTGCCTTTTAGCCAGTATCCTTGATTTCCGCAATGCTCATCCTGGAGCAACGATCTGCCTGATCACAAGAGATTTTCCGCTCCGTCGAAAAGCACTTCAGCTCAAGATCCCTGTCGTGAATCCAGAAGGAAAGATCGACCCATTGGCAGATTTTTCCACTGAGGCTGTAGAACGACGAAGGCTGGAGCGTGAACTCCAGGAACTCAAGAATCGGCTTCCGAAATTAACATTCGGCTTCTTTGAGGATGCAACAAGAAAGATTGTGCCATATACTACTGCTCCGCTTTCAAAGGTGCAGAATATTGAGGTGCTTACCCAGGCATTCGACTCACAGTTTGTTCCTGTGCAAGTGATTGAGCGAAAACAACGGCTGGAGCGCATCCTCAAAGAGGCCATCCACCAAACATCTGAAGAAAGCATTCGGGAGTTTCGAGAAAAATATGAACGGTATCTCGAACTGTTTGAGGCAGCCTGCAGGAGAGACTACCTTCAAAAGTATGGACATCGCTGTCGTCTTGATCTCATACTTCACAATGAAGGTAATGCAACAGCAACAAGTGTTGAAATTGTTCTCCAATTTCCTGCTGGTTCTGTCGTCATTCGTGCCCAAGATGAGGAGGAAGCCCTGGAATTTCCAAAAGAGCCACAGCCCTCATGGTTAGAAGAGCGTGCTCATTCTCCCTGGTCTGGTATCTACGGCCTTTCGGGTCCCGCTTTTGCGCTCCCTGTCAAGCGAGATTACGCCGCTGAAGCAACATATGCTTTAATGAGATCACAACAAAAATGGAAAGGGCCATTTTGTAACGATACCAGTGACACCCATATCGTTACCTATCGAGCAGAGGAATTACTCCATGAAAAAACATGGGAGCTGCCACCAATCATTGCCTGCATTTGGCCGGGTGGCTCCTCCATAGACTACATGATACGCGCGAGGGAACTGCCCCGAAAAATAGAGGAAAAGCTCCATATCAGGTGGACCTCAGCGTAGGCCAATTCACAAGTCGGGAGGCAGATCGTTCAAAAGACCGTTCTCCTCCCGCTGCATTTGCGCACGCATCTGCATCACAAAGGTTCGGTACGGTTCCAGGACCGCCAATTTTGCCTCCAGCTCCGCAATCCTAGCCTCCTGTTTCAGCCTGGCTTCGACCAGGGCCGCTTGCTGTTGCTGCACTTCCAGAAGCTGCTGCTGGGCCGAACGCAGGCGCGCGACCAGTTGTGGCTTCTTGTAGCTGAGCAAAGGATCGCGAGGTGCAGGTGCGGTTTCTTCATCAGCGCGAGGTTTCCGCTTGCGCTGCTTCTTTGCAGCCACGAGATGGGTACTGTTCGCTCGGAACAGCGCCAACGCCTCCGGATTGCGGTGGATCGCGGCATAGCGTAATCCGCACTCGTCGTAGATCGTTTGGACTGAGATCTCTTGCTTCTTCGCTTTCAACGCGTCGATCGCTGTCCGCAGTCGCTCGACGGTGGCCAGCCGCCTCTCCGTAGTTGACTGTTTAATCCCGGAAAGTTGCGCCTCCGAGTAAGGGCGAGACAGACGCGGGGCCCGTCGCCTAGCCTTCATTTTCATCGCCAGCCTCCGCATTTCTGGAGGGAGAGGGGAGCACTTTGAAGACCGGGATATAGCGGCCTGCGGCATCCTCCTCAATTTGCAGACGCATGACATTGATCATATCATCGAGCACCTGGACTTTGATGCGCGCCTGACGCGCGTCGATAGCATTGCCCTGGGCCTCGAATATTTCGGCTTGTCTTGCATAGTCTGTGCGCCAGGCAAGGGCTGCTCCCAGTTTCTCTGGATCTTCGACATGGTAGCCACATCCCAAACACAGGGAGCGATCATGCTCGCGTGGGTACAGCCCTGGGCAGGCGCAGTGACCAAAAGCGGTGGGATGCAACGCATGCCAAAGCTCATACGCTCCCTGAATCGCTGCGTTTTTCTGCTCCAGGTCAGCCATGTTTGGGATCACCGCCAGTAACATATGATCCATCTCCTCCTGCTCATCGAGGTCTGTCCGGATCAGCGCAAACCGCTGCTCCTCGGTCATGAGCGTGTAGTACTGTGAGATTTCGGAAAGTCCAGGCGTGTGTCCGGTGAGTTCTCGGAGGCGGTGATGCAGGAAAAAGTGGGCGATCACTTCTGGGGGAACGTGCCGGTAGTGCCTGGCGTGAGTGGACATGACGTGACGCAGGACATGGACCCCAACACGAATGGGCTTTCCCTGGGCTGTGAAAAGATCAAGGCCATGGAACATAAAGCGCAGAAGCACTTGTACATCAGCAGAGCTGATACTCGCGGGCACCTCATCCGACAAGGCATCCCACTGAAACAGATAGCGTTCAGGACCCAAGTGCTCCCGTTTGGTATTGGTGCGTGCTGGAGCTACAACAGGAATCTCTCCATGTCTGGCTTTGAGCAACTGTTTGATTTCTTCAAGGAGCCGCACGGCTTCTTTACTCAAGGGGAACAATTAGCTCTGCCCCCTTGCTGACGAAGAACAGGTCCAGAAGAGAACACACCCTCACCGAAGTCCCTCGAACAGCGGGTAGCTGGAGAGATAGCCGAGTTCGACGAGTTCGGTGCGCGGCACGCTGCGCGCCATCGCCTCACGAATCGGTGCGATGCGGGTCGGCACAGAAAAACCCGGCAGCCAGTCGTCGTGATGATCCAGAATCACGCGGCGTGGCCGCAGCAGGTCGGCCTGCCGTGCCACGAACTGGGCAAGCGTGCCCTGAATGGGTTCGCCATCGATGGTGCCGCGTCCAGCAGCAGCCAGGATGGCCACATCGGGGCGCAGATTGTGCAGAATGCCGCTCCAATGCCCGCTGGTATCCTGATACAACAGCGAGCCTTCTGGCGTCTCGAACAGGTACACGAAGCTGCCGCCATCGCCACGTACCCCCTGCGCACTCGCCTGTAAGTGCTCTCCGACCTCCGGCCCCAGACTCGCCAGCCCCTGCATCACCTCTTGCAGACGAGTCATACGCTCCTGGTAAGTCACTCCCAGATCGCCCAGGCAGACCTCGTCGGGCTGGTACATTCCCCCTTTTGGCGTCCACACACAGGAATGCAGGCTCGGATAGACCGCGACGGTGACCTCCGGGGAGAGGCGAATGCGCTCCCCACCGCCGACCGAGAGCAGCCGAGCCAGCGGCACGCCCTCCTGTTCCATGATCCGCATCGTCTCATGCGAACCGATGATGGTAGCCCCGGTTCGCTTCGCGATGCGCTCGGCTCCCCAGAGGTGGTCGAAATGGGAGTGGCCAACCACGATCCAGTCGGCGCGATCAATGTCATCTGCTCGCAAGCCGGTGCCGGCAGCTCCAGGGATGCGATCGATATACGCATCCAGGAACAGCACCAGCGAACCGACCGTGAGCCGGAAGGTGGCGCAGCCATACCAGTCAAGCCTTGTCATCGTCTGTCTCCTCCTTTGTACTTCTCCTGAGCTGCTGCATCAGCAGGAACGCGTTTCCTGTCACAGATGGGAAAAACAGTGACAATCGGGTGTCCTACACATTTTTGCAAGCGGTTGGCGAAGGTGGTCCGCTAAACTGTTGTGTGAGACGCTCCCATTAGGAGTCTGCTGCTGATGAAAATACGGGCTTGATATCGACGACCGGGGTTCCATCAATCGCTTCGATCGGTCCCACTTTGACTCTCTTCCCGGCGATTTCTCGAACCGTCACCCGATGTAAGCCCAGGGGATTGGGTCGATCGGGAGACCGTGTCGCAAAGACTCCGGCCAGAGGCCTGGTCTCGTCATTGCGAGGATGTGTTTTCAAGATGTCGCGCCGAGCTTTGTGCAACCAGGTAATCACGATGAGTTCATCGCCCACAACAATCCCTTCCAGCCCCTCTGCAACCGACGCACGCACTTCGAGCCAGGCGTCGGGCGCGCCTTCGCGGCCCTGGTTGGGTGCTTCTCCACGATCTTTGAGAGGCGAGTGAAGGAAGCCCGGTGGTAAAAGTGAATAGCGCGTCTCTTGCATGACGTTCCTTCCAGAATCAGTGTCAACCGAATTATAGTATACGTGATCAGAAAAAAGCTTCTTGGATCTTGCCTCAAACGCGCTCGGCCAGCCCGTGTTTTGCAAAAAGCTGTGATGTACCCGTGACGATCTCCTCGCTTTTTCTCTGTAAGCACACGATCCCATCCACAGCCCGAGCCGGCCATCGTATGTGCTCTCAACGTGAGATGACCGGGGAACACTTCCTATTTTAAGGACCGGTGAGGCCGGTCAATTGCTCGGAGAGCTGCCGGAGTTGGTGACGGGCCTGCCGGTCGTAGGCCTGGCTCTCGGCTCGCGCCTCGCGCAGACCATTGAAGTAGCGTCCGCTGACCAGGTCCAACTCAGGCGCCGTGATCAGATGCGTGGTGGCCTGCACTCCCTCCTCGATGGTGCTGACGCCGCTGCCCCTGGCGGCCAGCACCATTTTCGTCGGCATATAGGTCGCCGGATGCAAGCAGTTGGCCGTGACACCAGTCCCCGCGAGTTCCTCGGCTAGATCAAACGTGAACATCACGAGCGCCAGCTTGCTCTGGCAATAGGCCTGGACGCCATCGTAGTGGTGCTCCAGCATGACGTCACGAAAGT
>Ga0070706_100005400_pt1 | contig 12175 bp, 9 predicted proteins | sample KBSK5501metaG_FD_65476 | JGI IMG/M metagenome (GOLD analysis project Ga0070706, IMG submission 65476) | Corn, switchgrass and miscanthus rhizosphere microbial communities from Kellogg Biological Station, Michigan, USA - KBS K5-50-1 metaG | ecosystem: Host-associated > Plants > Roots >...
CGCAAGTTCGAGCCAAGGTTACATACCTGGCCCTACTACCAAATTGGAGAAGGGCTCTGCCTGCCAATTTCCGCTCGCTTCGTCGACAACCTGGTCGATACTTCCGGGTCCTCCTTGAAGCAATGACTAAGGCGATCCAGCAACGCCGCCTGGCTGCGCTCCGGCACTTCTTCAAGGCGGGCTACCTGGCGGATATATTGTTTCGCGAACCCGCGGACCAACTGCACGCGCACTTTGCCTCTACTCCCACTCTGGTTGCGATGTTCACTCACCAACTGTCGGGGACTCCTTACACCTTTACCGCACACGCGAAAGACATCTACGTCAGCGATCCGGACCTGTTTCGCCCCAAACTTGAACTAGCCCAAGCCGTCGTTACCTGCACGCAATACAACCGCGGTTATCTGGTCAAGCAATTCGGACGCCTGGCGGATCGCAAGGTGCGGTGCATTTATCATGGGCTTGACGTTTCACAATTCAAGTTTACTTTGTCCAGAAAGGAAGACCCCGGTGAGCCAGTAATCCTTTCCGTTGCCAGGCTGGTTGAGAAGAAGGGATTGGAGGATTTGATTATGGCGGCTGACGTTCTTCGTCGACGTGGCCGCGCCATAAAGGTGGAGATTATTGGCACCGGCCCTCTGCGTGATACTCTCCAAGCTCAGGCGCAGCGACTGGGATTGGCGGATCGAGTCAGGCTGGCGGGCGCCCAGGCTCACGACGCGGTCTGTCTCGCCTATCAGAGGGCTTCTGTCTTTGTTCTTCCATGCGTTGTCGCTTCCAATGGCGATCGAGACGGGATTCCGAATGTGCTGCTGGAAGCCATGGCGAGTGGTGTGCCGGTCGTTTCAACACCAGTATCAGGCATACCGGAAGTGATTGAATCTGGTGTTAACGGCCTCCTCGTGTCGCCGCATGACGCGACGGGCCTTGCCGATGCAATTGAGAGATTGCTGGCGTCGCGGGAATTCAGTGAAGGCCTAGCCCGCACAGCAAGGACCAAACTGGAATCCGCCTTTTCGCTAGAGGCCAGCGCAGAACAACTCCTAGCCGTCTTCAGAGGATCAGAGCCCGAGAACCAATCTCAAATCGATTTCCATGCTACCGGGGTCGCCGGAACTGTGACCCCATTTGCTAGGCACTCATGAGAATCCTGTATCTATGTTCCGATCATGGCGTGGACCTCTCCGGTGTGAAGGGCGCGTCGATCCACGTTCGGTCGTTCGTTCAGGCGCTCGCCGCACTCGGACACGAAGTGATGGTTATAGGCACCAGGGTGAGTTCGCCGGAGTCGTTCCATGCGGTGTCGCATGCCACCGCTTTCGAAGCGCCTTTGGCATCGTGGAACCGGAAATTGCTCAAGGCGATGAGGGCCGGTGATCGATTTCTGGGTCGTAGCCCTGGTCGGGGGCGCGATATCATTCGGGCTTTGCACAATTCCGAGTTTTTCAAGGTGGCAGATCAACTTGCAACCCGGTTCTCCCCGAGCTTTATCTACGAGCGCTATAGCCTGTGGGGGACAGCGGGGAGCTGGCTGGCGAGGAAGTGGTCGATCCCTCTGGTTCTGGAGGTTAATGCCCCGCTCACTTATGAAGAACAGTATTACCGCGATGGCGTTTCCTTCCCGACGCTCGCGCGATGGGCCGAGCGCCACATCTGGCGCAGGGCGGATTTGTTGATCGCAGTTTCGCAAGCATTTTACAGCCATTTTGACGAAGCCCGAGTGGCGCAGGAAAAGGTGCGCATTCTTCCCAACGCGGTCGATACAAGCCTGTTTCGGATTGAAGGCGGTGATGATTCGCTCCGGCGCCGCATGAACCTTGATGGCCGTTTTGTGGTTGGTTTCGTGGGCAGTTTCAAGGCCTGGCACGGGGTGGAATTCCTATTCAAGGCCTTCGTACGGTTACGCGGGGAGGATCCCTCCTACCACCTGCTGCTGGTCGGCGACGGCCCCATGCGAGCTGCCTTGGAGGATGAGACTCGGCGACTGGGTCTTCAAGGGGCGGTGACTTTTGTTGGTAGCGTCCTCCATGAGGACGTCCCCCGGTACCTCGCGGTCATGGATGTCGCGGTAGCCCCGTACCCGCCTCTTGGAGATTTCTATTACTCGCCGCTCAAGCTTTATGAGTATATGGCGGCAGGCCGGGCTATCGTAGCAAGCAAGATCGGGCAAGTGGGAGAAGCGGTCGCTGACAGCCGCACGGGGTTGCTGTACAAACCAAACGACGTCGAAGAGTTACTGCATTGCCTCCGCCGATTGCGAAACGACGAGCAGCTCAAAAGAGACTTAGGCAACAATGCTCGCATTGCATGCTCTAAGAACACTTGGAGCGAAAGTGCCGCGCGAGTCCTGAGCTGGGTTGAGCCGTTGCTGGCACAGAAGAGGAGCAGGACTTCATTGCTCCCGTCAGTCGCTCAGCCGTCAGGTTAAACGAATGAACGCCTTACCTTCCAAGACGCCAGGTTCCATGAGCCTTTGGGTTAACCAGTTCCTCCCTCTTCTCCGTCCTTACTGGCAGAAAGTCAGTCTCGCGTTTTTGGCGGTAGTTTTCTCCGCTCTCCTTAGCGTGTTGCGCCCGTGGCCGCTCAAAGTGGTCATCGATCAGGTTCTCTCACATAAGCCCCGGCATAGCCATGTGCCACTGCTCGAATTGTGGCTGGAGCACGCGCATTTCACCCCCTGGCAGATTCTATACGGCGCCTGCGCGGCCACGATCCTATTCGCTCTCATTGGCGCGCTATTTAGCCACTTCTCGATACGGCTTCTGGGAAACGTGGGCCAACATTATGTGTTTACGTTGCGGCAGAACCTATTCGCACACCTGCAGCGCCTCTCGCTGCGCTTCCACGACAGCCAGCGCACAGGAGACCTGACGACACGGTTGACGGGCGACATTCAGGCCATACGGGATCTGATCTCCAACACAGTTACAGTTTTCTGCAGCAATGGACTCCAAGTAATAGCCATGGTCGCATTGATGTTATGGCTCGACTGGCGGCTCACTCTGGTCGCCGTGTCGGTAATCCCGCTGCTGCTTTTTATGGTTTTTCGGTATACCTATCGTATGAAGCTTGCCGCTCGCAAGGCACGAAAGAGCACAGGGCTGATGGCCTCCCTGGCGCAGGAAACTCTTGCGTCCATCCGGATCGTGCAGGGTCTCGCACAGGAGGACCAGGTTGAAGAGCGCTTCCGGGCCAAGAGCAAAGACAACTTGGAAGCCTATCTCGAGAGTGTGCGCTACCAATCGCGGGTCGGGCCCCTCGTGGATATCATCGCCGCTTGTGGCATAACCATCGTAATGTGGTATGGGACCTCGCACGCCCTCCGCGGAGAACTCACAACCGGCGACGTGGTCGTCTTTTTCGCCTATGTGACGAGCTTTTACAGGCCAATAAGAGCCATGGGAAGCTTCTCCTTTCTCTTTAACAGAGCGACGGTCGGCGCGGAGCGGATTGCGGAGGTTCTAAGCGTCCAATGCGAACTGGCCGACCGCGAAGGAGCGCGTCCCGCTCCTAAGCTTAGCGGTGCAGTAGCCTTTCATGATGTCTCGTTTGAATACAAACCGGGACGGCCTGTGCTCCATGATATTAACCTTGCAGTTGCTCCGGGCGAAAAGATTGCCATCGTCGGGCCTACGGGAGCGGGGAAGAGCACGCTCATAAGCCTGGTTCTGCGCTTCTACGACCCGACAGAGGGGGCGGTCTTAGCCGATGGGAAAGATCTCCGGGACTTCACGCTCCTTTCTCTGCGTGAGCAGATCAGCCTGGTGTTGCAGGATTCGCTGCTGTTGAGTGGCACCATTCGCGAGAACATCGCTTTTGGCCGCCCTGACGCAAGCGACGAGGAGATTGTCGCTGCAGCTCGGTTGGCCAATGCTCACGAATTCATAGTGGATCTACCGGGTGCGTACGATAGCCCCGTTTCCGAAAGGGCCACTACCTTGTCAGGGGGGGAGAAACAGAGGATCGCGATTGCACGGGCGGTTTTGCGCGATGCACCGATCCTTGTTTTGGACGAGCCAACCAGCAGCCTGGACGCTGCAGCCGAACAGGCAGTCATAGAAGCCCTTCGTCGGGCCGTCGCTGGGCGGACAACCTTCATCATTGCTCATCGCTTTTCGACCGTACGGCTCGCAGATCGCATTATCGTTTTGGACGATGGACGGATTGTTGAGCAAGGCACTCACGACGAGCTTTTGTCGCGAGACGGAAGGTATGCATTTCTGTATAACCTGCAAATGTTTGCGGAATCAGAGAGTCAGCCTGTGAACGCCCATGAACCTGCTTCGCGCAGCTAAGTCCATACCGGAGATATTTAATCCGGCTTCCTCTAACCTGGGGCGTGGAAAGTGGATATTGCGGTTCGCGACCAAGATTTGGGCAGCTAGTGCTCTCTGGCCTATCTGTAGCGTCGTTTATGGCCAGGAAATACGAATATTGAAGGGGACGGTTGAGGATTCCGTGGGAGCAGCGATTGCCGAGGCCAGTGTCGCCTTGAAGCACGCTGCGAGAGGAAAGGAGTTCCCATCCGCGACCGGCGAGCCGAAAGGCTAAGATAGTGAAAGACCTAGGAGTCTGCGGAAGAGCTCAGAAAGCAGATTCCTCGCGGGAAGCCCGCCTGTAATGACAAGGGTAGCAAACTCGTGCCCGTCCCGATTTCACCCCCAGGCGGTGTTTTTCGGGAGCCTGCCAGGCGCTCAAGAATCCCTTAACTTCTTTCCTTCCAAATACCGGGCGCTAGCATTCCAATTTTTGATTCTTCTGTCCGCTGCGAATTGCTTAATGGCACAGGATTCGGCCGCTGTTGTCCAAAATTTGGCAGTATCCCGGATAGCCACCATCCGCCGTATCACTCTGCTGAAAAACGGCAAATACGTTGAATTCGAAATCAATGCTAGCCAGAGTGTTGATCCCAAGACTCGGGTGTTGAGCGGACCTGATCGACTTGTGATCGATTTCCCGAATGCTGTTCCGGGAAGTGAACTGCACAATCTCTCGGTCGATCAGGGAGAAGTGGTGGACGTACGCGTGGGGCTGTTCGAGAAGAAGCCTCCGGTGACTCGAATTGTACTCGACCTGAAGACGCCGCAGAACTTCCAGATATTGCCGTCGGGTAGCAGAGTGATCGTAAGAGTGGGTAGCGAAAGCATTGGCGACGCGGTTTCCACAGCCGCCCCGACCGTGAACCAGCCTGCCCCCCCCCAAGCTAAATTGAATCCCTCTGAATTGACCCGATCGCGAGTAACGACTATTACCGGCGTCATTAGATCGGGCAACGTTCCTGTTCCGGGGGCGACTGTAACTGCCGTGAATGCAGCCAACGGACAGAAGATCGTGGTCTGGACGGCGTTTGACGGCAGCTACACAGTTCAGGTGCCTACTCCCGGCCACTACAGGATCCGAGTGGAAATGACTGCATTCGCGCCGGCCACCCGTGAGGTTGATGCGAAACATTCAAGTACCCGCGCGGACATTGCGCTTGCCCTGGCATCGCGCAGCGAGCGGGTTGCCGGCACCGCGGAAGGACAGACAACGATGGCCGCAGGCAACCGCGGTTTTCAGAGTCTTTCTGTAATGGAGGGCGAAGCCGGTGGGGATCTTGGGAATGCAGGGGCAGGAGAGGGAGTTGTGCCACCGGGAATGTCGATTCCAGGCATGGATCAGGATAGCGCGACAGAATCGATCTCCTATTCCGGCAACAGAACAGGTTCTTTCCTGATCAGCAGTGATGAGCTGCAGCAGAGGATGCGGGAGGCGCGCGACCAGCAAGGAGGGCTGGGAAGTAACTACGCGCAGCAGGGTTCGCCAGGCGGACTGTCCGGTACACAAGAGGGACAGCCCGGAGGATTTGGTCCAACAGCGCTGGCACCCAGGGGGCAAGCGGGCGCGGGAGGGCTGAGTGGGCCTGGCGGCAGGTCCATGATGATCATGTTCGGCGGCCGCGCCAGATTCGATATTAACCGGCCGCATGGCGGCTTCTATTACACGGTCGGAGACTCGGCGCTGAATGCGGCTCCTTACTCGTTGACCGGAAATGCCTTTTCCAAGCCCGCCTATCGGCAGCAGAAATTCGGAGCCACAATTGGCGGGCCCCTGACCATCCCCAAGATCTACAAAGGCGGAACGAAGACCTTCTTTTTCGCGAATTACAATGGCTCGCGGGGGAAGAATCCATATGACGCATTCTCGACAGTTCCCGGCGACCTCCTGCGTAGCGGCAATTTTGCGCTGCTGTGCCACACGGGTTTCGGCTCCGACGGGATCTGCAATGACAGGAACTCCAAGGGCGAGGTAATTCATCAGATCTATGACCCGTGCGGCGGTAGCGTGAATGCGCAGGGCGGCTGCATCTCGGCTTCTGCAACTCCGACGCCCTTTGTAGGGAATCTGATCCCGGCGACTCGCATCAGCAGCGTGGCGGCTGGGTTACTGAAGTTTATTCCTACACCGAACCTGCCGGGTACTGTGAAGAACTTCCATTATGTGACTTCCGCCACCAACAACAGCGATGATTTGAATTTCCGGGTGATGCACGCATTGGGCAATTCTGCTATCGGACCTCCAGGCCGCCGCCACCGTGGCTCGCAAAACAATCTCACCTTTGGATTCCATTACCACTCCGCCGATGTGGCCTTGACCAATCAGTACCCAAGTGTTGGCGGCAACACCAACATTCGCAGCTTCGACATACCGGTTGGCTACATCCGCAGCTTCGGAAAATTGACCAGTACCACGCGAGTCGATTTCAACCGTGGCCGCACCTCAACCCACAACCTCTATGCGCTTTCGCAGGACATCACCGGGGACTTGGGCATCACCGGCGTGTCGCAAAACCCTTTCGACTGGGGCCTGCCCAATATTTCCTTCACTCATTTCGGTAGCATTCACGATACAAACCCACGGCTTTCACGAAATCAAACCCTCACTTTTTCCGAAAAGTTGATCTGGAATCACGGCAAGCATACCTGGCGATGGGGCGGCGATTTCCAGAGAATCCAGCTCAACACGAAAGCGAGTAACGATGCTCGCGGTACTTTTGTATTCACCGGCGTAAACAGCGGTTATGACTTTGCCGATTTTTTCCTCGGGCTGCCGCAACAGACGCAGGTGCAGTTCGGGCAGGACAGCTACCATTTTCGTGCAATTTCCTGGAACGTGTTCGGACAGGACAACTGGAAAGTACGTGGGAATCTCACGCTGAATCTGGGTGTCCGTTATGAATATGTTTCGCCTTTCAGCGAAACAAATAATCGGATCGCAAATCTGGACCTTTCGCCCGGTGTGCTGAATCCTGGGCTTGGGCCCGCCGCGGTAGCGCACGTGCTGCCTGGCATGACCGGACCATACAGCGGCCATTTTCCGGCGACGCTGATCCGTCCCGACCGCAACAATTTCGCCCCGCGTGTGGGACTGGCTTGGAAGCCGCTCTCCAAAACAGTTGTACGCGCCGGCTATGGCATTAACTACAACACCAGCGCTTATCAAACGATCGCCCAGCAACTTGCGTTTCAGCCTCCGTTTGCGATTGCGCAAACTAATCCACAGTCCTACCCCGGACAATTGACGTTGCAGCAAGGATCTTTGACATCGGCTCAGAATGGAATCACAGACAACTATGCGGTCGATCCCAGTTACGGTCTCGGCTACCTGCAGATATGGAATTTCGACATTCAGCAGGAGATTAGACCGACGTTGATCTTCAACATTGATTACACGGGAACCAAAGGAACCGGGCTTGACGTGGTCGAAGCTCCTAACCGGTGCATTGCCGGTCAGGCCGGTTGCGCGACAAACGGTATTCGCATTCCCGGTGTGCAGGCCTTCGACTGGCAAACTTCTGCAGCCAATTCGACCACTCACGCGGCGAGCGTTAGGTTGCGCAAGCGGCTGCAACACGGAATATCGATCGGCGGTACTTATACATTCTCGAAAGCTATTGACGACGCTTCCACCATCGGCGGTGGTGCTACCGTTGTGGCGCAGAATCCATTTGACATTGCGGCCGAGCGGGGACTCTCCATTTTTGACCAGCGGCACAGATTTACCGGCGACTATCTAATCGAGTTGCCTTTCGGGCATGACAAGCCTTGGTTAAGCGGCAACGGACCGCTTCGGGCGCTGTTTGGGGATTGGCACTGGAGCGGAGATTGGACTATCGCCTCCGGAGTGCCGTTCAGCCCCGGGATTCTCGGGGATTTTGCCGAGGTCAGCCGGGGCACAAACGGCACGCTGCGGCCGGATATCGTGCCCGGCCAGTCGATCAGCATCGCTAATCCGTCCATTCATGAATGGTTCAACACGTCGGCATTCGTCGCGCCACCTTCCAGGCATTACGGGAATGCTCGCAGGAACAGCATCGAAGGGCCGGGCGCGCGAGTGTTCGACATGGCTTTCACCAAGGTAATTCCAGTGAAAGAGTCTCGCATGCTTGAACTGCGAGTGCAGTTCTCGAACATCTTTAACACACCGCAATACACGACGATCGATACAAACTTGAATTCGCCTTCGTACGGGCAAGTTATAGCCGTGGGTGCGATGCGCACGATTCAGTTCACGTTGCGCTTCCGGTTTTAGAGGATTTCAGCATGCACTCTGCTTTAGATGCCAGGACCTTAGGCAAGCGAGCGCTAGCCTCACTGATGACGGTGATCCTAGCATGCGGGTGCGTTCTCTCCCAGCAGAAATCTGACGAGTACACTTTTCGCGTCAAAACCGAACTGGTGTTGGTGAACGTGACGGTGCGGGACAAGAACGGCAATCCGGTCAAAGACCTCAAGCGCGAGGACTTTACGGTTCTGGAAGACAATAAGCCGCAGCAGATCGCTTCCTTCGATCTTGAAAACACCGATGCCGTCCTGAGTTCGAGCGCGGCCGAAGCGCCCTTGCTCACGACTGCCCAGCCTCCATCTGGGACAGTGTCGCCGGGTACTTCCGCGAGTTCCGTATCGATGTTAAAAGATCACCGCCTGATCGTTTTATTCTTCGATCTCAGTTCCATGCAACCAGAGGAAATCGAACCTGCGGCAACTGCGGCCGAAACTTACGTGGAAAAAAGTATGTCTCCGGCTGATCTGGTCGCCGTCATCTCGCTCGGCAATGCAATGACAGTCAATCAGGAATTCACTTCCAACAAAGAACTTCTGAAAAGAAGTCTGCAGGGTCTGAATCCGGGAGCAGGGCAGGGCTTTGAAGAAGGCCCAACGGGCACCACCGAAGGCACGCCCGACACCGCCCAGCCCTTTACAGTCAACGACGCCGAGTACAACATTTTCAACACCGACCGCCGGCTTGAAGCTCTGCGTTCAATTGCCAACAAACTCGCCCGAATCGAAGAGAAAAAATCACTGATTTATTTTTCGAGCGGCATGAACCGGACGGGCATCGAGAACCAGTCCGTACTCCGTGCCGCCATCAACACCGCCGTTCGTGCGAACCTTTCCATCTACACCATGGATCTGCGCGGCCTGCAAGCCATGCCGGCGGGCGGAGAAGCGCAAAATGCCAGTCTGCGTGGCACATCGCCCTTCTCCGGAAGGGCGATGCTTGCCCAGTATGATTCCAATTTCACCACCCAGGAAACACTGGTTACTCTGGCGGCGGACACGGGCGGCCGGGCTTACCTGGATTCCAATGACTTCGGTCGGGTTTTCACCGGCGTTCAGGAAGATACGTCCCTTTACTATCTGCTCGGTTATCACAGCACGAATCCGGCACAAGATGGGAAATATCGCCGCATCACGGTAAAGGTCCGCCGCCCTGGGCTCAAGATTCAGTTCCGTCGCGGTTACTATGCACCTGCAGATTTCCAGCATTCGACCCATGAGAATCGTGAGCGGCAACTCGATGAGGAACTGGCTTCCGAGTTTCCCAGCACCGATCTTCCCGTATATCTCTCGGTGGCTTACTTCCGCATCAGCGACGGACAATTCTATGTGCCGGTCTCGCTGGTAGTTCCGGGATCTCAGGTTCCGTTCACGCGCAACAACGATCAGGATCGCGCCACCCTCGACGTTCTCGGGGTCGTAACGGATGCAGAGAAACGTCCGATTGCGCATATGCGTGACACTGTCAAACTGTCCCTGAATACTGCAGAGCTGGTGGAAAGAAAGAACGTGCAGTATAACAACGGATTTCTTCTGCCGGCAGGCAAGTATCACCTCAAGTTTGTCGTCCGGGAGAATCAGAATGGCCGCTTAGGATCGTTCGAAACCGATATGACAGTGCCGGATTTCAAAAGTACACCGGTGAAGATGAGCTCGGTTGTGCTAGCCAGCCAGCTTCGGCCGAACACGAAACACAAAAACCAAAATCCATTGATCCGCGACGGATCGGAAATAGTACCCAGCGTTACACACGTGTTCTCGGCGGATCAGCATCTTTACTTGTATTACGAGGTCTATGATCCTGGGCGGGAAGCGCTTCGGCCGACAACCGACAACCCGACAAACGGGAAGGGCGCCATTCGCCTCCTGACCAATGTGGCATTCTTCAGAGGAAATGCAAAGGCTTACGAAACACCAATCGTCCAAAGCGAGCAGCTCAATGCACCTGAAAGGCGAGCAGCGGTATTTCAACTGGATGTACCACTCACATCTTTGAAGCCGGGTTTCTACACCTGCCAGGTCAATGTGATTGATGACGCAGCTGGCCAGTTCCGGTTTCCACGATTGGCACTTCTGGTGCGGCAATAGACGAGAGCAGGCGCTTCAGCGGTGGAAGGTATTCAGCCTGTCACCCCGAAGCCACGCGTAATTCGACCGGGCTACGCTACGTTAGAGCATCCTCGCTCTCAGGCAAGACTCGAAGCTGGTATAGGCGGGCAAATCGTCCGTTGCAGGCCAACAATTCCTCCAGGGGCCCCTCTTCAACAACTCCACCTCGGTCCAGGACAACGATGCGATCCGCGAGACGTACAGTGGTCAGGCGGTGGGCGATCACGCCCTTGTCCGCCCGGCTGCAGCACGCTCAAGCGCCTCCATTACCATGTGCTCGGAACTTGCATCCAACCCGGTCGTCGGCTCGTCCAGTATCAAGATGGGAGCGTCTCGGAGGATCGCGCGAGCGATGGCAACCGTTGCTTTTGGCCTCCGGACAAGGTACGTAGTGCATCATTCCGAAATCACGGTCTGATATCCATCGGGCAGCCGCTGGATGAATTCGTCGGCAATTCGCCGCTACGGCTGCGAGAACCTGCTCGCCTGTCGCTTCAGGAGAACTGAACGCGATGTTATCGAGGATGTTCCCGCTGAACAACAACGATTCCTGTAACACCAGGCTTATCTGTCCCGGCAGAGACTGCAGCGTGTAGCTCCGGATATCGTTGCCATCGATGCAGACTGCGCCGTCGCATTGCGAGACCAAGAACCGGAACGTCCGGCTATAGCCCGGTCGATATCTCGTGCAAAACTGCCACACCCAAGTAAGAATAAACTGCCAGCGCTTTTCCAAGGGAGCACTCGTTGTCTAGCGTTCGGTGGTCGGTTCCTTTTGGTCTGGCGCTCAGGTCCCTGCATATGCCATGCATCTTCCTGAGGTGGATACCGAGTGGATTTTGCAATGAGGGATTTAGGGTTCCCGCTGCGTCTAGTGCTGTGGCTGTACTTGTGGCTGTACCTCGCTTCATTTTTCCATCGTCTTAAGCATTCAGCAGTACTCGTCTGTGCGCGCATTGTTAAGGGTCACTGCTGCTTCGGGTATGATCCAGCCCACGACCCGGTAGTAGTTACGGTTCAGGAGTGAATGAATGATCAAGATCCTAGCGAATAGGTTGTAGAACTGCGGTGTATTGACGATCCTAGCCGGCCAGAAACTTCCAGCAGATCAGAATGCAACCCAAAGCTAGGAGTGCTTCATGAATATCGGCTCGCTTTTCGTAGCGGATGCGCAGTCGGCGAAATTGGTTGAGCCAGGCAAAGGTCCGCTCGACAACCCAGCGCCATCGCCCCAGCCCACTGCCATGCTCGGTGTTACGCATTGCGAGCAAGGGTACGATGCCGCGGTCACGCAGTCCTTGTCGGATTGCTTGCGCGTCATAACCTCGGTCGCCTAGCACGCAATCAGGACGATGGCGTGGACGTCCACGTGGTCCCTGCAACGGCGGGATCGCCTCAACGAGCGCGAGCCCTTGTTGCGAGTCGTTACGATTGGCCCCAGTAAGTTGGATGGCTAGTGGAATGCC
>Ga0070706_100005401_pt1 | contig 12175 bp, 8 predicted proteins | sample KBSK5501metaG_FD_65476 | JGI IMG/M metagenome (GOLD analysis project Ga0070706, IMG submission 65476) | Corn, switchgrass and miscanthus rhizosphere microbial communities from Kellogg Biological Station, Michigan, USA - KBS K5-50-1 metaG | ecosystem: Host-associated > Plants > Roots >...
AGCATCTGAACGTGCACTTCAACGGCGGTTGCGTTTGTATACGCGGGGCGGCGACCGGAAACAGAAGAAGGAGCAGAGCTCGAGCCTCCTTGGGGGCACCGCGTTGGGTCGCGGGGCCGTCTCATTCGTAGAGAGACTTCCGCGTTCCAAGGACTTCGACGAGAAGTTGCAGGTTGAGCTCGACAAGGCGGGCTGGCCGCTACGCTCATCTGAGTTTGTGCTCCTCCAGGTCGGGGGCTTCATCGCTGGGATCCTCATCGGGTGGGCGCTGTTCCAGCGACTGTGGCTGGGTGTTGTTTTTGCAGTCCTTGGTGTCATTGTTCCTCGTTTCCTTCTTGGTGCGCAGATCAGCCGTCGCACATCTTCGTTCCTGTCGCAGCTACCGGACACGCTGCAACTCCTAGCCGGCTCATTGCAGGCGGGGTATGGATTCCTCCAAGCACTGGACACGGTTGCGAAGGAAGCCGCACCGCCAACCTCGACCGAGTTCGCGCGCGTGCTGTCGGAGGCGCGCCTCGGGCGACCTATCGACGAGGCCCTGGACGGCATGGCCGAGCGGGTCGGCGGCGAAGACTTCAAATGGGTGGTTCTCGCGATCAACATCCAGCGACAGGTCGGAGGCAACCTCGCTCAGCTGTTAACGACGGTGGCCAATACTCTTCGAGAACGGGAACAGGTCCGGAGGCAGATCAAGGTACTGTCGGCAGAAGGCCGTTTGTCGGCTTACATTCTCGTTGCGCTGCCGTTCGTGCTCTTCGGATATCTCTCGATCATCAACCCGGATTACATCCACCAATTAACACAAGAGACGATCGGCAAGATCATGATGATCGGAGCGCTCGTGTTGATCGGGGTCGGTGCGGTTTGGATGCGAAAAGTCGTCAACATCGACGTTTAAGGAGCCATAGGTGCTAGCGATCGGATTGTTCACGGCTTTCGTGGCCATATTCGTTGGCGCCCTGACGATCGGGGAAGGTGTTCTCGAACGTCAGCGCACCTACAAGATGTTGCGCGAAGTCCGCACGATCGAGATCGCACCAACCGACATCCGCAGACGTGAGCTTGCCGTTCCTTTTATGCAGCGCGCGATCCTCCCCGCCCTGCGGATGTCGGGAAGGTTCGTCCAACGTTTGACTCCGGCGGGCGTGCTCGACCGATTGCGCAAGGAAGTCGTCTACGCCGGCAGTCCACCCGGATGGGATGCCGAGCGAATCCTTGCGATGAAGACCCTTACGACGGCCGGCGCCGTCATCGGCGTATTGGTACTGGGGAAAGTCGGCCACCTAAAGAACTTCCAGATCATCGTTCTCTTGCTCTTAGGGATCTTCGTCGGCTACTACCTTCCCGAATGGATCCTCCGTTCGAAGTCCGGCAAGCGTCAAGGCGCGATGAGGAGAGCCCTTCCGGACGCGCTCGACTTGCTATCGATCACCGTCGAAGCCGGCTTGGGCTTCGACGCAGCAATGGGGCGCGTCGCGCGCCAGGCCGGCGGGCCTTTGGGCGAAGAGATGCACCGCGTGCTCCAGGAGATGCAGTTGGGGAAGAGCCGCTCGGAGGCGCTTCGAGATTTCGGTGAGCGCAGCAGCATCCCCGAGTTGAAATCGTTCGTACTGGCGATGGTACAAGCCGACATCTTCGGTATCTCGGTGGCGAAGGTGCTTCACGTCCAAGCGAATGAGATGCGCATCAAGCGCCGGCAAAGAGCGGAGGAGCAAGCGCAGAAGGTCCCCGTCAAGATCATCTTCCCGCTGATCCTTTGCATCTTCCCAGCGCTGTTCGTGGTCCTTCTTGGACCTGCGGCGATCACGATCTATCGCAACATCATCCACCGACCGGGCGGGCTGTCGGGGGGCGGGTGAGAGTCGTCGCCCTAAGCGCCGAGCCATCGCTCGCCGCGGCGCTCAACATGAGTTCTGATTGGGAAGTGGTTTATGCCACTGAGCCCGAGCAAGCCGTGCAAGTCATCGCCGGCGCGAATGTCGTCCTTATCGGAGGTGGGACCGAGGAGGGCTTGCGCCTCGCGGAGTCATTGCGAACCCTCGGTGTCACGATTCCTGCTGTCATCGTTGGTGACACGCCGACGCCGGACGGCGCGCGCTATCCAGTCCTGACCCGACCGTTCACCCTCGACGAGCTCCACACAGCGATCGAACGGGCTGTCGCGGGCTCACGTCAAAGCGCTCCTCCGCCGGGCCCCGTCTCGGTTGAAGCATTGCCTGTCCAACAGTTTCCCCCTGCGGTTGAGAAGACGCCGCCGCGCGCCCCCAACCCTGAGCGCCCGGGTAGGCGAGGCCATCTCGAAGTTGCGCGCGAACCGTCAGAGTCGCCAGCGGCATCTGTCGCGCCGGTGGCCCCGGCCGCGCCCGCGGCAGCAGTACAAGGGCCGCCTGCATCGACGCCTGTCGCCGCCCCGGCGCCCGGGGCAACGAAGGTGCCCGCCGTTACACATCACGTGCCGGACACCACACCTAGCCCCACCGCGAAACCAGACGTTGTGCCGGGTCGCGGGCTCTTGCGGCGGAAGCCGAAGTACGCAGAGCCTGTTGAGAACGCGGTATCAGACCTGTTGCGTGCGGCCTTCGATTCGTTAAATGCAGTGGAGGCGGCGATCGACGAACTGCCCGTTCTGACGGACCTGCGGGCGCTAACGCAGGCACTCATGGGCGAGGTGGTGGACCTTCTCACGCCGGAAACGGCGGCGATCTACCTTCCAGCTCCGGACGGATTCCGTGTTTGGGCGTCGCACGGCTTCTCGAATGTCGAGAAGACCATGGCGGTCCAGTCGCATCAGCCGCTCTTCGCGGACATGCTGGTTCGGCACGAGGCAGTGCTGATCGAGCCGCTCGACCTCGCGCAGCAGCTCGCCACGGGCGTCGGTGGCGCGCGCACTAACGCGTTCATCGCATCGCCGATCGAAGTCAACCGGAAGTGTGTCGGTGTGATCGTTGCCGGTCGGGATCATTTCGAGAACGAAGATCTGGATCGCCTCGAGGCGCTCGCGGAAGAAGCGGCGATGGGTCTGGGCGTCGCGCTCGGCCTCGACCGGGTTCGCCGGTTGCTCACCTAGGTACCCGGACAGCTTGGGAGCGGCTTCGCTCGCTCGTACAGCACGGACAGCTTGTCTTGCTGCACTAATCGCCAGCCGGCATCCAGCGCCAGAACTTGCGCGATCGGCGCGCGCGGCGGCACCAGCACGTCGGTAGTGCACGACATGTCGAGGTCCTTCCGCCACTCGGGGTCCGCGTCGTATGTCTTCCCGTACTGGTACGAGATCTTCGGACCATAGAAGTCCCAGCGCAGGTCGACGAAAACGCGCGCGTGCTGGCACCCTGCTTGCACGCTTGGGATCGGCCCGCAGGCGTAATAGATGACGAGGCCGGACCATCCGTCGTGTGAGAAGACGCGGACTCCAGGCCGATCCAGGGTCTTGATTGTTGCGATCGGGAACTGGTCGTCGAGGATGTCCTTCGGGTTCGAACTCTTGGGGAAGCCTGTCGCCATGACGACTCCCAGACCGATGAGGACGAGCATGATTCCCATCGCGCCGAGCAATACGGAGGAGGTTCCACCGACGTCTTTCCGTTCCGCTGATCGTCGTGGGATCGCAGCGATGGCACCGGGCAGGTAGCGCGCGCACACGAGGCCGAGGACGATCCCGGCAACGGCGAGGTTGCGGCCCGCTTGCAGGGCCAGGACGGTGAAGGCCGCAGTGAGCGCAACGTCGGTGGGGTCGGGACGTTTCGGATTGAATGCAAGCGCTCCGATCGAGAGCAACAACAGCGCAAGGAAGATGATGGGACCGGGGGAGTGGAAGTTCGGCGACGCCCACTCGCCGACGAAACCCTGGACGAGCTTGATCAGTCGGAACGCGTGCACGAAGAGCCCCGGTCCGTACGGGTTCAGGAACGCGGCGGCGAGGCTCGCGATCGAAACGAGGGACAAGAGCTTGGCCCGCGCGCGATCGGCACCCTCCCAACGCGCGAGGACCTTCAGCCATTCGGCCACAGCGACCAGCGCGACGAGGCCCACCCCGAGCACGACCATGCCATGCAAGTTCGCCCACAGTGCAGCGATCGGAACGAACCACCAGACCGCCTTGCCTCCACGTTCGAGCAGCATGAGCGTGGCGACAAATAAAAGAAATGAGAGCAGGTTCGGGCGTTCGGTCCAGTTTGGCGAGCCGGCGAACGCGGTCAGCGCGAAGAGCGCCCACGTCCCCATGCCGCTCCCCATCCTGCGGACGAGCAGCCGCGCGACGAGCGCATAGATGATGAGGACGAGGATCGCACGGTAGAACAGGATCCCGTATAGGCCGAAAGCTTTGTGGATTCCGTAGAGGATTACCTCCGACAGCCATTCCTGCACGATCCAGTGCTTGCCGGCGGCGGTGTACGAGAACGGATCGATCGCGGGGATCGCGTGATTGCGCACGATGAGCGCGCCGGTCTTGAGATGCCACCACAAGTCCGGATCTTCGAGCCGACGGGCAAGGAGCTTCACGGGAATCGCAGCAAGAACAGCGAAGGCGACGATTCGCGAGGGCGCTAAGCGCTCAGCCCAGATGGAGGAGGGAACCTTTGCGGAACGGTCCGTGGTCGCGTTCACCTCGCCGAGTCTAAGGGGTTCGGACCGGCAGAGAGCGGTAGAACGGCCGCCATCTTCCCGATGGGTCCGAGGGCGGCGTCCGAGTTCCCAGAAGGTCCAGAATGCCCAGCGCGACTACGCCGTACAAAGGTATCCCGAGAACGAATACCTGCCGCATCCACGTGATTGGATGTACTACGAACACGAAGAACGGTCGTCCCATCATGACGGCGATTGATGCGGCTACTGCGACCAACAGATAGACGCCGCTTTTATTACGAAGCAATAGAAGAAGGAGAGGAAGGGCGATCACGAGATAATCGACCCAGGCGAGTGGTGAGATCATGATCATCCAGGGGACTGCGGCCCAAAACAGATCTCCACTACCGAGGGCCCGCGTCTTCATCAGGGCGAAAAGACACAACACGATCAACACGCTAGAGATAAGTGTTGCGGCTAGGTGGTGATTCGACGCAACGTGGAACCATTCATTCTGCGTTAGCCAACGGAACGGTATCGAGATCAAAGAGATATTGTGTCCGGCCGCTCGCCAATAGTCGATGTTACTTCGCGAGCCGGACAGGTAGGTTCTGGTGGCATGGATGCCGATTATCAGATCGCAGATCCCAGAAACGATGACCGCAACTCCAATCTGCCAAAGCGCTGTCTTTCGCTTGCGCATCCGAAGCAGCGGGATGACGAGAAGTATGGGGAACAGTTTGAGCGCCGTCGCTATGCCCAGCAGGATGCCCGCCCTTACGTCGGCCTTGGAGCGAAGCGATAACCAAGCACCGACGAAAAGAGCGAGGATCAACGGGTTGGGTTCTCCATTGTGAAGGGCAAGCCGAGTCGTCGGGAGCGCCAAGATAGCGATGGAGAGGGGAACGCTCACTTTGGATGAGAGGCCGACAGCCTTTCCGAAGGCGTAACAAGACCACACGATCGCGGCTGCCAGGATCAACGTCCAAACGAACTCTGCGGTTCGAAACGGAAGTTCCGAAAATGAACTCGCGAGGAGGACCGCCGCGGGTGGATGGAGGCTTGTATGTGGGTGAGTGTCGATCAGGATCGGCACGTCCGCATAACGAAGGACGAGGCTTGGCGTGTCGCTATACGGATTGACTCCGTGGCTCCAAGCGCGAGCGATCGCGTAGTCGGCCGCGAAATCGGAGGACTCGATCACGGGCCGCCATGAGCCCAGAAGCACCGTCGTCAGCCCGATCAGCCCAATGAGAACTGCGATGAAGCGTAAGGCGAACGCGATTGGAGAGTCCGGAGCGCGCTCAGATGCGGGGCCGGTGAGTGTTTGCTCCATCACTAATGGGCAATCATACCTTCGGTGCTAGGCGCTCCTGTCAGGCACTGTGCATAGCTCTAATCCCTCGGGTAAGGTTCCGGCGCTTTCGGCCCTGGAGAGAGATGAGTCAACGCGTTCGGCTTGTTCTGCTTAGTTTCTTGATGCTGTTCGTTGAACTCGCCCTCATTCGATGGAGCGGTTCCAACATCATCTACCTCTCATACTTCTCGAACTTCGTGCTCTTGGGAAGCTTCCTTGGGATCGGTGTCGGTTTCTTGCGCGCGAATGCGCCGAGGAATCTTTTCAAGTGGGCGCCGGCTGCATTGACGCTTCTCGTCCTGTTCGTGCGCGTGTTTCCGGTGCGCGTCGAGAGCTCGGGCACTCAACTCCTGTTCTTCGGAACCGGCCCGCGAAGCGGGCTTCCAACCTGGGTCATGCTGCCGATCATCTTTATCGCCGTGGCAGCGACGATGGCGATGATCGCCGAGGGGGTCGCGCGCGTTTTTGTGCAGTTCGAGCCGCTCGAGGCTTACCGCTACGACATCATGGGCAGCATCCTCGGCATCGGCGCGTTCACCTTGATGTCTTTCTTACGCGCCCCGCCCCTCGTCTGGGGTCTCGTCGCCGCAGTTATCTTCGTGGTCCTGCTCGGCCGCGCGATCACAGTCGTACAGCTCATCTCCATCGCGATCCTGGCAACGATTTTGATACAGGAATCGTTGGTCGTGGGGGACTCCTGGTCGCCGTATTACAAGGTATCTCTCATTCCCCGCGGTAGTCGGATCGACATCGACGTTAACAACATCCCACATCAATCGATCACCTCCGTTGCGTACCGGAAGGCAACCGAGCCCATCTACTTCGTTCCGTACCAGCGCATCAGGACGAAACCCAAAGACGTCCTCATCGTGGGAGCGGGCAACGGAACCGACGTAGCGATCGCGCTATCGATGGGCGTGCGGCACGTCGATGCGGTCGAGATCGACCCTCGTCTGTATGAGATCGGAAGACAGCTGCACCCGAATCATCCCTATCAAGACCCACGGGTGACGGTTCACATCAACGATGGACGCGCCTTCCTCGAGCAGACGAACAAGAAGTACGACTTGATCTTGTTCGCGCTGCCGGACTCGCTGACGCTCGTTGCCGGGCAGTCGTCGTTGCGGTTGGAGAGCTACCTATTCACGCTCGACGCGATGCGCACCGCGCGCGCGCACCTTCTCCCTGACGGCGCGTTCGGGATGTACAACTTCTATAGGCAGCAATGGTTGGTCGACCGCCTCGCGAACACCCTGAACGAGGCGTATGGCTACCCGCCCTGTGTCGACTCCGTCGGGCGCACCGCTCACCTTGCGGCACTGGTGATCGGCCGGGAGCAGGGAACGATGAACTGTGGCGTGGTGTGGAAAGCTTCGGGGCCGGTCCCGCCGCCGGCTCGCGACGACTACCCGTTCCTGTATCTGCGCATGCGGACGATCCCAGGGTTCTACCTGCTCACGCTGCTCTTCATCCTGGCGGCGTCTCTCTTGATCACTCGAACTGCCGGCGGGCCGTTCCACCAGATGCGGAGTTACGTCGACCTGTTCTTCATGGGCGCCGCGTTCTTGTTGCTTGAAACAAAGAACGTCGTTCAGTTCGCGTTGCTCTTCGGAACGACATGGTTTGTCAATGCACTGGTTTTTGCCGGGATCTTGTTATCCGTGCTCGCGGCGGTCGAGCTCGCTCGGCATGTGAAACTGGCGCCGCCGCGAACGCTGTATACGTTGCTGCTCGGTGCGCTTGTCGTCGCGTGGTTGGTACCACCGCACGATCTTTTGAAGCTGGCCTTCCTGCCGCGATTCGTTATCGCTGTAGTGATCGCGTTCCTACCGATCTTTCTAGCCAACCTCGTGTTTGCACAACGATTTAAGGACGTTGGTTCATCCAACGTCGCCTTCGGTGCGAACCTCCTCGGTGCGATGGTGGGGGGAATGCTGGAGTACCTGTCTCTCGTCACGGGTTATCGCGCGCTACTCATCCTGGTCGCACTGTTGTATGGCCTGGCGTTCGCGTTCGAGAGCCGGAAGCGAATGGCCGTTGACGGGTCGCCGCAACTGGCGAGAGCGTCAAGCTAGAGCGCACCGATTTGGGGTGCTTCGGTCCGAGGTAGCCTTGTCGAGACAATCAAGATGAGCGTGAGAGCTCCTACGAGTCCGAGACGCAAGATAACTGGTGTCGGATTGTGACTCATTGCTTTGATTGCATGCGTCAAAGGACTCAAAGAAAGTAGGTTCTGCGGGAAGGTTGTATCCCATGCATCCGGATTCGGCGCCGAACCAGCTGCCATGAAGATGATTGACGTGAGTCCCAGCAGGATCGCGACCTTCCGGACGTGACGCCACCGTTCAACTTGAAGTGCCCCCAACACTACGAGGAACGGGACCGCGTCAATGAGGTATCGATAGCCAAACTGGCGCTCTCCTCCCCACCAAACTGCGTGAGCTGCGTTGATTGACAGAATGAGAAGTGCGGCCAGCGCAAGAAAGAAAGGTCGGCGATCGTGGTTTGACCGAACTCTTAGGAGAGATAATACGAGGGCTGCCGCCGCGAGCAGCAGTATGGGAGAGTAAACAAAGAGACCTCTTCGCCAGCTGAAGAGTTCTCCCCATAGTCCACTCTTAAGGTTGCTGAAAGTGAATGTTCCAGCCTCATATGAATACCCCGTATGAGTAAGGCCGCCCCACAACCAGCCATTCTCGGCGAGCCGCCCGATGAGAAAAGGGAGAAGACCTGCTAAATATTGAACAAATCTGCGGCGGCCCTGAGTTAGATAGTAGAGAAGAAATAGTCCGGCGACGGCGGCCATAGGGAGGCGTATGAACGCCGCAGCACCAAAGGAGAAGCCGGCGAGAAAGGGCCCCCATTGACCTTCCGAGAACAAACCCAAAAGGCCGACCGTCTCCAAGACAACGACTGGCCCGCTCTGCCATAGTGCGGTTGAAGCCGTAGTCCAGATTGTTGTGCCGAACCCCAACACTAAGGAGCCGGCGATCGCAACCGTCCGTGACACCAAACGCATCAATAAGGAAAGCATCAACACGAAGGCCAAAGCGGATGCCGAACACACGACAATTCCCTGAAGGGCTGGTTCACCGACCGAGGTTCGAACAAGAATGGCGTAGAGCGGAAGGGAGAAGATGCTTATCCCCGTTCCATAGATCGAGTAGGTATGGGTCCCTCGATGCACGTAGAAACCTGTAACGGGATGATATGAGGCGATATCAACGTTGCCATGAAGAGCCAGTTGGCGAGTCTGCAAGCTGTTGAGCTGAGTGTCTGTTGTCGGTCGGAAAGAAAACGTCATTGCGTAAACGATTAGGGCTCCGATGAATACAATCATCAAACGACGGAGGCCCATTTTGGAAGACACAAGTACTCCCCGCGCGGGCTGGCCCCTAACGTTTACGTTTCAGTTCGCAGGGCTGCGCTGCGCGAGGGGTGCCGCAGCTTCGCGAGCGCTTTGGCTTCCAGCTGCCGGATCCGCTCGCGCGTGAGACCGAACCGTTTACCGACTTCTTCCAACGTCAGCGGCTCTTCACCGGTCAGCCCGAAGCGCAGCGCCAAGATCGTCCGCTCGCGCTCCGTCAACGTTTCGAGCACCTTCTCGAGCTCTTCGCGGCCGATGCCGCTCAGCACGTCTTCGAACTGAACGTTCGCGGCTTCGTCCGGCACGAACTCGCCCAAGGTTGCCTCGCCGGCTTCGCCGACTGGTGTCTCCAACGACAGCAGGTTGGCGGCGAGGCCGCGGAGCTCGCGCACGCGCGCGAGCGGCAAACGCGCAGCGCGCGCAACTTCCTCGTCGGTCGCCTCGCGACCGAGCTGTGCTTCCAGCTCGCTGCGCGCGCGGCGCACGCGGACCAGAAGCTCGTGCACGTGGACGGGCAAACGGATCGCGCGGCCACGGTCGGCGATACCGCGCTGGATCGCCTGGCGGATCCACCACGTCGCGTAGGTGGAGAACTTGAAGCCTTTGCGCCACTCGAACTTGTCGACGGCACGCATCAAGCCGATGTTGCCTTCCTGGACGAGGTCCAGGAGCGGGATACCCGTCGCGCGGTAGCGGCGCGCGATCGACACGACCAAGCGGAGGTTCGCCTGGACCATGTCGTGCTTCGCCGCGGCGCCGTCGCGCCGGAGGGCCTCCAGCTGGCGCCGTTTGGTCGGCGTCATGCTTTCGCCCTTCTGGAGCTTCTTCTCGGACTTGGCGCCGTTCTCGATCCTTTTCGCCAGCTCGACCTCTTGGGCGGCGGTCAGAAGGGGATAACGGCCAATCTCTCGGAGGTACGTGCCGAGAGCGTCGAGATCGCCCAGCCGCTCGGCCTCTTCAGGCCGGAGGGGGGTCTCTTCTTCGACTTCGAGGTTCTCGGCGGCTTCGGCGAGCAGCTCGGCGTCGTCTAGGTCGAGATCGTCGTCGACTGCGGACTGGGGAAGACCGTCCTCGCTTTGTGCCACGTCTGTGATCGTCCTTCCTTTCGAGGGGGAACCAGCTCAGAACGATGGTCCCTCATGTACTTATTCCCCTTGTGAAGCTCTAGCCCCTTTGTTAGGGCAGCCGCACGATACTAAAGAGACGAGCGGAAGGATGCGATTCACGCAGGTAGAAGGGCCAATCGAGGGAACTTCTCAATCGTACAAGATGCGGCGCGCGCCTGCCTGACGCCTTAGGTTTCTGATCGAGCGGCCGGCTCAGGGCTCAAGGTGGACATCCGGGCGAAGCCCGATCCCGGGAAAGCAGCACAGCCTGGGCATCCGCAATCGGATCGCGACGAACCACGCGCCAATCAGGAGAGGCTTCGATGACATTGGCCAAACCACCTTTTTCCTGGATCAATACGTGTGTTGCGCAGATCTGGTTCAACCAGGATTCCCACCCCGGGCCTCCGGCGATCGTTTGGTTATACCGAGCGATTATCTCTTTCCCATATAGATCCCCTCGGCCGTCGAAAGCGACATGAGTTCCTGGCCATCTCATGTAGATGACGAGGCCGGCCCAGCGGTCGTCTGCAAACAATCGCACGCCAGAGCCTGGGATCGACGCGATGGTCGCGACGGGAAATCCTCGGTCGCTTACCGCCTGGAGGGAATCCGATCTCGGAAAACGGTGCCACACGAGCGCTCCAAGTCCAAGCGCGATAGCGGTGATGATGGCCAGCGCTGGCACAAGAGGCATCGAGGCTGGCCTTCCTGACTTCTCGTCTTTCTTATCCGCAGCACCGCGCGCAAATGCCGGGGCATATTTGACCGTGACGAAGCCGATGACCACGGCAGAGAAAGGAAGATTGCGCTCCGCGTACAACCCAAGTCCCAGGAAGGCTGCAATCAGGACTACATCTGTGAAATCGGGTCTCTTTGACGAGAACGCGAGCACTACAAAACTAAGCAATACGAGAAGCAGGAAAGGCAAGAAGAGAATCTGATGGAAGTCAGGTGATCCCCATTCCGCAGCTGTTGATGACACCGTGTGGGTAAGCCCCACCGCGTAAACGAGAAGCTTCGGCCCGTAGGGATTGACGAAGCTGGCCACCAGGCAGCCCAACGTCACGAGGCTCAGGCGCCTAGCCCATTTGATGTCGTCCACTCCTAACGCCGATTTGAAAGCCTCTGTACCCGACACAAGAATCATGAAGCCGAGCCCGAGAATCACAACCGCGTGAAGGTTTGCCCAGAGCAGGAACAAGGGGATGCACAACCAAACATGAGGCGAGCGACGTACGACGAGTTGGAAGACCACGGCGAAGATCAGGAGCGAAAAGAGGGTGGGCCGCTCGATCCAGAACGGAGCTCCCGCATAGGCGGCTAATGACAGGATCGCCCACGTCCCGAGAGAGTTTCCACCAACTCGAACGAACAGCCACGCAACCACTCCATAGACGCAGAGCAGCATTACCGAGCGCCAGAGGATGATTCCTCGGAGACCAAAGACCGCGGTGATAACCCGAAGGATCACTTCGGAGCCCCACTGTTGTACGACCCAGCGCTTGCCCATGACCGTGAAAGAAAAGGGATCGATCGCTGGGATGTGATGAGTTGCGACGATCAACTGGCCCGTCTTCAGATGCCACCAGAGATCGTGTTCGCTTAGACGCTCCGCCATGGACTTGGCAAAGATCGAACTGAGAAGCGCAAGACCAACAAGATTGGCCGGCGTGAGTCTCCGGCGCGTCCAATCAAGCGTCGGGGTCAAGCTCAACGCCTGGAGACTTCGCTGAGGGTGCGCGCCAATTCATCGACCTGCGTCACTGGGAGCCGGCAGAC
>Ga0070706_100005404_pt1 | contig 12170 bp, 13 predicted proteins | sample KBSK5501metaG_FD_65476 | JGI IMG/M metagenome (GOLD analysis project Ga0070706, IMG submission 65476) | Corn, switchgrass and miscanthus rhizosphere microbial communities from Kellogg Biological Station, Michigan, USA - KBS K5-50-1 metaG | ecosystem: Host-associated > Plants > Roots >...
AGCCGACAAATTCAAGCCCGGCTTTGCTCGTGCTGGCCTCATTGCACCTATCTCGGCCTTCGTATTCTCATACTCTTTGAAGTTTACAACTGTTGGGTCGGCATAAGTTTCAGGGATGCAGTATCTCAACGTTTCCAAAGAAATGCCAGTACAATCGTTGACCATATCCTGAATAGCAGGAAGAGGAGAAAGAATCGCCTCAGCGTGAATCTTCGGGTCAAGAGGAGAGAAGGTAGCAGTCCAGCAATCGTCCATCGATTCATTGTAGAAATCGACGATTTCTTCTCCTACCTGGACGAAATAGACACCCTTCTTGAACTTTTGCTGCAAGGAAGTACGAATGTCGTCATTATCAATCAACTCGAGAGCAGAGAAGCGCAACCAGAGTCGATGGCAAACGCAGGTCATCTGAGAATAGTTAGAAGTCGAGGTCCATTGCAGGCTTGCTCGTGCACGGGTCTCATAATCCATCGAGATATCAGAGCCGGGCTGGATCTTGTCGCGGTATTCTGGAAAAGTGTGACGCAACGTGCCGACGGAAAAGTCTTGCTCTAGGTCAAGATAAGGCGACTGCTCCAAATGCTTAATGTAGGGCGCAACCTTGACGTCAATCGGACTATAGATCTCGATAACTTCCTTCGACTTGGGAACTGACTCGTACTGCTCAATGAAGGGAACGGTTTCGTTATACTCTTCGGTATCAGGTTGTAGACTTGAACCACATTCGGGGCACGGCATATTGTTCGGTTCGCGAACATTGTTGCAGTCTGGACAGTAACTGTCCTGGAAAGGCTGCTCCCTCGCACCGAGAATCGGCTTCTTCTCTACTCCGTACTCGATTGCCTGGTCATGATATGTATAAGCGAAAGTCAGACCGAAGAGGCAAAGGTTAGAAGCTGCCTGAGCAAGAAGGATGTTTGAATCATTCTGCTCCTGAATCAAGTCACCAAGATGAGTGAAGCCTTTCGCAGTTGAGATATCGTCAGGATTGCTAGCGTCTTCTGGGAAGAATCTGGTATACGGAACTCCTGCAGACAACGCGGCAACGAGACTGTCGTGGTGCCCGCGCACGATATTGATAATTGGTTTGTACTCGAGATCCGACTTGCCTTCTTCTCGATCGCGCTGAGAAATCGAAATCCAATCCTCAGAAACAGCATCGAAGAAAAGATCCTGGACTCCTTGGCGATAGAGCTCCATCTGCTTCCACTTGAGAAGCTGGGCCCGGCGAATCTGTTCGTCATCATGAATGAATCTCTGGAACAGGGTACGAAGTGCAGCCTTCTCATCGTCAGATAGGGCTAGGGCTTCAGCTTTTGCCGGGTCTGAAGTATTCGCTTCTTCGTGACCCTGATCCTGCGATTCATTCTGATCAGGAGGCAAAGGATCATCGTCGATCGAGTCATCCTGATAGTCATCTAGCATCGTCGGAATCATTTCTTGCCTCCCTTCTTCTTGAAATACTCGACCTGCATGAGGCGCTTGGCGGCTGCGGCATATGTAGGAAGGACTTTAGACAATTTCTTACCCTTCTCTGACAATACGACGTAACCGCCAGGCACCTCTTGGATCATTTACGTAGTAGGCGGAGCAGGAGACGCAGGAGTATTCGCCGCAACCGCAGCGGCAAGTTCTGCATCCTTCGCAACCAGTTCATCAGCGATCGCCTGGAAGTCGGCAGGAGTTCCACCAGCGTCGATCACAGCCTGAATACGAGCCGCGATACCATTGATCAACGTCACGGCGGAATCAATGACGACTCCGTTCGCCGCCACCGCCTCCCTTACAGCAGACAAATCAGCAGCCAAGTTACCCTCCATGATCAGTGCCCATCGTTCGAGATGGAGCAACCGATCTAGTTTTGAATTGATCTCTTGCAAACTTCGAGCAATTTCCTGACCAGACATGACCTAAGCAGTCACCCAAGGCTTAACTCGGATCTCCTCGGTAACGTTCGATTCGAAGAGGATAACTTCGCCCTGAGTGATATCCTTCTTGACATACCTCTTGGCGAATCGCAACGTATGCTGCTCACCATTCGGGATTCCACGGCTAACCTTGAAAACGGTGGTGCATCCAAAGTCGTCGTAGTTCGAGGTCGGCTCCGTGAATCCACCAGGCTCGCCGGTTCCCTCACCATGATCCTCGAAGATAACATCCTTCAATCGGAAATTCGCCCACTCCTGCGGCCCGTTAGGATCGAAGAGAAGTTCCGATGCGTTCGCAGGGTCGCCAGGCTGGAAGGCAACGCCATACTGATCGAAGGGCGTACAGTCAGTATGGATCCGGGAGCCGGCATCGATAGGGTCTGCTCCAGACATGACCTTATCGAACTCCAACTTATTGAGAAGGCGCTGGCCCGTTCCCGGCTTGTCAGACTTCGGGATCTCAATTCCCATAACCGTCAATCGAAGGCCGGCAACCCTTCTTGCCTCCCGAGGAACGGAGAGAACAGGAACAGGCGTTGTCGGTGCAGGAGGTGCAACAGTAGGGACAGTCGTTGGTCCGTGATCTGCTTGCTCAGTCTTCTTCTTTCCGATACCGAGATGCTGTCCAATTCCCTTGAGGAATCCAACGAGACCACCAAGCTTCTCCTTATTTCGGAAAAGCCAGGAAACGGCAGCACCAACGTTGCCGCCCTTCAGATCAGTCACAACGTCGATAACGTCGGTGAAGTCAACGCTACCTTCAGTTGCGACAAGAGATCGAGCCTTAGTCTGTGCAGCGTCCGACTTAGCCTTCTCAGCCGCTGCGAGGTCAGCGAGCTTCTTCTTGTCCGCGTCTGTCAGATCCGTCATTCAAAGCCTCCAGTTCCTGTCGACGCTTAATCGACTCGAGCTCTAATTCTTTGCGCCGTTGTCGTAGCGTCTTCATACGAGGAACTAGTTGCTGTTCCTCGCCTTCTTGCTGCTCGATTGCTATTGGCGAACCACGAAGAAGAGCAATCGTTTCTCTTTGCTGCTCGACCAATTTACGATATTCCGAGATGATAGATTGCGATACTTCGAACTGCATCTCCGACTGCTTCTCGATTCCTTCTAGATTCTTTTCCAGTTCGGAACGATAAGCATTTAAGTTAGATATGAGCCCTCTTGTAACGTCCTCGACGACTTCCAAAACGATGGATCGAAACCACATTCGAATTCGTTTCACGTTCGTGCGCCTCCATTTGATGGTAGAAGGTAGTCATGTCACCAGTCATCTGGAGACGCTGTACGATCTTTCCTAGTTTCGACTGCTCTTCAAATGCTTTCGTGTCATGCAGATAACGATTCACGCGAGACAGACCATAACGTAATGCATCGTAGGGATCATCGCCGGGGAACTCTGCGACGTCTTCTACTCGTGTCTCATGGTAGATGCAGTTAGACAATGCATTAATTATCTCGCCACAAGTATTGAATATCTGTAACTTAGGGAGGTTAGTCTCGGCCGGCTCAGGCTCGAAGAGACTTCTATATTCGTCGGCCATCTTTACGCCGTGTAAACGGAAAATACGATCGTAAGTCTCTTGTACGAATCCTTCAGGAGGAACGTAACGTTTCGGTTTCTCCGACCAACGGAGATATTCATGGACGAGAAGCTTGCCATCGATCCTAGCGTTCTCTCCATCCTCGACGTAATCGAAACCTGAAGCGTTCAAGAACTGCTGCTTCACAGTCATTTCGCCGCGGTTCTGATTTGCCGAGGGGTCGATGACGATGCTTACCAGATTCTCGTCAATGTTACTGTATCGTCTGATGTCGGAACCCCAAACAGCGATCGGAGTCTGTCTCGCTACGTATTCACGATACAGGAATACTCGACCATCTGGAGCAATCGCGATCCAGCCAGCGTAAGTCATTGCCGCGTAGCCCCAGTCTATGAATAGAATCTTGGGCCAGTAGCTTGGGATGCTGAATGGTTCAACGACATGACAAGGCGCCGGCTTCCCGTCGACCGACTCAAAAGAATTGGGAACAATCCGAAGTTCAGTAAAGACCTGACCAGAGAAAGACCACCAATCGCCTTCCATCTTTGCTCGACGTTCGGCTTCTGGCAAGAGACGGAGCTGATTGAAGTAATCAGGGTTCACCTTCATGATAGAAGGGTTGTCAGTCAACTTCGCCGGTATGAAGATCCTCTTGGTTTTAGACAATGGATCAAGAAGAATCTTGCCACCAGTAGGACAAGGCTTGACGAAACGATCACGAACCCACGCGTGACCTACGCCGCCAGGATTGGTTGCGGATCGGATGATTGCAGGTAGGGAAGGATCTGTCGTTCTAATGCGCGACGTCAGATATCGATACTGAATTTCTGAGAAGTGAGTCAGCTCATCGAATCCTACATAATGATACTCTGCCGTATCATGAGCCTTTGCATCCTTGTCTTGCTCCATGTAGCCGAATCGAATGATGGCGCCGTTGTTTTTCCCTGTGTCAGGATTCGGGAAATGCCAGCTATGGTTGGATGCGTTATACTTGCCGCCGAAGTGAGGATAGTATTCATGAGATCTTGGGATAAGAGACTCTTCCAACTGCGGGAAGGTACGGCGAAAGATAATCCCGTGAAACTTTGGATTCCTTATCCACTGTTTCGCGATCGGGAGCATGAGAAGGACTTCAGACTTCCCTCCTGCCGCGGCGCCCCCATACATCGCCTCGAATACTTTACCTTCTCCGTAGGAAGGCAGAGAAAGAAACTCGACTTGCCTGGGGTGCGGTTCCCAAACTTTCTCGTTTCGTTCTTTGACTTCTTCTACCATTCGTGACGTCCTGTCATATCATGTGTGTAATGCTTGCCTTCGTGGTCTATCTTGCCGAAACAATGCTCTTCAGGACACGGTCCACACTCATTACAATGCTCAACGGATGGCATGAGTATCTTCGTGTCCTTATAGAAATGGCAATGATGTTCACACATAAAATGTCATTAAATAACTACCGTTCTATCCTGTTTAGGAGCCCGATAAACTGGATGCGTTCCTGGAGAACGTTCCTGTCTGTTCGTATTCCCACCCTTTTGGAAGGCAGTCTAGATCGAATAGAACGGCAGTTATTTAAGGGCATTTATTTGAGAGCGGTTAACGGAGCTTCCATTTCCTCGTACTCAGATACAGAGCGCTCAGGAGGTACCATAACAATAACCTGAGCATTATTCGTAACCTCAGTCTTCGGGGAAGTCTTTTCAATGACGGCCGCAACGTCCTTAGCGATAGACATTGCCTCTCGCATTGAACCGACTTTCTCGATCATGTTCTTCTTTTCGACGACTCCGAAGAGAGCAAGAAGTTGATCGACTGCCTTCTCATTAACCTTCTTGATCCCATTCTTAACTGCTACGTCGACTGAAGTATCTTCTCCCTTATCGATAATTTTCCGTACAGTAGAATCAGAGACTCCAAATTGGGCCGCCGTTTCCTTCACTGTCGTTGAGCTAGCTGAGATTCCGATCAGCGTTCGTTCGTATGGCGACAAACGGCGCTTGCCCTTCTTCTTAGGTAGAACGATTTCAGGCTCGATAGCCTTGACTCCATCCTCAGGATTCAAATCAATCTTCTTACCAAACGGCAGGAAGGAAAGAAGATTATCGTCAGAATTGAGCCGGGCCGCCGCTTCTTCTGAGCTGATGGTTGGCATATCGTTCAATGAAGAGATAGAAGAATAGTCATCTCGATCGGTAAAATCGCCCTACTGAGAATATAGGCCGAAACCGATACCTTGTCAAGTCCTCATGAAAAAATATAATGTTCATTTTTCGAACATTGTTATAGTCGCTTCAATTTTAAAAATTTGGTCGATAGTCTATGTCGTAGATTGACGAGGATTAGATGGGACCCTTTTGTAGATTGCTATTATCTGCCAATCTTGCGTCAGGTGAACAGCATTCCCCCCGCGGCTCGACATGGGACCCGTCCGGACGATGCGATCGGGAAGACTTGCCATGGTCGACGGCGGTCCATTTATCTGCATCCAAGAATCTGAAGTGTCAGTTCAAGGCAATGGAGGAGAGCAAGTGTGGCAAACTTGACACGTGTCTCATTTGACACATAGAAATCTCGCGATCGGGAAATTTACCCCTTGACTTGACGGCAGGAGCGGCCTATATTGGGGATAGTTCAAGAGCGCATCCCGCGCTCGAGTCTTTGACAACTTAATAGAGGCAAAAGCTTATGAAGACGATCGAAGTCGTTGTGCCCGAGACGGTCGAGGAGGCCCTGGCCGGTGGACACTTCCGGTACGAAGACACAGAGGTTTCGGCCGACGTCAACGGCACCAAGGTGAAGCGGCCCTACCAGAAGAAGATCGCGTTGACGCTCGGTGGCGCCCTCTTCATTGCCGGTGGCCAGGGTGACTTGGTGGTCGACGAGGACGGCAAGGCGGTTCGCGGAAAGGCGAGCGTTTGCGCAGACTTCACGTATGGCAACGACCTGGGCGTGAAGGCAACCGAGAGAAACATCCTGGTCGCGGCAACGGAAGGCCCGGAGAAGGCGATCGAGAAGTTGGCGAAGAACCTCATCGCGGTCGGCATGGCTCCCGAAGTCGCCCGCGAGAAGGCGAAGGAACTGCACGCGCTGGCGAATCCGACGGAGTAGCTGTAAGGGGCCTGGCTCGCATAGCAGGCCCCGCGTTCCCTGCCTCTATTAGGACCTTTGGGATGATGGCTCAGTTTGAACCATGATCCGAAAGGAGATAAGATGATTCAATTGACACCACAAATGGCACAGGTAGTTTTCAACCTAATGCATGAGGCAGGTTGCAGGTGGATTCTCAATGCAGATGAGTACGACGCTCTAGCCTATCTCCAGGGGCAGCTATACCCACGCAGGCTACTAGAGTGTCAGCACTGGAGCCATGAGCGTCAAGGTGGTTGCACATCTCCCGCATGCAAGACTGGCGAACCAAACAAGTAAAGACGAACCGACGACATTGGCCCGGCCCGGCAATGTTCGTTTCTTGAACATTATCCCTTCTACTCCTCACTTTATCTTTCCCTCTACTCCTGCCTTTATCCTTATCCTTCCTTTACGACTCTAACAGACCCGCCAAACAGCGAGACAATCCTCGTCTCTTCTCGTCGCTCCTCGTCTCCTCTCGTCCCTTTTCGCCTATCCTCGTCTACGAAAACGGCGCTAAATGCATGAAAACAATAGGCTTAGCGCAAACGGGGGACATAGCGCTCCGGGAATATATTTGAGATTTTCCCATCTATAGAAAATCTTGTGTCGATTTTGCAGCTATAGAGGAATAGTGTCCATATACGGACACTTTTGTAAGGTTTACAAGCGTTTCCTGTAGGTATTGTTTTATATATATATTTTTATATATAGATATAAGATAAATACGAACCCCCTAAAATTTCTTGTCGAGAGATTTTTCTCCCTAAATTTTGAAACGATGCAAGATTTTTGAAATAGATGCCGGGGGGTAGGGTCCCCTATGCAAAGGCTAAATGCTTTAGAATCATGCATTTAGCGCGTTTTCCGGTGACGGAACTAGACGAACAGAGACGATAGGCGACGGGAAGAGACGAGAAGAGACTACAATTATAGCTTGATTTGCATGCTTCTCTTGCCTCTATTGAATCATAGACATAAGGAAATTTTACGCTTGACAAACTGTTAAATTTTGCCTATATTATAACTTGGAGACCTTTTATGAGAATAAGTATCGAGACAATCCCTATCGACTCTATCAAATTGAGAGGGGAACATTTAATCTGGAAAAGCGAGGTTGAGAAACGAGCAAGTCTTCTGGAGAAAGAGGGACAAGCTCATCCAATAACTGTCTATCTTCATAGAGGAGAATATCTCACGTTCGTTCATGATCGAGATGCCGCTCTACTTATCAAGGCAGCGAGATCTATCAATTGGAATCAGATACTGGTCACTCTACATCGTGGAAGATAATTTCTCGAACGAAGAGAGACATAGGGAAATCTTCCCGAACTTTATTTTCGATTCGGGAAATTTTCCCTTGACTTTTCTTGTCTTTGGCCTATATTTAGGTCAGCGAATTCCATAACCGCCCGGGCTTTGAAATGTCGATTCGGAGCGCGGGACCTAACGAAAGGCTTCCGATGGAACCAAACAACCAGGAGCAACCAGTTCGATGTATGGACTGCTCTTCTCTCATCTCGACCTTCCCTTGTCCTCACTGCGCAGCGAATGCGAAGCTCGACGAGAAGGAGAAGCATGGGCTCGAGGCGGAGAACGTTCGACTTGCCCGTGAATTGCGAGAGACGAAAGAGAAGCTTGCGAACGCGGTTCGTGTCGTGAACGGTGATGGTCCCAAATCAACGCCGGCACCTCCGCAGATCAACTTAACAGGAGAAAAAGCGGAAAGTACGGAAGACGAATACAGGAAGATTTACGACAACGAGCTTCCTCTCAACTTCGTTCTTCCTTCTCTCGTTTCCGTACAGCAGATGACCAACGATCAGATCCTCGATCGAATCCACGAGATGCAGGAGCTCTCGAAGATCGTAAAGATCAAGTGGCAGATGTCGTACATCACGTTGAACCAGAAGCTCGAAGGCGAGACAGAAGAGGAGCGAGAACGCGTACGGAGGAAAGATGCTTCTTTCAAGCCGCGGATCGTATCTGAGGGACAGAAAGAGAAGGTAGTCAAAGCAAGAGCGGCCAGCAAGAGCAAGGAAGAGAAGGCGATGGAAGCCTTGATTCCGATGTTCTTAAGTCAGGCGGGAGGAGACAAGGACAAGGCTAAGGTGCTCGTGGTCCAATATCTGAAGAATAACATGGGCTAATGTTCATTTTCCGAACATAAAAACGAAGAATCAAAAAGAAAGAAAAGAGAGAAAGATGAAGAACGAAGATTACGAACCGAATGAACTGATTTACGACGAGTCGACGGGAACGTTTCGTCATGTGAAGCAGGGAGAGAGCAAGTGACTGTCGTAGGCTGCCAATGCGAGCATGAAGCTCATTTCGTGCCGGCGACTGAGAGCTTCACTCCTAACGCTCGAGTTGGACACTCCTACGGCAAGGTTCCGGCAACGTCGACGGTGGACACGAAGCGAGGGCAGTTCAAGGTTTGCGAGTCTTGCAAATCGGACTGCATGAAAGATCAATGACAAGAATCAACCTGATCGGCTACCGGATGCATCGGTTGCTGTTCATTCTCAACAGAATAAGCAAGGAGAAAAGAAAGTGATAAGGCTACCAGTTCCACTAATTCCTTCTGTTTGGTGCTATCAATGCGCTATCCGAGGCATCCAACGAGAGATCAGGAAGTGTCAAGCTCACCAAAAAGCTTGAAGTCGTAAGTCGACCTTGCTACCGATTCTAAGAAAGGCTCGGTAGCAAACATCGATTGACGACGTTAGATTTGAGTTACTTCATGGTGATGAAACGTACAACTCAAGTCGATTGTTTCTCGATCGATCGCAAGGGCTCCCCAGGATCAAGAGATCGTAAGGAGTCGCTGATAGTAAAAGAGAAAGCCGGCGGCGTAGATTACAGATACTTCAACTCCTAATTGTAAATCTGTAGTCGATAGTTCCCCGGTTGGTCTGTCTCTTCTGACTGGTTTGGTTGAGACTGTTATCGTTACTGGCCCTGATTATGGGTACGGTCAGCCCAACCTAAATAGTAACCAATCAGTCAGAAGAGACAGACCAACGGCGTAGAGAGGAAACGAAAAAAGCTCTATAGTAGCTCTAGTGATCAGTGAGCTTGCGCGTACCCTTAAGGTATACAAGACCCACAGGTTTCTGGTTCAGTAGATTCAAGGTGCGTGCTATCCGTAAACGTCTCGAACGACAGAAACTGGTTGAAGCTGTAACCTAGAGACTTTCGTTATCAGATCAGTTTGCTGTTTGTTAGGTCGGCGCTAGGTCGTAGCACGAAGACCTCTAGAGCCTAGTAAACAGCAAAAAAGTTCGGCACCGTTTAGTTGGCTCCTCGGAGCGTTGAGTAGGTGGGTCGATGGCCTTTCTCCCTGGCCTATTCTTCGACACAGCTAGACGGTGCCGATCGTTTCGTTTTCGTATCTCGTTGGCAGTTAGAAAGGAGGTGCACTTGTTTAGCTGAGATAAAATGGCTAAAACCGAGACTTGTCTCTTGGGGACGTTAGTTTGGCTGTAAGTGACCGATTCTTGATTACCAGTTGGGCAGGAGTCGGTCACTCTTTTACACCTATCATGGCATCAAGAATAAGATTCGTTCTCAATGCAGACTGCGAGAGAAAAGATCATGATAGATGTAAGGGAACATTCGTAACTGAATTCTGGCTTACCGTATCGTCAATATGGTCCGGCCAGGTAATCTTTTTGTGCCGTTGTTTTTGTCACGCGAGAGAAAGTAAGAAATGCATACCAACGGGCGACCGTTCGGCGTGAACGGTTTCTCTGAGCGTATCTTGGACTTCATCCGCTATCACGAATCGAATCGCTAAGAATGTTCAGAAACTGAACAAAAGGAAGACAAATGAAGACCAGAAAGAACAATGAGGAGCCCGATCAGAAGAAGGAAACTCGTTTTCCAATCGTCCTTGCAAGTTGCTCATGCGGCACGACGAAGACTTTTCGGAAGGGCGAGCGTTTGGAAGCAGAACAGTGGGCAAAGGGTCATGAACTGACTCACTCGTTCAAGTCTCCTTTGTATCTCGTGCGTCCTTTGCCTGCTTCGTTCTTCTCCTAAGAAAAAGCGATGCAAATTATCATCATGTCAGGAATCCCCGGCGCCGGCAAGGATAAGTACGTTTCAGAAGTCTATCCTAATGCTGACGTCGTTTCTGCTGACTCTTTCTTCATGAGTAACGGAATTTACCAGTTCGATGCGTCTAAATTGTCAGAAGCTCATGCTTTCTGCATGCGCAAGTTTCTGCAGGATACTTACTTGCGACATCCTACAATCATCGTCAACAATACGAATACGAGAATCGAAGAGATCGCTCCTTACTATGCGATTGGGAAGGCGTATGGTGCCGTTGTTAGACTCATCACGATATATTGTGACGTAGAAAAGGCCGCGATTCGAAACGTCCATGGAGTTCCTGCGCAGGTTTGTCAATCGATGGCAGAGAGATTGGCTAATCGAATTCTCCCTCCCTTTTGGGAAATCGAGACTTGGGAAGTGAAGTCGTGAAACGATTGATCTACGTCCTCCTAACCATTCTAGGAATGACGATCTCTTACAGTACTGGATACAAGAACGGGCACGACTCAGTTATCGTCAACCTAGAAAACTGCAAAAAGACAGTCGATACTTGCTGGGACGAGCAAGCAACTCTTCGTGCAGTTCTCATTATACAGAAATTGCAGATAACGAGAACGAAGTTAAGCTGTGGAGAAAACAAATGACCGACCGTGAGAAAGCGCTGGAGGAGGCGGCTGAGGGGCTGGTCCACATGCTCCAGAAGCTGGAGGCACGGAGCGACGTATCGAGTGACTGGCGTGTCTCTATCCGAGCCGCCCTGGTTGAGTACAAGCGAGCCCTCGCCCTCCCCGCTAGCGCATCCGAGCCGAGCGGGGAGCCGGAGGAAACGTGTCCTGTTCACGGTGCAGCGTGCCCGCACCGAGAGGACGCGCCACCCGCCCAGACCAGCGTAGAGGGGGAGGAGGGGAGTGATGAGCTTTAGGGAGATGGCGCGAGATCCACGCTCATGGTTCATCATCGCCTTCCTCGCCTTTGGGTGGTTTTGCGGAGGCTATATTCTATGACCCACACAGAGAACAAGCTGGAGGAGATTGAGGCGCGAGCAGAATCGGCTAGGGTACAGCTTGTCATGTCCGAATTGCCTCTCAGTACCGCACAGAAGGCAATCGTGCTGCGCGGTCTAGCAGCAACCTCCGCCCTCATCGCCGAGATACGCGAGTTGCGGGAGCGGGTCGCGGATCTGCAAGGCGAGCGTGAGGATTGGCTCGTGGAAGACGCGAAGATGCACGCGATGGAGGCTGCACGCAACGAGGCCGAAGCCGAGAACGCCGCCCTGCGCTCACGCCTGGAGGTGGCCGCCGACTTGGAAGAAGCGCTGGATGCCACGAGCGAGCAGCTACGCCTCTTGGCAACCGTTTACCGCTACACCGAGGGCGACCTTGAGGCCAACGATGATCTGCTCTATGCAGCGGCAGCGGCGCTCGCAGGTTGGCGGGGGAAGGACGCGACCGAGAGCAAGCCAGCCAATGATCCCGCCACATGCGACCACGAGTACGTGCCGGGATGGATG
>Ga0070706_100005405_pt1 | contig 12168 bp, 10 predicted proteins | sample KBSK5501metaG_FD_65476 | JGI IMG/M metagenome (GOLD analysis project Ga0070706, IMG submission 65476) | Corn, switchgrass and miscanthus rhizosphere microbial communities from Kellogg Biological Station, Michigan, USA - KBS K5-50-1 metaG | ecosystem: Host-associated > Plants > Roots >...
GGAGCAGTTTGGGTGACTCGGGTTTCATCGAACTCAAAACCTACCTACAGCTATCTGTAGCTAACATAACATAAATACATCAATTTGGCAACTGTTACAAACCCTCACCATGCGGAATGCGTGGAGGCAAAGGCACCGGTTGTTCTGCCACGAACAGGACGTTGTGGACGAAGAGCGGAGTGCCAAAGGACGAATCAGAGTCAGCGTCCCGACTCCAGAGTCTGGTGCCGTCGTGGACACTCAGCGCGTCAATGGAGAGGTCGTCTGGCGTGTAGACCACGCCGTTGGCCTCCAGCAGCGTTTCTCCCAGGGGCAGACCCACTGCACGCTGCCACAGGAGTGTCCCATCGAGTGTGCTCATCGCATCCAGCCAGTGGGCAACAACGCCCAGGTAGAGATGCTGGCCAAAGACGGCAAGGAGAGCACCGCTACCGCTAGCGTTTCCTTGCAAGGGGATAGTGCGTTGCCAGAGAAGTTTGCCAGAGCTTCCCCGTAGAGCCAGCACCGCAAAGTGTTCCCGAGCCTGCTCAGTGCCGGGGGAAATGATGGTGTCCTGAAGGAGATAGCAAGCCTGTTGTGTACAGACTGGTTGGTATCCATTGAGCAAGGAGTGCCAGGCCAGCGAACCATCGTGGGCATGCCATGCGAAGATGCCATGATCCTCAGTGAGAGCAACGACCAGACCATCGCCGACGGCCAGCGGGCTCTTAGGGAGCATCGAGGTAGGATAGGAAGGGACCAGGTGTTTCCAGGCAATCTGCCCAGAGCTTCCCCGCAACGCATACAGCAAGCCATGGTCATGATATCCCTGCCCATAGATACCTATGTAGACCATCCCATCTGCCACTAGAGGAGGCTGGTCGGTCAGAAGACCAGACGCGAAGGATACCAGAGGGGTGCGCCAGAGCAGGGTGCCCGTGTCGGCACGATAGGCGGTTACGATATTCATGGTGCTAGTTTGCCCAGAGAGATAGATGATATGGTCCCCAGTCTGCATCTCAAGTCTTCCTGTGTAGCTGTCCTCCAGTGCATGCGTCCAGCGTACCGAGCCCTCCTGAGCCGAGTATGCGACAAGCTTCCCATCATGAAAGGTGTAAAGCTCGACTGAAGAAGCCAGTGGTGCGGGGACATTCCGGGTTTGGTACGCCTGATAGCCGCGCACGCCTATCAGCAGCAGACAGAGTATGCCGGCGAGTATCCCCATCCCTTTCCAGCGCCATCGTTTGATGAGGCCACCACTAAGCAAGGTCATGGCATTCCTCCAGAGGTATTCTGCTGAATATACGTGCTTCCTGTACGCGATCTCACAGAGCATCTGTGTAAATTTTGAAATTCTGTGGCTCATGGCCTTCCTCACCGTGCTGGAGGCTCCAGACCCGGAAACGGTGGCACGGGTTTCGGTGGAGTTGGGATTGCGCGGTACAGCGACCTTCGAAACACTCGCAGCTATTCCCGTGGACGACTTTATCGCCTCGCTGAAGAAGAGTTAGGCTACCTACCAACAGCTAAACCAGAGGAGCCTGGCAGCATCAAGCTGCCAGGCTCCTCTGGTTCGAGCGGATGTAGCGCTTTCTGTCGTTGTCGGTTTGTGCCTTTATCCAATTCCTGGAAACGTTTCCGAAGCAGAACATGCCAGTCTATTGGCTTCTCTCATTGTAGTTTCTCCTCGTGCATGTTCTTCCCGAGACGCTCAGTATGAACGCCCCTGGCCCACGTCCGAGATGGTATACTTCCTGTAGAGTTTTTCGGCCTCCAATGTTCCTATCTAGTCTAGTGAAGGAGATGCACAATGAACACAAATGTCAGGACCCGGCAGGGTGTGGTTCGGGGGAGCATGGTTGAAGGAGTGGCTACCTTCAAAGGGATCCCCTATGCGGCCCCGCCTTTCGGCTCCAATCGTTTTCAGCCGCCTCGCCCAGCGGAGTCATGGGATGGCGTGCGTGAAGCGCTCACCTATGGCCCGACGGTGCCAAAACCGCCGTATTTTCCGCCTTTCGACACCCTTCTCGCGGAGCCAGTCATCGAAGGTGAGGACTGCCTGAACCTCAATATCTGGTCCCCGGACCTCGGGCGAGTTGGGCTCCCAGTCATGGTCTGGATTCATGGCGGTGCTTTTACGAACGGGTCTAGTGCCGTGCCCGACTATGATGGCAGTCGCTTCGCCCGCGACGGAGTGGTCTGCGTGACCATCAACTACCGCCTCGGTGTGGACGGCTTCCTCTACCTGGGTGACGAGAGCGCCAACCTCGGCCTGCTCGACCAGGTCGCGGCCCTCGTCTGGGTGCAGGAGAATATCTCTGCCTTCGGCGGTGATCCGCAGAACGTCACCATCTTTGGCGAGTCGGCTGGCGGCATGAGCGTCGCTACGCTGCTCTCGATGCCGCGCGCAGCGGGTCTCTTCCACCGGGCCATCGCCCAGAGTGGAGCAGGCCATCACACCCTCTCACCCTCGACCGCGCGGGGCATCGGCCAGTACCTTGCAGAGAAGCTTGGGGTTGAACCGAACCGCGAGGCCATGGCAGGGGTTCCCATCGACCGCCTGGTACAGGCCCAGGTGAAACTGAGCGCCGATCTTTTCTCGCACCCCGACCCAGGTCGCTGGGGTGAGGCAGCAGCTAACCTGATGCCGTTCGAGCCGGTGATCGACGGGGACGTCCTTCCCGCGCGTCCAATCGACCGCATTGTGGCCGGTGCTGGTGCGGCCGTCGATCTGCTGGTCGGAACCAACACCGAAGAAGAGCGGCTGTTCATGGTCCCCAATGGCGCGATCAACTTCATCACCGAGGACATCCTGGTCGGGACCATCGCGGCGTATGGACTGCCGGTCGCAGAGACGCTTGCCACCTATCGGGCAACACGACGTAGCGCCGGTACTGGCGACCTGCAGGAGGCCATCGTCACTGACTGGTTCTTCCGCATCCCTGCCATCCGCCTGGCCGAGGCACATACGCAGGGCACCGGGCGCACCTACATGTACGAGTTCGCCTGGCGGTCACCGCAGTTCGCTGGACAGCTCGGCGCGTGCCATGCCCTGGAGATCCCTTTCGTCTTCGACACGCTCGACAAGGAGGGGCACGAGCCGCTCTGGGGGGCCGCTGCTCCGCAGCAGCTTGCTGACGCGATGCACCCGGCGTGGGTCGCCTTTGCCACGAAGGGCGATCCAGGCTGGCCACAATACGACCTGAAGCGGAGGGCGACAATGCGGTTCGACATGACGCCGGAGCTGGTGGAAGACCCTCGATCTGCGGAGCGTGCTCTGTGGGAGGGACTGCGCTAGCGGCTGGTGCCACTGAACTAGAATCCGGGCAAGAAGGAAACCTCTGTTATTTATGTAGACATCTTGGCAAGATGTCTACATAAAACAGGTTGATGTAGCATACATTTCTTCCAGAAAGTGTTTACATAACCTTATAACACACATTCGGGGTCTTTGATGCTCAACTGCCGGTGCACAAACCACTTCGTGGCTGGACAGCCGCCATGACATACGTTGTACTGTCCGCAGCCAGAACAGGCTCCTCCACCCATCTTACGATAGTAATCAAAGAGCGCGGCGGTTTGCCAGATCTCCCTGAAGCTCTGCGTGTGCAGATTACCCGCCTCAAACTCTGGAGCCTGGAAGAAGGCGCACGGATAGACTTCACCCTCTGGACAGATACAGCACGTAGCCGTCGCCGCTCCGCATATATCGAGGCCTGCTAACATAGTGCCGAAGGCATTGAGGTGGAAGAAAGAATCTGCCGTCAAAACATCTGGGTGTGCCGTTAACCAATTCGTAAACTCGCGGTATTGCTCTTTTGTCGGGTGCAATTCTGCCCATACCTCTTGCCCACGCCCTGAAGGACGCAAACGGGTCACGCGCAGCCTGGCATTGAAGCTCTCGGCGATCTCGTAAAGAGTATCCAGTTCATAGAAGCTATGACGGGTCAATACGCTGTTCACCGTCAGGCTATGGTTCTCTGCCGCCAGCAGCTCCAGACCACGAAGCGCACGCTGGAAGACGCCTTTTCCGCGTATACTATCATTCGCCTGCGGTGTGCCACCATCCAGGCTCACCTGAAAGTAGAGCGGTTCAAACTGCTTGAGACGGCGGGCACGGTCTGCTGTAATCAACGTCCCATTAGTGCTAATGCACATGACAAGTCCACGCGCTGTACAGCGTTCGAGCACCCGCCAGATGCCAGGATAAATAAACGGTTCGCCGCCGCCAAAATGAATCTGGAAGACCTGCATATCCGCCAGTTCATCGACCAGTGCCAGTGCCTGCTCCGTTTTCAACTCGCCTGGGCGGCGATGTCCCGACGATGATAGGCAATGGATGCAGGCAATGTTGCATGCCGCGGTAATCTCCCATGTGACGGTAATTGGTGCTGAAAGGCCGCCCTGCAGGAAGCGTTGCGAGCCACTTCTCTGCTTTTGAGGGACGATCTCACCCGTCTGTTGCATCGCTGCCAGGGCGTTTGGGTGGACAGGTGACCGGCCGGGTCGTTCCATAAAACGCACGAATTCCGTCATCAAGAAAACTCCTCTCATGCACATAGCAGCTTGCTGGATGTCTACTATTGTACCTGGATGTATCCTCTTTTCACCAGGTCGTCGAGGGCGCTATACAATCTTCGTTTGCTGGTCTCGGAGTAACGACTGCCCTCAATCGCTGCGCTAACATCACCATTATGCTGCTGTTGACCGGCGATCAGTAGCTCGATCAGTTGGGGTGAATTGATGAAGGAGAGGGCACCTCTATCAGCGCAGCCGTATTTATAGAGGATGCCCCCAAAAGACTCGCGGCGAATCTTGACCTCTGCGATAAGTCGATACTGTGCAGCGGATTGAGACATGCTGGCCTCCTCACATATACAAAGCAACTGATCTACAGGAGCACAGAACCTTCGTGCTCTCCTTTCGTGAGTACGGGTCGCTTCCCCAAGTCTCCAAAACCCCCTTCTTGTCCTGTTGGCCTTTCCTGGCGGAACGACAGGCGCAGTTCTATGATAACATACTCTCAGGGGGCCTAACAAGGGACACTGGCAAGCCTTGTATTCCCACTTAACTGATGGTATGCTTTCTACAGCGTACTGAATACCAACAGCATAATGAGGACATACCGATGGCAGAGACCACCAGGCCAACCGGCGAAGCCGCAATCAATGAAGAGACTCCCATCATAGAAAATTCCAACGCAGAGCAATCCACAGAGGCGGTGGAGTTTGACGAGGAGCTGGAGCTAGAAGAGGAACTCATCATCGAAGATTTCACCATCGATGGCATCTGTGGTGTCTACTAACTCTACGAACTCGCGCTTCAACGATCGCACTGTATTTATTACAGGCGCGGCGCGTGGTATGGGGCGCGCTCATGCCCTCGCATTTGCTCGTGAAGGCGCACGCCTCGTGTTATGTGACGCCTGTCGCCAGTACAGCACCGTTCCTTATGCCCTGACGCAACCCGAAGAGTTAGCGTCACTTGCCTCCGAGATCGAGCAGATGGGGCGCCCTGTTCTCGCGGAACAGGTAGATGTGACGAACCTTGCTGCCATGTCGGCGCTGGCGGAACGAGCGCAGCGCGAACTTGGTCCCATCGATATCCTGGTAGCAAATGCCGGCCTGTATTCCTTCGCACCCAGCTGGGAATTGACGGAAGAACAATGGGACGAAACCGTGAATGTCGATCTCAAGGGTGTCTGGATTACCTGCAAGGTGTGCATTCCGCAGATGCTCAGCAGGCGCAGCGGCAAAATTATATGCATCTCATCAACGGCAGGACTCAAGGGCATGGCGCACCTGGCGCACTATGTCGCCGCCAAACATGGCGTCCTGGGCCTCGTCAAGACGCTTGCCATCGAACTGGCTCCCTATAACATCAATGTGAATGCCGTGTGTCCGACCAGCGTTGATACCGCCATGTGCCGTAACCAGGCGTTATATGATGCGTTCGCGGGTGGCCCTGGTCCGCTGGCTACCTATGAGCATATGTTGGAGTTGATGAATCAACTCAATCTCTTTCCCGATCGGAACCTGCTGCCCCCAGAGGCAATCAGTGCAGCCGTATTGTGGCTGGCATCTAACGAAGCTCGTCACCTGACAGGCTGTGCCCTGCCGGTCGATGCTGGCTATTTGACGCGATAAAATGGTTATGCATACGAGCATCGTTTTGACAGGAAGCTAATCCATGTGATAGCATGCAACATTCCTGAGTTATGGACTCAACGCAGCGTGGAAGCGAGAATATGACAACTTTCCCGTTCAGCGCTATAGTCGGGCAGCAGAAGATGCGGCTTGCCCTCGTCCTCAACGCCATCGATCCATCGATTGGTGGTGTCCTCATCTGCGGGCGTAGAGGCACGGGCAAATCGACGGCCGTACGTGCGCTAACCAGCCTGCTTCCCCCTATTATAGGCATAGCTGACTGCCCTTACTTCTGCGATCCGGCTGCTCCACAATGGATGTGCGGTGCTTGCCAGGCTCGTTACGAGCGCAAAGAAACATTCCCAAAGGCTCAACACCCTGTACACCTGGTAACGCTCCCACTCAATGCCAGCGAAGATCGGGTTGCCGGCAGCTTCGATCTTGCAACGGCCCTGGCAAGTGGCGTCTACCATTTCGCGCCGGGGTTGCTGGCTGCAGCCAATCGCGGTTTACTCTACGTTGATGAGATCAACCTGCTCAATGACCATATTGTTGATCTGCTGCTGGATGCTGCCGCGCTTGGGGTCAATCGTGTCGAACGGGACAATATCTCGATGGCCCACCCGGCCCGCTTTGTGTTGATAGGCACGATGAATCCGGAGGAGGGAGCATTACGTCCTCAACTGCTTGACCGGATTGGACTCTACGTTGAGGCCGAAGACCTGCGCGACCCGGGTGATCGTGCGCTTGTGGTAGAACACCGGCTGGCCTACGATGTATCTCCTGCTGGTTTTATCGCTCAATGGGCAGATGCTGAGCAGACATTGCATGAACGTATCAAGCGCGCGCAGCAACTCCTGCCTTCCGTGCGTGTCTCTCCCTATTTGCGCCAGGCCATCGCGCTGCTCGTTGATCGCCAGTTACGCGCGGAAGGCCATCGCGGTGATCTCGTCGTGCTGCGTACCGCTCGCGCCTTAGCCGCCTGGGAAAATCGCACAGAAGTAGAACGCTCAGATATTGAGCAGGCCATCGGGTTGGCCCTTCCTCATAGAGCGCGTGCCGGCACGGCTAGCGTGCAAAAGCTTGCACAAACGCTCGATCAGTTGCCCACGACGGCCACGGATGTAGACATTCCAGAAGAGATAGCGACGATAGATGATGACATCGACCTGGACAAACGCGGTGATGAGCATGAAGGTGCCGCTGGTCTCACCCGGCGGCTGCGCGGAGAACAGGATATTGTGCAGGTGCAGGCACTTGTCAATGTTGCGCGTGACCGCTTTGTGCGTCATGAGGCTGGCCGGCGTTTTCTCTCACTGACAACACGCAAGAGTGGACGCTTCACTCGCAGCCGCCAGGCCTGGCCTGTGACGGATATCGCCTTCGCCGCCACCATCCGTGCAGCCGCGCCCTATCAGCGGGTGCGTGGACGTAGCAACAACAGCAAATTGGAGCTACGCCCTGAAGACTTGCGCCAGAAGGTCAGGGAGCGCAAGGCACGTTCGCTGCTCATCCTCGTGATTGATGGCAGCGATTCGGTGATGGCACGGCAATTGATGCCCAAAACCAAACGTGTTCTGCTGGCACTGCTGCAAAACGCCTACGAGAAGCGCGACCGCGTCGCCATGCTCGTCTTTCGCTTTGCCCAGGGGCGCGTCGTATTACCACCCACGCGCAATTTCACACGCGCTCGTCGCAGCGTTGAAGAACTCTATATCGGCGGCTGCACTCCACTGGCAACAGGCTTGCTGGAAGGGCTGCGCCTCGCCGAAACAGAACGCCTGCGCGACCCGACCACCAAACCAATCTTGATCGTCCTGACCGACGGGCTGGCAAACATCGACCTCTCCGGCAACATGCGCCGCGATACGCCACGTCGGGATGCGCTCAACGTCGCCCAGGAAATAGCAACACGCCAGGTATCAACGGTTATGATTGATACAAACCCATACGCTACGGTGACGAACGAGGCAGGCGAAAAGGTACCAAGCCCGGCCCGCGAACTGGCTCAAGCTCTGGCTGCCGATTATTTCCAGTACTCTTTGCCATACGACACTCGATTACTGCGAAAGGGGTGATAAGAAAGTACGGATTGTAGAACCACATTACATACTTTACAGGTTGCACACCGTAGCTTGTTCATTGTAGAACAGGTTATCTGTTGACCAGTTGCATCTATTTAGAGCGAACGCTCACAAGAAAGGTCGTAATCGATGAAGACACGAACCGCTGTTCTGTACGCACCTGGGGAAGCCATCCGCGTTGAAGAGATCGAGCTTGATCCACCCAAGGAGCGCGAAGTGCAGGTGAGGATGGTCGCCGCAGGTGTCTGTCACTCCGACTATCACCTGGTCACGGGTGAATTACCCGGCTACATGCCAATGGCGCTCGGCCACGAGGGAGCAGGCATAGTCGAGGCAGTCGGCTCTGGAGTCACAAACTGCCAGCCCGGTGATCACGTCGTCCTCAGCTTCATTCCCTCGTGCGGACAGTGCTTCTACTGCACCCGGGGCCATTCCAATCTCTGCAATCAGGGGGCATCTATTTTGATGGGACCTCAGCTTGATGGCACCTTCCGCATGCATGGCGCAAATGGTGAGGATGTGGGGCAGATGTGCGTGATCTCCACGTTCAGCGAACGCAGCGTTGTTCCAGACATTTCAGTCGTCAAGATTGCCGACTACTACCCGCTCGATAAGGCAGTGCTCGTCGGTTGTGGCGTTCCCACGGGCATTGGCGCAGTGATCCATCGCGCGAAGGTCGTGCCGGGAAGCACCGTGATGGTGGTTGGCTGCGGCGGGATCGGCATGAATGTCGTCCAGGGTGCTCACCTGGCCGGCGCACGCATGGTCATCGCGGTCGATATTGTCGACTTCAAGCTGGAGAAGGCGAAAGAGTTTGGGGCAACCCACACCATCAACGCGAAGAACGAGGACGTGGTGCAGCTTGTCAGGGACCTGACATGGGGTCTTGGCGTGGACTACGCCTTTGAAGCTATCGCCACTCCCGCTACCATTGGGCAAGCCTATGCGTGCACCGGCAAGAATGGCACGGTAGTCGTAATCGGCCTGACGCCTGCTACTACCGAATCCATTCCGATACCCCCGCTTGACCTCGTGCTCTTCCAGAAGACGCTGATGGGGACCCTCTACGGCGACTCTCAGCCGCGCAGCGACATCCCTAACCTGCTTGCGATGTACCATGCGGGCAAGGTTAAGCTGGACGAGTTGATTACGAGGAAATACACGCTCGACCAGATTAACGAAGCCTACGCCGACATGCTCGCGGGCAAGAACATTCGCGGCGTGATCGAGTTTGCATGACACCGGGGACGCAATGCATTGCGCCTGTGTGTCGCACCCACGTTTGCACCGTCGCAAACGTGGGTGTGGTCAATATATAAGATAGGCTCTCATGTTTACATACCCATTCAGCGCGATCGTAGGCCAGGAAGACATGAAACTGGCCCTCATCCTCAATGCCATACAACCAGCCATCGGTGGTGTGCTCATTCGTGGAGAGAAAGGTACAGCTAAGTCAACAGCAGTGCGTGCACTCGCCGCAGTGCTGCCAGAACTGGAGGTCGTCAGCGATTGCCCGTTTTCCTGCCCTCCTGACCAGCCGGCGGCAATGTGCGCTTCCTGCCGGACCCGCCTGGAGCTGGGCGAATCGCTGCCGGTAGTCCATCGTCGTATGCGAGTGGTGGATTTGCCCATTAACGCTTCGGAGGATCGTGTCGTTGGTACCCTTGATCTCGAACACGCACTGCGCGAAGGACAAAGACGCTTCGAGCCGGGGGTGCTCGCTGAGGCAAACCGGGGTATCCTCTATGTCGATGAAGTAAACTTGCTGGATGATTATGTCGTTGATGTGCTGCTCGATGCTGCCGCCATGGGGGTCAACATCGTTGAACGCGAAGGAGTTTCTTTCAGCCACCCGGCACGCTTCATGCTGGTCGGCACGATGAATCCCGAAGAGGGTGAGCTACGCCCGCAGCTTACCGATCGCTTTGGACTCTGCGTCGATATCACCTCCATTCACAACATTCAGCAACGTGTTGAGATTGTCGAACTGCGCGAACGCTTCGAGGCCGCGCCACAGGCGTTTCTCGCTGAATACGCCACTGCCGAACAAGCATTGCGCACCCGCATCACGCGAGCCGCCCAGTTAGAGCAGCGAGTCACTGTTCCTCGTGACGTTGCCGAACTCATCGCTCTCATCAACATCGAACTCGACGTAGACGGACATCGTGGAGATATCGTAATGCGCCGGGCAGCGCAGAGCTACGCAGCGTATCTTGGGATGGAAGAGGTCACACCTGAACACGTCTATACCATAGCCCCGATGGCCCTGGCACACAGGCTCAAACGCCTGCCGTTGCAGCCAACCTCGCGCAGCGTAACCGAAGCGCTGAACGTTATCAAAAAGAAACTGGCGCAGCCTGAAAAGACGAATACGTAATACGCCCGTTTCTTTGGCTCGCTCACCTGCGGTCTCTCCAAAAAGGATAATCGGGTGCAGTTGCTCATACAACTGCCGCGTCAAACGTGATCGGCAGGCGTTTGAAGCCAAACAGAAAACGCCCCTCGAACAGCTCTGGCGACTCAGCGCGTACTACCCGCAGATTGGGCAACTGCTTGATGATCATCGGCAGCGCGACCGAGGTCTCCATGCGCGAAAGGGGCGCGCCGATACAGAAATGAATGCCATACCCAAACGCTACATGCCGGTTCGGTGTCCGCGTAATATCAAAGCGCTCCGGCTCTGCAAACTGCTCGGCGTCCCGGTTGGCCGATGCCAGCCAGGTGAAGATCATCTCATCCTTTGGAATGGTCACTCCCGCGATGCTGACCGCTTCCCTGGTAGTGCGCCCCAGACGCCAGACCGGCGAGGCATAGCGCAGAACCTCCTCAATCGCCGCCGGCATCAATTCGGGCTGCCTGAGTACCTGCTCCAGCGCCTCGGGATGCTCATCAAAGCAGCGAATGGCCTGGCTCAGCAGATTCGTCGTCGTGACATGTCCGGCGAGCAGCAGCAGCGTACAGAAGCTGATCGTATCCTCCATGCTTAGGTGTTCGCCATCGACCTCAGCGGCCAGCAGCTCGCTCATCATATCCTCGCTTGGCGCGCGCTTGCGCTCCTCTAACATCTGCTTAAAGTAGTCCGACATCTCCTCAAAGATTCGTGTGAGGCGCTGGATCTCTGGATTGTTGCGCTGCTCCTCTTCGGGTCGGAGAAATTCTGCATCGCTCAACTGCTGCCTGAGCAGCCCATCGGCCCAGCGTTTAAACAGCGGCCGATCGCTGGTTGGCACTCCCAGCATTTCGGCGATCACGATTGTCGGCAGCGGATAGGCGATTTCCGTGGCGAAATCCATCCTGCCCGCCGGCCGCGCCTCGTCCAGCAACTCCTGCGTAATAGCGGCGACGCGGCCTCTCAGCCTCTCGATCGCGCGCGGCGTGAATGCGTACGAGACCAGGTTACGATACTGGCGATGCTGTGGTGGGTCCATCGCCAGTATACTTCTTCCCCCGCGAGGCCGGCCGTCTTCGGCGGCTCGTGCCAGGACGCGCTGTCTCAAGCGCTCTGACGAGAAAAGGGTATAGTCAGAGATGATGTGATGCACGTCAGCATACCGGAAGACATGCCAGCATCCACTGCTCTCATCCAGCCACACCGGCTGCGTGCTGCGCATCTCCTCGAACCAGTCATATGTTCTCTGTACATCATCCAGGGTCGAGCATGTTTGTAGCATCGTGAAAGCCTCTCATTGATTCAACTATGAACTTCAGCGAAGGCATTTCCTCACGCAAAGGCCCGGCCGGCAGGGTTTCGGGCCGCGGCCCAACTGAGGTACCTCGCCCTCTCTAGTCAGAGTATAAGGAGGAAGTGTCATAAAAGCGTCATGAGCCTCGTCATGAGCAGGAGCAAGAATTGTACAATCTTCCACAGGGAGCTTCACCGGGGCTAATTGATACGCGGAACTAACGGCTTCCACGTCCTATGTTTCACACACCCCCATACCACACCCACCTCGTAGGCA
>Ga0070706_100005406_pt1 | contig 12167 bp, 11 predicted proteins | sample KBSK5501metaG_FD_65476 | JGI IMG/M metagenome (GOLD analysis project Ga0070706, IMG submission 65476) | Corn, switchgrass and miscanthus rhizosphere microbial communities from Kellogg Biological Station, Michigan, USA - KBS K5-50-1 metaG | ecosystem: Host-associated > Plants > Roots >...
AGCAGCTTCACCTGCAGCGGGCCACTCATCTCGCCGATCTCATCGAGGAAGAGCGTGCCGCCGTCGGCCATCTCGAGCTTGCCCTTGCGCTGGATGTGGGCGCCCGTGTAGGCACCCTTTTCGTGGCCGAACAGCTCGGACTCCAGCAGGGTCTCCGGGATCGCCCCGCAGTTGATCGCGACGAACGCCTGGTTGCGCCGGGCCCCGTTCGAATGGATCGCCATGGCGAGCAGCTCCTTGCCTGTGCCGCTCTCGCCTTGGATCAGCACTGTCGCGTCAGTCTTGGCGACGCGCGTCACGATGCCGAAGATCTCCCGCATGGCGGGCGCGTTTCCCAGAATGTCTTCGAAGCGCGTCGTCGTCTCGCGGGTGCGCAGGCTCTTCTCGGACTCGGCCTCCAGCGCCTTGAGATATCCCGCCCGCTGCAGGACCACCTTCAGCTCGTTGAGCTGAATCGGCTTCAGGTGATAGTCGAACGCCCCGAGCTGGACCGCCCGGATGGCGTTTTCTCGGTCGCCGTTGCCGGTGAGGACGACCACCTTGGTATCGGGCGCGGCCTTCATGATCTCGTCGAGCGCCTTCAGGCCCTCCTCGGCGGCGTCCGGGTGGGGAGGCAACCCGAGGTCAAGGCTGACTAGCTCGGGATGCTCGGCGCGAAGTGTGGTGAGGGCGCTGCCCCGGTCCTCGGCGAACAGGAGCGTGAAGTCGTCACGCAGCGCGTACTTGAGCTGCGTGCGGATCGCTTCGTCGTCGTCGACGATCAACAGTTTCGGCTTGTTCATGGGTGTCGTGCCGTAGTGATCGGAAGCCTGACCGTGAACGTGGTGCCAACGCCCTCCTTGGTCGAGACGTCGATGGTACCCCGGTTTACCTCCACGATTGCCTTCGCTTGAGGCGGACCGATGCCCCAGCCGCCGTTCTTGCTGGAACGGAACGGAGCAAACAGGGTCACGGTGCCCTTGCCGTCAATCGATTGTACGCGTTCGTGACGAGGTTCTGGATGACCTCAAGATCGCCTCGGCGTCTGCCGGGGCGTCGGGGCCTTCGACAGCTCTTCGGCGCTGAGGGGACGCCTTCTCGATCGACAGCCCTCGGATTCATCCAGACCAATAGCATCACCGGCGTGCCGGAGCCGACGACTTCGTCCTGCTGGTTGTTCCTATCGGGCGAGTTTCTCCGCTTGTGTTCGCGAGCGGATTGCGCGCCGGCTTGCGGTAACATCGCAGTCCAGTACCTGAACACATGGAGCTACCCTACAGAACGTACGAAGATATTGAGGCAGGATGAACGAACAGCGCATCCCATCGGTAGGTAGCCTGGAGCGGATGATTCCGGAGACGATACAGACCGACGAAGTCGCCGGGATGCAGGCCTCAGACTTCATGTGGAGCGCTACGAGTTCGCATTGCGCCACGTCAAAGGCTTGGTAGGCGACATCGCCTGCGGCTCAGGATTCGGGAGCAAGATTCTCGCGCGGAAAGGCGAGCAGGTCTTGGGCGTGGATCTGGACCCAGATGTCATCAACTACGCGACGAGGTCCGATAACGGCAGCAATATCCATTACATCTGCGCCGACGCGATGCAACTCACTCATGAGCCGTTCGACGTGATCGTGTCCTTTGAGACGGTCGAGCACGTTCCGCGACCAAAGGCATTGCTTCATCACCTCGCGAGCTTGCTCAAGCCTGGCGGGACGCTTATCGCCTCAGTTCCGATAACCCCCTCGATGGACGCCAATCCCTACCATCTGCATGACTTCAACGAGCGGAGCTTTATGCGCTTGTTCCCGCCGAACTTACGTCTCGTCGACAAGCTACACCAGACGCAGCCATACAATCCTATTGCAGTCACAAAGAAGTCAGAGAAGCACCTGCAAGATCTGCGATCTAATCTTTTGCGCTATTACGTGCAGCATCCGACAAAAGCATTGCGTCGCTTGGGGTCCACGCTCCGGTATGGGTTCACAAACCGGTATCTTTCGGCGGTGATGGTTAAATGAACGGGCTGGCGATGAAACCACCGCTCGTAGACGTAAAGCGGCGCGTCTGATCAGTGCTATGGCCGATCTGCGCACGATCGCGGCGCGAGATTTGAGCAAGGTACTCAGCGATACGTTCGTAATTCTCCCCGCGTACAACGAAGCGCGAGTTATTGGCGATGTGATCAAGAGCGTCTCGCGTGTTTTCCCACATGTCATTGTGGTGGACGACGGATCATCTGATGACACGTCAGCCGTTCTGAGAGGTTTGCCGGTGACCGTAGCAAAACATCACGTCAATCTGGGACAAGGGGCAGCGCTGCAAACCGGAATAACATTCGCATTGGAGCAGGGCGCAGACTATATCGTCACATTTGACGCTGACGGCCAACACAGGGTCGAAGATGCTCTGGCTGCACTACGCATGCTTAGTGAGGACGAGTGCGACGTCGTGTGTGGATCACGCTTCCTCGGCACTACCAGCAACATTCCGCGCATGCGAAAAGTCATCCTAAAGACCGCTGTCCATTTCGCGAATCTCACGACCGGGAGCAGGATGACGGATGTTCATAATGGTTTACGCGCTCTCAGTCGTAAGGCTGCGTCGTGCCTGGAGATTTCCAAGTCAGGAATGGCGCACGCATCTGAAATTATCGGTCAGCTCATGCAGCATAAGATGATCATCCGGGAAATACCGGTGCAGATTTATTACACCGAATACTCACTGGCAAAAGGTCAGTCGTCACTCAACTTCATCAACATTCTGGTCGATCTCGTGATCGGGAGGTTCGTCAAATGACTTTCAAGTACTTTCTTGTTGCCGTACTCATTAGTTTCATCTTTTATTTGCTCTTGTTGCCTCGGGTAGGCTACTTGCGCAAGGGCGTCATTTTCGCATTCGTACTGGTGATGTTGATATTTGCGATTCAGCCCGATTGGTCGACCTACGTAGCGCACCGCGTCGGCATCTCTCGAGGTGTCGATCTGCTTTTCTACTTAACCCATCTGATGCTGTTGTTCATCGCTTTTGTGTACTTCCTGAAACTCAAGGAGATGGAACTGCGATTTACCAAACTGGTGCGGGAGCTGGCGTTGGAGGCAGCGCGTACAAATTCGCAGCAGTAATCGGGCCAGCGTGACGAGTGGACTGGGTACTCAATCGATGTTGATGGCGGGAGGGCCCGCATCCTTCATCCACGGCTGGGGTGGGATATCGAACCAGGACAGCACCGTCGAGGCAATGTCTGTAACGGGCATCGTCGGCCGCACAAGCTCGAGCCTGCGCCCTTCGGAATAGGCTAGGAGGAAGCCCGGTTCCTGATGCTGCGCTGTCGATTGGTCGTTGGTCGGATGCTCGAGGACATGCCGTTCAAACGGTGCCTCGAAGTCCGGAAGCGCCGTGTGCCGAATCGGTGGCAGCATCTCTCCATTGCGCCGCCGGGGCATGATCAGCTCAAGGAAAACCTGCCGCCCTCGGCGCTCGACTTCAAACAGTCCCTTGCCTGGATGGACATAAAGACCGCGGAGTATGTCCGCCGCACGCCCTGCCGTCGTCTCGTCAGGCAGGCTGATCGACACATCAGGGTTCATTTGAGTGAGGATCTTGACGCCGGGAAAACCGAGAGCAGCGAATAATTCGTCCTCGCGCACGAGCCGCACCACGGGGTTATGGATCTCGTGTACGGGATCGTGCGGCTTCTGACCGAGAGCCGTGCCGACCAGCAGAATCGTGGCGTCGTCGATAAGTTCGAGAAGTTCCCCGAGCAGGCCATTCGTCCAAATCAGACTCCGCTCGATCCAGTCGGAGAAACGCCGCTCGTATGCCTTGCGCTCCGACACACTGTCGAAAAAACGCGCGTCAGTCAGGCTCAGCTCGTCGCGAAAACGATGCGGTTCAGCCGCCCGCCAGTAGCGGTGCTGCATGTACGCCACATTGTTGAGGTGCAGCGTCGCAAATGCGGGCCGGTAACGGGCGTACAGGCGCTTGAATGCGTCGGTGAGCACGTACGACAGGAGCATCGCGCGCTCGGGTACGCGTGCGTCCCCAAGCAGAAATTCACTGGGCATCTGTAAGAGCGCGCGCAGCACCGTGTCGAGCCGCACTCCGCTCCGCATGGAACCGAACAGAAGACGTGTGGCGTCGAACGCCTGCCGAGCAAAGCTCTCGCTGTAATTGCGCGATGTGAACACGCAGAATTCCTGTACCGGCCGAGCTTCTTCGGGAAAGCAATCGACATCATCGGCCAGAGACTCCGGCACGTAGTAGCGCGCCGCGCCGGCGTTGCGTGGTGGGAACGAGAGCAGACTGCCGAACACGCCTGTCGAGATCCCCGCCTTGTCGAGTACATCCCACAGGCAGCGCCCTCGGATCGACGTAGTATCCTGTCCCAAGGCGATGATGCCGTGTTCCTCCCGCTTCATGCCGGTGTAGACCGAGGGCCAGATAATCCAAGGGGTGATCGAGCGCCACGCCCTTTCCGCACCCGGGTCGAATCCTGGGATCGACGTTTCGAGACACACCCCGGCCGTCAGCAGCCGACTGAAAACCGGCAACTTGCCCTGCGCGACGAGTTTATCGATGAAATATTTCTCGGCTTCGTTGAGCTCGAGGAACAGCACCGAAGGATTGTTTCGCCGGGATGTCGTCATGGCGCCATCATAAAGCGTCTCTAGTTGTCCTCGAGCGATCGCGCGTTATGTGTGACAGCAAGGTTCCAGCGCGCCGCCCGTGATGGGATCAGTTCTGTACCAATGACGCTGCCGGACTCGGTTTGCGACAGCACCGGATTACCGCAGCTATTCTTATACCGCCTTGGGAGGGGTGTCGAGCGTGGGGCACGAGCCCGTGTTGGATTGATTGCCACATGGCTGAATCAGTGCGCCACTTCCAGGACAAGGTCACTCGAAGGAATATCGTGGCATGTGTCGTCATTGGCGTGATTACAGCGGCCACATGGTGGCCCCGGATCAGCGGGCCCATCGATCTCCGCTGGGATGGGGGCGCTTATTACATCCTAGGCACGGCACTCGCAGAGGGTAAGGGATACAGACTCCTGAGCGAACCCGGCAACATCCGGAGCACCCTGCACCCGCCCTTTCTCCCGGCGTTCGTAGCAACGCATCAACTGGTTCTTAAGACCTCGGACCCGGTTGTCGTCGGTCGAGCATTGCGACTTTCGACAGCACTGTTTTCTATGGCGTACGCCACTGCGATTTATCTGCTGCTCAGTGCCTACATCCCATGGACATACGCATTCGTCGCGGCAGTCATGGCCGTCTTGCAGCCTCAGTACGTGTACTTCTCGGATTCACTTTATGCGGAAACGGTTTTCGGCCTGTTGACGGTTCTATTTTTTATCGTTCACAGGTACAGCAAAAATACTGTCTATTTTCTCCTTTGTGGGCTATGTGCTGTTCTTGCATATGAGGCCCGCACGGCTGGAATTGCTTTGCTCGCAGCGTGGGTGGCGGACAACGTCCAGCGGAGGAATTTCAGGCGCACCCTGATTGCGCTCGCAATGTCGCTTCTTCCGATTCTGAGCTGGATCGGCTGGATCGCGGCGGTGGAGTCCTCACCCGAGTACCAGCAGCCCGCGTACGCGTATCAGACGGCGCCCTACCTCTATTTCAACGTAAGTTATGCGCGAAACATGTTGACGCTGGTCGATCCGTCAAATCCTCAGCTTGGTCCTTTGACAGAGCGAGCTTTCATGCGCCGAGTATGGGCGAATGTGCGAGCTATACCCATCAGTATCGGCCAGGCGGTAAGCAGTTGGGTTGCGCCGCCTTACGTCTCCGTGTCTTTAGGTGCGCTTGTGTTCATGGGGCTGTGCCTGCAGCTTGCGCGCAAGCAATACCTCATGCTGATGTACGTAGTTTTATCTCTCGCAGCGGTGTGCTTGACCCCATTTCGAATGCAGTTCGTGCGCTATCTCTTGCCGCTTTATCCATTCTTTGCTCTTGCCATGTTTCAGTTTCTGACACCTCTGGTAAGAAAGTCCGGATCTCGTTGGCTGGTCCTTCCCACGTTCGCTCGCTCGGCCCCGGTTTGGCTGGTCGTATGCGTAGTGACCGTCCAGGCGCTAATGGGTCTTACTGAGCTGTACGGGATCGAATACCACAATGTCGCATATGAGCAGGAAGGGCGGCCCGTAAAGTACCGGCTCTTTTATTACGAGCCGGTTGGTACGGCATTCGATGAGGCATTGGACTGGCTAAAGCACCGAGCGGAACGCACCGATGTGATAGCCGCTACCGATCCACAGTGGGTGTATCTGAGAACCGGCATAAAAACCGTGTTGCCACCGTTCGAGCTGAACGGGAAGAAAGCACAGCAACTCGTCGACACTGTGCCTGTGAAGTACCTGATCGCCGAAACAGCGCCGCAAATTCTCGGATTGGGCGCATATTATCGGTTCACTTCAGCGCTGTTGCGCGAGAATCCGACCAACTGGAATCTCGTTTGGAGGAGTTCGAACGACAGTATGGCCATCTATGAGAGAAGCAGCATGCGGCATGCAGCCCGGGCCCCAAAATGACTCAGCCGCCCGTGCGAGGTGCAGCGAAATGAACACAATAGGGATCCTCCAAAACGATCTGACTCGATGAGGCCGAACCCGAGAAGGTAGGCCTCGCGCTCGGCCTCCGGCAGGAACGGCCGCGTATTGAGGTTCGGCAGGCAGATCGAAACGAGCGGTTCGGTCATTCCGGCGGCTTCCGTTTGAGGACGAATACACGGCGTTCCTCGAAGAGGGCGTTCCGATACGGGATCTCCTTGATCACCTCCATGGTCCTGTCGTTCGGCTTGTTGAGGCCGTCTGCGAGCACGAACTGCGCATTCCGCATCCGTTCTGGCACCCATCGCTCGAAGTAGTCGCTAATGTCGCCGAGGGTACGATTGCCGATGTCCGCGAGATAGTCCTGAAAGGTGTAGTAGCCGTTCCACGTCCAGTACCCATAGATCTGCTGAGGCGCGATACCCTCCCGCCGCAGGGCCTCGGCACCAGACCAGAGCGCTTCTTCCCGCTCGAGGATCCCGCGCGTCCACATCGCCGAGACGCCGAGCATGACGAGGCATGCGATGACCAATGAGCTGCGGAAGCGCCGGCTCGTCCGCGACACATGACGGCCGACGACGATCAGAACATACGGAAGAAATACCAGGAGATATTCGTCCCAGAAATTGAAAAAGACCATATGAAACACGAGCAGGAGCAGCGTGACGAGATCGAGCAGCCACTCACTGACGCCGCCCTCGCCCGGTCCCGCGAGCCGGCGGTATCTCAGGATGAAGATACGGACGAACAGGAGCGCGCCGGCCGACGTTAGCAGTGACAGCTCTCGCCGCGCGCATGGCACGAAATCCCGGAGATCGTCGAAATGTCCGTCCATGTACGGGATGTAGAGGGAGTGGCCGTAGATGATTCGTCCGTAGAGGAGTCCCGCCACGACGGCCACGGCCAGGATCGTCAGCCCCGTGGTCCCACTGAATCCCGCACGCGGCGGCGTGGGTTCGCGGTCCCCGCGCAGCTCGCCGATGAGCGATCCCGCCGCGACGAGCACGAAAGGAAGCGCGAAGAAGGCCAGGTATTCCATGACGACGGTGAGCCGCCACGGTACGGCCGCCGCGACCAGCCACGGCTTCGCGAGGTACAAGCGCTGAGCCAGCATGTTGTACCGCATCCCCCAGCTCGGCGACCCGAGCCCGTACGCCAGCTGCCACACGGTGGCCGCGACAGGCAGGGCGAGGCCCAGGACGCAGAGCAGTAGCCAGCGCTGGCGGTTGCGGTCCAGGGCCCACTTTAGAACGAGGCCGCCGATCAAAGCGACGCCGAACTGACGCGTCAGGACCGCGCCGGCGGCGGCGAGCGAGGCCAGGGCCATCAGGGGCACGCTTTCGCGACGAATGGCCTGACTGTAGAGCAGCAGGGCGACGATCAGCGACACGAGGAATGGTACGTCGCTCATGAAGTTGAGGCTGAATCGGAAGACGAGCGGGCTCGCGAACAGCGCCAACGCCAGCACACCGGCCTCATCATTGTCGAGCCCGTGGTGCTTCGCGAGGAAATAGAAGGCCACCCAGCCGACCACGGCCAGCACGAGTGTCGAGGCACGCAGGACCGCGAACGAGAAACCGAAGAGCGTCGAGACGAGCCAGCCCCAGTACACCAGCAACAGGGGGTTCGCGGCCGCCCAGTCATGCGCCTCGAAGCGGCCGGTCTCGAGGAGGCGCTCGACCGACCAGGCATACGCCCAGTCGTCCTCCAGCGGCATGTCGCGGAGGGGGTTGACGAAGACGATCGCCGCGACGAACGCGGCCAGTCCGAGCCACAGAAGGCCGTGTCGCCGCACGATAGAGCTCCGGTCCATCACGCCGCTGAGCAGGGACACCGAGCGAGGGGACGGGGCCTCGCCGTGCACGCCGATCCTCTTCCAGGGCGTCCGCGGCTAGGTCGCCAGCCGGGCCTGCCAGGTGTTCACGATCTCGGCAAAAATATCGTCAAGCGACTTGGTGATGTTCCAGCCGGGAAGCTCCCGTTTGAGCCGTGCCAGATCGGAGATATAGCAGATGTGGTCGCCCGCACGCGGCCTGTCGACGTATTTGTACCGCATGGCCTTCCCGGTGAGGGCGGCGACCCGATCGAAGGCCTCGAGGATCGACACCGAGTTCGCCCGCCCGCCGCCCAGGTTGAACACCGCGCCCGCCGACGGCATCTCGTAGAAGGTCTCGATGCACCGAGCCACGTCGAATGAATGGATGTTGTCTCGTACTTGCTTCCCCTTGTATCCGAAGATCGTGTATTCCCGCTCCTCGAGATTGCAGCGGACCAGATAACTCAGAAATCCATGGAGCTCCACGCCCGAGTGATTCGGCCCGGTCAGGCACCCTCCTCGTAGACAGCAGGTTCGCATCCCGAAGTACCGGCCATATTCCTGTGTCAGCACATCAGCCGCGACCTTCGAGGCGCCGAAGAGCGAGTGCATCGACTGATCGATGCTCATGTTCTCGTCGATCCCATCGGCATAGGTCGCATCCACGTAGTCCCAGCGTGTGTCGAGCTCACGCATGGCGATCGCGTTGGGCCGATCGCCGTACACCTTGTTGGAGGACATCAGCACGAAGACCGCTTCGGGGACGAAGCGACGCGTGGCCTCGAGCAGGTTGCTCGTGCCGACGGCATTGACCTCGAAGTCGTCGAAGGGGCGTGAAGCCGCCAGATCGTGGCTCGGCTGGGCGGCGGCGTGCACGATGAGATCGGGCTTGAGGCTGGCCACGAGCTCCGAAACCCGCTCGCGTTCTCGGATGTCGAGCTCGTAGTGAGTGAAATGCCGGCACGTCGCGACCAACCAACGTTGGTTCCAGCGTGTGTCGCCTTGCTCGCCGAAGAAACTCCGTCGCATGTTGTTGTCGACGCCGGCCACCTGCCAGCTCTTGGCATCGAAATAGGTCACGACCTCCGAACCGATCAAGCCGCTCGAACCGGTCACCAACAGTTTTTTCATCGGCGTCCCGACGCCCGCCTTATGGCTGACTTCGCGTAGCGTGACGCGAACCGTTCGACCCGACGAAGCTTGGGCGGAAGCGGACGGGTTCGTTGGCCCTGAACCTGAGCGCGAATAGCAGGTGGCCGAGCCGGCGATACATCTTGCTGACTGACGAATGCCGGATGTGCCGGAGCGAGACTGGCGCGCATCACGCCGTCACGAGCCGGAACGGCGCCCCGGGAAGGACGCCGCATCGTAATAGCGGTACGTGTCCCGCGCGCCGGCGCCCACGGGAAGGGCCCGGTACGTTCCCCTGCGGAGCGCGCACCGGAGCCAGAGCTGCCACAGGACCCGCCAATACCCGCTACCGACACGCACGAGTCGGAACGAGGAGGCGCCCATGTCGGGCGTTCGGTTGATCCACGAGATGGGAATCTCTTTGACGGTGTAGCCCATGACCAGCGGTTGAAGCCCGGTCTCGGCGTTCACGGCAAAGCCCGGCTGGCGCAGCTGCAGCTTCTCGACCACCTCGCGGCGAACGAGCTTGAGATTGTTGGTCAGGTCGCGGAAGCGCCGCCGCAGCACGACCTGCGCGATGGCGTGAAAGCCACGGTTCGCGACGATCTTCTGCCAGGGGTAGTTGAGCAACACGCTGTGCCGCGAGAAACGGCTCCCCACGACCACGTCGTAGCCCTTGGCAGCCGCATCGAACAGGTCACGGAGCTCGGGCAGCAGGTGTTGAAAGTCGGAATCCATCGACAGGACGTACTGGCCCGTCGCCGCGCGGTATCCTTCGGCGATCGCCCGGCCGACGCCATTGGGCGGCGAGCGGAAGATGGGCTTGACCCTGGGATCCTCCGCCGCGAGCCGGCGAATCACCGCCGCCGTCGCGTCGGTGCTGTTGTCGTCGACCGGAATGATCTCGTGGATGTAGCCCCCGAAGAGATCACGCAGCCGCGTCACCAGCGGCCCGATGTTCGCTTCTTCGTTGTGGCACGGGATCACGATCGACACGGCCTGCCGGAGCTGCTCGTGCGCGAAGAGCGGAATCTTCGGGCGCTCCACCGCTCGCGGCGGCTTCTGCGCGTAGACCAGAATCGAGCCAGCCAGGGTTTGAACGCCCGGCATGTTCTCGAGCACGATGGACAGGTTGCGCAGCAGCCAGACGAGCCACGCGTTGAGCGGGGCATACACGAAGTCGTTGAACACCGCGAAGACGCGAATGAACCCCACTTCGGACAAGAGCTCGTAGAGTTGCCGCCGATCGAGCAAGGAGCGCGGATCGTGCCGTCCGATCAGCCCGGACAGGAGCCGCCGGGCCTTGAGGACGACGTTCCACGGATTGCTCTCGTAGAAGAGTACTTCGCCGCCCGGCTTCAGCGCTTCGTAGGCGTACTGGAGAAGCGGCGCGCAGGAGCGTCGATCGAGGAGGCCCACCGCAACGACGAAGTCGAACTGACGATCCCGCAAGGGCCCCGGCAGGGACGATGCGGTGAGAAAGGACACGTGCGGGGGCAGGTCCGCGGGTCGCGGCGCGTCGGGCACGAATGTGACGGCGGTGATGGGGTTCTCGCCGCGAGAGACCCGTGCGAGCTGGCGAGTGAACGTGCCCTCTCCACACGCGAGCTCGAGGATCGTCTGTCCCGGCATGAGGTGAACCATGTGCCGAAACGTATGCGCGCGCCAGAGCATGCGGTCGTCCGCGATCGGGTCGGACAGCTCGAGATAACGGCGCCGGAACTGCTCGCTAATGGCAAGCGCCTCGACTAATGACGGGGCACCAGGTCTGCTGATGTTCTCCCCCCAGAGTCGCTTCGGCTCAGGCCTTCAGTCGCGGACAGCGAGGAGATTGCACACGCCGGATGGCCAGACGGTCGAGGGGCGCCATTGGCGCGATGTTGCGCGGGCACTTGCGGTCTGTCAAGGAGTATTGGCTTTTGTCGATCATTCCTCCATGAGAACTGTCCTTGGCGTCAAGGGCCTCGTCGCCAAGATTTTCGGTTCTGGACCGCACGTGGAGGAGGACGCAATCGCAGAATTGGCTCAGGAGTGACGATCACGGCGTGAGCCATATCGTGATAGCCCCCGAATTCCGGTTCTGACCGCCAGTCATGGGAAGGTGGGTATCCCGGCGGCAACCGTCGTCTTGATCAGAGCTTCCACCACGGCCTCACGCTCGGCCTTGTGCGGCGCCCGGCGTAGCGATGCGAGGGCGGAGCCCGCCTCAGCCACGTCGATGCCGAGGTCGCGCGGCTCGATGAGCCTTCCCCTTACTCATGATGACCGCGCGCTCCACCGTGTTCTCGAACTCCCGGATATTGCCTGGCCACGGGTGGTGGATGATCGACTCCAGAGCCGAAGCACTGAACTGGAGCTTTCGCCGATGCCGCTGGCTGCTCCGACGAAGGAAGGCGTTGGCGATCAGGACGACGTCATGGCCCCGCTCGCGGAGCGCCGGGAGCTTCAGGTTGACGACTGAGAGGCGATAGTAGAGATCCTCGCGGAATCGTCCGGACTGGAGCTCAGCCTTCAGGTCCTTGTTGGGTCGCAGCGATGACTCGAGCGTCCACGCGGACCAACTCGCGGCCGGCCACGCGCTCGATCTCGCGCTGCTGCAGAAACCGCAGCAGCTTCACCTGCAGCGGGCCACTCATCTCGCCGATCTCATCGAGGAAGAGCGTGCCGCCGTCGGCCATCTCGAGCT
>Ga0070706_100005409_pt1 | contig 12165 bp, 11 predicted proteins | sample KBSK5501metaG_FD_65476 | JGI IMG/M metagenome (GOLD analysis project Ga0070706, IMG submission 65476) | Corn, switchgrass and miscanthus rhizosphere microbial communities from Kellogg Biological Station, Michigan, USA - KBS K5-50-1 metaG | ecosystem: Host-associated > Plants > Roots >...
GAGCAGGACCTCGCTCAGGAGCTCGCCTGGGCGACCGTGCGCGTAAGTCGCGCCGTGCGGCGTGCCTTCGCGCCGGACGGGATCAACGTGTGGCAGTCGAGCGGTGAGGCGGCGGGACAGGAGGTCCCGCATGTGCACGTCCACGTGTTCCCTCGCGTCGCGGGTGACGGCTTGATGCGCGTCTACGAGGAATTTCCACCGAGTGCCCACGTTCCGGGCGACGGCGCTCTCGTTCGAATTGCCGACCGCGTTCGCCGGGCGCTCGCGTAGCGTCCACGTCGCCGGCTCGGTAGGGTAGCCCCGTGGCGTGCTTCATCTGCCGGATCGTCTCGCGCGAGGCTCCGGCGAGCATCGTGCTCGATGACGAGAGCACGCTGGCGTTCGTGGATATCAGGCAGCCCAACGAAGGCCACATCCTCGTGGTGCCGCGGATGCACATCGAAACGATCGACCTCCTCGAGGGAACGATCGCCGCCGACCTCATCTGGGCGACGGTGAGAGTGGCTCGCGCCGTTCGTCGCGCGTTCCGGCCGCCGGGGATGAGCGTCTGGCAAGCGAATGGCGAGGCCGCTGGCCAGGACGCACCGCACATCCATTTCCACGTCCTCCCGCGGCACCACGAAGACGGGTTGCTCCGTGAGTATCCCGACGCGAACCCACGTACGTACGGACCGGCGGACCCGGCGCTCGAGCGGATCGCCGAGCGCGTGCGCCGCGGCTTGACTTAGGCGGAGAGCGCGCCTCGACTGGCGTCTGCCCCTCCCGGTCGAACAGGAGAAGAGGCAGGATATGCCCCGCAAAAGGAGGCGGCCGTGCGTCTATCGCTCATGCCCAAGAAGAGCGAGTTCTTCGTGCTCTTCGAGCAGCACGCCCAGAACGCCGTCGAGGCGGCCGAGGCGCTCGCGAAGCTCTTCGGCGACTTCACCGAGGTCGAGAGCAAGGTCCGCGACCTTCACGCAATCGAGCACTACGGCGACAAGCTGAACCACGAGATCATCCGCCACCTCAACGAGACCTTCGTGACACCGCTCGACCGCGAGGACATCGTCGGCCTCGGCAGCAAGATCGACGACATCACCGACGTCTGCTACGACGTCTCCGAGCTCGTGCAGCTCTTCAAGGTCACGAGCATCCGGCCCCCCGCGGTGCGGCAGGCGCAGGTCCTCGTGACGGCCGCCCGCGAAGTGCTCCTCATGCTCAAGACACTCGAGGGCTTGAAGAACCTCGAACCCCATTGGATCAAGATCCACACGCTCGAGAACGAAGGCGATCAGATCTGGCGTGAGGCCGTCGGCGAGCTGTTCGCAGGTTCGGACGATGCGATCGAGATCATCAAGTGGAAGGACATCCATTCGCTCGTCGAGGTTGCGATCGACCGGTGTGAAGATGTCGCGAACATCGTGGAGACCATCGTGGTGAAGCACAGCTAGTTGGACAACGCCACGGTCCTGCTCGCGCTCGTCGTCCTGCTAGGCATCGTCTTCGAGTTCGTCAACGGCTTCCATGACGCGGCGAACGCCATCGCCACCGCGATCGCCACGCGCGTGCTGACGCCGCTCCAGGCGATCCTCATGGCGGGTGTCCTGAACTTCGTCGGCGCGCTCGCCGGCGAGGCGGTCGCAAAGACGGTGGGGGCCGGGATAGTAGACCCGAAGGTCGTCACGCAAGACATCGTCGTTGCCGCGCTGATCGCGGCGATCATCTGGGATCTGATCACCTTCGTCGTCGCGCTACCGACGTCATCGAGTCACGCGCTTGTATTCGGCGTGATCGGCGCCGCGCTCGCGTCGCACGGGCTCGAGGTCATCATCGCCCCGGGACTGCAGAAGACATCGCTCGGCATCGTGTACTCCCCGACCCTGGCGTTCGCCGGCGGTTACCTCTTGATGCTCGCGATCTACTGGGGCCTTCGGAACGTGAGCTATCGATTCGTCAACCGGTTCTTCGGACGCGCGCAGATCGCCTCGAGCGCGTATATGGCATTCAGCCACGGCGGCAACGACGGGCAGAAGACCATGGGCGTGATCGCGCTCGCGATCTACGCGTTTAACGGCAACCAGGGCGAGTTCCACATCGACACATGGGTGAAGATCGTCTGCGCGCTCGCGATCGGTCTCGGGACCGCGACCGGCGGCTGGCGGATCATCCGAACGATGGGCATGCGCATTACGGCACTGAAGCCGGTAAATGGTTTCGCGGCGGAGACCGCGGCGGCCACTGTTATCGAGATCGCGACACGTCTCGGCATTCCCATTTCCACGACCCACGCCATCTCCGGCGCGATCCTCGGGGTCGGCGCGACCCGCCGCTTGTCGGCGGTCCGCTGGGGGATCGCCGGGCGGATCGTCACCGCCTGGGTGCTCACGATCCCGGGGTGTTTTGTGCTCGGATACGTCACCGCGACCGTCATGCGTGCGGTGGGAGTGCATCCTTAGCGCCTTGACCGTCGCGAGCCAGAGGCCCGACCGGACGCGGTACGCGCCGCCGTCGCTTCCGCTCCCGCTGCTGCAGCGGCAACGGCTGCTGGAACGGCTTGGAGGTGCGGAGCGCCATCGGCTCACGCTGGTGCACGCAGCCGCCGGCTACGGCAAGACCACCCTTCTGGCGCAGCATGCCGATCTCCTCCGAGCCTCAGGGCGGCAGATGGCCTGGCTCACCCTGCAGCGCGGCGACGAGGACCCGCTCGTGCTCTTCAACGACCTCCTCGGCGCGCTGCGCCGCGATCGCGCGGAGTTTGGCGAGCAGCTCTTGTCTTCACTCGACCGCGGACGCCGGCTCGAGCGGAGGCTCGCGCAGCTCGCGCAGGCGCTCGCCGACGAGCTCGCGCCGCTCGGGAACCTCGTCTTCTTCGTGGACGACCACCCGAGCGTGCAGGGCGGCGCGACTCTCGCCAGCTTCGGGAGCGAGCTCGTCGAGCTCCTTCCCGAGAGCACACACCTGGTGCTCGCCACACGCCGGACGCCGCAGCTCGGGGGCTTGCCGCGCTGGCGCCTCGCCGGTTCGGTCCTCGACATCTCGGCGGCGGAGCTCGCGTTCACCCGTTCCGAGGCGATCGAGCTGCTGCGCGGCGAATTCGGCCTGGATCTGCCCGACCACGCCATCGACGCGATCTACGGGCGCACCGGTGGCTGGCCCGCGGGCCTGCGCCTCGCCGCCGCGTTCATCCGCGAGCGCGGCTGGCGCGAGCTTGGCGAGTTCCGCGGGAGCGGCGCGGAGCTCTACGCGTACTTCAACAGCGAAGTCCTCGGTCGCGGGTCACGCCAAGATCAGGACACGCTCCTCCGCTGGTCGCTCCTCGAGCGTCTCGAGGAGGACGAGTCAGTCTCGGCCGGCGGCGCATCCCGCGAGGTCGTCGCCTCGCTCGAACAGGCCGGCCTCGTCATGAGGGACGGCGCGGCGGGCGCTGGTCACCGCTTCCAGCCGCTTTTCGCGGAGTTCCTTCGCGCCCGCGCGCGCGAGCTCTTGCCCGCCGCGGAGATCGTCGAGCTGCATCGCGGTCACGCCGAGCGCGCGCTCGCTCGCGGCGACATTGATCGCGCGATCCATCACCTGCAGCAGGCTGGCGAGCACAAACGCGCCGCGCAGCTTGTTCGCGATCACGGCGAGCGTGTGGTCCAGAGCAGCGAGGTCGCGACGCTGCAGCGCTGGCTCGATGGATTCCCGCCCGGTGTCGAGCGGCGGCTCCCGTGGGTGCTGCTCCTGCGCGGTCTTCTCCACCGCGTGCGCGGTGACTACGAGCGCGCCCTCGCGCACTACCGCGACGCGGCCGATCAGCTGCGACGCGCGCGCGACAACGAGGGTCTCGCTCGCGCGCTGACCTGGTCGGCGCAGGCGCTTCGCTATCTCCGACGGCCGCAGGAGGCCCTCGCGCAGGCTCGCGACGCGCAGGCGCTGATCGGCGAAGGCGCCTCGTTGCAGGCGGCGTGGATCTGGCATCTCATCGGTGGCTGTCACGCCGACCTCGGCGAGCTCGAGCAAGCGACGACCGCGCACCTCAAGGCCGAGGCGATGTTCTCCCTGCTTTCGGACCGGACCGGCGAGCTCGCGGAAGCTCTCGCTCTGGCGCAGCTTCATCATCTGCTCGGCGAGCTGGACGTCGCGCAGCGCACGTATCTCCGCGCGCTCGCGCTTCAACAGAAAAGCGCAGACGTGACCTCGCTCTGCTGGGCCGAGGCAGGACTCGTCGACGTGCGAACCCGGCGCGGAGACACCGCGGAGGCGCTCGACACGCTTCGACAGACGCTCGAGATAGCGAGCGCCAACGATCTCCGTCTGGCGCAGGCTGCGATGTGCGCGACGCTCATGACCGTGCACTCACTCACCGGCGAGCGCGGTGCGGTCGAGGAGGTCTACCGCGCGGGAGTCGAGCTGAGCCGCGATCAGGGCGACGATCGCATCATCGCCGAGCTGCATGCGACGGCGGCCGAGCTACGCGCGCTGCGCGGAGAAGCGGCCTCGGCGCACGACGCGCTGCGCGCCGCGCAGGCGATCGCCTCGTCATCCTCAGGACCGGTCGCGGGCATCCGAGCGGCGATCGCGCGCGGCTCGATCCTCGAGGCCGAGGGCCACCGCGACGGCGCGTTCAAGGCTTACGGCGAGGCCCGCGCCTCGGCCGGTGCCATCGGTGCGCGCTACTTCGAGGTGAAGGCCACCCTTCTCGCGACAGCCGTCGCCGACTGGATGGTCGAGGCGACCAAGCCCGCGCTGCGGGCGGTCGCCGCCGAGCGCTATCGCGATTTCCTCTTGTTGCGGCCCGCGCTCACCGATGCGCTGCGTCAGCGACTTCCCGACCTGGAGCTCCCGCCGGACGAAACGCACTCCCTCGCCCTGCTGCTTCAGCCCGCTCCCGTCGCGTCCGCCACCGGTGCCCAGGGCCTGCCTTCCGCGGCCGCGGAGAGCATCCAGGCGTTCATGCTCGGACCGTTCGAGCTGCGCGCGAGCGGCGCGCGCATCAGCGATCGCGGCTGGCGGACGAGCAAGGCGAAGGAGCTCTTCGCGTTGTTGCTGCTCGATCGCCAGCGGCCGGTCTCGCGCGACGACCTCGTCGCGCAGCTCTGGCCCGAAACGGATGCGGCCTCGGCCCTCTCCAATTTCCACTTCACTCTGCACGCGCTTCGCAAGGCACTCGCGTCCGCGGGCGCGTCAGAGGCGACCAGCGTGGTCCGTACCGATGCCGGATATCGACTGGCGCTCCCGCTGTCGATACATGTCGATCTCGAAGTCTTCAGGCGCTCGCTGCGAAGAGGTCGCGAAGCGCGTGATGCGGGGCGATCGCGCGAGGCCGTGCAGCACCTGCGCGCCGCGGTCGCCGTGCACCGCGGCGAATTCCTCGCGGACCTGAGCGCGCCATGGATCGATCGGTACCGCGAGGAGACGGACCGTCAGCTGGTCGGGGCGGCGAAAGAGCTCGCGACGCTCGAGCTCGAATGGAAAGAGCCACGAGAAGCGATACGTCCGCTCGAGAAGCTGCTGCAGCGCGAACCGTACGACGAGGAGGCGCATCGCCTGCTGATGCGCGCGCACCACGAGTCCGGGGATACCGCGCTGGCCATGCGTCACTACCAGGCCCTCGAGGCGATGCTCCGCCGCGATCTCGGCGCGGAGCCGGAGGCGGCGACGCGGGAGCTCCACCAGCGCATCAAGCGGAGTAGTGCCAAAGACCCGGGTTAGCCCGGCATGTACTCGAACCCCGGCAATCAACCCGCCTCGTAATCAACACGCACGGCACGGCTTCATGCAGTTGATGGAGGGCCGTATCCGAGACGTGTCGCATGCGTTTCGACTGTCGCTCGGACGGCCTCCAAACCATTGCGCGCTCGCCTGCTTCGGTGAACATCACCCGAGCAGGGGATGACCTCTGCCGCGCGGGTGGGTAGTACTCGGGTTGGGAGTTTCGGGGGAAATGACAGGACGCACGGGTGGGGTACTGCGGCACCGTGTCGCGCTCTTCGCCGCGTCCCTTCTCCTCCTCGCCGCCGTCCCCGGAACGAACTGGACGGGAGCCCCCGTCGACCCCGCACTCGCCTCCGGCGGCTACGCGCTCGTTCGCGTCGGCCACGGCGCCGCCGGAGCGGTCGCGGGCGAGGCACAGGCCTCCGGCGCGACCGAGGTGGCGGCTCTCGAGGCCATCGACGTCGTCACGGCACGCGTCACGGAGCAGACGATCCGCGCCCTCCGAAGCGACGCCCGCGTGGCTTTTATCGCGGCCGACACGACCGTCACCGCACTCGGCTACGGCAGCGGGTTCGAAAAGGGCACCGAGAAGCCCAGCCCAGGTATAAAGGTGGTCAGCGCCCAGCGGGCCTGGTCAAAGGCCACGGGCCGCGGCGTGACCGTCGCGCTCATGGACACCGGGGTCGCGCGGCACCCGGATCTTGATGGATCGGTCGTGACGCAGATCGACTTCGTCGGCGACGGTGCCACACAGCTCGACCCGAGCGGTCACGGCACGTTCGTGGCGGGACTCATCGCGGCGCACGGCGCGAGCTTCAAGGGCGTCGCGCCGGACGCCAAGCTGGTCTCCCTTCGCGTTCTGGATCAGAAGGGCCAGGGGACGATGCACTCGGTCCTGGCGGCGTTCGACTGGCTCCTGCACAACCGGTCCGCCTACCACATCCGCGTCCTCAACCTTTCGTTCGGCGCGAAGCAGACCACCTCGTACCACCGATCGCTTCTTTCCGGTGTCGTCGAGTCAGCATGGTTCGCCGGGATCGGGGTCGTCGCGGCGGCGGGCAACGACGGTCCGGCTCCGCGCACCGTCAGCATGCCGGGCGCCGATCCGTTCGTGATCACCGTCGGGTCACTCGCCGACCAGGGGACACCCGGCTGGGGAGACGACCGGGAATCGGTCTTCAGCAGCCGTGGTCCGACGCGCGACGGGTTCGCCAAGCCCGATGTCCTCGCACCGGGCGAGCACATCGTCTCGTTGCGCGTGCCCGGAACGGCGTTGGACGGGTATGGCCAGAGCACGAACACGAGCCTCTACGCGAGGCTCACCGGCACCTCGGCTTCGAGCGCGATGGCCACGGGCGTCGCCGCGCTGGTCCTCCAGGCACACACCGGTTACTCGCCGACGCAGGTGAAAGGCGCGCTCGTCGCCGGTGGTCGGAACGTGGCGGGCACGCGGACACCCGCCGTCAACGCGCTCGATGCGCTCACCGCGCGCCCCGCGCCGGCGAACGCGGGCGTGGCGCCATCCGCGGTGCTCATAAAGGTCCTCGTCGCGAGCGGTCAGATCGCGGGCAGCGTGAACTGGGACGGAATCGCCTGGGAAGGCATCGCGTGGGAGAGCGTCACTTGGGAGGGCATCACATGGGAGGCCGTGTCATGGGAGAGCGTTACCTGGGAGAGCGTTACGTGGGAGGCACGTTCGTGAAAGGCCGGATCGATCTCTACGTCGGAACGGTGGCGTTCGCCGGACTGATAGCGCTCATGGCCGCGTCGAGCACGCAGAAGACGGACGCGCTCGACCCGATCATGCTCGCGGTGCTGGTGGCGCTCGCATGCGTCGCCCAGCGCGTACCTGTGTTCCTGTTCCGGTCAAGTGCGATCTCGGTCTCGTTCGCGGCCGTGATCGCGGCATATGTGCTCTACGGGACAGGGGCGGCCGTATGGGTGAGCCTCGCGCAGGCGCTCGTGAACTCGATCACCCCGCGCCGCAAGCCGATCCGCAAGGCGGCTTTCAACTTCGGTTCGTTCGCGCTCTCGGCGTTCGCCGCCGGCGAGCTCTACCGGCTCACCGGCGGGATGACCCCACCGAGCGCCATCGGACCCACGCTCTTCTCAGTCGCGCTGTCGGCCGGCGCGTACTTCCTCGTGAACACCTCGCTGACGGCGATCGCGATCGCGATGTCCGAGGGCCAGAGCGTCGTCTCGGTGTGGCGGACGAACTACAGCTGGATGCCCGTGAACTTCGGCGCCACCGCGGTGCAAGGCGCGGCGCTCGCGCTGGCCTACCAGGCCCTCGGCCTCTTCGGCGTCTTCGTGTTCACGGTCCCGCTCTGCGTCGCGTGGTTCTCCTTCCGTCTGTACATGTCGAAGTCCACGGAAGTTCGCCAGCGGAATGAGGAGCTCAGTACGGTCAACGAGCTCCTGCGCCAGACCAATGACCGGCTCGAGCAGTCGCACGTCTCGGTCATCGGAGCGCTGATCGGAGCGCTCGAGGCAAAGGAGTCACACCTCTCCGGTCACGCGGCGGCGACCATGCACTACTCGGTCGAGGTCGGCCGCAAACTCGGCCTCGGTACGGACGAGATCGCCGGGATCAAGCTCGGCGCGCTCTTCCACGACGTCGGCAAGATCGGCGTTCCCGAGTCGCTCCTCTCCAAGCCGGCCGAGCTCTCCGACGAGGAATGGATCGAGATGCGGGCTCACCCGACCATCGGCGCGAGCCTCCTCGGCAACGTGCCGATGCTCGACCGCATCCGTCCGATCGTGCTCGCGCATCACGAGAACTTCGACGGCACCGGCTACCCGGCCGGGCTCAAGGGCAGCGAAATCCCGCTCGCCGCGCAGATCATCTCCGTGGCCGACTCGTACGACGCGATGACCAGCGAGCGGCCGTACCGCATCGCGCTCCGTCCCAAGCAGGCGCTCCGCGAGCTCCGCGCCAACTCCGGGACTCAGTTCAACCCGGTGGTGGTCGAAGCGTTCATCCAGGTCGTCATCGAGGAACGCCGCCGCGCCGCGCGCGGAAAGGCGCCAGTACACGGACATCGGCACGTCTACCAGCAGGCGCTCGAGGCCGTAAAGGTCGCGAGCTAGAGGGGGTCGGAATGAAGATCGTACGCACACTCAAGGCACTGCTCATCGGGACGGTGCTCACGCTCTCGTTGTTTGCCGCAAGCGGCACGGCGTGGGCCGACGACGCGGGCATCAGCTGGGAGCAGGTCCCGACCACGCCGGACCCGCTGGCGGTCGGTTTCTAATGAAAATGACCCGGGCAATGAAGACGCTGCTCGTCGCGGCGGTGCTCGCACTCTCGCTCTTCGTGGCCAGCGGTACCGCCTCGGCCTACGACCTGGGGATCAGCTGGGAGCAGGTCCCGATCGCGCCGGACCCGATCGGCGTCAGCTGGGAGCTCTGACGCTAGGCCCCCGCGAATTCCGGTAGCGCGAACAGGTCTTCGAGGGAGCGGACGACGCGGTCAGGGACCGCGTCGCCCGCGGCCCGGTCCAGCGACCCTTCTTCGGTCAACCCCGTCGTGATGAGCACCCCGGTCGCGCCAACACGGTGCGCGGCGACCATGTCGTAGTCCGTCGAGTCTCCGACCACGACGACTCGCTCCGCGTCCTTCCCCGCGCGGCGGATGACCTCCTCGAAGAGGAACGGCTCAGGCTTGCCGATGCAGATGGCGCGTGCCCCTGTGGCGACCTCGATCGCGGCCACGATGGCGCCAGCGCCGGGGAGCAGTCGGCCTTCCACGGGATAGGCACGGTCGCGGTTCGAGCAGACGAAGTGCGCGCCGGCGATGACCGCGCGCTGCGCCTCCGCGATCTTCGCGTATGTGAGGTGGAGGTCTAGCCCGACGACCACCGTATCGGGTGGCGGCGGCAGGTCGAGCCCGACGAGGTAACGGCGCATGGCACCCGGATCCACACCGTCGGCCGCGGCGTCCGGCGGAGGCAGCCTCCCAGGAAGATCGGCTGCCGCCCGGACGGGAATCCCGACCTCGCGGATCTCTCGCCGCAGGCCGTCGGCCCCGATCACCAGGACATCGTTCGACGGTGGCCTGCGGCGCTCGAGGTAATGCGCGGTCGCGTAGCCGCTCGTGACGATGTGCTCGCGGTCGCCGCCGAGCCCGAGCTGCTGGAGGCGTCGCAGGTACTCGTCCCGTGTCGCGGTGGAGTTGTTCGTGGCGAAAAAGACGTCCCATCGCGCTCGTCGCAGCCGGTCGAGCGTATCGCGCGCGTAGGGCATGACCTGCGCGCCGCGGTAGAGCACGCCGTCCATGTCGAAGATCGCGATCGGCATCGGGCGACAGGCTAGCGAAGCCAGACGCGCGGACCGATCGTCCAGACGCCGGCCGGGCGTTCGCGGAGGGCATCGGTGATCCGCCGAACGGTGAAGTCGCTGATCGGCCTGGGCAGCGCGCCCGGCGTAAACCACCCGAGCTCGGTGATCTCCGCCTTGTCGGCCACCCGCGGCTCACCGCGGGCGCGCGCGCGGAAGACGAAATGGTGCGCGTCCGGCGGTTCCCAGTACACCCCGACGAGGCGCTCGACATCGAGCTCGATGCCGACCTCCTCGAGCGCCTCACGGCGCGCGGTCTCTTCGGCGGACTCTCCGGCTTCGCCGCGGCCACCCGGCACTTGCCAGTTGAGCTCGCTGTAACCGTGCTTCACCAGGAGCACGCGGCCTGCGTCGTCGACGATCACCGACGCCGCGCCGAGCATCAGAGCGCGGCGCGGTAGAGCACTTCGATGTCCTCGAGCCTGGTCTCGCGCGGGTTCACGAGGATGTTCCCCGACTGGATCGCGTCCTTCGACATGTTCCCGATGGCGTCCTCGGTCGCGCCGTACTCGGACAGCTTCGGCTTGATGCCGATCTCCTCGTTCAGCTGGAAGACCCGCTTTACCGCCGCCTGGGCATCCTTCTTCGTTCCGAGCGCTTCGCCGACGGTCGCGTACGCGTCGGGGGCGGCGGTGCGATTGAAGTCCATGACGTGCGGCAAGAGCACCGCGACCGCGGTCCCGTGCGCGACATGGCACCAGCCGCCGAGCGGGAGCGCCATCGCGTGGACGTTGCCCAGGCGGGTGTTGGAGAACGCGAGGCTCGCCGAGACCACCGCGCGCATCATTCGCTCCCGCGCTTCCATATCGGCGCCGTCCTTCACCGCGGCGCCGAGCGACTGGCCGGCGTCGCGGATCGCCTCGAGGCAAAGCGCCTGTGTCATCGGATAGGCGTTCTTGCAGACGAAGGACTCGATCGCGTGCACCAGCGTGTCCATCCCGGTGATCGCGGTGATGAAGGGCGGGCAGGTACGCGTCATGTCCGGATCCTCGAGGGCGAAGAGGGCGGTCGCGTTGGGGCTGATGATCACGAGCTTCTTGTGTTGCTCGGGATCGGCGATGACGCTGTTGATCGTGATCTCCGCACCGGTGCCCGCCGTCGTCGGGATGGCCACGACCGGCGCGGCAGGCTTCGGCACCTTGTCGATTCCGACGTAGTCGAGCACGGTGCCGCCGTTCGCGAGAAGTGTCGCGGCCATCTTCGCCGTGTCGATCGCCGACCCTCCGCCCACGGCGACGAAGGCATCCGCGCCCATCTCTCGTGCGCGCTCGAAGCAGCGCTGCACTTCGCCGACGCCTGGATCAGGCACGACCTCGTCGTAGATCTCGTAGGTGAAGCCGCCGTCGCGGAGGCGCTCCTCGATCGGCTGCACGAGACCGGCGTTCCGGACGCCCTTGTCGGTGACCAGCAGCACGCGTTTCGCGCCGACCTGCTGGAGCGGCGTCGCGACCGTAAGTGCTACGCCGCGTCCGAAGCTGATGCGCGTGGGAATGCGGAAGACGTCGACACGGGTGGGGGTCACGCGCGGCAGTTTATGTGAGTCGTCGCGGGCCGATGCGATTCGCGGAAACTGCTTCCCGCTAACGAAGCGCACACGGGTAAATCGGAAATGAGCTCAAAGCTGGCTTCGCCGTGCTGGCCGTCCGCCGCTCCGGTGCTGTGCGCGGCGCATCTCGAGTACCACGGTCGTAAGTAGCACACGCCTTTGGTCGTCTGTCTTTTCGAAGTCGGCGTACACACGCGGAAGAGCTTTCATCGCGGCGACGGATTCCTCCGGGTCGGGAACAGTTCGGATGCTTGCTCTGGCGTCAGATCGCACAGACAGTGGTACAGGTTGTCGATCGTTGGGTCTGGGAACGATTCGGCCGCCCGCGTGTTCGCCTTGGCCGACCGTGGAAACTCCGATCTTGCCCTAATCGCCCTGGAGGTCATGGCGACCGGCTGGCGGCACTTGACACCGCCAAATACACCATATAGAGTTCTGGAGGATATGCCGGATATGGAGGCGGGCGCGGTACTGGGCTTCAAGCCGAAGCCGTTCTACACGCCAACCGAGCTGGCAACGCTCGTTGACGTGGACCCGTCCACGGTGATGGATTGGATCCACCGTGAAGAGCTGTACGCGGTGAAGCTCGGTCCGAAAACCTACCGCAT
>Ga0070706_100005412_pt1 | contig 12159 bp, 8 predicted proteins | sample KBSK5501metaG_FD_65476 | JGI IMG/M metagenome (GOLD analysis project Ga0070706, IMG submission 65476) | Corn, switchgrass and miscanthus rhizosphere microbial communities from Kellogg Biological Station, Michigan, USA - KBS K5-50-1 metaG | ecosystem: Host-associated > Plants > Roots >...
CGGGTGGGTAGGCGTGATAACGCCGTGGCATCCCCAGATAGCCGGCAACGAACTGCGGCAGGAAAGTCAGGTTGAACCCAACAAAGATCACCAAAGCCGAGAATCTGCCCCAACCTTCCGGATACATTCGACCGCTGATCTTTGGCCACCAGTAATGCAGTCCGCCGAGATAACCAAAGAGCGCTCCGCCAACCATGATGTAATGGAAGTGGGCCACGATGAAATAAGTGTCACTTACGTGCACATCGATCGCGAGCGAGGCGAGAAACAACCCGGTCATGCCGCCGATGGTGAAGAGTCCGATGAAGCCAAGTGCGTAAAGCATCGGCGTGTCGTAAGAAATCGACCCTTTGTAAAGCGTGGCCGTCCAATTGAAAACTTTGATGGCCGACGGAATAGCTACCGCAAAACTCAGGAACGAAAAAATCATTCCCGCATAAACTGACTGACTGGCGACGAACAGGTGATGGCCCCAAACCAGGAAGCCAAACACCGCAATCGCCAGGCTCGAGAACGCCACAAAGCGGTAGCCAAAAATATTCTTTCGCGAGAAGTTGGCGATCAACTCACTAACTACGCCCATGCTGGGTAGGACCATGATGTAAACCGCCGGGTGCGAATAAAACCAGAAGAGGTGCTGGAAGAGCACCGGATCACCGCCATTGGCCGGATCGAAAATCCCCACATGCGACAAGCGCTCAAAGGCCAGCAGCAAAATAGTGATCGCGATGACTGGAGTCCCCAGAATCATCACCAGCGAGGTGGCATAGTGGGCCCAGATAAACAGCGGCAGCCGGAACCAGGTCATGCCCGGCGCGCGCATGGTGTGGATAGTGACGATGAAGTTTAGTCCCGTCAGAATCGACGAGAAGCCGCTGATGAAAATTCCCAGACCGGCTGCAATCACATAGGAGTTGGAAAAAGTTGTGCTGTAAGGGACGTAGAAAGTCCAACCGGTGTCGACGCCGCCCGCCAGCAAAGCATAAATCGTCACGATGCCCCCGAGCAGGTAGATGTACCAGCTGAGCAGGTTGATACGCGGAAAGGCCAGGTCCTTGGCGCCAATCATCATCGGCACCAGGAAGTTACCCAGAGTTGCCGGGATCGACGGGATCAGGAAGAAAAAGATCATGATGATCCCGTGTTGAGTGAACACCTTGTTATAAGTCGCTGAGGAAAGCAGATCGCCCTGGGGCGTTAACAGCTCGAGGCGAATGAGCATCGCGTAAACGCCGCCCACCATGAAAAAGAAGCTGATCGAACCGAGGTACAACAAGGCGATGCGCTTGTGGTCTTTCGTCAGCAGCCACGACTTGAGACCATACTGCGCGTTGATGTAGTTAACGCGGGCCGCCGCTGGTGTCTCGAATGTCTCAAATGCTTTCATAATTCCTGGGTAAAACTATTTACGATTAAGCTGCGGTGTGGCCTTGGCCGCTGCCGGAGTCGCTTCCGCTTTTAACGCGGGTGCGGCTGTTGCCGGCGCCGGCGTTCCTGTCGCCTGCAGCGACTTGATGTATGAAATGATTTGAATTAACTGCTCCGGAGTGACCTGCCCCTGAAATGTCGGCATGATCGGACTGAACCCGGATACCACCTTTGTTGACGGATTCTCGATCGACTCGCGAATGTAGGCTTCATCGGCGGTCAACGTTTGGTTGTTTGTCAGGAACACCTTGCTGCCAAAAAGTCCTACCAACCCCGGACCCCGTCCGCCTTCACCATTGGCGCCGTGACAGGAAACGCAACCCAGCGACTGGAAAAGCTGCTGGCCCGCAACGGCAGGTGACTGCTGGCTGGCGTTGCCGCTCAGCCAGTTATCAAAGTCGGCGGGCTGCATGACGATCACGGATCCGATCATCCCGGAATGATTCATGCCGCAATACTCGGCACAGAAGAGGTGATAGGTGCCCGGCTTGGTCGCTTCAAACCACTGCGTCGTGTACTTGCCGGGCAACACGTCGGCCTTGATGCGGAACGCCGGAATAAAAAAGTCGTGGATCGCGTCTTCGGAAGTCATGATTAGTTTGATCTTCCGGCCGACGGGCACGTGCAGCTCGTTAATTTCCCGCTGTCCCGTTGAGTGCTGAATCTTCCACATCCACTGTTTGCCAACTACGTAAACTTCGTTGGCATTTTTGGGCGGCCGCGAATTCTCAAAATAGATTTGCGCGCCCCAGGCAAACATACTCATCGAAATGATGAAAGGAATAACTGACCAGAGTGTTTCCAGTTTGTGCGAGCCGGCAATGGGCCGGGGAATCTCAAAGGGCGTGCGCCGGCGGTACTTGATGACGAAAAAAATCAGAACGCAGGAAATGAGCAGCGTAAAGAATACCGTCACGCCGGACAGGTAAAAATAGAGTGCATCGACCTTCCCTGAAACAGTGGAAGCGCTTTCCGGAATAAATGGAATCCACGAAGTCTGCATAGAGTCTTCTACTTCATATCTCCCCTCCCCACGAGTGGGGAGGGGTTGGGGGTGGGGTCAGCCGCGCCGGCTACCCTCTCCCCTAACCCCTCTCCGCTTGCGGAGAGGGGGACAAAAACTTGTTTCGCTCCCACCGGTGCAACACAAACAACAACGCAACAATACCGACCAATGTCACCACGCCGCCGATCTGCATCACGCGCATAATCCTGGCGCCGTATTTCCCGGTAGCCGGATCGTAGTGGTAGCAATAAAGCAGCAACTGATCGACTGGCGAACCAATTTTATTGTCCGCCGCTTCAATCAAGCCCAGACGCAGATCGCGCGGCGCATATTCAACTCCGTACATATAGCGGGCAAGTTTTCCTTCCGGTGTCGCCACATAAATCGCGCTCGCATGCGCAAACTGGTTCGTCGCTTCATCCCAGTGATAACGAAACCCAACGGCCTCTGTCAGTCGCTTAATACTGGCTTCGTCTCCAGTCAGAAAATGCCAGCCGCTGGCAGCGCCCGCACGCCGGTCCGCGGGAAGATAGTTCACATATGTATTCTTCTTGGCGGCAGCAAGAGCCGCAGTCTCGCGCGAATCGAAACTAACGGTCACCACGTCAAACTCCTGCCCGGCTTTGAAATTCATAACTCTGAACGCGGTCACCATCCCATTGAGCACCTGGTTACAAAGCATTGGGCACTGGTAATAGACCAGCGACAGCACCACTGGCTTCTTTCCGAAGTAGTCACCCAATTTCACACTCGCACCGTTCTCATCTTTGAACACGAGATCGAGCGGAAGTTGTTCGTTGAGTTTTTGATCGATGCCCACGTCCTTAAAAACTTTTGGCAAGCCACTCGGCGCGCGCGCCTCATAAGGTCGCGAACTGTATAGCGGCGAGTTTCCCTGCGTTTGACTGAACTGGGCGAAAGCAGTGGGCAGTGGGCAGTGGGCAGTAAGCAGCAGGCAGAAGAAAGTGAGCAGTGGGCAGTGAGCAGTGGGCAGTAAGCGACGAACAAACCCGAAACCGAGGAGTGTACGAAGACTGTCAGCCGTCGGTGCAGCGGTCTTGCTTTCCACTGCACACTGCCCACTGCCCACTGCCCACTTTTTTCTGATTCCTGCTTTCATAGTCCTGCCTTTCCACTCACGCGGCCCGAGCTCCAGGCTGTTGGTGGCGCTGCATCACTCGGCGTGCCGGATTTGTTGGCCGAGGTCCGCACAGGCAAACCACCGCCCTCAAGCAGCTTTTTCATGGCCTCCTCGATAGGAACACAGTTTGGACTTGGGCCTGCCTTTGCAGCCGCGCTCATATGCGAGGGAGTTTCATCTTCACTGTGACAATTCAAGCGACGTTCCCACTGCTCGCGCAACACGCGGTATTCAGCTTCGGGCTCCTTGTTCTCAAGATTCACCACCTCACCATTTTCCAACTTGACTCCAAACCCTCGCGCTGCCTGAAGCCTCGGTGGCGGCGGCAGTCGTTCCTCCTCAGTCATCGCCATCGGCCCCGCCGGTGGTTCTTTCTCAGCCTCCTGCGCATTCAGCAAGCGGAACATGCCCCACATCAACACAAACACAACCACACCTAAAACTGTCAGACCCATGACAAACTTCAAAACACCCGAAATGTTGACGTCACTAGCTTCATGAGTCACATCCACATTCTTGATATGCGACACGTCAGGCGTTTCTGTCGCATGACGCGCATCGTAACCATTCCCTTTGTGTTTACCTGCCATAAATCTAATCCTCGGCTATTACGACTCCACCTCCCCTTTTTCCCCTTTACCCTTTTCCCCTTTCCCTTTTCTTAATGGCCCGCATGCGCATGCTTTTGCTCAAGCACCGTTTCATAGAGCGGGTCGTTAATCGGTATCAGCGCGCGCCCAGTTAAGGCGCGGGCAAAAACACCGAGCCACAAACCGCCCATGGCAATAGGGGCAACCAGATCCATCCAGCTAAAGTGAAACTCGCCTCCCGTAAAGTTTGGCTCAATCATCCAGAACAAATCGATCAAGCGCATCACCAAAATTAACACTGCCACGATAACGAGCTTGCCCGCGTGGCGCTTGAGCGAGCGCGAAAGCAGAAACAGAAACGGAAACGCAAAATGCAGCACGATTACCGCCAGCGCAATCGCGCCCCAAACGCCATGGATCCTTGGCAGATACCAGCGAATCTCCTCTGGTAAATTCCCTGACCAGATGATTAGAAACTGTGAAAACGCGAAGTAGCTCCAGAGCATGACCAGCGCCAGCAGCAACTTTCCGAGATCGTGAAAATGCAACTGCGCTACCACGTTGTTCATCGGCTCATGTTTCGACAAGGCAGCCATCACTGCGATCGTGAAAGCCAGGGCGCTTAAAGACCAGGCCGCGACAAAAATGAACCCGTAAATAGTGGACGACCATTCCCAGTCAAGCGACATAAACCAGTCAATAGACGCGAAGGACACTGTGAAAACAAAAAGCACCATCCCCGGTCCGCTTAGCACGCGCATGTTCTTTGTATATTTCCGATCAGCCGTGCGGTCTTGCAAGAGCGACCAGCGATTCAGGAAATAAGCGAGTGCCAGCCAAATGACAAAATAAATCGCCGCCCGTACGGTGAAGAACGGCAGGTTCAAATATTTCGATTTTTCTTTCAGCACCGGATGTTCCGCCACTTCATGCGCGTCAGTCCACTTATAAATCCGGTGCGCCCCGAGCACGATTGGCACAAATAGAATCAGAACCAGAGGCAAAGTTCGAGTAGCTGCTTCCAGCACTCGCCTGATCACAAGCCCCCAACCGCCGCCGGTAAGGTGTTGCAGCATTAATAGCGCCAGCGAACCAATAGAGATGCCAGCCCAGAAACTGAAGGCGAACAAATACGAGTGGAAAAACTGATCGCGATTCACAAAAAACAAGATGACGAAGATAACTGTGAACACTGCACCGGCAATCAGCGCGCGTTGCTGAACGCGGCTTACATTCGGAGGTGCGTTGTAAGGACCTCTGCTCACTGGTGTCCTCCGCTGGTTGCCGGTGGGGCGGCTGTTGACGGCTGCCCCTTTTGCTCAGTCTGCTGGCTCAACTGCAAGGCGCGAATGTACGCAGTGATTGCCCAGCGATCTTCCGTGGGAATCTGCGGCGCATAACTCGGCATCGCGCCCCAGCCGTTTGTGATCGCGTCAAAGAAGTGGCCCACGGGCGCCTGTCGCAGCCGGTCGTCATTAAAGGAAGCCGCCCGGCGGAAGCCGCGTCTCACTATCATGCCGTCGCCATTGCCGGTCAGACCGTGACAGGCTGAACAAAAAATTTCGTAACGCTCCTTGCCGCGCGTAACGACCTCTTTCGTTACCGCGATCGGAAAGACTTCAACGTCGTCAGGATAAGCGGCCGGGCCCTGCAGCGCCGGAGTAACGCTCGTTCCAGACGGCTGCGGGCCTGCCGGAGCCTGGGAAGGAACAGCTGGAGGATTGGCAGAAACTTTGCCCGCCTTTTTGCCGGTAAAGAATTCTGTGTCCTCCTTCAGAAAACCTCGGGCCACGGTTCCCTCTATTGGTTGACGCGTTGACAACCCGTCCCGAAAGAAAGTTGATGAGCGAAAGGGCTTCATCTTCGGCTGGTCCTGCATGTCGCGACGGCAAGCCGTAGTAAACAGCAGACAGCAGACAGCAAACAGCAGGATCGCCCTTCCGGCTGTTTGCTGTTTGCTGTTTGCTGTTTGCTCGTGTTCAGACTTCAACGTCATTGACCCCCATCGCTCCCAACGTGTTCATAAACTGCGTCGTCTCATCGTGACGAAACTTCGGATCGTTTGCCTCAATCACCAGGAAAAACTTATCGCGCGTCGCCAGTGCAAAATTCGGGGCATTGAATACCGGATGGTATGGCTGCGGCAGCTTGTTCAAAACCAGCATGCCTAACACGGCTGCGAACGAAGCCACCAGCACGGTGCATTCAAACGTGATCGGAATGAAAGCCGGCCAACTGTTGAAAGGCTTGCCGCCCACGTTCAACGGATAGTCGATCACCTCCATCCAGTACTGCATAAAAAAGCCGCCGAGCCCGCCGAGTATCCCGCCGACTAAAACAATTAGCGGCAAAGTCGTGCGCGTGAAGCCGATCGCTTCCGTAAGCTCCTCGATGGGATAGGGCGAATACCCATTGATGCGCCGGTAGCCAGCCTCATGAGTTTGACGCGCTGCCGCCACCAGGTCCGAGGGATTATCAAACTCAGCCATGATGCCGTAGAGCGCCGTTGCTCCGCGCCGCCGGCCATGGGCAGAGTCAGAGGCTTCATGATGAAAAGGCTCCGGGTCCTCTAAATCATGTTCCCATGGCTCGTCTTTTGGATCGTCTTCAGCCATCTTTTTCAGTGGTCAGTGGTCAGTGGCCAGTTGTTCTCTCTGATTCAGTAGAACTATTACCTCTATTCTCACTTACTTCGAAGTGCTGTTCTGACCACTGACCACTGGCCACTGGCCACTATTCCTCGACTTCCGCTTCCGGCAGGATCGTACGCATCTCGAAGATGGAGATCATCGGCAGGAAGCGGATGAACAAGAACAACAGCGTAAAGAAAAAGCCGAGCGTGCCGATAAACATTGTCCAGTCCCACATCGACGGTTGATACATGCCCCACGACGAAGGCAGGAAGTCGCGATGCAGACTAGTGACGACAATTACGAATCGCTCCAGCCACATGCCGATGCTTACCACAATCGAGATCAGCCATAGCACCAGCAGGTTGGATCGTATTTTCTTGATCCAGAGAAACTGCGGCGTGATGATGTTGCAAAGAATCAGCGCCCAGTAGTAGTAAGCGTAAGGCCCGTGCATCCGGTTCCAAATCATGTAGCGCTCGAAGCGATTGCCGCTGTACCAACCGAAGAAGGCCTCCATCACGTAGCCATAGCCGACGATCAGACCAGTCGCGAGCATCACCTTGGCCATGTTGTGCATATGGCGCATGGTAATAAAGCCTTCCAGGCCAAACACCTTCCTGAGAGGAATGGTCAACAGCAACACCATCGCGAAGCCCGCATAGATTGCGCCGGCCACGAAATAAGGCGGAAAAATCGTGGCGTGCCACCCCGGAATCACACCGACGGCGAAATCGAAACTAACGATTGTGTGGACGGAAAGGACGAGCGGCGTTGCCAGTCCGGCCAAAAGCAGATACGCCATTTCATAGCGATGCCAGTGTCGCGCTGAACCGCGCCAACCCATCGCCAGCATTCCGTAGATAATCTGGAAGGGTTTGCTGCGCGAACGGTCACGTAGCGTGGCGAAGTCTGGAATGAGACCGACGAACCAGAACATCGCCGAGACGGTGGCGTAGGTCGAAACCGCAAACACATCCCACATCAAAGGACTGCGAAACTGCGGCCAGATGCCCATTGTGTTGGGATAGGGAAACAGCCAGTAAGCCAGCCAGGGACGGCCCAGGTGCATGATCGGATACATGCCCGCCTGGGCCACGGCAAACAAAGTCATCGCTTCGGCAAAGCGGTTGATGGACGTGCGCCACTGCTGGCGCAGCAGCAACAGGATGGCGGAGATCAGCGTGCCGGCGTGGCCGATGCCGATCCACCAGACAAAATTCAGGATGTCCATTCCCCAGGCAACGGGAATGTTGACGCCCCAGAGTCCGATGCCGACGAAGAGCAGTTGCGTGATCGTCAGCAGCATCAACTGGAACAGGACAAAGGAGATCGCAAAACCAATGAACCACCAGATGGGCGTGCTCCGCTTCAGAACGATCGAACTGATCTTGTCCGTTACAGATGCAAACGTCAGCCCGGGAGCGACTACCGGGGCCGTCGTATGGTGTATCGGACCTTCGCTTTTTGGTTCGTCTGGCATTTAAGCTTTCCGACAAACTTCAATTTGTCGTGTGTGGCTGCGCAAGCGGCTCCGCCGCCTTCCGTGCGGTGAGGCTCTGCCTCACCGCAAGCTCTCTCTTCTTTCTTGAGGCTGCGCCTCTGTCAAACGCTCGAGGCGTAGCCTCGAACAAAGAAACCACGCTTCCGGAAAGGCAAAGCCTTTCCGCACGGAAGGCGGCATAGCCGCAACAATCAATCCTTCTCGACAATCTCCGGATTCGGATTCCTGAGCGCGGACAAATAAGTCGTGCGCGGCTTTGTATTCAATTCACCCAGCAGCGAATAGTTCCGCTTGTCTGCTTTCAATTTTGAAACGCGGCTCTCGGGATCGTTCACGTCCCCAAAAACGATCGCCTCCGTCGGACAAACGGCCTGACAAGCAGTCACGATTTCTCCGTCACGCACTTTTCTTCCTTCCAGCTCCGACTGGATCTTCGCGCCCTGAATCCGTTGCACGCAGTAAGTGCACTTCTCCATCACCCCACGGCTGCGCACCGAAACTTCCGGGTTCCGCATTAATTGATAAGTGGGTTTTTCCCAGTCCTGATACAAAAAGAAGTTGAAACGGCGGACCTTGTAAGGACAGTTGTTCGAACAATACTTCGTGCCCACACAGCGGTTGTAGACCATGTCGTTGAGACCTTCGGCGCTGTGGACCGTCGCATGCACCGGACAGACTGGTTCGCAAGGCGCATTCTCGCAATGCATGCATGGCACGGGCATGAAGTTTGTCGCTTCTGGTTTGTTTGCGTCCTCGCCTTTGAAGTAAGTGTCGACGCGAATCCAGTGCATCTCGCGACTGCGAACTACCTGCTCCTTGCCGACCACGGGGATGTTGTTTTCTGACTGGCAGGCGATGGTGCAGGCGTTGCAGCCGACGCAGTTGTTCAGGTCGATCGCCATGCCCCAGGCATAGTTCAAACCATTGCCCTGATTCTTGTAGTCGAAAAGTTCGGGATGGTAGAGCGTGTCATCGGGTGGGGGATCGTGCGACTCGCCCGCCGGCGTGCCTTTCAAATATTCATCGAGCGTTTGGGAACGCAGCACGTCGCGATCTTCTTTGCTGAAGTCGCGATCCTCGAGCATGAAGTGGAGCTGCGTAACGGCGACCAGGGCCTGGCCCACACCCTTTTCAACCTGGACGCCGCTGACGGACCACGGTGAATCGGAAGTGCGAATTTGATAAGCGTTAAAACCTTTGCCGTTGCCGACCTGGCCCGCGTGTGTACGCCCATAACCCAGGTGAATCGTAATCACGCCATCCGGCTGTCCCGGCGTGATCCAGGTCGGAACCATCTCAGTAAACGTCCGGCCTTGATAGGTGATCTTCAGCGTGTCGACATAAATGTCGCCGCCCTTCTTCCCTATAGTCTTAGTGAGTCCTAATTGCGCGGCTGTGTTTGGACTAACCAGCGCGGCATTGTCCCAGGTGAGTTTCGAAAGCGGCTTCGGCAACTCCTGCAGCCAGCCATTGTTTGCAAAGCGTCCGTCATACATTGTCGGGTCGGTTCGGAACACAAGTTCGAATCCGCCCGCCTGTCCCGTCGTTACTGGCCCCGTGGTTACTGGGCCCGGGATTGCTGGGACCGCGGGCGTCTCGCCCGCATTTGTCGCCGCGCCATTCGCTTTCGCGGAAACAGTCTTCGTCGTCAACGCCGTATTCGGCACAAACCCATCATGAACACACTTGCGCCACCAAGTCTCAAAGTCAGCTGACGCCGGAGACTGAGTCGCGGCAGTTGAATTTGCCATCCCCTTGCTACCGCTCGCGGTTCCGTTTCCTGCCGGCCGACTGCCTCCTGCTCCTGCCCCCTGGCTCGTGCTTTCCTCCGGCTGTTTGCTGTTTGCTGTCGGCTGATTGCTCCTCCAGTAGTCTCTAACAATTTCATACGGCTTCTTGTCATACTGCGGCGTAAAAACCGCCAGCAGCTCATGCGCGCTCTTGCTTTGATAGAGCGGTTCGATCAACGGCTGAACGATCGAGACCGTGCCGTCATAGGAACGAGTATCGCTCCAGGCTTCAAGATAGTGCGACTCCGGAATGTGCCAGTGACAAAGGTTAGAGGTTTCGTCTTTGTACTGGCTGAGATGAACCCGCAGCTTCGGCTTGAACATCCGTTCCTGGTTAAGCTTGAGGTCAGCAGGGGTGTTGTAAACCGGATTTCCACCAACTATGGCCAGCAAGTCCACGTGGCCGTCATCAATGTCCTTGAGCAACTCCTGAAGCGATTGCCGTTGATCGACTGAGTTCGCCTCCAGCGGATCGGTGTAGAACACGGTCTTGCCAACATTGCCGAGCGCGCCATTCATCGCATGCACTAGCGCATGTACTTCGGGAGGCGTTTCTTTGCCGGCAATAACGATACTGGCCTCTCGATGTTGCTGGAGATCGCGCGCCACTGCGTCAAATTCGGCAGTGTTGATTGAAATCTTGCCAACGCCTATTCGATCCGCTATCGCACTAACGGCATGGATCAATTCGCTTGGCTTTATTGCCCAATGATGATCCGCGCTTGCGCCCGTGGTTGTTGGCGTCGTCTCGATGACATATAGCCGGCTCAGCAGAGGGGGATAGGGAACGATATCGGCGTTGCCATAACCGGGACCCACACGTCTCCGCACGGCAAAGTCACGCGCATACTTCAGCGTTCCCGGATGTGCCGAGAGAAAATCAGCATCGAGCGAGAGAATCCGGTCAGCTTTGCTGAAGTCGTAGATCGTGTTAACCGGCTGACCAAAAGCCATCATCGCGCCAGCGCGCGCGTTGTCGTTATTTACCGGCTCATACTGGTGCCACTTCGCCTGGGGAAACTCAGTCAGAATTCCTTTCAACTGCGCCGCGAGCGTTGGCGAGGTAATCGTCTCCGTCAGAAATCGAATTCCCGCGCCTTGCTTCGGACGCTGCTCATCAAGCGCTGTGCGCAGCTCCCCAACGAAAGTTGACCAGGTGCGCGCCTCTTCGCGGAAGAGCGGAACGTTTGAACGATCGGGATCATAAAGACTCAAGACCGAGGCCTGCGAAAAAATGTCGGTGGCACTGGAGCCGCGATCGTTGGGGTCGGCGTTGCGACTGTTGGGATGATCGGGATTTCCTTCCAACTTCGTCGGGCGGCCTTCGTTGCTTCTGGCCAGTAGCGGCGTCGCGATGCCGCCAAGCGAAGAAGCGGTGGCGAAGAAAAGCGCCTTGCCGGGCACGGTGTTTTCAGCCTCTTTGACGTTTGGAACAACCTTCTCAGCCGGCTGAAATGCGCAACCGCTCAGGCCTGCCAACGCCAGCGAAGCGCCCATCAATTTCAGAAACGTGCGCCGCTCAAATGGGTCGTTCCATTCTTCAGCCTGCTGCGGAAATTCGCGCTCGACGAACTCGCGAAACTCAGGCGAGTCTGCCAGCTCCTCGAGACTGCGCCAGTAGCTCTTGCCGGATGCGGGCGCGTCTGCCCCGCCTTGCTCAGCAAGCACGCGTTCTCGCATCAGCTTGAAGTTAATGTGTCGGTCTTCAGACATTATTTAGAACTCATGATAAAGAAGCACAAAGAATCGGCAGTACAACTCGAGCCACAAAACCTCATGGTCAGGAAGCGTGGTTTTCCCCCGCTGGTCGAATGGCATTCAACGAGAGCGGGGGCAAGCCCACCTTCCCAACCCTGAGATTTCTGTAGTTGATTCATCCCTTGAATCCCTCTTGGCTTCCCACAACTAGCGATGACACGTTGAGCAACTCGTCAAAATCTTTGGCGGTTGAATTTTGAATTCCCGAACCAATTTTCGCCCGTCGTCGACTTCTTCCTTAGTCTTATTCTCCGGCCGCCATTGCATATCGAAAATCTTGTCCTTCGGACGCACAAACTTCTCCGGATTTCT
>Ga0070706_100005414_pt1 | contig 12157 bp, 12 predicted proteins | sample KBSK5501metaG_FD_65476 | JGI IMG/M metagenome (GOLD analysis project Ga0070706, IMG submission 65476) | Corn, switchgrass and miscanthus rhizosphere microbial communities from Kellogg Biological Station, Michigan, USA - KBS K5-50-1 metaG | ecosystem: Host-associated > Plants > Roots >...
CGTGTGCAACAGGCGCTCGACAGTTTTCCAGAAGGGGTACGTTCGCATGTTCCAGTGCTCTTAACTGCGCACAGCATGCCTAAACGTGTTATCGAGAAGGAGCCGGATTACATAAATAACCTCAAAGAGACAGCCGCGGGGGTAGCTGAGTTGGTTGGTCTCTCAAATGAGCGCTGGATGTTCTGTTACCAGAGCGCCGGCCATACACCTGAAGAATGGCTCAAGCCGGACTTTGCCGATATCATGCCAGAACTACGCGCTGCCGGACATAAGCATGTCTTGATTGCGCCGGTTCAATTCCTGGCTGACCATCTAGAGATACTCTACGATATCGAGATTGGAGCGCGACAACAGGCTGAAGAGAATGGTATTCAGTTTGCTCGTACCGAGTCACTGAATACCTCACCTCTGTTTATCAAAGCGCTTGCAGAGGTGGTGAAGGAAACGATGGCTCGATAGGAGCGCTATACGCTTTCGTACCCCTCTCGCAACTCGCTCTCCAAACGCTGTTTCACAGTCTCCTGAAGAAAAGCAGCACGAATGGCGTTCAGATTGCATTGAAAAAAGTGTGTCTCGTCCCATCCAAAAACATCGTGTAATTTCTCATATTCTCGCGTCAAGTTAATGTTGCACAAGGTGCGATCATCAGAGTTCACGCTTAACGAGAGACCCGCATCATACAGCCTTGCTATCGGATGCCCGGCATAAATATCAACAGCGTTAGTTTGATAATTAGATGTGGGGCACACTTCGAGATGAATATGTTCCTTTCTCAGATGTTCAACCAGGGCAGGGTCCTCGATACTGTGTACGCCATGACCAATGCGTGATGGTCCCAGTATGTGTAAAGTTTCCCATACGCTCTCCGCGCCACGAGATTCACCCGCATGAGCTGTATATGGAATCCCGTTTTGAGCAGCAAACTGGAAAGCAGGAATATGAGCGTCAAGGGGAAAACCTGCTTCGTTGCCAGCTATATCGAGCGCAGCAACGCGCTTTCCTTTGAAACGTTTTACTAGCTTTACCGTCTGCATACTTTGCTCTGCTGAGAAATGCCGCAGCGTACAGAGGATCAGTCGAGCTTCCACTCCTGTAGAATGAATTGCATTAGTCGCTGCTGTATCGACGATTTCTACGACTTCTTCCGCTGAGAGTCCCTTCCTGGTATGCAGTAAAGGTGCAAAACGTAATTCTGCATAGACCACGCTCTCTTGCTGCAATTGTTCAAACACATCGAAGGTTGCCAAACGTAGTTGCTCTTCTGTTTGCATTAACGCGATGCTATTAGAAGATCTTGTAAGAACTTCTACCAGGTTCGTGCATTTGGAGGGAGCGATAAAATCATTGCGGTAATCTTCCAGGGTGATCGAGGGGTTTATACGAGAAACTACTGCATAACTTAATGAGCAGTCAAAGTGAAGGTGCAGTTCTACCTTCGGTAATGTTTTGAAGTCCATACAAATTCTTTCTCCGGCATTCTACAAATTAGGGTCTGTGAATTATCCGGGCAGCAGCCCTACATTTCTCGCACGAACCCACCTGAAATGTAGGGCGACCCTTGCGGTCGCCCGGTACAATATATAATTTGTCTGCCAGGATCAGCTTACATTGTCTGCCAGGATCAGCTTACTTTAACAGGTTGGCAATCGTCAACAACTCATCCTTGTTCACATTACCAGCAATTTGAATGCCCACGCTGTTCTCCGTCCAGGTCAGCGTTTTTGTATAGCCTGTTGAAGACAAGGTCGCAGTCGTTCCACGCACGTTGACTTGTTGGCCAGAGACAGGGAGGTTTGCCAGGGATTTTCCCTCGGAAATCGCGAACGTAGTATTACCTTTCGTGTAATTGAGCGTAAAAATCTGGTTACCTGGAGCGCCAAGTGCATCCACACCCTGCAACTGATACGCGGTCTGAGAGGAGGAAATGCTCAACAGATGATACCCGGCTTGCAGCTGTGCCTGCTCCAGGGTAATGGTACCCGTGTCTGATGTAGTCGTCTTCGGGAAAGGCAGGACCTGGACCCCAGTAGGAGGAGCAAAGGTGAAGAGACTAATATCTACTGGCCGATTCAGTACAAGCATTGGCAGACCAAGCGTTACCTGCCCAAATCCCTGAATCTTCAGCTTTACGAGCAAGGGAAGCATGCTTGCCTTATCAATATACACATCACCATTGTAATTGAAGTTACCTGAGCCTGATCCAGTACTACTCGACTGCGCTGATGCCGGTGATGTGACCTGTATATCATAAGCAGTATGTCCGTTGACACTGGCTGAGGAAGAGACCAATGTTGCATTACTGTGAAAGAATACCGATTGCACAATGTTCATTATAAACTGAGTTTGATCTCGGCCAGCGGCAGGTGTGCCTGTAGTGTTGCTAACCTGACCAGTATAGACAACTTTTTGGGCAGGATTATATTGCCAGATTTGTTTTCCATTACTAACAGTAATCGACCCCGTAGAGAACTGCTTGATAGTGGATTGCAGCACAACCGTGCGGCTTTTGTCCGGGGATACATTCCAAACTTCAGTACTAACAGTTCCATTGACCGCTGCGCCAGCGGTTGTGATATCAAAGATCGCATGCAGTGTTTTCGCTGTTTTGAGATTTTGTCCTGCCTTTGTCAATAGCTCCTGGCCCTGCGCAGGTGCTGGTGTTGGCGTAGATTGTACTGAAGTCTGTGTTGTGCTGGAATTTCCGCATGCAGCCAAAAACAACATGAGTAGGAAAGTAAAAGGCAGCATAGCTTTCCAGCTAGAGCGAGTCATTGGAAAACTCCTTTTTAGTATCTATGGGTATCACATTCTATTGATCTGCAATGTAGTATAGCACGAACTAGTTACTTTCCTTACCAAGCTCATCAATTAAAGCCTGCACGACCTCATTATCTTGCTCTGCCAGAACAGTTCGAGGATCAATCAGCAATGCATCGCGCAGGATGCGTACTATAAGAGGTGCACTGCGCAAACGTAGACGTTTTGCCAGTTCATCAAGGGGGATCGATAAATTCCCGACGTCAAGAGCCAGTAAGGTGGTAGGAAGCGTTTCTCCTGGGAGCGAACCGCCTCCCACAGTTGACTCACCACGCTGCAAGCGTGCAGGAATTCCATACTTTTGAAGCTTTGAAACCCAGCTAGCGGCTCGACCAGCGATACTCCCTGGAGATGCTGCAATCATACGCCAGATTGGAATGCGCGTTTCAGCCTCTTCACGCTGGTAATGTCGCAGGGTCGCTTCGAGAGCAGCCAGGGTCATCTTGTCGATACGCATAGCTCGCATCAAAGGGTGCCTGCTAATGTGTTCCAGCACAGCGGCCTTGCCCACAAGAATGCCTGCTTGCGGACCGCCCAGCAGCTTGTCACCAGAGAAACATACCACGTCTGCTCCAGCAGCGATCCTCTCTTGCGGCATTGGCTCATGCCCCAAACCATAGCGTTCACTGGCAAGTAAGCAGCCACTACCCAAGTCGTCCATGAGCAGCAGTTCTTGCTGGTGAGCCAGTTCTGCCATTGCCTCTACCGGAGTCGATTCAGTAAAGCCTACAATCTGAAAATTGCTCTGATGTACCGTCAGCAAAAGAGCAGTTCGCTCAGTGATAGCTGCCATATAATCGCTCAGACGGGTGCGATTTGTTGTGCCGACCTCTACCAACTCACAGCCGCTTTGGCGCATCACATCCGGCACCCGGAAACCTCCGCCTATTTCAACCAGTTGACCTCGCGAGATAATGACCTCTCGTTCCGCCGCCAACGTACTAAGCGCTAGTAACACTGCCGCCGCGTTATTATTTGTAACCAGGGCAGCTTCGGCACCGGTCAATTCACAAAGCAATGCGGAGACATGAGCATGGCGAGAGCCGCGTTCTCCAGCCTCCAACTCATATTCCAAATTAGTGTAGCCGCCAGCCACCCGCTGCACAGCTTGAAGAGCTTCCTGGCTTAATGGCGAACGTCCCAGGTTTGTATTGATAATGACACCCGTGGCATTGATGACAGGTTGTAAACTCGGACGCTGACTCTCATCCAAAAGGTTTTCGGCTACGGTTAGTAGTTCATCTGAAGAAGGACAGGGAGCGCCCTGGCGTATTTGCGTACGAGCTTGCGCAATACTGGCGCGTACAGCTCGCAAGGTCATTGAACGAGAATACTGCTGAACGAGTTGTTGCCCGCTAGAAGAGTGCAACAGTTCATCGACAGAGGGCAGAAGCCGAAGTTGTTCCTGGTCAACGTTCATAAACCACCCCATTAAACACCTAATGTGGGAGTGCAGAGGGCGAAGCCCTTTGCCGGGGTGTGGGGCCCGCGCATCCGGGGGATGCAACAGCGGATTCCCACCTCACACCTCCTCTCTCGCCGCCGTAGGCGGCATGAGCTAAGTATCAGAATAGTTACTAATCAGCAAACCTAATGCAGCGAATAAAACATCGTAATAGCAAGACTATTCGCTATCTTCCCCATAATCGCCCGCAAGTCGCTCTCATTCAGCATACAGATAGCATACTGATCGGCCAGCAAGCTACGCAGCACAGCATACATCAATTCTGTCTTTACAAGGCTATCTGTGTCAAGTAGAGGATAATCCCGTTTTAAAAGGAGATGGTGATATGGACGCAACTTCCCACGATAAGAGGTTAAGGCTACGACATTTACAGCACCTGCATGACGACAGAAAGGATCGCCAGAGACTACCAGAGCGGGATGCCAATCGAGAATACGCTTCTCTTCGATGCCTGGGGGAAGTGTGGGATAGCCAAAATTGACCCAGTATACCATGCCGAATTGCACGGGTATCTGATAAGTGAGTGCATCCGACGTGAGATCTGGTGGGTGAGGCATTGTGACTACATATCTTTTACAATTACAGATTACGGACGCGCAAAAGCCACTGAGGTGTAAACCGGCACATCGGATGACTCAAGTTGCGCATGGAAGCAGATACAGGTTAGTGACCATGAGTGCTCAACCAGACTCAAACGTTCATCACGTTCCTCCTGACTTTCTTCCTGAAGAGCAACAGCAATGGGTTCCATTTCACGCTGATACTGTTCTGCAAGTAAGGTTGAACGGCCAAAGTCACAATTCGTTGCCATAACGAAACCTCTTTGTTCCAACTTGAGTCCAATACTGAACTCTACATTACAACGTCAGTAGCGAAGCCAGGGGATAGGTGGGATATTCATAATTTCTCTAACTTCGGAGATTATACCAGCAAATTGGTCGGGAAGCAATAGATTTTGCAACGATTTTTTCGTCGAGGCAAAGTTGTGCTTAAGCTGTGATTTGAATAAGAGAAGTAGTTTGTTGCATTTGTTGTGTTTATCAGCTAAAATGTTCGACAGATGCACCAAAATTGGTGCATAGTATCGTTTGTATATTGATCCCTCCTATGTGAAGGGAATAGCTTCTCTGTTTCTTACTTCTCAGAGGTGATCAATGAGCTGGTTAATTGCTATCGATCCTGTCACCCCACCTATAGAATGTATTTAAACAAGACGATTTAACGTCCGGAGCGAAAGAGGGCTCCAAAGGAGACGAACCATGCAACAGAACATGAATCCTCAAAACCCCGTAGATCAGACGGTATTAGATCCTCGAGGAGCAGTACTAGCTGATTATAATTTAACACGAAGCCCCCAATGGGCCGAGGTGGAACAGGCCTTCCTCAAACGAAATAACTATAAGTGTGCAATGTGTTCAATTACTGGGAATGGGCAGGTGCAAGTTCACCATATCGCGCCTTTCCACTATATTAGCTCTCCTAACATTCAAAGAGGGGATCTTGAGTTTGACCCCAGGAACTTGATGCCCCTTTGCCAGGGACCAGGGACGAACGACCATCATGAATTAGTTGGACATCTGGGCAACTTTCAGTACTTCAATCAAGATGTGAATGCCGATATCATAGGTCTATGGAAAGACCTGCTTCCAGCAAATCTACTTAAGGTGCAGACAGACTGGATTACAAGGAATAAGAATCACTTTCCACTATTGAATGCGATGTCCCCTCAGGATATCGCAAGTTTCATCGCATTACTAGAGACCTGGTATGGACCGAAACCGCAAGATAGCGTAGATGTATTAATAGAGCAGTGGTATGGCTTTAAACCGCGTAACAGTAGCAATATTGCTGTAGCCAATACCAGTACAGTTGCTACGACAACCGATAGCAGTGGAAACTAAGCTATGCTATCATGTCTTGCAGACCACACGTAACTCAAGTAAAGGAACGCTGCATGACAACGTCATTACCTTCTGGGCAAACAGTGACTATCAATGGGATGCAGATGTACTTCGTGATTCATGGACAAGGCGAGCCACTGGTATTACTACACGGCTTCACAGGCTCAAGCAGCGATTGGTCACTGTTCTTTCATGATCTCGCGAGGGAGTACCAATTAGTGTTACCAGACCTGCGTGGTCATGGCCGGTCAACCAACCCATCGATGGAGTTCACCTTTCGGCAATGCGCCCTCGACGTATTTGTTTTGCTCGACCACCTGGGTATTGAGCGCTTCAAGGCCATAGGTATGAGCGGCGGAGGCAATACCCTCCTGCACATGGCTACACAACAACCGGGCCGGATTGTGGCCATGGTACTTGTGAGCGCCACCAACTACTATCCCGAACAAGCTCGGGCAATCATGCGGCAATTCACAATTGAAAGTCGCACCGGCGAAGATTGGCAATTCATGCGGCAAAGCCATAAGCATGGCGATGAGCAAATTCTGGCGATCTGGATGCAGGGACAGGCACTTAAGGATAGCTACGATGACATGAACTTTACAGCTCCCTATCTGTCAACGATCGCTGCCCGAACGCTGATCATCTATGGTGATCGTGATCCGCTCTACCCAGTGCACATCGCGATAGAAATGTTCACAGCTATCCCTCGTTCATATCTCTGGATCATTCCAAACGGAGGTCATACCCCTATTTTCAGCGGTTTCAATGAACCTTTCATTACCACTGTGTTGCCATTTTTGCGTGGGGACTGGGAGCAGGAATAGAGCGCTACATAAAGAAGCTTGATGTGTTGTCCCTCTTGAGTCCTGTAAAACATCAGGACTTAGATGTTTCGTAATCACCTGTTACATCGGCTTTATGGTAGGGTGTTCATATAGCAATACTCTGGATACCCTGGCGATAAATAAAGCGCGAACTTTCCCTTTGGGCTGTCATAGACATACAGACCACTTGAGTTTTTCGGAATAGATGTCTGATCCAGTGTGTAATGATGTGGCGCGAAACCCAGGCAATATGCCTGTAACTTCTGCTTGCTCCAACTGCTTGGTGTCGAGACAGACAGATAGCCCACAATTCCTCTGCCTATATCACGCGCATCAAGCGAAAGGCTTCCATCCGAGTTCAGTAACCACATTGCATCCTTACTATTGATAGTTGAGGGCGTGCCGTATTTGCCGAAGAAATCTGATATTTGTCCTTCGAAAGTCGGAGTTCCATGTGTGGGTTTGAGGTTCTTAAGATTCTCGGCGGTAGTCGTAGAAGTACTGGCATGGGTGCTTTTAGACGTAGGCTGTTCAGCATGGGTCGGTGCTGTTGTAGCCTGTTGGCTATCTGTGGTAGAGAGGTTAGTGCCTCGCAAACCGATTGCGCATGCTACAGCAAGCACAACCAAGACAGCGGCGATGATGAGCCAGAGACGTTTGCGTGATTTCTTCTTTGGCGGTGGAGGCTGCATGATCGGAGATGGTTGATACTGTGGCGCATAGAACTGCTGTTGCCATTGCTGTTGAGGCGGCAATGTTTTCGAAGATGGTCGCCATTGTGGTTGTGGTGGCTGCTGGTGCCCCGGTTGATTGGAAGATGGGTGCCCCGGTGGTGGTCGAAATTGCATAATATTCCCCCAAGTAAACAGCGATCTTTTGAAAGTGAATTGATAATGAATACAACGATGGCTCTACCATAAAGTAATGGCAATAGGCAAAATTGCTAAGGAAGGAAGGCGCTTTTGAAGTGGATGTCAGGATCCTTCCCTTGACAATATTGCTCACTATATTCTATACTGAAATTAACATATATATTCATTTTGAATATAAGAGTAAAAGACACATAGCCGATTTCCTGTTCCTGGAAAGGAGTAGCAACAAACAGATAACGGCTGTGTGAAAGACCCCTCAAATCACTGTAGTGCGTGGGTAGACTGTATGGCAGCAACTATCTGGTAGCACAAAGGTTGCCTCTACATCTTACTCCTTGTTACCCATCCAAAGGGAGTGAGATCGGTGGTCGCTCATGCCCGGGCTCTACCGAAACTGTATGTTGAAGATGTATACGTAGGCAGTATTCTTCCAATGCTCGTGAAAGCTTCCATTTCACCTATGCAGTCAGTGCGTTATGCAGACGTTTCTGGCGATTTCAATCATCTGCATACCGATCTACAATTGGCGAAATGATCGGTTTTACTACAACATCGCTCGTGGTGAAAGTCGCGGGAACCTTTGTTGCCGCTTTACCTCATCAGAGTGAGCGAAAAGGAGATCAATTACAGTTATGGGTATGATTGATGGCAAAGTTGCTATTGTAACCGGCTCTGGTCGTGGTATCGGCGCTGCTTCAGCAAAGAAGCTAGGGGCAGAAGGCGCCTCGATCGTTGTTAGTGATATCGACCCGGCTCCGGCTGAGGAGACTGTCGCTGCCATTCGGAAAGCAGGCGGCAGAGCCATTGCAGTAGTAGGTGATGTCACCGATCCTGCATTTCCGTCCCGCTTGATCGAAGCGACCCTTGCTTCCTTTGACGGCCTGGACATTATTGTTAACAGTGCCGGTTACACCTGGGACGGGGTCATGCAGAATATGACCGACAAGCAATGGTATGCGATGCTTGATGTGCATACAACCGCACCATTCCGGATTCTACGCGAGGCATTTGTGTCCTTCATCCGTCATGCAGCAAAGAAAGAGCATGCCGCCAATGGTCTGGCCAACCCCCGTAAGGTCGTAAACGTTACATCAGTGTCAGCCCTGTATGGCATTCCGGGCCAGGCCAACTATTCGGCGGCCAAGGCTGGCATCATTGGAATGACGAAGACGCTGTCGAGGGAGTGGGGCCGCTACAACGTAGCGGTGAATTGTGCTTGCTTCGGCTTCATTGAGACACGGTTGACAGCAAAGAAAGAGACCGCCGAGAAGCTAGAACGCGATGGTGAGGAAGTCACGCTCGGTATTCCCGAGCATTTGCGCCATCAGGCTAAGACGCTCATTCCTTTGGGCCGCGCAGGAACGCCTGAGGATGCGGCGGGACCGATCTTCTTTTTAGCCTCACCCCTCTCGGATTTTGTTTCTGGTGCTGTGTTAGAGATAACGGGAGGCGGATTGATATAAACTCTGTACGCTGGGCACCCCTTGTGACGTCCAACGAGTTGGGGTGGAGTGAAGGTTGCTGATTCGCAAGGCAAAGTAGCCAGTGTTTTGTCTAAAAGAGAACATTTCATTTTTGGCTGTTGTGGTTCCATCAAAGGAGATGACCAACATGAAAGAACAAGCGTCTAACGGATCGAAAGTTGTAGAGTCTTGGGTCGAGCTTGCTGACAGTACGACAGCTGGCTATCCCGCTGAACCCATCATAGAAGGACTCGCTGAGGCCCAGCACAGCCGCAAGGAGGATCCCTGGGTCACCTTAATCGACCGGCTTTGGGATGCCAATCCGTTAAGTAATGTAGTGCCGATTGATTTTGGGGAGATTCTGAGTGTCTTTCAACGCGTATGGCTGGATGTCCTCCGCAATCCGACACGTCTGTGGGGGCTCTATAGCGACTTCGTGCAACAGTATACGCGGGTGATGACCAGCAGCGCTCTCAAGTTCTGGGGACTGAGCAAGGAGAGCAAACCGGTAATCGAGCCGGAGGCAGGCGATAAACGCTTCAGCGGCTCTGACTGGCAGCTGAATCCCGTCTTCGATGCGCTCAAACAGAGCTATCTGCTGACCGCAACGACCTGGCTGCGGGCGGTGGAGGGCATCGAGGGCATGGATACCAAGCAGCGGCGCAAACTGACCTTTATCCTCCGCCAATTCCTGGATGCGATCAGCCCCACCAACTTCGCCTTCACCAATCCGCAAGTGATCCATGAAACCATTACCACCGGCGGGCACAACCTGGTCAAGGGGATGCAACATCTCCTCCGCGATATCAAGGAGGGGGAGATCCAGATCACCGACACCAGCGCCTTCCAGGTTGGCAAGGACCTTGCGATCACGCCGGGTCAGGTCGTTTACCGCAACCAGTTGATCGAATTGATCCAGTACACCCCGACGACCGAACAGGTGCATGCAATCCCCATTCTGCATATGCCGCCCTGGGTGAATAAATACTACCTGCTGGATCTGCGGCCACAGAACAGTCTGATGAAGTTCCTGGTGGATCAGGGCTTCACGGTCTTTGTGATTAGTTGGAAGAACCCCGATGCCTCAATGGCGGATATTGGTTTCGACGACTATGTGAGCCTGGGACCATTGGCGGCCCTGGAGGCGATCAAGCAGATTACTGGTTCGCCCAAGGTGAATACTGCGGGTTACTGCATCGCTGGACAGCTTCTGGCGACAACGCTGCCTTATCTGGCGGCCAAGGGTGATGAGACGGTGAATTCTGCCACCTTCGTGGTGACCCTGGCCGACTTCCATGCGGAGGTCAATGATCTGATGGCGCTCTTTGATGAGTCAGCGCTCAGGTTCGCGGAGCGACAGATAAAGACACGCGGCGTTCTGGGGAGTCGTGAGATGGCTACAATGTTCAGAATGCTGCGGGCCAACGACTTGATCTGGAGCAGTGTCATCAACAATTACTTACTGGGGAAAGAGTCACCGGCCTTCGATGTACTCTTCTGGAATAATGATGGCACGCGTATGACTGACAAGGCGCATACGTTCTACCTGCGCAAGGTCTGCCTGGAGAACGGCCTGGTCAAGCACGGTGAGCTGGTCGTCAAGGGTGTCCCCATTAACGCCCGCAACATCCGCCAGGACGTGTATGCCGTTGGTACGGAGCAGGATCACCTGGTTCCCTGGAAGGCGGCCTGGCGTATCACGCAGCTGGTTGGCGGCTCAGCGCGCTTCATCCTGAGCGGCAGCGGCCATGTGGCTGGTGTTCTTCAACCGCCGAGCAAAGGGAAAGGCTACTGGACGAACGGGAAGCGAGCGAAAAGCGCTGACACGTGGTTAGAGGGGGCTGAGTTTCATCAGGGAGGCTGGTGGGCCGATTGGGTAGAGTGGTTAAAGCCGCGCTCCGGGGAGTTGGTCGCGCCCCCATCGATGGGGAGTGCTGCCTATCCGCCGATCATCCCGGCGCCTGGGACGTACGTGCTGGGGAAGTGACAGCTCTCAACAGGTGTGTTTGTCTTCACTGAAGAGGGGGCGAGGCATGAAAGCTTCGCCGCCCTCTTCTTTCATTGTGATCTCTTTGTGATCTTCCTTTCTTGTTCAGAGAGGGAATTGTGATACCATCATGATATCCTTTGGCAAGAATGCAGTGAGTCATAAGGGCAACCTTGTGAATAGCTGGGTAAATTATGGTCTCTGGGGCAACGGGAGGAACCCTCCCAATATGTTCATCATTCAGAGCTTGGTTCCCGCCTTGCCCTTGCAAGCATCATTCATTCTACTTTTCAGTACCGAAAATGGATGAATTACTTTATTTCAGGAAAGGACCATTCACATGGCCATGTCCCACCTGTCAGAGGACGAACAGACCCTTATTGAAGTACTCCGTGAGATCGCCTTGGAGAAAGTAGCGCCACGCGCAGCAGAGATTGACCATACCGCGCAATTCCCTTGGGATATGAAAGAACTGCTGGCCCAGCAAGATATCCTGGCAATGCCGTTTCCCACCGAATATGGCGGTATCGGAGCAAGCGAGCTAGCTATCTTGATGGCCATTGAAGAATTGTCGCGCCACTGTGCAACGACTGCCCTCATCCTTTGTGTGCAGCAACTTGGGTCACTTCCCATCTTGTTGACTGGGACCGAAGAGCAAAAGCGCACCTATTTGCCACCCCTCGCCAGTGGCGAGTGGTTGGCAGCCTTCGGGCTCACAGAATCTGGTTCTGGGTCGGATGCGGCAGCCATGCAGACAGTAGCTGTCCGCAAGGGGGATACGTACATTCTCAATGGCTCCAAACGCTTCATTACCAATGGAGGTCT
>Ga0070706_100005415_pt1 | contig 12155 bp, 11 predicted proteins | sample KBSK5501metaG_FD_65476 | JGI IMG/M metagenome (GOLD analysis project Ga0070706, IMG submission 65476) | Corn, switchgrass and miscanthus rhizosphere microbial communities from Kellogg Biological Station, Michigan, USA - KBS K5-50-1 metaG | ecosystem: Host-associated > Plants > Roots >...
GGCGGGACCTCGACGAGCGCGGCCTCCGCGATGCGCGTTCCGTGATACGTCGTGCAGGCGAGCCCCAGGCCTCGTCCCGTATCCAGCTTCTGCCGCCAGCCCGCGAGCTCGGCCACGCGCTCGAGCACGCGCCGGAGGTTCGCGTCGTCGATGTGGCGCAGGCGGAATTCGAGCGCGTCTGCGCCCGCCCGGGCGGCGAGCTCGTCCATGAATGACTCGATGGCGAAGACGTTCTCCGCCGCCGCGAGCGACCGGAAGTTCGCGGTGCGCAGCGGCGTCGCCTCGACGTGCAGAGTGACGCGCGCGTGCGGGATCGTGTACGGCGGGATCGCGTTGCGGCCCGACGTGAACGGCGCGATCCGTGGGTCCGCGCCCACGCGCGACGTGTGCGTGTTGGTGTGCTCGTCGTAGCGCCAGCCCGCGATGCGTCCGTCCGGTCCGATCGCCCCCGCGACCTCGAGGACCGCCTCCGGCCGGCTCGGCGACAGCACGAACTCCTCGGCGCGCGTCCACTGCACGAGCACGGGACGCTTTGCGTGCTTCGACAGGATCGCGGCCTCGAACGCGGCGTCGGCCTGGCTCGAGCGGCCGTACGTGCCACTGCCCATGGTGGGGATCACGCGCACCTTCTCTTCTCCGAGCCCGAGGCGCGAGGCGAGGGCCTGACGCGTTCCGAAGGGCCGGTGCGTGTTCACGTACACCGTCGCGCCGTCGGCGCGGACGTCCCCGACCGCGGCGCTCGGCCCGATCGGCGCGTTCGCGATCGGCGGGCAGGTGTAAGTAGCGTCGACCCGCATCCCGCCGTCGAGCGCCTCGTCGACGCCGCCGTCGTCGCGCATCGGGATCGTGATCGCCTCACCTTCCGGCGCCACGATCTCCCAGTCGATGTCGATCGCGTCGGCCGCGGCGCGCGCCTGATCGTCGCGCTCGGCGACGACGCCGACGAGATCGCCGTCGCGGATCACCGCGACGACGCCGGGCAGCGCGCGCGCCGCCGCGTCGTCGAGCTTTCGGACGCGCGCCCCACGCACCGGCGGCCGTGCGATGGCGCCGCGCAGCATCCCCTCGAGCCGCACGTCTGCCGTGTACGTCGCGCGCCCGGCGACGACATCGCGCGCCTCGAGGCGCGGCAGCGGACGTCCGACGTACGGCTCATGTGTCGTCGGCGGAACGTGCGTCGTCGAGCGGGGGATCTCGCCTGTCGCGGGCTTCCCAGCCGCGATCAACGCGCGTGCGGCCGCGGCGGCCCTCCGGAGCGCCGGCGCTTCCTGCTCCACCGAGTGGCTCCCGAAGGTGCCCTCATCCACGGGGACGAGCGCGGTGTCGCCGGCGACGACGCGCACGTTCTCGATCGGAACGTCGAGCTCGTCCGCGACGATCTGCGCGAACGCCGTCCGGATCCCCTGGCCGAACTCGACCTTCCCGGAGAACGCCGTGACCGTGCCGTCGGACTCGACGCGGATGCGGTGCTCGATGCGGCTGCCGTCGTTCATTGAGCGGCGGCGGCCAGGACCGCGTCGATGGCCCTCCGGTAGACGCCGCACCGGCACAGGTTCGGCGCGAGCGCGTCGCGGATCTCCGCTTCGGCGGGATGCGGCTCGCGCGCGAGCAGCGCGGCCGCCGAGATGAGCATGCCGCTCGTGCAGAAGCCGCACTGCATGGCGTCGACCTCGGCGAAGGCTCGCTGCACCGGATGCAGCTCCCCGTCCTTCGCGAGCCCCTCGACGGTCACGATGTCCAGCCCCTGCGCCTGATCCACCGTCATGAGGCACGACGGAACAGCCCGCCCGTCGGCGAGCACGAAGCACGCGCCGCATTGCCCCGCACCGCACCCGAAGCGCGTCGCTGTGAGACCCAGGTCGTCGCGCAGGGCCGACAGGAGCGTGGTGCGTCGCGGCACGTCGACCTCGCGGATCGAGCCGTTGACGTTCAGGGTGAACTTCACCTGGCTTCGATCCTACGGCGATAGGCGCGATCACGAGCCGTTGCCGCATAGCCCGCGATCACGAGCCGTGTGCCCCCGCCGAAACCCTCTCTACGCGCGTGGGACCACCACCCTCGCTACGCCTCTGGTGCTCCATCTCCCTGCAGCGCGACTTGGTGCTCCGCTCGGGTGGTCCCCCACGCGCGCGGGGTCCCTCGGCGGGGCACAACACGGCTCGTGATCGCGTCGAGCCGCGCTCGCTTACACGAGCTGGTCTAGCCGCTGTCGGACCCCCGCGATCAGCACCTCGCGCGCGATCGCGTCCGACGTGCGCGCGATGTCGGGAGCGAGCGAACGATCGTCGTCGAGGAACGGCGACTGCTCGCGGACGATCTGCCGCGCCGCCTCGAGCGGCTCCGAGGAGCGCATCTTGAGCAGGTCGAGGCCCTGCGCGGCGCATAGCGCTTCGATCGCGAGGATGTCGCGCACGCTGCGGACGATCGCGGCGACCTTGTGCGCGGCGTGCACGCCCATGCTCACGTGGTCCTCCATGCCCGCCGAGGTCGGGATCGACTGGATCGATGCCGGCAGCGAGCGGAGGCGGACCTCGGCGACAAGGGCGGCGGCCGTGTACTGCGCGACCATGAACCCGGAGTTGGATCCAGGGCGGAGCGTGAGGAACGGCGGGAGCCCCGACGTATGCCCGTTGGTCAGCCGGTCGATCCGCGCTTCGGCAATGGCGCCGAGCTGCGCCACGGCGATCGCGGCGAGGTCGAGCGCCAGGGAGACCGGCTGCCCGTGGAAGTTGCCCCCGGAAAGGACGCGGCCGTCCTCGGGGAACACGAGCGGGTTGTCGGTCACCGAGTTGATCTCGGTCTCGAGCACGCGGCGCACGTAGACCAGCGCGTCGCGCGTGGCGCCGTGCACCTGCGGGATGCAGCGCACCGAGTACGGATCCTGAACGCGCGGATCGCCGCGGCGGTGCGACTCGCGGATCGGGCTGCCGGTGACGAGCGCCCGCAGGTTGGCCGCGACGGCGCGCTGGCCGGGATGGGGCCGCGCGAAGTGGATCGCGTCGTCCCAGGCCTGGTCGGTCGCGCGCAGCGCCTCGGCCGACATCGCCGAGATCACGTCCGCCGACGTTGCGAGCACCTCCGCATCGTGGAGCGCGAGGCAGCCGATCGCGGTCATGACCTGCGTCCCGTTGATGAGCGATAGGCCCTCTTTCGGGCCGAGCTCGACGGGCTTGAGATCGGCGTGCTTGAGCGCGTCGGCGGCGCTCTTGCGCTTGCCATCGTGGATCGCCTCGCCCTCGCCGATGAGCACGAGCGCCATGTGCGCGAGCGGGGCGAGGTCGCCCGATGCGCCGACGCTGCCGTGCATCGGCATGACCGGATGGACGCCGCGATCGAGCATGTCGATGAGCAGCCGCAGCGTCTCGCCGCGCACACCCGACCGCCCCGCGGCGAGGGTGTTCGCGCGAAGGAGCATGGCTGCGCGCACGACGTCGGCCGGCAGCGGATCGCCGACGCCGACGGCGTGGCTGCGCACGAGGTTGCGCTGCAGGACCTTGAGGTCGGCGGCCGGGATGCGCTCGGTCGCGAGGTCGCCGAAGCCGGTGTTCACCCCGTACACCGGCTCGTCGCGCTTGACGATGTCCTCGACGAGCTTCGCCGCCGCATGCACACGCTGCTCGGCATGGCGCTCGAGCGCGATCGCGACCCCGCCGCGCGCGACCGCCACGACGTCCGCGATCGTGAGGTCGCCTCCGGTGATGCGGAGGGTCGTCAGGTGCCGTCGACCTCGCGAAGGTTCTCGCGGTACCAGGCTCCGAGCTCGGTGTAGTGCTCGGACGCGTGGACGGTCCAGCGCGCGTCCTCGGGACGGACCTCGCGGACGACCCGCGCCGGGATCCCGAGCACGAGGGACCGGCCCGGCACCTTCATCCCCTCAGGGACGACCGCGCCCGCGCCGATGATCGTCTCCGCCCCGACGGTGTTGCCGCCGACGAGCACCGCCGCCTGTCCGACGAGGACGTTGCGCTCGATGATCGCGGAGTGGACGAGCGCCATGTGACCGATCGTGACGTCGGGCCCGACGACGGTCGGCTCGTCCGTGTCCGTGTGGATCGTCGAGTTGTCCTGCACGTTCGAACGCGGGCCGATCTCGATGCGATCCATGTCGCCGCGAAGGACGCACCCGAACCAGACCGACGCGCCCTCGGCGATCGTCACGTCGCCGATGAGAACGGCCGTCGGCGCGACGAAGGCGGTCGGGTGGACCGTGGGAGAGCGTCCCCGATAGCTATAGAGCGGCATCCCGCCCGCTTACTCTAGGCGCGAATGAACGAGTCGAAGCGCACGCGGGACCTGCGCGTCGAGAGCATCCGGCCGCTCGTGCCGCCGGCCATCCTCCTCGAAGACCTCCCGCTGTCCGATCAGGGTGGGCGCGCGATCAGCGACTGGCGCGCCGAGGTCGGTCGCGTGCTCGATCAGGAGGACGACCGACTCCTCGTCGTCGTGGGGCCGTGCTCGATCCACGATCCCGCCGCCGCGATCGAGTACGCGATGCGCCTGCGCATCCTGGCCGACGAGCTCGCGCCCGACCTCCGGATCGTCATGCGCGTGTACTTCGAGAAGCCGCGCACCACCGTGGGCTGGAAGGGCCTCATCAACGACCCGTACCTCGACGGCTCCTACCGCATCAACGAAGGGCTGCACATCGCGCGCAAGATCCTGCTCGATCTTGTCGCGCTCGGGCTGCCCTCCGGCTGCGAGTTCCTCGACCCCATCTCGCCGCAGTTCACCTCGGACCTCGTGTCCTGGGGCGCGATCGGCGCGCGCACGACCGAGAGCCAGGTGCACCGCGAGCTCGCGTCCGGGCTGTCGATGGCGGTCGGCTTCAAGAACGGCACGGGCGGCGGACTGCAGATGGCCATCGACGCCGTGCGCGCAGCCTCGCATCCGCACTCGTTCCTCGGCGTGACGGAGCAGGGCCTCGCGGGCATCGTCGTGACGAACGGGAACCCGATGTGCCACGTGATCCTGCGCGGCGGGCGCCAGGGACCGAACTACGACGCCACGCACGTCCAGCGCGTGCTCGCGATGCTCAGCGACCAGCGGATGCGGCCGCGGATCATGATCGACTGCAGCCACGACAACAGCGGCAAGGACGCGCAGAAGCAGCCGGTCGTCGTGCGCGACATCGCTTCGCAGATCGCCGCGGGCGAGCGTGGGATCGTCGGCGTCATGATCGAGAGCTTCCTCATCGAAGGCAGACAGGATCTGCCGAAGACGGACGGCGCGATCGACCGCGATCAGCTCGTGTACGGGCAGAGCATCACGGACGCGTGCGTGGGCTGGGAGACGACGACGACGCTGCTTCGGGAGCTCGCGGCCGCTGTGCGCGCGCGCCGTGCGCCGGCTACGCGGCCTTCTGCATCAGGCGGTAGCCGAACCCTCGCGACGTCTCGATAAGGACCTCCGACACCTCGGCGTCCTGGAGCTTCTTGCGCAGCCTGCCGACGTGCACGTCGACGAGGCGGGTGTCGCTGCCGGGCTCGTAGCCCCACACGGTCGTGAGGAGGTCGTCGCGCGTGAACACGCGTCCGGGCTCGTGCGCGAGGGTACGGAGCAGCTTGAACTCCGTCGGCGTGAGCGGGATGTGGCGTTCGCCCGCGATCGCCTGCACGCTCCCGAGGTCGATCACGAACCGTCCGAACCGCAGCTGGCCATGGCCGTCGTCGCGGGGAGCCCGTCCGCGTCGCAGGAGCGCGCCGATCCGCGCGAGCAGCTCGTCGCTGTCGAACGGCTTTCCGATGTAGTCGTCGGCGCCGATCCGGAGGCCGACGACGCGGTCGGGCGGCTCGCGCTTCGCTGAAAGGAAGAGGACGGGGACGTCGCTCTCGCGCCGCAGCTGCAGGCACAGGCTGATCCCGTCGACGCTCGGCATGAGGACGTCGAGGATCACGAGGTCGGGCTGGAACGCGGTGAAGGTCTCGATCGCCTTGCGCGGGTCGGTCACGGCCTTTGCCGCATAGCCCTCCTCGCGGAGGAGATCGCAGACGCTCGTCGCGACCGGCTCGTCGTCGTCGACGACGAGGATCTTCGCCAGGGCCGTCTCAGCCTGCCGTTCGTCTGCCGTCGGCTGCGTCTCGATCATGCAACGGACCCATGAAGCATTGACCGTGCCAGCTCATTCCCGGCCTTCATCCCTCGTTTCCACCCTGCACAATGCTGGGCATCGGCGTGACCGCGGAAGGAGGCCCGATGGCCGAGCCGGCACCCATGAGCGCCCCTACGCCGGAGCGCCCCTTCGACGATCCGACCTGGCTGGCCGAGCACCTGCGCGAGGAGCGGCGCGAGGCCGACCTCCTCAGCGAGATCCGCGAGGCGCTGTTCGGCGCGCAGGACGGACTCGTCTCGGTGCTCGCGGTCGTGAGCACCGTCGGTGGCGCCACCAACGAGCGCTTCCCGATCCTCGTGGCCGGCATCGCGGCCGCTCTGGGCGGCGTGTTCTCGATGGCGGCGAGCGAATACCTCTCGTCGAAGAGCCAGCGAGAGGTCTACGAGGCGCAGATCGACAAGGAGCGTGAGGAGGTCGAGGGCCGCCCCGGCGAATCGCAGGCCGAGGTCGCGTACATGCTCGAACGCGAAGGCATGTCCGGCGAGGGCGCGCGGCGCACCGCCGCCGAGCTCGCGCGCGTGCCGAACGTCCTCCTGCGCACGATGGTCGAGAAGGAGCTCGGTATCTCACTCGAGCAGGGACGCGGCGCCTTCCAGGGGGCCCTCGTCATGGGCGCGACCTTCGGGCTGGGTTCGGTCATCCCGATCCTGCCGTACGTGATCCTGCCAGTGGGCGTCGCGATCTGGGTCTCCGTCGCGCTCAGCGCCGGCGTGCTGTTCGCGATGGGCGTCGTGAAGTCGCGCTGGACGCGTCGCTCGCCCATCCGGTCGGGCCTCGAGGTCCTGGCGCTCGCGACCTTCGCCGGCGTCGCCGGGTACGTCTTCGGGTCCGTGCTTCCCGGCCTGCTCGGCGTCCAGGCCCCGCCGGGCTAGAGCCGCTCGGAGCGGCCCTCCCCTTGCACGGGCGGGAGGGGGAGGTGCGACATGGCGAAAGAGAAGGCGCATCCGGACGATCTCCGCGAAGAGGCCCCCGACCCTGGCGATGACCTCGCGACCGCGAATGCCAAGAGCGGCTCGGTCGACGAGCGCATTCCGGAGAGCTTCGGCGTCGACAGCGCGGCCGGCCTCGACGATCCCGCGCCGGCGGCGATGCTCCCGCAGGCCGGCATCGGCGTCCCGCGCGGCCTCGATGACATCGGACCCGGCGAGGCTGTCCTCGAGAAGGAGCGCCAGCACCTGCGTATCCCCAAGCAGCGCGGTTAGCTAGGTCGGCGCGCCGATCCTCACGGCCACGGGCCGCGCGCCGTTGTTCATGTAGCCGAGATCGGTGCGCTGCGGCTCGAGGGGCTGGCATTCGCCGTCCGTGGTCCACGCGCGCGCCATCAGCGTGGCATCGCCCGGGCCGCGAGGCTCCCAGCGATGCTGCCAGCGGCGCCACGCGTAGGGCGAGACCGGCGGCTCGATCTCGGCGTCCGACCACGAGCCGCCCCCGTCGTCGCTGACCTCGACGCGTGCGATGGGAGCGCGGCCGGACCAGCAGTAGCCACGGACGATCATCGGCCCGGCGACGACGGCCCCGTCCCGAGGAGATGTGATCACGGCCCGGGGCGCGATCGCGGGGAGCGGCTCGCCGTTCACCGAGTAGCGGTCGAGCTGGAACCAGCCGCGGAAGCGCCGGTCGATCGCGACGATGCGCGCGAGCCACTTCACGGACGCCATGCCGTACATGCGCGGTACGACGAGGCGCAGCGGCGCGCCGTGATCCGGCGGAAGCGGTTCTCCGTTCATCGCGAACGCCAGGATCACGTCGCCGTCCAGCGCGCGGTCCACGGGCAGGGAGCGTTCGAACGCGGTCTGCTTGCCACCCGCGGTGCCACGATCCGCACCGGCGAAGAGGACCTCGACCGCTTTCGGCGAGATCCGCGCGCGCTCGAGCACATGGCGCAGCGGCACGCCTGTCCATTCCGCCGTTCCGACCGCCCCGAGCCGCCACTGCTCGCCGGGCACCGGCGGCTCGACGAAGCTCCGTCCGTTCCCCGCGCATTCGAGAGTCACGACCAGCGACCGTGTCGGCAGTGACGCGAGATCCTCCAGGCCGAGCCGCAGCGGACGCTCCACCTCTCCCTCGACGGCGAGATGGTCCCAGCGCGGGATGGGGAAGTGGTTGCGCACGTAGTGGATCGGCGCGGGCGTGATGATCCCACGCTGCTCTTCGAGCGGCGTTTCCGCGTTGAACGGCTCCGGCGTGACGACCACGAGCCGTTCGTCGTGCGTCGTTGTCATCGGCGGTCCAGTGTGCCGCGCTGCGGGGGTGGCGGTGCGCGGGCCATCCGCGATGAACAGCGCCGCGCGGTCGTCGCCGGGATAGAGAAGTGTCTCGACACGCTCGAAGAACGGACGCAGGCGCCGCTCGCCGTTCTCACGGTCGAGGCGGTCGCCCCCACCCGGGCGGGCTCGGGTGAAGATCAGGAGGCGGCCATCGCGGCGCAGCACGCGCACGATCTCCGCGAGGGCGTGGTCGATACGCCTTGCGTCGTTGAGCATGCGGTGCGCGTACGCCGTGTCGAACGCGGCGTCGGCGAAGGGAAGAGCGTGCGCGTCCGCCACGGCGACGAGAGGCGAGTCCGCCCGCGCGGCGGCGACCCGAGCGGCGTCGAGGTCGACGCCGATCCCGCGTGGCGGCAGGAACCGGCCTTCCCCGCAGCCGACATCGACGACCCGCCCGCGCGTGCGCTCCCGCACGATGTCCTGCGCCCAGCGGACCGCGTCTCCGTCGTGCACCGCGCGAGCGTAAGTACGCGGAAGCGCGATAGTTCGCGCATGCCCGGACCGAACGTCCCCTTCCCACCGATGGAGGCCGAGCTCGTGGAGGAGATCCCCGTCGGCGAGAAGTGGCAGTACGAGCCCAAGTGGGACGGCTTCCGCGGCGTCCTCGAGAACGACGGCGGCGAGCTCGCGCTGTGGAGCCGCAACGAGCGGCCCCTCCTGCGCTACTTCCCGGAGCTGCGTCCGCTCGGCGATCTCCTCCCGCCGCATTCGGCGCTCGACGGCGAGATCGTCATCGAGCGCGATGGCCGCCTCGATTTCGACGCCATGCAGATGCGGCTGCACCCGGCCGAGAGCCGGATCCGCCGGCTCGCCGCGGAGACGCCGTCGACCTTCATCGCCTTCGACATCCTTCTCTGGAAGGGCGAGGCCATCCACACGCATCCCCTTCGCGAGCGCCGGCCGATCCTGCTCGAGCGCGCGAAGGGCTTCCGCATCTCGCCCGCGTCCGCGGATCTCGCGCAGGCGAAGGCGTGGCTCGACCGCCTCGAGACCCTGGGGCTCGACGGGATCATCGCCAAGCGCACCGACCTCGCCTACAAGCCCGGGTCGCGCGAGGCCGTGCGCAAGGTGAAGAAGCACAAGACGGCGGACTGCGTGATCGTCGGCTACCGCGTGAACGGCAAGCGCATCGCGGTCCTCAACCTCGGCCTCTATAGAAAGGACGGCACCCTCGACTTCGTCGGGCACACGTCGGGAATCACCGGAGCGCTGCAGCAGCAGCTGCAGGAGATGCTGCCGCCGCTCCGTGTGGCAGAGGAGCCGACGACGGGCCGCCAGCCCGGGATGGAGAACCGCTGGACCGGGAGCCGGTGGTCACAGGGCCGCGAGCTCGAGTGGATCCCCGTGCAGCCGAAGATCGTGTGCGAGGTCCGCTTCGATAAGGTCGAGGACGACCGGTTCCGTCACGGCACGCGCTTCCTGCGCTTCCGTCCGGACAAGGACGCGAAGGAATGCACCTGGGACCAGGTCCGGCCGCGTCGCAAGCGCGGCGACCCGACCCTCGAGGACCTGCTCGTTCGCGCCTAGCGGCTGTTCCAGCCGCGCTTGCTCCCGCCCTCGTTCGCGGCCTTCTTCAGCTCGTACTCGGCTCGCCAGTCCCGCGGCGGCCCGGAGCGCGTGCGCGGCTTCGGACCCTTGCCGGGCGGCTTCTCGCCGACCTTCTCGAAGAGCGGCGTGATGCTGCGCGCTTCCTTCCACATCCCCGCGGTGAGGTCGCCCACCTTCTCCATGCGCTTCGCCATCGTCTTCATCGTGTAGTCCGCGGGCTCGACGTCCGCGACCTCGTCCCAGCGCAGCGGTGTGGAGACGCGCGCGTCGGGCACGGGCCGCACCGAATACGCGGATGCGATCGTGCGGTCGCGCGCGTTCTGCCCGTAGTCGACGAACACTCCGGACCGGTCCTTCACCGCCCACGTCGTCGTCGCGATCTTCGGGACGCGGCGCTCGATCTCCTTCGCCATCGCCTTGGCGAACCGGCGCACCTCGGGGAACTCGAGGTCGCGTTCGATCGGCGCGAGGATGTGCATCCCGGTGGATCCCGAGGTCTTGGGGTAGCTCGCGAGGCCGAGCTCATCCATCACGTCCTTCGTGACGAGCGCGATCTCGCGGACCGCGGGCCATTGGTCGTCCGCGCTCGGGTCGAGGTCGATGAGGAGGTAGTCGGGATGCTCGATGACGTCGGCGCGCGAGTGCCAGGTGTGGATCTCGATGCAGCCGAGATTCGCGAACCAGGCGAGCGCCGCGGGGCTGTCGAGGGCCGGGAAGTCCGCGGTGCGTCCGCTCGGGAACTCGACGTGGATCGTCCCGAGCCACTCGGGGTGAGGCACGGGCACGCGCTTCTGATAGAAGAAGTCGCCGTCGACTCCGTTGGGATAGCGCTTCATCTGCGCCGGACGGTCGCGCACGTGCGGCAGGACCGCCTCGGCGAGGTCGACGTAATGCTGGACGAGGTCTCCCTTCGTCAGCCCCAGGTCGGGAAAGAAGATCTTGTCCTGGTTGGTCAGCGCGACCTCGCGGCCGCCGATGCGCACGCCGGGACGTTATCAGTGGAGCGCGTGCATCGTCCGCGAGGAATGGGGCTTGTGCGCGACGCGGTAGATCGTGCCGAGCAGCTCGCTGATGTCGAAGGGCTTCGAGATGACGGCGTCGGCGCCGCGGATCTCGGACCGGGCGGGCACGGTCGCGGACACGATGACCACCGGGACGCCGCGCCCGCCGTGCTCGCCGCGCATACGTCGCAGGAGGACGGCGCCGTCGGTATCGGGCAGGCGGAGGTCCAGAAGGATCACGTCGGGGCGCTCGCGGAGGAGACGCATCGCCTCGCGACCGTTGTGCGCGAGAAGCACGTCATGGCCCTCCCACGAGAGGAAGCTCTCGTAGAGCTCCGCGAGGTCCTGATCGTCCTCGACCGCGAGGATCCGCAGATGTCCGCTCATGACGAACATTCATGCCGCATTTCCATTGCCCCCGATGGCGGATCCCGAGATCGTTAGACGATCGTGTTGCTGGACCGGATCTCTCGAATGATCTCCGCCAGCGGCTCGAACGTAACGACCGCCGGATCGCGAGAAATGGCCTGAATGCAGACGTGGTCGGCACCGTGCGTCAGGTGCGTGACGATCCGATCGAAGATGGACTCGCTCGTTCCCCACGCCACGATCGCGTCGACCAGTCGATCCGTCGGACCTGCGATGTCGTCCTCCGACCAACCGAGCCGCTTGAGGTTGTTTGCGTAGTTCTCGAGGCGGAGATATCCCGCCATATGCCCCTTCGCGATCTCGCGTGCCGTGAGCGGATCGGTCTCGAAGACCACGGCCTGCTCGACCGCGAGAAGCGGGCCATCGCCGAGGGCCGCGCGCGCGATCGGCGTGTGCTCCACCGGGACGAAGTACGGATGCGCGCCAGCCGTCCGCTCGGCGGCGAGCCGCAGCATCCGAGGACCGAGCGCCGCGAGGACGCGCGGCGCGGGCTCCGCCGGCTCCGGGCCGGCGTAGCGCGCGCGGTCCAGCGCGTCGAGGTATTCGCGCATGCGCGTCAGCGGCTTCTCATAGGTCTGTCCGCGCCGCTTGACCACCGGCTCGTGGCTGACCCCCAGGCCGAGGATGAAGCGGCCCGGGAACGCCTCGGCCAGAGTGCGCGCGCCGTTCTGCATCGCCACCGCGTCGCGTGCCCAGATGTTGGCGATGCCACTGACGAGCGGGAGCCGCTCGGTCGCCGCGAGGAGGAGCGTCACGTGCGCGAAGAGCTCCTTGCTGACGAGCGATTCCGGGATCCAGAGC
>Ga0070706_100005422_pt1 | contig 12149 bp, 13 predicted proteins | sample KBSK5501metaG_FD_65476 | JGI IMG/M metagenome (GOLD analysis project Ga0070706, IMG submission 65476) | Corn, switchgrass and miscanthus rhizosphere microbial communities from Kellogg Biological Station, Michigan, USA - KBS K5-50-1 metaG | ecosystem: Host-associated > Plants > Roots >...
TAGGTGTGGGTTTACCCCCAGACGAAGCCGCAGGACCCGAACAACGCCTTGATCAAGGCTTCCAGGTCATTGCCCAGTAAACCAACGACGGCCAGGGCCATCAGCACGGTCGGCGCTACCTCACGCCAGGGCAATCGTTCCCACCAACTCGCAAACAAGCGCATGACCCATCCCTCCGCACGTCTTTCAGGATCACGTGTTACACAAACGTGACCTGCTGGACTATCGCTGCAGGGTGGCCTCTTTGGACTCCCCCAGGCGGGGGATTTTTGGCCGTCGCGAGCGCGGCGCGCACCGGCCGTGCCAGAATTCGCGTTGATCCGAATGCCGTCGCCCAGCGTAGCCGCACCCAAAGCGAACCAATCTGCTACCTTGAGGTGCCGCATACTCGACCGCGAATGTGAAGAATCGTAACGAGGGGGGTTAGGTTTGCCTGCCAAGCAGGAGGGTTTGATTGTGGCCGGGACAATTCTTCTGGTCGAAGACGACCCTGATACTGCTCGCTCGCTGACCCGAGCCCTGGAAAGTAGCGGCTATCGGGTGACTGCCGTCGACACTGGCAACGAGGCCCGGTCGATCATCGAGCATGTCCGCCCGGACCTGATCCTGCTCGACCTGATGCTGCCCGACACCGATGGTCTGGTGTTGTGCACAGCGCTCAAGCAACTGACGAGCGCCCCGATCATTATTTGCAGCGCGCGCCAGCAGCAAGTCGACAGAGTCCTTGGACTGAAGCTGGGCGCGGACGACTTCGTGGCCAAGCCGTTCGACCTGGACGAGTTGGAAGCGCGGATTGAAGCGGTGTTGCGGCGCGCCTCGCGCGTGCGCGAGGTGCCGTCGGCAGCACCCGATCAGATTCGCGTCGACGAGCTGCTCATCGCCCAGTCGCGCGGCACGGTCACGCTGGCCGGCCAGACAGTACATCTCACCCCAACCGAGTACCGGCTGCTCGTGGCGCTGGCCAGCCGCCCTGAAGAGGTGCTATCGCGCGAAGCGCTCGGCCAGTTGGTGTGGGGCTACCAGGACGTCGGCACGGGCCATTTGATCGACGTCCACATCGGACGGCTGCGCTTGAAGCTGCGTCGGGCGTCGAAGTCGGCGCCGGTGATCGTGACGGTGCGCGGCAAAGGCTACACGATTGGCTCGGCGAGCTCTGATTCTGTTGACGGCGCGGAGCGTGACGAGCCCGCGGCGAGCGTTGAGGCGCCCAGCGCATAGTCGCACCGCGCAGTTCTGGCGCGTAGAAGGGCTGCCGTGCTTGCTCTCAACCCAATCTCAACCGGACGTGTGCCGCGTGTTGTGGGGCGCTCAACACTCAAGACCTACGATCCGCCTGGAATGCACGGCGGAGGCCCGCGACGATAATGACCGAGCTTAGTGGCACATTGGAAGGGGTGGGGCTGCCCGCCATCGTTCGCTTCCTCACCGGGCTGAAAAAGACCGGCTGCCTGCGCATCGAGCACAACGATTGGCGCGGCGAGATCTTCTTCGAGCTGGGTCACGTCACCGGGGCGAGCCTCGCCTCCCGCCACGGGCTAACCGCCCTGGATGCGCTGGTGCAGGCCCTGCCGGGTGGCAACTTCACTTTCGATGGAACTGTTCAGCGGCCAGCAGGCGGCGCAGCGAACATTTCGCTGAGTTCGGAGGCGCTGCAGGCGCACCTGGACGACCTGGCTGGCAGCACGGCCAACGGCACGCCGCGATTGCCGTCGTTCGACGAGGTACCGGCTGTGCTCGATCAGGATGAGTCGAGCTCGGGGGAAGAGACCGTGCCTTTGGACCGCGGCACGCTGCAGACATTGCTGGCGGTTGACGGCCGGCGCACGGTCGAGGAGATCGTGGCGCAGCGTGGCTCGCTGGATGTGCTGTGGCAGCTGGCGAACCTGGTCGAAGTAGGACTGCTGCGCATAAACGCTGATGCGCCGATCGCTGATCCTGCCGAGCCAGCTGCCAGCGCGGCCACGCCGGTCGGGCCAATTGCTGCTGAGCCGGATCGCGTCACGCCGAGTCCCGCTGCTGCCGCGCAGGTCGAGCCGATCGCTCCGGAGCCTGTGCACGTCGTGCCGATTCCTGTTGCACCTGCGTACGTCGAGCCGAGTGTGGACCAGACCGTGCGCCTCGAGCGGAGTCCCGCCGACCCCCCGCGCGATGAGCCGACAGGCGGACCAACTGTGCGCGTCGAACCACGTGCCGTCGAGCCCGAACGCGCGCCACCGGTCATTGCGCGGCCGTTCGCCAGGGAAACCGTCGCCGCCGTCGAGGCGAGCGCTCATTGCCCCAAACTCGGCTTCGAGGACGATCCGAGCAACGCGTTCAGCCGTCCGACGCGCATGCACCGCTGCTTCGCGGCAGGCACACCGTTGCCGCTGTCGCTCGATCAGCAGCGTGAGTTGTGCTTGAGCGAGGAGTTCGGCACCTGCCCGCGTTTGACGATGGCCGCGTCCGCGCCACAAGCGCATAGCGCGCAGCGGACGACCGACGTTGGGGCGATGCGACGAGCTGGTCCTGGTTCTCGGCGGCCCGAACCCGAGGCAGACGACCCGCGCATTGTGCGCTTGCCGTTGTTGGGTCGCGCCAACGCGGCCGAGCGAGGTGCGGTGGCCGATCGCCAGGCAGTCGGTGGCGTGGGGCGAACTCGCTTTCGCGCCGGCGCCACGCCGGTCTATGAGGGCGCTTCGGCACCATCAACACGACCGATGCCGTCGACGCCGCCGACGCCGCTGCGCTCGCGACTCGACCGAGGCAACGGACCTGGCCCCGAGAGCGCCGTCACCGAGCAGGCAGCGGTGTCAGCCCCTGAGTTGGGCGCTATCAATTCGAATTCGGTGCCCGAAGCGTCCGCGATCGCGCCCATGGAGCGGCGTTGGCGCGGCATCCCGGTGGTGTTTATCGCCGTTGGATCGGTCGTGCTGGTGGTGCTCGCCATGGTGGCCTACCTGTTGGTGCCACGATTGGGGGACGTGTTTGTCGACGAGACCGTGGACCCGTCAAAGATGCCGAACACGAGCGCCGTGGTCGCGGGCACGCCGATCGCGCAGCTGGCCGGACCAAGATCGACGGCGCTTGCTCGGGCGACGGCAGCGGCCGCGGCCATTGTTGTAGCCGCGGCGCCCGGCTCGAGCGACGCGGCAGCTTCGAAGCCTGCGACAAGTGTCGCTGGTGCGGCGAGCGCAGCCAGCGCGTCGAGCGCCGCGCCCGCGCCGACGTTGCCGCCCGAGCCGACCAAGCCAGCCGCCGCCCCTGCTGGCGCCACCCAACCGGCCGCCAGCACCCTGTTCGACGAACGCTTCGCCAACAACGATCGCAATTGGCCGAGTACGCCGCAGGGCACCGCATTTCTGACCAACGGCAGCTACCGTCTCGCGCCGCGCCGGGCCGGCCAGTTCGTCGCAGTAGGCGCGCCGATCGCCGATGCGCTGCAGGACGTCGTCGTCAACGCCACTTTCCATAAACTCAGCGGCCCGCCGGGCGGCGGCTACGGGATCCTCGTTCGCGACCAGGCGGCAGCGCCTCAAAATGGAGTGAGCCAGGACGGCCGCTATTACGTCCTCGAAGTCGGCGACAACGGCGACGTGGGCATGTGGCGGCGCGATGGCGACCACTGGGTCGACCTGTTGCCGTGGCAACCCAACGCGGCCGTGAAGCCTGATGTGGCCAGTAACGAGCTGTCAGTGCGAGCCGTCGGCAACCGCCTGAGCCTGACGGTCAACGGCACGCTGGTGGCCACGAAAACAGACGACACGTTCGCCGCGGGCGGTGTCGGCGTCTTCGTCGGCGGCGACGGCAACCAGGTCTCCGTCGATCGTTTCTCCATCCACACGCCCTGAACCCTGCGCATCGACTGGCTCGATGTTCGGGGGTATTGGCCAGGGCGGGCCTCAGCGCTAGCCGCTTCTTCGAGCTGCGGGCAGTCCGCGGCGATACCCCTGACCGCTGGGCGGTCGAATGAGGTCATCCATTCATGGCCAGCAGGGCGCCAGTATGCTGGGGCTGGTTGGCTGCGCGCTGACTACGTTGGGCATCAGGGAGGAAATCTCAGGTGGCGACTGTGCAGGTCCGCTACATCGTGAATGACGTCGACGCGGCGATCGCGTTCTACTGCCAGCATCTCGGGTTCACCGAGGTGATGCATCCGGCACCGATGTTCGCCATGCTCTCAAGGGGTGACTTGCGCCTGGTACTCAGTGCGCCAGGTGGCCCGGGTACGCCCGGCGGTGGATCGCAGCCGATGCCCGATGGCCGCCGGCCCGAACCAGGCGGCTGGAACCGCTTCGCAATCGAAGTCGCCGATCTCGAGGCGCTGGTGTCGACCTTGCGCGCAGCCGGCGCGAAGTTCCGCAACGAGATCGTCACCGGTGTCGGCGGCAAGCAGATCCTGGTCGACGACCCGTCGGGCAACCCCGTCGAACTGTTCCAACCAATCATTGACGAGGCGCGGCTCAAACCCAGCACGAGTTGATGCAAAAGAACGGGAGTGCTCAATCGTCGATCGCGTTCCATTCAAGAGCCGGGCGCGAATAACGTGGTGATCCGCTCGGCAGTGAGCTCAAAGTCGCGCGCCCAGCGGATTCCGCTGAGTTGCCCATTCCTGGTTGGGTCGACGCGCAGACGCGCCAGGGTTGGACCGGGAACGGCGTCGATTGGCACCAGATAGCACATGCGTGTCTGCGGGCAGTAGACGGCGAACGCTTCGATTTGCCCGTGGTACCCGCCGTCCCCGAGCGGGCGACGGACGTCCATGATGCACGTTTTGAAGTCGACGCAGCCGCTGCGCAAAATGCCAGTCTTGCACTGGATCCGCACGAGTCGCCCGCCCTCGTCGAGAGCCAGGTCGTAGCGTTCCTCCCCCCAAGGGATGAGCACCGACTTGCCAGCCTCCACCAGTTCACCGAGGATTTTCGCCTCGCTCCTTTTGCCCTTGGCCGTAGGGTTGTTTATCATCCAAAGTGCTCCTCGTGCGGAAGTAGCGCAGTGGTAGCGCATCTGCTTGCCAAGTAGAGGGTCGCGGGTTCGAATCCCGTCTTCCGCTCTCGTTCTTTCAGGGTCTCCCGCGTGGAGGCCCTTTTTTCTGTTCACTTCGACTGCGCTTGTAAATGCATTATAGAACATACGTTCGACGCCGCAGAATGATTATCGGGCGCGAGTGGCCCATTTGTTTTCCGAACGGCCAGATGGGTTTGGTTTACAAAGAATCCGACCGAGGGAGATGACGATGGTCCGGTGCCACGGGCGAGTTGCTTCGATCTGGCTGCGGTGTGGGCTGGCGTGTCTTGTCCTGCTCGGCATGGCACCTAGTGGAGCGGCTGCGCAGCAACAGTTGGAGCCGTCTCTGGCTGACGAGGGCGCCGCTCGATTGGCGATGGCGGTGGCAACTCAGAGCGCTACGCGAACGCGACTCGGGGTGTTGGGCGACGCATTTGAGTGCGCCGATGCGCGGTTCATCTCGTTCAGGCGCAGCGACGCGGAGCCGCAGTTTGCCGACCACTGGTACGTCGCGTCACAGTTGTGGGCCGACGCGGTGCTGCTCCGCGTGGCCTCGCGACAGACAGGCGACGGCGAGCCGCTGGTCGCGGGCTGGGATGCCCAGGACACGCATTGCTACCTCGATAAAGGATTTGTCTTTCTCGATCGGCTGTGGGACTACACCAGCGCTGGCTATTTTGCGCGCGCGAATCCCGTCGGCGCGGACGTCGACCGGGGTACCCGATTTACCGACGATAACCTCATCGCGGGCCTCGCGCTCCTCGATGCGGCGCGCGCGTCGTCAGATGACTACGCTGTGCGGCGCTACGTCCACGCTGCCCGACGCGAAGCTGACTTCCTGCTCCTCGAGAGCACCGGGCTGTGGGACTCTACCTTCGGCGGAGGCTTCTGGTGGAACACTGGCCGCGGTGACAGCCAGGAAGGCAAGCCGGCCCAGACAAACGCGCTGGCGGCACTTTTCTTCGCGCGCCTGTATGCGGTCACCAACGACGCGAGCTATCGCCTTTGGGCGCTGCGCACGCTGCTCTGGCTCGACACGATCCTGTACGACCCGAGCCGCCAGCTGTATCGCTGGAGCGTGAGCTTTACCGACGTACCTCACCGTACCGGCGCCAGCTTGACCCAGCGCTACTTCAACTACGATCAGGCCATCGCGGTTGAAGCCCAACTCGCCGCGCTGCGCCTTGACGACGATCAGAATCGGCTGAGCCGCGCCCGCGACGTTGCGCGCAGAACGCAGACCGCCTTCTGGTCCGGCGATCTGGGCGGTTACAACCTCGAAGCGAACGTCGACCAGGTCTTCACTAGTTACGGAGCCTGGACAAGTTTCGGATTCCTGGCCCTGTTCGACGTCGACCACGATTCAACCTGGCTCGACCTGGTGCGGTCGAACGTGCACGGACTCGAGGCCAAGCTGCTCGAAGCCGACAACGGTTTTGCGTATCGTGCCTATCGCTGCGTCGATCGCATCGCCAAAGGGTGCCAGTCAGGACAGGTCCAACAGGTGGTCGACCACACCCGCGACACCGCCGCGCAGGCGTGGGTCCAGCACCTGCAGTCCGCGCTCGCCGAACGGCTGCTGCCTGTCGACGCGGCAACGGGGAGCAATAGCGCTGACCCGACTGACGATCGTGCTCCGCCGCCGGTTGGCCCTTGACGGGGCCGACGCGCTTTCAGGCGAATTGGTGTTCGAACAGTGACTTCAGCTGTGAGCTGTCTCGCGCGGCGACGGCGGCGGAGAGGCGGGGTTGGATGTCGGCGCGGAAGCGGCTCGTGGATAGGGCGGTGAGGGCGGACGCGGCGAGGTTGATGGGTTCGTGCTCAACGAGGGCAAGTAAGAATTCAGCACTGGCCCAACACCTCTGGCTCCGCGTCACCGCCGGCTTAGCCAACGTCGGGCCAATCCGCGGCGCGGCGCTGGAGGTCGGACTCGATCTCTGTCACTGAGACGCCGCTCCAAGCGGCAAGGGCGCGCAGTCCGGCTGTATCGAGTGGCCGGCGGTGGTCGGTGAGCGGGGTGAGCTCACCTGTCGGCGATAGAAAGCCGAGCTCGACCACGCGTCGAACAATGTCTTGGCCGCGCCGGCTTGCGGCGATCACCACGAAGACAAACGCGGCATGCAATTCAGCGGGCTGCAAGTCGGCTTCGGCATACAGGACTGAGGCGGCCGCGGCGGCGGTGACGGCGTGGAGCGTGCCGAGCATGCGCACGCCGGTCTGCAGCAGTCCGAACGCGCGCTGGACGGCTGGACCTGATAGATACACCGACATGTGCGCACTCAACTCGTTGATCAACAGGTACGTCGGCGCGTCGATGGGCGGTAGCTCGAGGCGATCCCTCGGCCCGGAGGTGACGTAGACCCGCGCATCGTCGGGCAGCAGCTCGAGCAGGGCGTTGGCCACGGTCGATTTGCCAGCGCCTTGCGGGCCGGCCGCCACGAACACTGAGGCGCCGCGGGCGATCGTGCAGGCCAGGACCGCGATCATCGCCCTGGTGAGCGTGCCCCGCTCCAGGAGGTCCGCCAGGGTCAGTGGTCGGCCGTGCAGGGTGCCCCACCACGGCCACGGGTCGTTCAGGACGTGCACGTTATTAGCCTTTGACGCCGCCGATGCGGATGCCTTCGACGAAGTAGCGCTGGAAGATGAAGAAGACCAGCATCATCGGGATGGCCGCGACGGAGGCGCCGGTCATGAGCATGCCGTAGTCGGTGTTGAACTCACCTTGCAGGGTTGCCAGTCCGACCTGGATGGGGTACTTGAAGCTGTCGTGGAGCACGACCAGCGGCAGGATGAAGCCGTTCCAATAGCGCTGGAACGTAAAGATCGCCAGGACGGCCAGCGCCGGGGTGCACAGCGGCAGGATGATGTGCTGATAGCTCTGCTAATCGCCGGCCACGAGCAAGCCGAGCGATCGCAGGAGCCGTCGCCGAGTCGGACCGCGCTGGCTGGTGGGCAAGTCGTCGTTCAAAATCATGAACGACCATTGTGCCTTCGTGGTCAACTCTACGCATCTGCCACGCCGCACATTGGAGTGAAGCACCAAACCATGACTACTGAAGCCCCGTGTTCACACCTCGATATGATCCACGACGTCACGCCGAGCTCAGAGGGCTGCGAGGATTGCCTCAAGATCGGCGATAGCTGGGTTCATCTGCGCGAGTGCTTGACCTGCGGACACGTCGGCTGTTGTGATTCGTCGAAGAACACGCACGCGACGAAGCACTTCCACGCCACGCGCCACCCGATCGTCCAGTCGTTTCAGCCTGACGAAGACTGGCTGTGGTGCTACGTCGACGAAGTCATGATGGAGCCAGGCTGAGCCGCGGGCGACGCCTTGAGCCAGTGCTCGTACAGGTCGGCCACGACCTCGTCGATGGGCGCGCGATGGGTCTCGACGTCAAGCACTTCAGCTTGAGCCGCGGCCTGCTCCAGCAGATCGGACAGTTTGAAGCGGGCGGCGTCGAAGGCATATTCGTGGCGGCCTGGCATGGTGCGAATGAGCTCTGCGCCGACGAGCAGCGGGGCCTCTTCAGACGCGGTCTCCAGCGTCAGCACACGGCGCTGACTCAGCACGCGGCGTAACTCCGCGAAGACGCCGTCGAAGGCGATCTCACCCTGGTGCAGCAGCACGATGCGCCCGGCCAGCTGTTCGAGCTCGGCCATATCGTGGCTGGTGACGATGACGGACACCTCGCGTTCGCGATTGAGCTCGCGGATGAACGACAGGATGCGGCGCCGCGCCAGGACGTCCAGGCCGAGCGTCGGCTCGTCGAGCAGCAGGATCTCGGGCTCGTGCAGCAGCGCGAGCGCCAGATCGGCGCGCATCCGTTGCCCGAGGCTCAGCTCGCGCGCCAGAGTGCGGAAGATGTCGTCGAGACCGAGCAGCTCGCGCACCAGGCCGAGCATCCGTTCATACCGAGGGCGCGGGATGTTCCACACGACGCGCTTCCACTCGAAACTGGCGGCGACCGGGTGATCCCACCACAACTCGGTCCGTTGGCCGAACACGACGCCGATGCGACCGACGTACTGGACGCGGTCGCGCACCGGGTCCATGCCCAGGGCGCGCACCCGTCCGCGATCTGGCGCGAGCAATCCCGACAAGAGCTTGATGGTGGTGCTCTTGCCCGCCCCGTTGGGCCCGGCGTAGGCGACCACTTCGCCGCGCCGAACGGTCAGGTCGACTCCGCGCAGCGCCTCGACGACCCGAATTTCGGGCCGGAGCAGATTGCGCAAGAGGTCGCCGACGCGCGCCGAGCGCACGCGCTGGCGGTACACCTTCCAGACCCCGGACAGATCAACGACGATGTCCGTAGTCGAGGTAGCGTGTCGATCCAGTGCGACCATAGTGGCGAAGACCTCGGGAAAAGATCCAGAACGCGACCGTGACCAGCACGACCGCGACGGCGGGTAGCACCGCGTTCTCCCACAGCGTGGTGCCGACGCCCAACAGGACGCGGGCGGGATACCACGCTACCAGGCCAACTGGCACGACGGTGAGCAAGCTGCCGAGCGCCCACGTGGACAGTCCCTCGAGCGGAAACGGGGCGAGCTGAGTGATCAGCCGCCAGCTCGAGCTGTTGATCTCCTCGGCGGCGCGTGGCGCCCAGAACGCCAGACTGCCAACGATGTACTCGAATGCCAGCACCACGGCGATGGACGCGACCAGGTCAACCGCCAGCAGCAGGTACCAGGTCGGCGGAACCTCGAGATTCAACTGACTTGCCGCCCAGACGAGGAGGCCCAGGCCGGGCACGAACATGCCCGAGCCGGTGACCGGCGCGAAACCCTCGGTCAGCAGCACCATCCACAGCGGCTGCGGCTGGATAAGCACGTGGTCCAGTTGGCCGCGGCCGATGCGGCGGCTGATGAATGCCAGGTTGTAGCTGAAGAAGATATTGATCAGGCCACGGACCAGCACGGCGTAGCCGAGCAGGAAGAGCACCTGGGGCTTGGTCCACGGACCGATGCCGTCAAAGCGTTCGGCGAGCAGGAAGGTGGCGGTGACCGCCGCCAGGCCGACGACGAAGTCTGACACGTAGAACGTGAGCGCTACCTGCGGTCCGCGTGCCAGGAACAGCAGGTCCATGGTGGCGTACAGACGCCACAGGCTCAGGAGCCGCTTGCCGGAATCCTCCTCGCCGACCAGTTTTTCGCAGGCACGCCGCCAGAAGGGACTGTCAACCGCCATAGCCGACCAGCTTTTCGCGATTGGAACGCCACATCCAATCGGCTACTGGCCATAGCACGGCTACCCAGAGAACCTGGCCGATCAGCAGGCGGAGCGGCTGGCCAGTGCCGGTGTAGATCGCCAGCGGCGCCCAGGCCATCGCCGCAAACGGTAGCCAGCTGAAGACGTCGCCGAGGCCCCAGGGATAGTAGGCCAGTGGCAGCAGCGAGCCTGACAAAAGCGTGGCGACAGCGGTGCGGGTGTATTCGATCAGCCACATGGGTTGCTCGAGGGCGACGGTGAGGGCGCCGAAGAAGAGGTCGAGCGCGAGGCCGACCAGGATCGCCAGGGCCAGACTCAGGATGAAGAGCCCGCCGGCTACGACGCTGCTCGGGCGCGGATCGACACCCAGCAGCGGCGTGACCAACAGGAGTGGGACCGAGAAGAGGCTCAGGCCGATCAGCCATTTGCCGGCCATCTCGGACGCCAGCTGGCGGACCATGCCCATCGGGCGCAAAAAGCGAATGACCAGGGTGCCTTCCCAGAAGGCCAGGCTCAAGGTGGTCTGCACGGCGAGCTGTTCGGCGAAGACCTCGGCGACCACGGTGTAGCTGAGGACAGCGGCGAGCGACATCGGGCCAGTCGAGTCGCGGCCGCCGAGGATGGTCCGCCACAGGGCGAGCAGCACCAGCACGCGCAGGAGGCGCAGCGCGTAGTCGAAGACGAACAGGGGACTGTCGCCGACGTCGCCCGCGGACATCGCGGCAGTTTTGATGTACCCGCCGAGGCGCAGCGGCTGCATAGGTGGGATGCTACGCGTCCAGTGCAGCCGCGCCTGGTGCGTTTCGCGCGTGCGCGCGCGCGTGGGGCCCACCAACCCCCGCCGCCACCCGAAGGGTAGTGATGGGGGCGTCACGTGAGCGTCACGCGGGCGTCACAAGGAGACACGCGGTTCAGGCGAGATGTGTCACGTGAGCGTCACGCGGGCGTCACAGGAGACACGCGGTTCAGCCGAGATGCATCACGTGAGCGTCACGCGGGCGTCACAGCGGCCAAACTGCCTCGGCCGACAGGCCGGGCGCGCGCCAAGAGAATAGAATCCGTCGCGCGCGACTCTTCGTACAGTCACAGAACAAGGGAGGGAAAGCGCATGAAGGTGCGAACGTTGTCTCCGATGTGGGGCATCACGGTGGTGCGGGTGACGGCTGGGATCATCCTGTTCGTCGCCGCGCTCGAAAAGTTCAATGGCGGCGGGTTCGACGGCTTCACCAAGACGGTGACCAGCTTAGGGCTGCCCTTGCCGCAGGTGTGGGGGGTGTTCATTCCGCTGCTCGAGCTGCTCGGCGGCGCGCTGATCGCGGTCGGCCTGGGCGCGCGCTGGGTGGCGGTGCTGTTCATCGTCGAGTTCGCCGTCACGACCTTCGTGCTCAAGGCGCAGCGCCCACCGCCCTTCGGAGGTTGGGACAGCCTGCGGATCGACCTGATGCTCTTGGTGACCGCGGTCACGGTCGTGTTGGTCGGGCCGGGCGCGCTGGCGCTGGAATCCTTTCTGGGCCGCTCGCGGCGCGGATCGGAAGCGGCCGTCAACGCCGGTCGGCGCCTGGTTACATAGCGGGTTCTACTCGGGAATCCAGCGTCCGACGGCGCAACCGCAACCGGTGCCGGCGGGCGAGCGGTAGCCCGGCTGATACGTGATCAGGTCCATCGGCGTCTCGCCCATGGCACCGGCCGCGGCCACCCAGTTCAGAATCTCGGTGGTCGCAGACTGGAGCTTGTAGCGCGGCAGCGAGGACAGAATCTGTCCATCGGCGGTGGTCAGGCCCTTGAGCGCCAGCCGATCGATCTCTTCATCGACGGTGAAGTGGCTCAGGCCACCCGAGGTGACCACGGCCACCCGCGCGTCGCTGTCCCAGGCTTCGATTGCTTCGCGCACGGCGCGGCCCAGGCCGAAGGCACGCCGCGGGCTGATCCAATTGGGCGGATAGCAGGTGTTGAT
>Ga0070706_100005423_pt1 | contig 12149 bp, 7 predicted proteins | sample KBSK5501metaG_FD_65476 | JGI IMG/M metagenome (GOLD analysis project Ga0070706, IMG submission 65476) | Corn, switchgrass and miscanthus rhizosphere microbial communities from Kellogg Biological Station, Michigan, USA - KBS K5-50-1 metaG | ecosystem: Host-associated > Plants > Roots >...
CAGACTTCATCCGCGCCGCCTCGAGAATCGTGTCGATAGACTCCTGCTTGGCGGAATCGATGAACCCGCACGTATTCACAACTACCGTGTCAGCCTCACTGGCATCCGCGGTCAGCTCGTAACCATTTGCCTTGAGCTGCCCCATCATTACCTCGCTATCAACGAGGTTCTTAGGACAACCGAGACTGATAAATCCAACTTTCTTCATCTTATGAATCGTAAATAAAACCGCCTTCCGCGGTTCTGATCTTTGCCTTCCGCCTTCTGCCTACCGCCTACTGCCTACTGCCTACTGCCGTAGTACTCCCTTCCAGTTCGTTAAGCGTCTTTTCAATCTCTCGCAACTCCACGGTTGAAAGCTCCTGCCCACCGAATCTTACGCGGTTATAGGCGCGGGTAATCTGTAGCGCCGGTTGCAGACCGAGCCCAGTTGCAAACTCAAGCGGCGTAAGATCCGGATTCCGTGCGATCCCCCGACGCTCCAACAAAGCCATCAGTCGCTGGTAAAACAACACCGGCGAAGTTTCTGTTGTTTCCGGCTGCCTCTTAAAGCTCAATGCCCAGCGCCAGCCAAAGCGATGCACACGTATCGCCATAAACAAAATCAGCAAAACGGCCGCGATAATGAATCCAATTAACGCGAACGCCCGGCCGTACAAAAAAGCAGTCCTCTGTATCCCAGCAACCAGGCGCTCAAGCCAAGCGCGATACTGATTGACATGTGCGCTGACCGAAGCTGCCAGCGAACGCTGCTCTTGCTGGTCGTAGCCCACCACGTATTGAAACCAGAACAACTCCAGCGCCTCAGCATACTTTCCTAGTTGCGCAGCGATACCAACGCTGACGGGCTCCGCTTTTCCGGCCGCAGGCGTCGGATCAAACGTTACCCACGCCTGGCTCTCCGGAAAATAAACTTCCACCCACGAATGAGCATCGCTTTGCCGAACAGTGTAAGCAGCGGCGGCATCGTTATACTCGCCCGGCAGAAAACCATTGACGACCCGCGCCGCGATACCGCGAGTTCGTAACATCACAGTCATGGCAGTTGAAAAGTATTCGCAGTGTCCAGCCTTAACATGAAAGAGAAAATCAGCGAGTGGATCCGGCCCGCCGGCCCTCATCTGCAGACTGTAGCCAAATTCCTGTTGCAAATACGCTTCGATCGCTTTCGCCTCATCGTAGCGATTGCGCGCGTGAGCATTCACCACGATCGCATTCGCAAGGGCGTCTATCCGCAGATCGTGTGACGCCGGGAGTTGCAGGTAGCGTCCGAACGCGGCCGGGTAGAAGCGCGAGTCACTGCGCAGCAACGACGCATCTGGTTCGCTCACGTCTGAAAGCACCTTGTAAATCAAACGCTCAAAATCGTGACGCCGAGTCTGTATCGAACCTTCCCCATCAACCAGCACAAAAGGAAGGTCACCCTGAACCGCTACGGGACGCGAGGCGGCAAAGAGCGCCGGAGATCCGATCGGCTCAAGGAATACTGTTTGGGTTGTCAGTCGGTGCAACGCTTCGGTTGTACCAATCTGGAAGAATCCCCTATCCTTGTCCCTTTTTATACTGCGCCGCGCCTCTCCGGACTTTCGCCAGCCGCGGCCAGTGAATTCGTCGAGAGCCACGCCACGCCACCTGAATCCCTCACGCGGCTGCGCGTCTTCGAAGCGGACGCGCATTACAACCGCATTGTCGCGTTTCAGATCCCCAATCTCTCCCAGAGTTACGCTCTCCGAAAATCCCGTGAAATTGGTTAGGGCTCCGCCTGACCGACTCAGCATCGCTGCTCCTGAACGGGGCGCCGCCAAAAACAGCGGCACGGCGAGGATAAAGATCAAAAGGAGCAGCACAACTGCGACCAGCGGAAGCCGATGCGCTTCGACGTTTCGCTTGCCGGCGCGAGCGCGGGCTCTCTTGAAGATACGAGAGTCAGGTGGCACCAGCAGATGCGTTTCCGTCACCGGGAGCGATCGTTTTGATTTTTGGATCTCGAAAGCGATGATGGTGGAAACGCTGCAGAGCAAGTACAAGGTCAAGGTGACCAGGAACACCGGACTGAAACTGAGACCTGCGGCGAGGAGAACTTCGAAGAAAGAGATCAAATACAGAAAAACCCAGTCGCGGTCGCGCTTCTGCTGCAGCAGTTTCACGGCCGAGAGGAACACGATGAGGTGTGCCAGGGCAGTGACACCCACTCTCCCCGCCGTCTCGCCGATGTTTTGCTGAAGCTTCCAATCAAGCACGAATAGCGGAATAGATAGCAACACAACTACCAGGACGGTGCGTTCTGAGAGTTGCCACTTTGTACCCTCCGACTTCCAGGCGAAGAGCATGACCAGCCAAAACAAAACAGCGAGAGTCACCGACAGTCCGCCCGCCAGCAACAGCGCTACTGTAGCAACTGCGATCATTGCATAAGAGAAAATCTGAAAATAGGTCTTGAAATTCATGCGAAGAATCGCGCTGACTGGCTCAGCTATTTTTGCGTTAGGCGAATTTCGAAAAGCTTGGGCCAGAGCTTTCCGGTAACGAAGAGTCTGCCGCTTGTTTCGTCATACGCAATACCATTTAGGACGGCCTCTTCGTCCTGTACTTCACCAGGCGCGAGTAGTCCCGCCAAATTAATCCAACCAACTACTTTGCCCGTTTGCGGATCGATGCGAGCGATATGGTCAGCGTGCCAGATGTTGGCGTAGATCTCACCCTTCACGTACTCGAGTTCATTTATTTCCTGCACTGCGGCGTGCCCGTCAAGCACTGCGATCGTTTTGGTGACCTGGAAGTTGTCCGGATCCAGGAATCGGATCTTATTGGTGCCGTCGCTCAGGATTAGCGACTGGCCATCAGTCGCGAGTCCCCATCCTTCCCCGGTGTATTTGAACTCGCCAGACTTTTCGAAGGTTAAGGCGTCATAGATGAAGCCCAGCTGATGCTGCCAGGTCAACTGGTAGATTTTTCCCTTCAGCAGGGTTATGCCTTCGCCAAAGTAAGGAGGCGGCACATCAACCTTTTGCACCACGGTTCCGGTTTCGGGCTCCAGACGTCTCAAACTGGAGCGGCCCACCTCGCCTGTGCTCTCGAGGAAATTGCCGCCACTGAAAACCAGTCCCTGAGTAAATGCGTTGCGGTCGTGCGGAAAAACATGCACTACTTCGTAGCCGTAGACCGGAACGGTCTGCTTCGACCCTTTGTCGCCAGACGTTGTTGACGTCGGCTGACAAGTTGCGTTGGCTAGCGACAGAAACAAGAGTAAAAACAAAGGCATCGTTTTCCACGCTGTAGGCAGTCTTGCTGAGAGCAATTTGATCATGATGGATACAAGAAAAGCGCCTGAAGATGTCCAAACAGTTGCGAAAACAGAATAGCACTCCACGGGCAGATGCTATAACTGCGCCCTTCGGTCAATTCACTCCGGTCTCCGGAAAGCGGTTTTTCCGGAAGAATTACGCGATAGCGCATCCTGACCAGGCGGCAGTAGAGGATCTGGCGCGCCCAGCAACAAATAGTCCGCTTGACATCATCCGGGCGGGCTTTTTGAGTCATCATCTTATGGCTTACTTGGCTTGCGCCTGGCGGTCGGAGCGACGTAGCCCAACGAACTTTCGATTTGCTGCAGCTAATTCATAGCTTTCGAGAGCTCGTTTTCGAGCGGTAGTAGTTTCCGGCGACCGGTCAGCATTCACTTATGCGTCTGCTCGATAAGTACCACGTCGCGCGTTTCGATTTCGCGCACAAAAGCGAGCGAGCGCCCGTCATGCGACCAATCGAAGGCGAGCATTTGCTCAACCTTGAATTCAGTGAGGCGTTTTGGTTGGCTCCCGTCTATCGGTTGGAGCCAGATGTCTGAGAGGCCGCCTGGTTTGTTAACGTATGCGATTGATTTCTGATCGGGGAACCAGCGAACAAACTTTCTGGTTACCCCTACTGTTGGGGGGAGGTTGAACCGCCTCAGTCTCTGGCCGCCGTTAGATGAAACGATGCCGATGGACCACTGCGATTTCTCGAGTTCTGGATCAAGATAGTGATACGCGATCGTTTGACCATCCGCCGAGACGGCAGGGCGATTCCCGCGCGTGACGGTCAACTGCACCCGAGAGCTGCCATCAATCCGCATTTTCCAGAGCCTCGGCTCATAGTAGCCCTGTTGGTAGATTAGCCACTCGCCGTCCGGCGAGCATTCTGGAAAAAATTCGCCCTCTCCTGTCGTGACTTGTTTCAGGTTTTGCCCGTCTGCGTCGACTCGCCAGATATTGAAATGCCCAGCGCGATCAGAGACGAAAAAGATGTAAAGATCATCCGGCGAGACGGTTAGTCCGTCACTAACGCGCGCGTCGACCGTGAGTTGTCTGCGCATGGTGCCGTCTGCATTTGTTACCCAGATCTCAGAACTCTCTCCCGCGTTCGAGCGATAGACGATGCGCCTGTCGCGAGTCCACGCCAGTAAGTTAATCGGCCCAATCTCAGAAACAATCTGTCTTGCACTGGCAGCGTCGCCGTCGCGCGCGACCCACATGTTAGAGACCGCCTGATCTTGTACGACCGCCAACCTACTCGAGTCTTGTGTCAGGCTGAGGTCATGGTAGTCATTTAGATCGTGCGTTACGCGGGTCGCGTCGCCGCTTTTGACGGCGATGTGCCAGACCTGGCTCGGACCTGTCGAGCGCTCGCGCGCCGTCAGCAGCAGACCCGTACCATCCGCAAGCCAGGCGGGCTGCCCCACGCTGCTCCAACGCATGGTCGTGAGCGGCGTCTGCGAACCGTCTTTCACGTTAATGCCGAGAATGGTTTCGAATTCTCCCTTGTCGTCGGTAAGTCGTACTGGACACGCGATACTTTTCCCGTCAGGGGACCACGCCGGGGCGTTCCACTCTCCCCGAAAGAAGTCGGGCTTCTTGCGCCCGGCCAGGATTCGCTGATTCGTGCTGTCGGCGTTCGCGATCATGAGATAACTCGTCTCACCTATATCCATTTTGATGAAAGCCATCTCTTTCCTGTTGGGCGAGAAGCCAACTGGCCATAGATCGTAACCCGCCATGGCTGATGGCCCGCCCAGCACAGGTATTCGATAGAGCCCGGTGTCTCCCTTGTCTCGATCCAGCGTGATGTAAAAGATCGAGTTGCCATCAGGCGCGAACGCTACCCAAAGGTATTCACTTTCTGCGGGGCCTGAAAGGCGCACGTCACTCGGGGCGGTAACATGCCTGATCCAGAGGCTATTCCCTTCTGCATCTTCGGTCACGTGAGCAATGTATTTGCCGTCGGGCGAGATGGCTGCGTGCTTGCTCTTGCCCGAGCTGGTGACCCGCGAGATTGCCATCGCGCTAAAGGGCACACTCGCACTCGCTCTATTTCGCGCCTGGCTTCGCGCAATCAGCCAGTAGATGCCGTAGGCGGATGCACTTCCAACAACCAGGATCACGGCCATCACCAGCCAATTCGATCTCCGCGCGCTGCTTGGAGTTACGGTAACCGCGCGAATAATCGGTGCTGATTCAATCGCCGACGCGACCTTTTCGTTCTGCGCCTCCTCCTCCGTTTCTTCTGTTACGACTCGTGTGACGGTCCGCTTTTCAACCACCAATGTCTCCGGCGGCAACTCCTTAACAGGAGCGGTGAAGCGATAGCCGCGCTTTGGTACAGTTTCGATGTAGCTCTGGCCGCTCTTACCCTGGCCGAGTAGTTTTCTGATGGCCGCGACGTTGTTCGTCAGGTTGGATTCTTCGACGGCAACATCCGACCAAACCAGTTTCATCAACTCCTCTTTCTCAACCAGGTGACCGCTGCGCTCCACCAGCGCAACCAGGGTCTCGAAAACCTTGGGCGTCAACGGCACAGGTTTCCCGTCACGCAAGAGAAGCTGCTCTGCAGTGTCCAAACGGTACGGACCGAACTCATATAAATGTTGAGAGCGCGTGGACATACGGTCTTTGGAATTTTCAGAGATTTCTCTTGGACATTTCTTAGGACTTTCTCGCTGCGTCTCAACTACCGTCCAAGGAAATTTGAATATCTGGGCGAAAGATGGGGGAGCGAGTTGCGCTCATTCTAGTCTTCGCGCGTGGATGTGGCAATCACAAGAAAAAGAAGAATCAGGTCGTTTTGATTCTCTTGCGCGACGGCGATTCTGCTTCTCATTCGAGCAAATCTAAGGAGGTCTGATCATGCATATAACACCATCCAAAACGTTAAGGCTCTTCGTCCTGGTCACGTCTGTCGTAGCACTGACAGTAAGCCTGACGCCATCCCACCACGCTTCCGCCGAAGCGCCGGCGGCGCAGGCCAAGCTGCCTCCAGCCGCCTCCAGGAAAGTCGACTATAAGCAAGACATTCAGCCGCTGCTCGCACAGAAATGTTACTCCTGCCATGGGCCTGACGTTCAGCAGGCTGGCCTGCGTCTTGACCTGCGTCAGAATGCCCTGCGCGGGAGCGATTACGGTCCGGTCATCAAAATCGGAGATAGCGCCGCCAGCAAGCTGATCCACCGCGTGGTGGATGGCGACGGCGGCCTGCAGATGCCTCCTACCGGGGCGCTCTCCGACGATGAAATCGGGCTGCTGCGCGCCTGGATCGATCAGGGCGCAGAGTTTCGCACAGACATCGTAACGGAAACGCCGCGCTTGCAAGTAGACCCCAAGGTCGCAGCGCTGATCGCCGCGGTCCGCGCCGGAAATCGCCCTGACATTGAGCGTCAGATCGCCGCCAATCCGGAGGCGGTTCAGGGAATGGATGGAGGCGGTTCGACGCCGCTTCATCACGCCGCCGGCTACGGGCCGCTCGCCAACGTAGAGTTGCTGATCAACAAGGGCGCCGACGTGAACGCAAAAAACAGGCGCCGCTCGACGCCCTTGCACTGGGCCATCCATGATGAGGCCAAGGTTCGCCTGCTGCTATCGAAAGGCGCCGAAGTCAACACCAGGCAGGCTCAGGGACGCACGCCGCTTTTTCTGGCGGCCATGCTGGGTGACAGCGTCCCGACCATGCGGTTGTTGTTTGTGAGAGGAGCCGATCCGAACCTGGCCAGCGCCAACGGGCAGACGCCGCTGATGATGGCGGCCGCGCGCGGCAATATCGAAGGGATGCGGTTGCTGATCGAGAGGGGGGCTCAAGTAAACGCCAGGGACGGCGCCGGCGAAACCGCACTGATGGCCGCCTGCACTAGTGGCAATGCCGGCGCCGTACGGTTGCTGATCGAGAACGGGGCGGACGTCAAAGTCAAATCGAAGCGCAACGAAACGGCGCTGGGTTTTGCGGCTACGTCGGGCGTGCAGGCCACGGTTGAGTTGTTGCTCAGCAAAGGCGCGGACGTCAACGTCCGCAATTTCCGAGGGTACTCGCCTCTGATGTTCGCCGCCAGTTCAGACACCATGCCGGCAGGGATCATTAGGCTGCTATTGGACAAAGGCACCGACGTCAGCTTCACGGGGGATTACGACGAGCCAGCCAGCGCACTCGCCGCCAAACGCGGCCACACGGAAGCGGCGCGATTGCTCGCAGAGCCTCTATCGCCGGTGGCCAACGCGACGTCCAGGGTTATACCCGTCGGTGTCAGCGAGCGGACCATCCCGGACGCGGTGGGAAACTCGCTGACGTTGCTCGCAAAGCAAAGCAACACCTTCATTCGGACGGCCGGTTGCAACTCGTGTCATTCGCAGAGCCTGCCTTCGGCAGCCTTGGGCCTGGCCCGCGATCACGGGCTCACCTCTAGCAAGACGTTTCCGCAACTGCCGGCCACGATGAGGCCGCCGGCCGAGCAGCTGATGGATTTCATTATTGTGAGCCCCAGCATCGCCTGGGAATTATTCGACGCGGGGATGAATCACGAGCCGCGAACCCATGTGACCGACGCCATCGTCCGCTATCTCATGGCCTCGCAAACCGCCGAGGGCGCCTGGCGAATCCCTGAGAGTCGCCGCCCGCCGATGAACTCGGGGAGCTTTCAGACAGCTGCGCTGGCGATTTATGCGATGAAGAATTATGCCCCGGAGGCGGAGAAGCCGAGTTGCGAAAAAGCCATCGCCCGTTCCGTGGCCTGGCTGGAGAAGGCTACGCCGGTGACGAACCAGGATCATGCTTTCAGGCTATTAGGGCTTGCCTGGGGAGGGGCGCCAGCGTCGGCGATCCGCGAGGAGGCGAACTCCCTTGCCTCGCTGCAACGGTCCGACGGCGGATGGAGCCAGTTGCCAGCGATGGTTTCTGACGCCTACGCCACGGGAGAAGCATTGTATGCACTCGGCTCGGGTGGCAGGATGGCAATCACCGATCCTGTCTTCCGCAAAGGCGTCGAGTATCTCTTGAGCACGCAGGCCGCTGACGGGTCGTGGCATGTCAAAACACGATCCATCTGGTTGCAGCCGTACCTGGAAAGCGGGTTCCCGTACGGACGGGATCAGTTCATATCTACCGCGGGAACTGGCTGGGCCACCCTGGCGTTGGCTATTGCGGCCGAAGGTGCCAAACAATCGCGACGATAAACAATCTCATAGAACAGACCAAGATGGTCTTAACTCTCCGCGATGGCTTTAGCCCGGTGACCGTCAGTTACACATAAGTCTTCAACCGTTTCAACGGTTTCTGTGTGTTCGTGCATTAAGCGTTCAGCGAAAACCGTTTCAACGTTCAAAAGACATGGGGAGACGTAAGTCACTGGGCTAAAGCCACGGTGGAGAATGAGAATTTTGATCGCCAAGCTGATCCGATGAACTACACGAAGCGAAAGACGGTGACAACCATTGAGACGCATGAGGTTTGGGTCATCAGAAGGGCCGTGCCGGATCCCGCCCATGAGGCCGTGACGAACACGCCGATGGACATAGCACAGCCAGCCACAGCCGTTTCGTCTTCCAGCGAACTCAACAGTTCGGAAACAAGTAGGGAGCAGGATCATGAAGAATCGAGTATACCGGCGTAACGTCAAGCATAGGCTTAAGTCGCTGTTAGGGTCGGCGATTTTGGCGCTGCTTGCGCTGACGCCGTTGCAGGAGGCGCGGGCACGCTGACGGACTCGACGCTGACGGAAGTGGACGGGCGAGTCGGTATCGGAACATCAAGTCCCACGGTTAAGTTGGATCTGGTTGACAACACCAGCGGAGTCGGTGGTTTTCAACCTGGTGAACTACAACAACGGACGCCAATGGTCATAACTTTATGCTCATCGTGTATTGACGCCCCGGATAGCACGCAGGCAGAAGTGAGAGACACTCGCTCCAACGCTAACGCGTCGAAATCCAATGTCTAAGCGTGACAGGAATGCATACGCTTCGCGTTGGGCACATTGTGAGTGCTTTTGATGCAACCAACGCCAGCATGGCGCAAAGAATTCTCCATCGTCCAACTCCGCTTCCTCGCCCGCCATCGCGAATGCTTCATGATTAAGGCTTTATGCCCCTCGCCGTAATAGGATTAGTGTCTTCTATCGATGTTCATATTTGTTGGCACAACCGTTGCGCTTCCAGCCCGGTATGGCAGCCGAGATCAGTGTAGCTCGTTTACCCTACGGCATCCCGAAACGGAAGATGGTCGTTATCGGGAAAGGCCCAACGGTCAATACTCGAAGCACTCTCCGCCTCTTCGCGGAGGTTGTCGCATTTTCGCTGATCGTTGCTCTCACTGTTACGACTGCCATTGTAATTTCCTCATACAACACATTTGCCGCGCTTATCGATCAGCAAATCGCCGTTGGATATTTAAAGAGCCATGCCGGACTTTACGCGGCTCCGCGCGTTATCGAAAAAGGCGCACGTCTGAGTAAGGAACAACTTGCGGGAACTCTGCAAAGAGCCGGCTACGCTCAGGACCAAGCCAGCAATATCTGGAACGGAAGCTTCAAAGTCAACGACGGAGAAGTCCGCGTCCTGCCTCGACAGGGAGCCGAGAGTCATGAATGGATCAGCGTGAAGTTTGATAATCAGGGATACGTCTCGGCTTTGAGTGCGAACGATGGTGGCGCGCTCAATAGCTATTCTCTTGAACCGGAATTGTTGACGGAAGATGCGTCCGTAAAGATTGGCAGACCACAAAACCTGACCTACGAGGAGCTTCCACCGGTGCTGGTGAAAGCCATACTCTCGATCGAAGATCGAAGGTTCTTTGAACATAACGGGTTGGATGTCTGGGGCATTGGGCGAGCACTTCTGAATTTTAGTTCACGCGGCAAACTCCACTTTCGTCAGGGTGGTTCGACGATCACACAACAACTAGCTAAGAATGTTTACCTGACTCCAGAAAAAACTCTCCGGCGAAAGTTTGATGAGGCTTTAATCGCGATTGTGTTGGAACACCGCCTCTCCAAACAGGACATTTTTGCGTTGTACTGCAATGAGGTCTACCTGGGCCAAAGAAGCGGAATCGGCGTCCGGGGTGTGGCTCAGGCCGCCAGAGTCTTTTTCGGCAAAGAGCTGAAGGATCTGTCACTGACCGAAGCCGCGACCATTGCCGGCATGCTCCAGAGTCCCGCTCGTTATGCGCCTGATAGACATCCCGATGCCGCCCGCGAACGACGTGATCAGGTACTAGCGGCGATGGTTCGAAACGGGGTTATCAATTCGGATGAGGGACAGGCTGCGCAAGCATCGCCGGTATCAGTCGTGGCATTTTCAAGTGACGGTAACGAGCTTGCCCCCTACTACCTTGATGCCGTCAATCGCGTACTCGAGAGTTCATCGTCAAACTCCGAGACAATTAACGAGCCGATCCTGCGTATCCAAACCACAATCGATCCGGATCTACAGTCGGCCGCCGAGCAGGCTCTCCTGCAACAGTTGGACGTCCTGGGCAAACGCTCCCGGCGGGCTGGTCTGCTTCAGGGAGCGATGGTGGCGTTGGATCCGCACACGGGTAAGGTTCTGGCGATGGTCGGTGGTCGCAACTACGCCGAGTCCCAATTAAACAGGGCCACTGATGCCCAGCGACAGCCCGGTTCCGTTTTCAAGCCTTTCGTCTATTCAGCTGCACTGGAAGCCGGCATCTCGCCGCTCTCAACCTATAGCGACACGCCACAGACTTTCCAATACGGCAACGCCACATATTCGCCGAGCAACTTCGGCAAGTCGTATTCAATGCACGACGTCTTAATGCGCGAGGGATTGATCCGTTCACTCAACGTCGTAACCGTGGACCTGGCGATGCAAACCGGACTCGCCAGGGTGGCGAACACCGCGGTCCAATTTGGCCTACCGCGACCGCTTACGTATCCGGCCATGGCTTTAGGCACGACAGAAGTAACGCCGCTTCAGGTTGCCGCAGCCTACGCGGCTTTTGTTAACGAGGGAAAAATCGTTCAACCAACGCTAGTTGCAGGAGTGATGAGTGAGGACGCGCAAGACCTCACGAACATATCGCCACCAGCTACTCAAATCATAAAACCTACTACGGCGTACATGATCACTGACATGCTAGCGGACGTAATGCGGCGTGGAACTGCGAGCAGGGCAAAAGCTAGTTTCAAGAATGTCGCTATCGCCGGCAAGACGGGGACATCACGCGACGGGTGGTTCGTCGGTTACACACCCAATCTGGTGTGCGCCGTTTGGATTGGCTATGACGACAATAAACAGTTGGGGCTAACGGGCGCCGAGGCAGCTTTGCCCGCCTGGATCGCCTTCATGAAAGAAGCGCTGGCACTTCGCCCCAGTCTGGGAGGAACGACTTTCTCAAGACCTGCCGGCATCGTTACCGTACGAATCGATCCCGAGACAGGTTTTCTGGCAGGTCCGGATTGTCCGGCAAGCGTGATGGTCAGCGTAGCGTCGCAATTTGCGCCGGTCGCGGAATGCTATAAACACCGTCCTGAGCTCACCGATACGTTAAGTGAAGAAAGCGGGGCGAAGCTAATCACGAGTCAATCAGAGATCGATGAGGCACGTGACGAGTTAGACACAAGCTCCGAGGCATTTGAGAGCGCCGGCGACGAACCGGAGGCGAGCTCCGCGTCAGCACTTGCACGTAGCGGCAACCAATCCACCAGTAAAGAATTGAATAAACGGAATCGTCCCGTCCTGGTCAATGACGTGAACGTCAGGCCCGAAAAGAAGGTTGGTGCCAAAACTGATGAAGAGTAAGCGGGAGTTTCCGGGTCAATGCTGTAACCGTTCATTCTTTCCTACGGATCAGAACCACATCTCGCGTTTCCGCATGACGAGCCGGCAAGTAGCCTT
>Ga0070706_100005425_pt1 | contig 12148 bp, 15 predicted proteins | sample KBSK5501metaG_FD_65476 | JGI IMG/M metagenome (GOLD analysis project Ga0070706, IMG submission 65476) | Corn, switchgrass and miscanthus rhizosphere microbial communities from Kellogg Biological Station, Michigan, USA - KBS K5-50-1 metaG | ecosystem: Host-associated > Plants > Roots >...
TAGGATGGAAATCTCCCGCGGGGTTTCTGCCTGCTGCACGACATACTGGCAGGAGCCGATTCCGGGGACAGACAGGAGTCAGCCATGACTGCACGGCGGATCCTCGCAGCGCTTCTGGCGCTAAGCCTCCTGATGAGCGGTCCAGGTTTCGCGTGGGCGGCCGATCCGCCGCCGGCCCCGTCGGCCCCTCCGGCGCTGGCTGGGGCGCCGGTGCCGTCCAGTGATGTGACGCCGGCGCGCGTAAGCTATCTCAACGGTGAGGTCTCCTTCTGGCGCCCCGGGGCTCAGGACTGGGCGTCGGCCAAGGTCAATATGCCTCTGGCGCCGGGCGATGTCCTCTACACCGGGCAGAGCGGCAACGTCGAGATCCAGGTGGGCCCGCGTGCGTTCGTGCGGGCGTCCGAAAGCACCCAGATCGGCCTCGATAACCAGGAGCCCGACTTCGTCCAGTTCCGCGTGACGGCCGGTCACGCCGCCCTCGACCTGCGCGAGCTCGCGGCGGGACACACCGTCGAGCTCGACACGCCGAACGGGGCCTTCACCGTCGACCGCACCGGCTACTACCACATGGAGGTGGCTCAGGACTCGACGACGTTCGGCACCCACCGCGGCGGGAGCGCCACGCTGACCCCCGCGGGCGGCGCCGCCACGCCCGTCGCGGCGAACCAGCAGGTCGTGATCACGGGGACGGACTCGCCGCGCGTTGAGACGGGCGCGGCACCGGCGCTCACCGCGTGGGACCGCTGGAACTATCAGCGCACGGATTATCTCGTCCAGCCCGCGAGCACGCACTACGTCTCACCCGCCGTGTATGGTGGGGAGGCGCTCAATCAGTACGGCAGCTGGCGCACGGCCGAGACCTACGGGTCCGTGTGGGTTCCCGCCGGCGTCCCGGCCGGCTGGGTGCCCTACAGCACGGGCCGGTGGATCTGGGATCCGCGCTTCGGGTGGACCTGGCTCGACGACGCGCCCTGGGGCTGGGCGCCCTATCACTACGGCCGCTGGGTCTTCCTTGGGGGCTACTGGGCCTGGGCGCCAGGGCCGGTCATCGTCCGAGCCGTGTACGCACCGGCGCTCGTCGTCTTCCTTGGTGGCGGCGTGACGGTGAGTATCGGTCGTCCGCTCTGCTGGGCCCCGCTCGGCTGGGGCGAGCCGGTCTTTCCGTGGTGGGGAGGTCCGGGCTTTGTCGGGGTGGCGTGGTGGGGCGGCTGGGGCGGGCCGCGTGTCGTCAACAACATCGTCGTCAACCGCACCACGACCATCAATGTGACGAACATCACCGTATACAAGAACGTGAACGTCACCAATGCGGTCGTCGGGGTGCCGGCCGAGCGCTTCGGCCAGGGCCAGGTCCAGCCGACGCGGATCAGCCAAGCGCAGGTGCAGCAGTTGACGCCGGTGCGCGGTGCGCTCGCGGCGAGGCCGGTCGCCACCAGTGTGATGCCGGCGACGGGCCCCGCCGTGAAACCTCCGGCGGCGATTCAGGCGCGCACGGTGGTGGCGACGCGCGCGCCCCACGATGTCACGCCCACGCTACGCGCCCAGGGCCTCGCCGCGACTCCGGCGGTCGCGCCGGCCGCAGCGCCTCGGCTTGTGCCGTCGCCTAGGCCCGTGGCGGCCCCCGCGAAAGCTGCCGTCGCGCCCGGAGCTAGCCCGGGCCGGGCTCCGAGCGCGGCCCCTGGCACCCCCGGCCTCACTGTCCCTGGGCAAGAGCAGAGGAAGGGGAGCACTGCAGAGCGGGCGTCGCCGCCTGCACCACCTGGCTCGCCGAAAGTGGCGCCGCCTCAGCCCGGCGACGCCGTGCGTCCCGATGCCCCCACAGGGTCTGAGACGAGAAAGGACAGCCGGGCAGTTGTGAAGCCCGGCGGAGGCCAGCAGCAGACGCCGCCGCCGGCTGCGCGACCAGCTCCGGAAGTCACCGCCCCACGCCACACGCCTCCGCCGCCCCCGCCGCCCCCGGTGGCGCAGAGCGCTGCGGCCCGGCGTACGCGAGAGGAGGCGCGACCCGAGCCCCGGTCCAACCGCTCCACTCCATCCCCGGCGCCGGTCGACCGTCCGGCTCGCGTGGAGCCACCCACTCGTGGTGAGCGGTAACAGTACGTCAAGCCCCGGCGCGCAACGAGCACCCAGAGCGTACCGACCAGTGGTCGGGATCGCTAGAATCGCCCGGGCAACGTCGAGCGTCGAATCATCAGATTCCGATCACGACCGCGCCCGGCACGCTTTGAGTTGGACAGACAAGCCCAAATCGCGGACCGGCCCGAACTCCGGCTGTTCAGAAACCCTTGAGATCCAGGACCCCGCCAGGGGCGATGGAGTTACGAGGGCTAGGCGATCGCGAACGGGCTGCTCACGAATCACTTTGATTTGTGGACGCGCCCCTAGCGCGGGCTCCGCGATAGTGCGCGGGATGCTCGATGAACGGCGCGGCGCCGCATATGGTCCGGACCCGCGCGAGCCATTCGATGAACGCAATACCACTGGGCTGTGGCGACTGCGAACTCGATTGCAGTGAGTCTTCCTTGTCCGCGCCGTCGTGCCATCCGATAGCTGCGAGCGGAGCAGACGAGCCTACGCACGAGGCCCTTGTTCCTCGTTGGTTTGGGACGGAGACACACTGGCCCCTGCGCGCACTCCGGCAGGACCTCTCCTGGAGCAGCGGAATCCTGGTTGAGTTCCTATGAAAGATTCGGCCCGCAGGGGATTCCCAAGGAACCAAGGTCACGAGAGGCTTCTGCGCAATCAGGCGCTACAAGGTCAGAATAAATTCACGGACGTCGAGGACCAAGCACCTCCCGTACTTTGCGGGCGAGATAGTCCACCGTAAAGGGCTTCGCAATGAAGGGATCGGTGGCTCGCACCCCTGCGTCGGTGACCGCCTCGGGTGCGTAGGCGGACATGAACAACACCTTCATGCCTGGGTGGGCAGCCTGGAGGCGGTCTGCCAGTTGACGGCCCGTCATCCCGGACATCATCACATCAGTCAGGAGAAGGTCGATGGACTCGGGGTGTGTCTCGGCGATTCGTCGCGCCGTCTCGCTATCGGACGCTTCCAACACGTGATACCCTTCTGCCCTGAGGATGTTCCCGGCCAGTTCGAGCACCCACTGGTCATCATCCACAACCAGAAGCGTCTCCACCCGATCGAATCTCCGGTATTCCCTTTGGGGCATCCTTGCTTCACCCCCCCCCAGAAAGGCGCCTGCAGCGATCTTAAGTGATGTGAGCTGACCGCCCGCGGTTCAGACTCTTTTCCAAGGACCGATAGCCGAGTTACCTCTCGCCCTCGAAGCGAAGCACGAGGGCACCGTGTGCTGGCGATTAGTTGCGGGCCCACGCGGGCACCGACATCGTGTCCTTCGGCCTGGTTGTAGGGGAATCTTTTCAGCCGGCCTGAGTTGTTCTGACGCGGACTGCGGGGGAGCCAGCGACACCGCGTCGCCGGTTCCCCGCAGCCTCCGCCCGCGCACGCTCACACCTTCGTCAGTTGACCCGACTCAATCAAATCCACCAAGACGTTCCATTCGTCCTTCTTGAGGGCCGCGAGATTGCCGGCCTCGCCGATGCGCACCTCGTCGCCCGCAATCGCGACTTCAGGGCACGCGCTGCAGGCCGGGCAGAGCGACACTTTGAGGTTCTCCATGCTGTTCACCTCCTCCCCTTGACAAGCTTGAGGCGCTCGATGTGAGGGCAGATGGCTGCGGCGCCGCGTCGGGCGGAGCGCCAAGACCTGAGAAGGTTTTGAAGCCCACGCCGGACTTCGGTCAGGTCAGCGAGCGCCCGGTCAAGCTCCGCAACCTTCTGATGGACGAGATCGAGCACATGGGGGCACGGAACCCGGCCTGACCGTCTCATCTGGACGATCTCCTTGATCTCGTCCAGGCGGAAACCCAGCCGCCGCGCCTGGCCAACGAAGGCGAGGAGCGCCAACGTCTCTTGCCCGTAGACCCTATAGCCTGCCGCTGTACGACGGGACGGGGGAAGAATCCCGGCGCGTTCGTAGAGCCGTAGTGCCTTGCGGCTCACCCCACTATGCGATGCTACCTGACCGATCAGCAGGCCGCCGTGTCCCACGATGAAAGCCTAAACCCTACCCCTTGGGGCAAGGTCAATAGGTAATGATCCCGGATCGCGCCGAGTCGAGGGTCGTCACTGCACATCACTCTTTGAGAGGGCGGTGGGGAGCGGCTGAGTCCGGGCCTGCATCGTGTCTGTACAGTGCGTCGATCAGTGGGCAGTCCGATCTCTTCCCATTGGCACACTTTGCGACGGTCGCGCTGAGTACACGCTGCATCGCCCTGAGATCAGCGATCTTCGCGCGGACATCGTCGAGGTGCGCCGCGGCCACGATGCGGACCTCAGCGCAAGGGCGCTTGCGCTCGTCAGCGAGCTTGAGCAGTTTTCGGACCTCGTCGATTGAGAAGCCGAGCGCGCGCGCCCGTCGGATGAAGGTCAGCCGCTTGAGGTGCTGCTCCCCGTATAAGCGGTAGCCGCCGGGACTGCGGACGGGCGCGGGAAGGAGCCCAACGCGCTCGTAGTACCGGATCGTCTCGATGTTGCAGCCGGTGCGCTTCGAGAGGGGTCCGATTGCCAAGCGGGATGATGCCGTCTCCATGCCAGCCTCCCTAGCCTCGAAAGTAGTGCTTGAGTCTGTAGTTACTACAGGCTTTATCGTTTCGCCACAAGGGGGCCAAGGGGTACTCGAGGAGCGAGGCAGCCACTAGGGCCCGCGGAGGCTGGGAGACGTCCATGACGCTGGAGATCAAGACTGCCGACGAGCTGGTCGATCCAGAGCTCGAGGCCAGGTGGGCCGTCCGGCGGGCTGCCCGGGAGGGGGAGATCCTGCAGCAAATCCTCCGGACGTTTGTCGACCGAGGGGGTCCGATCCCAGTGGAAGAGGTCGCCGCCGCCTTCCCGGATCGCCCCCCGGAGACCGTCTGGGACACCCTGGTCGCCTTGGACGATGAGGACCTGATTCAGATCCGGCAGGGATGTGTGGACATCGCCTACCCCTTCTCGGCCGTCGCGACGCCCTTCGTGGTGCGGCTGGCCGGCGGTCAGGAGCGGTATGCGTGCTGCGCGATCGATGCCCTCGGGATGGCGCCGATGGTAGGGCAAAGCGTGCACATTCGATCCCAATGCCACGACTGCGGGGCTCCCCTTGAGTTGTCGGTTGGGCCGGACGGTCCGGAGCGGGGGGCCAAAGGCGTCCTGGTATGGGTGGGGAAACAGGCCGACGGCCAGCGGCGGCTCACGACCTCGCTCTGAACGACCCTCAACTTCTTCCGGTCGGAAGAGCACCTGAGGGCATGGCGGGAGGCGAATCCGGAGGTCGCGGGAGCCGCGACGACGGTGACGGAGGCCTTCACCTTGGGTCGGCGAATCTTTGGACGTCTCCTCGGTGGAGGATGAAGATGGCGAGTCGACACGTCACCGTGTACTGGTCCACAACCTGACAGTCGTGTCACGCGGCGAAAGAGTTCCTTTCGTCTCACGGGATCGAGTTCACCGCCAAGAATGTCGCGGAGGATCCGGCAGCCCGCGACGAGCTGGTCGCCAAGACCGGGCAAAGGGCGGTGCCTGTCATCACGGTGGATGACGAGGTGATCGTGGGCTTCGACCGGGGCCGCCTCAAGCGGCTCCTGGGGATCTGACGGTGCTGACTGTGCGCTGCCCAGATTGTGGCGAGCTGATCCCGCTACCTCCGGGGACCCGGTCTGGCGACATCGTGGATTGCCCCAACTGAGCGGGGCATGCCCTCCGGGTGAGGGACGAAGGGGGCCACTGGGTCGCGACGCTGGCGCATCGGGTGAGCTGTCCAGGCTGTGATCAGCTCTTGACGCTTTCGGAAGATGCCAAGGCTGGGGATCTGGTCGAGTGCTGTGGTCGGCGTTACCGGCTCACCTTCGAGTACGGTGCGTTTGCCGCAGAAGAGCTATAGGAGGGGACGATGCGGCGTGATCGGTGGTTCGTGCTCAGCGTCATCGGGGCCGCGCTCATGTGTTTGGCCTGTTTGACGCCGGTCGCGGTACTGGTACTCGGGGCGATCGGCCTTGGTGCCTGGACGGGTCGCCTCGACCTCGTCCTCCTCCCGCTGCTCCTGGGTTTTGTCGTCCTGGCCGTGTATCGCTACCGGCTCATGCGGGGGAGGGCGCGATGAGGGTGGGCTCGATGGGGCCGGGCCTGGCTGCTTGGGTCGGCGCCGCGCTGTCATCGCTCTGTTGTCTGCTCCCACTCGCCATCATTCTCCTGGGGTTGGGCAGCGGCGCTTTCATGGCGGTGACGATGCAGTACCGCTGGATTCTCATTCCAGCGGGTGTGCTCGGCGTCGGGGCGGGCTTCGTCCTCTACGTCCGGGAGCGCCGGCGGTGTGACAGGCTCGGCTGCCGGATGGCGGGAAGCAAAATCACGCTCGGGCTTCTGATCGTGGCGAGTCTCGTCGTCGCCACGTCCGTCGTGCTGGACCGGTTCCCCGAAATGACCTCGGACCTACTCGCACGCCTGACAGAGGGGCCCGGTCACGAGTCGGCCGGGCACGACATGAAAAGCATGGAGAGAAAGGTGACGGAATGAGGCGCGGCATTGCCCCCTGGATTGCCACCATTCTGGCGCTCTTGCTGGCACACGCTGCCTTGGGGGCTCCCTCGATTGTCGTGCTGGCAGTCGAGGGCATGACCTGAGGCAGCTGACCAATTACGGTCAAGCGGGCCCTGGAGGGGCTCAACGGAGTGCAGAGGGCAGAGGTAAGCTTCCGGGATAAGCAGGCGCGCGTCACGTTCGATCGGGATCAGGTCAGCGTGGAGCAGCTGATCGACGCGGTAAAGCGCCTCGGCTTCCGCGCGTCGCTCAAGGCGACCGAGCCGGCAAGGTAGTGGGTCGGCCCTACTCTGCGAGACATTTCTTGAGCCAATAACGCGGACCCGAGCAGTACTTGTCAAGTGAGGTCGACCTCGAAGGGCGGGCAGGTCGATATCGGTGGTTGCGGGCCCGTGATTTGAACGAAATAATTAGCCCTGATCCGAAAGAAACTCAGTGCAGATCCTTGTAAGCTGAGCGGTGGGCCTGGAGGCTGGCGGCAACTCGGCTGGTTGGGGAAAGACACCCACACAACCCGGCGGGGGGCAGCGGGTGAGCGCGCCTAGCGCGGGCGTCAGAAGTGAAGCAGGACCGCTGCCGCTCCGCTGAGGACGCCGAGCGCCACCACAGTCGTTGCGACCGCGAAGACGATCTTCAGTGGGAAGACCTTCGCCACCATCGCGGCGGACGGCAGGCTGACCGGCGGAAGAGTGGTCATCAGTGCCGCCGCCGGTCCGACGCCGAGGCCGTAGGCCATCAACGTCTGCACGATCGGAATCTCGCCCGCGGTCGGGATGACGAAAAGCATTCCCGCGACTGCGAGGCCGATCGTCCACAGAACCCCGTTCGCGGCAGGCGTCACCGTGGGAAACAGCCAGGCACGTGCGGCCCCGAGCAAGAGTACCAGGACAACGTATTCCGGTATGAGCCCGATGGAGAGTCGCCAGAGCTCCCTCAGCCATCGCTTCCAGATCGCCACGGGTGCCGTGACGTCGATCGTTTCCGCATCGCTGCCTCCGGCGATCGCCGGCGCCGACTCGATCGGCGGATCCTCGCGCACGAGCCACTGCACCAGGTAGGCGACGACGAAGACCAACAGCACTCCGACGATGAGTCTCAGGCCGACCCAGCGCCATCCGAGCACGACCCCCATGAAGATCATCGTGGCGGGGTTCAGGATCGGATTCCCGAGCCAGAAGGCGAGCGAGGTGCCGACGGAGCAGCCGCTCCGGCGAAGCCCCAGTGCCACTGGGGCAGCGCAGCAGGTTCACATCATTCCGGACGTCGAAACGAGCCCCGCGAGTGCTACCCGGCTGAATTTCATGCTCCCGAAGACCCGAACGAGCCAATCTTTCGGCACCAGGGTTTGCACACCCGCGCCAAGGAGCAACCCGAGCACCATCGCCTGCCAGATAGACTTCCCGTACGCCCACGCGTATCCGAGCGCGGCCTCGAGGGACGGCGGCGGTGGCGTCGCCAGCGTCCCCGAAACGATTGAGGCACCGATGGAGTGTTGCGAGGCCGCGATGAAGGCGCGGTGATAGTACGGCCCCCACTTCACATAGTACAGGCCGCCGACGAAAAGGGCCGCGAGGCACAGGATCCCTGACAGCGATGCGGTACGCCTTGCATCAGCGTGCATAGCGATCAGTCTACGAAGGCCCGTCAGTAACGCAAATTGGAAATACCGATCAGGGCGCGGCTGGAGATCGTTCTTGACCGATGATATCGGCAGATGGCAATGGAACATCAGGTACTTCATCGGTGATGCACGACAATTCAGGCGGCAAGGCAGGCAGGCTCCTATTTGCTCGTAGGGGTTATCGCGCGCAGCGTTGTGCGTGAGGCGCTGTCGGCGGCGCTTCGCTCTCAAGGCTTGCACCGTGTGGCCGCTGCCGAGGGCCCGCCCCGCACTCTTAACACTGGGCTTGACCCGCTTTCGTGGACAGGTTAACTACGCTGCCTGCTTCACGCGTCCCGTCCGCTCATGCTCGGCTGGGCTCGCGTAGGCGAGCGCCGAGTGCCGCCGCTGGTGGTTATAGAACACCTCGATGTAGTCGAACAACTGCTCCTTGGCTCCGCCGTAGGTGTCGAAGCGCTCGCCGAGCTCGCTCTTGAGCGTCGAGAACCAGCTCTCCATCGCCGCGTTGTCATAGCAGTTGCCTCGCCGACTCATGCTGCCCGTGATGCCGCGCGCCTCGAGGATCTGCTGGTAGTCCTCGCTCGCGTAGGGACTGCCCTGGTCCGAGTGGTGGAGCAGGCCCGCCTCCGGGCCCCGCCGCTTGAGGGCCATCTCCAGGGCCTTGATCACCAAATGCCGGTCGTTCACCGCGCTCACCGCCCACCCGACCACGAACCGTGAGAAGAGGTCCAGGATCGCCGCCAGATAGAGCTTGCCGCCGCCGACCCGGAGCTCCGTCGTGTCGCCCACCCAGCGCTCGTTCGGCCCCTGCGCTTGGAACTGGCGGGCGAGGAGGTTGGCGGCCACCGGTTGGTCAGGCTCGCTCATCGTCGTCGAGCGGTACCGGCGCCGCACGCGCGCCTTGAGCCCGGCTTCCTGCATCAGGCGAACGATCCGCTTGCGGCCCACGCCGATGCCCTGCGCCGCCAAGTCAGCGTGCACTCGCGGGCTGCCGTAGGTGCAGCGGCTGCGTTCGTGGGCCTCCCGGACGAGGACCCGCAGGCGTCGGTCCGCGTGCGCCCGCGCCGATTCCGGCCGGCCGCGCCACGCGTAGAAGCCGCTGCGCGAGACGTCCAAGCGCCGGCACAGGGTCGTGATGGGGAGCTCGGCCTTCTCCGCCTGGATGAACGCGAATCTTACGCGCTCACCTTCGCGAAGAAGGCCGTGGCTTTTTTTAGGATATCGCGCTCCATCCGCAACTCGCGATTCTCCTTCCGCAACCGCCCCAGCTCCTCGCGCTCGACCGTTGTCAGCCCGCCTGACCGGCCCTGGCTGCGGTCGACCCGCGCCCGCACGACCCAGGCCCGCAACGCCGAGGCCGTCAGATCGAGATCCCGTGCGACCCGGCTGACCGTCTGGCCCTCGTCCAGCACGAGGCGCACCGCCCCCGCTCGAAACTCCTCCGTGAACTGCCGCCGCGCCCGTCGACCCTTCTTGCCTGGCCCCATGCTCGCCATCGTAGCCGCCTTTCGGAAAGTGTCCACGAAAGCGAGTCAAGCCCAGGGTGCTGTGCGACCGTCAGCCGTGCCGCAGGATCTGGATGCCGAGGCTCGCGAAGTACCCGAGTATCCCTAAGATGAGCAAGAGCCACACGACCCAGACGATGTTCGCGAATCGCACGAGGCCACGCCCGTCTGATGGCATCGCTGGTGCCTCCTTCGTGCCCGGCAGGCCGAGCCCTCTCGTTCACCGCTGCGAGCGATCAAGCTTCGGCGGGCGAGATTCTCTTTCCACTCCAGGTCTCGCTTCGCGTCAAAGATGGTCACCGTGGCCTTCGCAATCTGCGCTTGGGCCGCTGTTCGTGCCGCGCGGGCATTTTCCAAGTCCGCGGTAGCCCGCTCGACCTGAGCCCAGGCTCACGCGGCCATCCGCCCAAGCGCGATCAGCCGGTCGGCCCTCGGTCCATAGCGGTTTCCATCCAGATCGCCGAACAACGTCACCTCCGCGAACTCGGCCTGTCTCAGGAGCTCCTTCAGCTCCTGGCCGGAGTAGATCATCAGCTGAAATCGGAAGGCGCGCGCCTGTCCATCCTTGATCAAAAGCCATTCGGTCCGAACGCGCGTCCAGTCGTCGAGGATCTCGCTCCATTCGACGAACAGGGTGCCGTCCGACTCTTCGACGACCCTCGCCGACTGCGCCTGCCTGCCCAGCATCTCCTTGCCGGGCACGTCGATCAGGCACGCCCCGCCCGGCTTGAGGCTCTCCCGGAGATTCTGCAGAACGACGAGATCCTCCCGCTTGTCCCCGAAGTAGCCGAACGAGCTGAACATGCTCAGCGCCAAGTCGAAGGCTCCGGGCCGCACGAATCGCCGCATGTCCGCCCGAACAAACTCGACCTCCACGCCGGCCTGCGTGGCTCGCTCCCGCGCTTTGCCGAGCAGGAACTCCGTGAGATCGATGGCCGTGACCTTGATGCCGCGCCTCGCGAGGGCAACCGCGTGTCGTCCCGGCCCACAGGCCAGATCCAGGACGGCTTCCGGTCGAAAGCCGACCAGCTTCAGAATCTGCTCGACCTGCTCCTCTGCGACCCCGAAACGCTCCTCGGGAAAGATGATCGGATACGTCGCGGCCCAGAAGTCTTCGTCCTCGAACCACGCGACCATCGGGTCCAGTCCTCACCCTCCTGATACAGCGCGGATGACCGCGGAGTCAAGCGGGAGTCCACGACATAGCTCTCTCCGGACTCACCACCCAGACTCAACTCTATCCGGAGGAGTTCCGGAGGGCCTCGGCCCTGAGGAAGAAGCTTCCCTCCGTGACGACGACTTCTCCCGCTTGGAGCCCACCGAGAACCGCGTAGCCATCGCCGATCGGCTGGCCCACGCGGATCTGGCGCTGGATGAATTTGCCTTCCTGGTCCTTGACCGGCAGATAAACGACCAGCCGCTCGCCGAGCGCCTGCACGGCCGTGCGTGGGACAATGACGACCTTGTTGCCTCCGGGGGTGGAGAACGCCATTGACACGTACATCCCGAGCCTCAAGCGCCCGTCCAGATTCGGGATCTCCACACGGACCTTGGCCGTCCGTACCTGTGGATCGACCCGCGGATCGATGTAGGCCACGCGCCCCCGGAGGGTCAGGTCCGGGTAGGCAGCCGCGGTGATCGTCGCCTCTGATCCGACGCGGACCGCCTGGAAGTCCTGCTCGTAGAGGTCCCCGACAATCCAGACGTCGGAGAGGTTGGTCACGATCAGCAGCTCCTGCCCCACGCTGACGACCTGGCCGAGATTGACCGTCCGGCCGGTGATTACTCCATCGATGGGGGCAGGTACCACGACGGTCGAGACGACCTGGCTCGGGCTCTTGAGCGTCTGCACCTGCTCCCGCGTCAGCCCGAGCTGGAGCAGCCGCTGGCGGGCCGACTCCACCTCGGTGGCACGGCTCGTATGCGTCGCGGTGATCTCCTCCACCTCCTGCCGGCTGGCGGCGCCGATTTCCGCGAGCTGCTGAGTGCGTTCGAACTTCCTCTGGTCCGCGTCAAGCATCGCCTCCATGGAGAGGTACTTCGTCTGTGCGTCGGCCACCTCGGCGCTGAACAGCGCGACGAGCGCGGCCCCTCGCCGCACTGGGTCCCCCAGCGCAACGTGGACCTTCGTCACGATCCCTCCCACGATCGGAGTGACCTTAACCTCCCGGTAGGCGTTCGGCATCACGCTGCCGGGCACCCTTACGGACGCGCTGGATTCGCCGGCCCCGATGGTGGCGGTCTTGATCCCAGCTCGGGCCAACGCGTCGGGGGTGAGCATGACTTCGACTTCCGCGGGCGGGTCGGTAGCGGACGGCGATCCCATGGGCATCGCCATGCCGGCGGGCGACCCAGCGCCGCCCGCGGGGCTCCCGGCGCTCGGAGAGCCGGAGCTGGAGGCGCGCCGCTCCCCCCAGATTCCCGC
>Ga0070706_100005426_pt1 | contig 12148 bp, 11 predicted proteins | sample KBSK5501metaG_FD_65476 | JGI IMG/M metagenome (GOLD analysis project Ga0070706, IMG submission 65476) | Corn, switchgrass and miscanthus rhizosphere microbial communities from Kellogg Biological Station, Michigan, USA - KBS K5-50-1 metaG | ecosystem: Host-associated > Plants > Roots >...
ACAGCACGGTCTCGAGCACTCGCGCTTGCTGGTAGAGGGCTTCCTGCTCGGTCGGCTCGCGCTGGAGCAGCCACCCGCCTGAAAGGAAGGAGAGGGCTGCGACCAGAACGAGAGTACCGATGCGTTGCTTCATTGAGAAGGCCTTGCCGCGAATTGCCAGCGACTGCTGCCGGTTGCGGGAGGGCGCGAACGGTAAGGCACCGTCACGACGCCACTTGGGTCGGTCCGGGGTCTTCGTGGGGCAAAACCGGGGCCGTGCCCGGCGCTGAGGATGTTGCCGTGGCGGTGCGGGGCCGAATGCGACGGCGGCGTTTCACCCCGCCCCGCGCCCGCCGGATACGCCGGGACCGGATGTACCGGTTACCCTCGATGGCGTCGCCACCCTTCGCCGCCATGCTCGCTCGCGTCCGGTCCGCCGCTGTGCTCGGCGTCGATGCCTATCCGGTCGAGGTCGAGGTCGATCTTTCCAATGGCTTGCCCTCGCTCTCGACCGTCGGGCTGCCCCAGAGCGCGGTGAAGGAGGGCCGGGAACGGGTGCACGCCGCAATCGTGAACGCGGGCTTCGAGTTTCCGCTCCGGCGCATCACGATCAACCTGGCCCCGGCCGACCGGCCGAAGGCCGGCTCGGGCTTCGATCTCGCCATCGCGCTCGGGATCCTCGTCGCCAGTGGCCAAGTCCCGCCTGGTGCGCTGGCGGAGCTCGTCGTGCTGGGTGAGATCGGGCTCGAGGGCGATGTCCGACCGGTGCGCGGCGCCCTTCCGGTGGCCCAGTGCGCCCGCGCAAACGGGGCGCGGTGTCTGGTCGTGCCTGCCCCAAACGCACCTGAAGCGGCGTTGGTGGAGGGGCTCGAGGTGCGCGCCGCCGCATCGTTGAGTGAGGTCTGCGGGTTTCTGGCGGGGCGGGTGGGGCTTCCGCTGGCGCGGGCGAATGTCGGAGCGGCGCTCCGAGCGGCCGCAGCGGACAGCGTGGATTTCGCCGAGGTCCGAAGCCAGGCGGTCGCCAAGCGAGCGCTGGAAATCGCGGCGGCCGGCGGGCACAATCTGCTGATGATCGGGCCGCCTGGTGCGGGCAAGACGATGCTTGCCCGGCGTCTCCCCACCATTCTGCCGAGCCTGAGCCTGGAGGAGGCGCTCGAGGCCACGAAGATCCATAGCGTGGCCGGCACGCTTCCCGAGGGGCATCCGCTGGTGGCGGCACGGCCGTTTCGTGCGCCGCACCACACCGTGAGCGACGCCGGGATGATCGGCGGCGGGTCGTGGCCCAGGCCGGGGGAAGTGAGCCTGAGCCACGCGGGTGTGCTCTTTCTCGACGAGCTTCCCGAGTTCCGGCGGAACGTGCTCGAGGCGCTGCGTCAGCCGCTGGAGGATGGCGTGGTCACGCTGAGTCGTGCCGCGATGAGCCTGTCGTTTCCCGCCCGGTTCATGCTGGCGGCGGCGATGAACCCTTGTTTGTGCGGATACCTAGGCGACGCACTCCGGGAGTGTCGGTGCGATCCGGCCGCGATCGAGCGGTACCGGGCGCGGGTCTCGGGCCCGCTGCTCGACCGGATCGACATCCATCTGCACGTGCCGGCCGTGGCGCCAGGCGATTTGGCGGCGGGCGGTCCGCCCGCGGAGCCGAGTGCGGCCATTCGCGCGCGAGTAGAGGCGGCGCGCCGGATTCAGCGGGAGCGTTTCCGGGCCCAGCCAGGTATCTACAGCAATGCCCACATGACTGCGCGCGACGTGCGCCGGTGCTGTCGGCTGGGTGATCCAGCCGACGCGCTGCTGCGCCAGGCGATCGCGAAGCTCGGCCTGTCGGCGCGGGCGCACAGCCGAGTGCTCAAGCTGGCGCGGACAATCGCGGATCTTGGGGGCGCCGAAGACATCGCGCCCGCGCACGTGAGTGAGGCGATTCAGTACCGGAGCCTGGATCGGGCACCCCGGCCAGCGGTCCCCGCGTGACGTTGGTGGGGATGACGTCGGGCTGATACGTCACCTCGTCGCTTCGGGTGGGCAACAAGCCCTGGCGGAACTCCGCCTCGCTCAAGCGGCGGCCACTCCGCGTGCCGATGCAGCGAGGCCAGAGAGTCTCACGGTTCGCTGGCGCCGGAGAAGTGCAAGCCCAGCGAGACTTGGCGGCGATCGTGGCGCGGAACCCCGACGTGTGGTCGGTGACCTCGTCGGTGGACTACGGCTGCGGCCAATCAGGGTCAGCTCATGATCGACCTCAAGCCCATCGCGCAGCGCGGGGAGTTTGCCGGAATCACGGCCACTGGTCGCGCGGTGCGCGTGCCGCTCTGCGTCGTCTACGATCTGGACAACGACCGGATCAAGCGTGGCAGCCTGGTTTCGGTCGTCTCACGCCGCCGCTTCCCCCAGCGCCTCGTCGGTGACCGCGCGGGTGTCCCCGTGCCGGCGTGCCTCCCGCCGGCCGACCGCTTCGAGGAACGCCTCGTAGACGTCGGGCCGCCACCAGTGGGGCACGTCGGCCATCTGCGCGAGCGCCTCGGTGAGGCCGGGTGACCCCCATGCGGGCCTAAGCCCGGCGTTGGTCGCGCAGGGGCGGCGGGTCGAGGCGGACGAGCAGTGGTCGGTTTGCTGAGCGAAGGCCAAGAACGCCACCCAGCCCGGTCACGGCGATCTTTGGACCTTCGCGGCGCTGGACGCTGACACCAAGCTCGTTATCAGCTATCTGGTCGGCGTGCGGAACACTGAGAACACCTATGCGTTCATCGACGACCTAGCGCAGCGGGTGCGGGGCAGGATTCAGTTGACGACGGACGGTTGGGCCGCCTACACAGGGGCCGTGCGCCATGCCTTCGGCTTCGGTCGCTGCGACTACGCCGTGCTCGTCAAGGAGTACGCGAGCCCGACCCACCCGAAGAGCGCGCGGCGCTACAGCCCGCCCATCTGCACGGGAGCGCTCAAGGCTCGGATGATCGGACGCCCGGAGATGGCGAAGGTATCCACGTCCTACGTCGAGGCCCTAAATCTGGCGACCCGGCAGCACTGCAAGCGGTTTGCCCGCCTGACCATTGCCCACAGCAAGAAGCAGGAGAACCACGCTCACGCGACGGCGCTCCATTTCTTCGCCCATAACTTCATCCGGGTTCATACGACCCTGAGTAAGGAGCGGGGGGCCAAGATGACCCCGGCGTCCGCCGTGGTACGCGCCAATTCGCGATCGTAGGTAGACCCAAAGGCCTCGGGCGCTTCCGCAAGAGCCTCCAGCCGCAGCGTTCGGAGGATGGGCTCGTCGCCAGGAACAGCCCGCCGCACGGTCACCGGTACGAACGTCATTGCCGGACAGCTCTCTCATTCTCCGCTTCCTGCCTGGGTTCACCGCGGACTCCAGCGGCGATGTAGCCCCCCACCAGAAGATCAAAGCTCGTGCAAAGAACCGGGTACCACGACGGCACGAACGGCGGAGCACCGGCCCCTACGTGAAGACCGAGGTCCCACGCCACATGCGCCGTCCAGCCTAGGGCAAGCCACCCTTGGGAGCGACGCAACCCAAGCCAGGCGAGGAGACCGAACGGTAACACCCCGAGGGATTCAAGCAGCAGTGACCTCACAGGGGCACCGTTAGCGAGCGCGAATCCGACGTAGAGGACGGCCGCTACAATGAGTGCCGATGCGAAGACGGGGGATTCGCGTGCCCGCCCTCCCCTCCGGCCATAAAGGACCAGGAGAGCGCCGAGAGTCAGGCCTACTGCGAGCTGAATGAGCATGACGTCGTCACCTGTTCGAATCCAGCCCGAACGAGCGCCTCACGCCCGCCGCGAAGAAGCCCCACGGCGCCACGTTCTTGAGGCGCGGCAGCCACGTCGCGTCGGCGCCCACGCGGTAGCGCAGACGCGGCCGATCACTCCGCACGATCCCCAGTACGCACCTCGCCACGCGCTCGGGCGGAATGCCCCGGGAGATAGCGCCGTCGATTGCCCGGAGGGCACGCTTTTCGGAAGCCTCGTACACCGGCAACGGCCCCGCCGGGATCTGGGACGCGTCGTTCAGGCGGGTACGCACGAATCCCGGCTCCACCAGCGTGACACTGATGCCGAAAGGCCGTAGCTCGTGCCACAAGGCTTCGGAGTACCCTTCGAGCGCAAACTTGGTGGCGGAATAGAACGCGCTGAACGGAATGGCGGTGAGCCCCGCGAGCGACCCGAGGATGATGATTTTGCCCGCCCGCGCCGTTCGCATGGCTGGCAGCGCCGCGTTCACCACGCGCACCGCGCCGAAGAAGTTGGTTTCGAACTGGTCCTTGGCTTCGGCGAGCGTCGTTTCCTCAGCTGCGCCGGTGAGTGCGTACCCTGCGCTGTCAACCAGCACGTCGAGCCGGCCGACCTTGGAAAACACGGCATCGAAACAGGCCTTCACCGAGGCATCCGAGCGTACGTCAAGGGCCAGCATAGGAAAGTCTTGTCCACCGATGGCCTCCGGGCGACGAGTCGTGCCGAACACGGTGAAACCCTCCCGCTTCAGAAGGAGCGCCGTCGCCTTGCCGATGCCGGACGATGCGCCCGTAACAAGAACCGTCGTCGTCATTGTGCCTCCTAATCTGTGACGATGAAACGTGGATAAATCGCTGCACGCGTCGTCAGACCCCGGGACGAGGAGCTTGTGCATGACAGGGTCACGATCCGTGCGAGGCGCCCGCTCCCCCGCTCTCGATGGCCGGGCTGAGCACCTTGTACAGCACCGGCGTCACCAACCGGGCGAGCAGCGTGGATGACAGCAGCCCGCCGATGATCACCCACGCGAGCGGCGCGTAAAGGGCCGCGCCCTGAAGCGCGATCGGGAGCAGGCCGCCGATCGCCGTGAGCGTGGTAAGCAGGATCGGCAGGAACCGCACTTCCCCCGCCGTCTGGATCGCCTCCTCGAGCGGCACCCCCTGCACCCGAACCTGATTCGTGAAATCCACCAGCAGGATGGAGGTCTTGATCTCGATCCCGATCAGCGCCACGAAGCCGATCATCGCGGTGAACGACAGCGTGTTCCCCGTCACGAAGAGCGCCAGCAGTCCCCCCACCAGCCCGAGCGGAATGACGGAGGCAACGATGAGAGTGCTCCGGAACGTGCGGAACTCGAGCACCAGGATCGCGAGCGTCATGAAGACCGCAACGATCACCGCGCCGCCGATGCCGCCGAAGCTCTCCTGCCGGCTCTCGATCTCGCCCGCCGGTGTAAGGCGGTAACCAGCCGGAAGCCTGAGCGAATCGAGCGCGGCCAGCGCACGCTTCGTCACACGATCGGTGTTGTAGCCGGTGGCGACGTTCGCGGTAACGGTGACCGCCCGCTCCTTGGCGTACCGCTGGATCTCCGGCGTCGAGGCCTCGAAGCCGAGCTCCGCCACCTGGCGAAGCGGCGTGAGCCCGCCGGCGGCCGGCAGATAGACCCGGTCCAAGGCTTCCGGTGTGGGGCGGCCCGCGTTGGCCAATCGGACGACCACATCCCTCTCCTTACCGTCCGCTTCGCGGAGCTTGCCCGCGGTGAGGCCGGCGACGCCGAGTCGCACGGTGCGGTCGATCTCGACGGTGGGGACGCCGAGCAGACCGGCTTTCTGCTCGTCCACGGTGAGGCGGAGATCGGTTCGGCGGAGGCGGACCGGGTTGTAGACGTACTGCGTGCCCGGAGTCCGCTGGAGCGTGGCTTCGATCCGCGCGGCGAGATCTCGCAGCGTGTCCAGGTCGGGGCCCGTCACTCGCAGCGCGATCGGCGCGTCGATGGGAGGGCCGTTCTCGAACTCGCGCAGCTCGAGGCGCGCGCCGGGATACGTCGCCAGCGAATCGCGGATCCGATCGAGCAGCGCGGGAGTCGAGCGGGGGTCGTACCGGTCGAGGAGCGCGAACACCTGGCCCACGCTCGCGTTCTCTTCGCGCGGGGTGACGTTGTAGTAGACCTGCGGGTTGTCCCGGCCCACCGAGGTGAAGATCGTCCTCACCTCGGCGTGGGCAGAGAGCACGCGCTCCACGAAGCGCGCAGCCTGGTCCGTCGCGACCAGGCTGCTGCCGTTCGGCGTGCGGATATCCACCTCGAAGCGCGGCGTTTCCGCCTTCGGAAAGAGCGAGAAGCCCAGGGCAGGCACGACCCCCAGGGTCGCCGCAACCAGGGCGGCCGCCGCGACGAGAGTGCGACGCGGATGCGCGAGAGCGAGGTGGAGCAGGGGTGCATAGGTCCGGTGGATCCCGCGGGTGACGGCCCTGAGCACCGGACTCTCCCCCGTGTGATCCCTCAGGATGAGGCTGGCCAGCCAAGGAATGATCGTGAGCGACACCAGCAGGGACGCCGCCACGGTGTAGACGACCGTGATCGGCAGCGAGCGGATGTACTTCCCGGCCAGGCCCGGAAGCGCGAGCAGTGGGAGGAACGCGAGGATGAGCGTCGCGCTGCAACCCAGGATGGCGACGGCGATCTGCCGAGTGGCGAGCATGGCCGCGTCCCGCCGCGAATGCCCCTCGCGCAGGAACCGCGTGATGTTCTCGGTGACCACGATGGAATCGTCCACCAGAAGACCGAGCGCAATCACAAACCCGACGATCGAGAGCTGGTTGATGCTGAAGCCGGTGAGATCGAGCAGCGTCACGCCGATCGCAAGCGACAGCGGAATGGAGATCATCACGATCAGCGACGCGCGGGCGCCAAGGGGGAGCAGCGTCACCAGTACCAGGCCGATCGCGACGGCGAAGTCCGTGGCCAGGCGGCTCAACCGATGTGAAACCTGGGCTGCCTGATCGAACCCGCGGGTCAGCCGGACCGTCGGCGGCAGCGTTCGCTCGAACGAATCGAGCTCCTTCCAGATACCGTCGCGCACGCGCTCGATGTTCTGCCCGTCCTGCTGTGTGGCGGTCACGAACACCGCACGCTGCCGGTTGTAGCGTGCGATGTAGGTCGGATCGGCGTAGCTCCACTCCACCTGGGCCACGTCGCCCACGCGAACCAGGCCGCCGCGCGCGCCGCCGACCACGGTGCGTCGCACTTGGTCGATCGTGGCGTAGCTTCCACCGGTCTTCACGTTGAAGCGTCGCAGCCCGGCGTCCACGCTCCCCCCCGGGATGTCCGCGCTTTCACCGCCGATCGCCTGGAGCACCTGTCCCGGGGTGAGGCCGAGCTGCGAGAGGCGCCCCAGGTCCAGCGATACGCGGACCTCGCGCGCCGGTGCGGCCCAGCGCTCCGCCCGGCGCACGCCGGGCACGGCCTCGAGACGATCCTCCAGGTGCTCGGCCAGCGAGTCCAGGGTCCGGTACGAGGCCAGCTCCGAGACAAGCGCCAGCTGGACGATGTTCACGTCGAGCGGGCTGCTCTTCCGAACCTCCAACAGCGTGAGCTCGGCCGGCAGCGATGCCCGGATCGAATTCACTTCGCGCAGAACCTCGTCGTACTTCTTGTCGGCGTCGCTTTGGGCCTGAAACTCGATGCTGATCGTCGCCAGCCCATCCTCGATCCGGGCCTTGATGCTCTTGAGCTCGTCGAGCTCGGCCACGCGGTCCTCGATCTTCTTCACCACCAACCGCTCGATGTCGGTCGGATTGGCACCGGGATAGATAGCCACGACCGTCGAGATCGGCACGGGGAACGTGGGATCCTCGGCGCGCGGGATCGACAGCCAGGACGAGACGCCAAGGGCCACCGCCATCAGAAAGACGACGACGGTAAACTGGTAGTTCCGGACGCTGAAGTCGGAGATCTTCATGGGAGCACCCGCACGGGATCCCCGTCGTCGAGGTAGGCGGCGCCGTCGGTCACCACCGCCCGTGCGCCGGCAAGACCGGCCGTTATCCCTACCCGCCGCCCGTCGCTGAAACCGATGGTCACGTCTCTTCGCTCCGCGCGGGCATCGCCGGCCAGCACGTACACCACGCCGCGCTCGCCGTCCGCCTCGACGATCGCCTCGATGGGGACCAGATCCACGGCGTGCGCGGTCGCCGGGCTGATCGCCACCCGCCCCACCAGGCCGGTGGGAAGCGTGGCGGCGCCCCTAAGCGCGATCTCGACGGCGTACGTGCCGGTACCGAGGGAGGCGGCCGCGGCGATCTCGCTCGCGCTGCCGACGAACTCCTTGCCGGGATACGCGTCGAAGCGGACCACCGCGGTGCTGCCCGGCTTCACCCGGACGACGTCGCGGTCCGGGAGGCCGACCCGCAGAACCATCCCGCGTGCGGCGCTGGCGAGTGTGAGCACGGGTGTCCCGGCTGAGACCAGCTCGCCGGGGTTGGCGCGGCGGGCCAGCACGGTGCCGGCGGCCGGCGCGAGGATGGTCGCGTATCTCTGGTTGAACGCGGCCGCGTCGAGGTCAGCGGCGGCGGCGGTCAGCCCGGTCCGGGCGTCCTGCAGCTGCACCCGGGTGATCACGCTGTCGGCGTAGAGGCGCTCGAAGCGCGCGACGTCCCTGGCCGCCTTCTCCTCGGCACTCCGTGCCTTAGTGACGCCGGCGTCGATCTCGCGGCGCTCCAGTGTCGCGAGCACCTGGCCCTGTCGCACCCGGTCCCCGGCGTCCACGAGCACGCGGGCAACCACCCCGCCGATCTTGAAGCCGAGGACTAGCTCGTCCTTTGAGCCCAGGGTGCCGGTGCCGGTGACGGGGCTGGTCAGCGCGCTGTCGACGATCGCGGCGACCCGCACCGGGCGCGCCGCGGACGCCCCGGCTGCGGGGCGCGTCTCGGCCGCGGGGCTGGCGCAGCCGGTGACGGCCAGTGTCACCAGGGCCGTTGCGACTGCCATCCGGGATGTGGTCGACATAGATGGACTCCTTCGGTTACGGCTCGATCGTGCGCAGCGCCGCGACCCGCTCGAGCTCGACGTAGCGGGTGGCGTAGGCGTAACGCGTCAGGATCTGGTTGAGGCCCGCGTTGGTGAAGTCGGCACGCGCCTGTGTGAACTCGAGATGCGGTGCAAGGCCCTCGTCGTAGCGGCGGCGCACCAGCTCGAAGGTCCGCGCGGCCGCCGCGAGCCGCGCCCCGGCGGTGGGAATGGCCTCTCGGGCGACGACTGCCGCCTCGTACGCCTGGCGGACCTGGAGCGCGATCCGGTCCTCCAGATCCGCCCGGGCCACTTCGGCCCGCTGGGTCTCCAGCAGGCCCTGCTTGCGTCGCGCGGCATCCCGTCCACCGTTGAACAGGTTCCACTGGAACACGAGCGAGACGGCGGTGAAATCGTTGTCGCCGCTGAAGCGCAGCCGGTTCCCCTGGAACCCGTAGTCGACCGCGAGCGCGACGGTCGGCAGGAAAGCGGCGGTCGCCAGCCGGGTTTGCGCGCGCGCGGCCCGGACGCCGAAGTCGGCCTCCCGAACCTCGTCGCGGGCGTCCCGCGCCCGGGCGAGCGCCTCATCGAGGGTGATCGTGAGCGGGAAGTCGAGCAGGGAATCGGGGATCAGCTCCACCGACCGATCCAGCGGGCGGTGCAGCAGCTGATTGAGGGCTCGGGCGGCTGCGTCCCGCTGCTGCTCCGCGTCCGCAAGCTGCTGCGCGGTCTCGCTCGAGTCCGCCCGCGCGCGCGAGACCGCGTCGGGTGTGGTCGAGCCCGCCGCCACGAGGCGCTCGCTCACCCGGAGGTTTTCCCGCAACACGTCCAGCGTCGAGCGGTACAACTCGACCACCTGGCGAGCGCTGGCATACTGCAGGTAACCCAGCCCGATTCCCTCCGCGAGGTCGCGGGCGGACGCACCCAGCCGGCCGCGCTGCACTTCGCGCAGGCTGCGCGCCAGCGCGTGGTTCGCCAGGATCGACGCGTCGAACAGCGGTTGCGTCACCCGCACGCGCATGTCCTGCCGGTACGGCTGGGTGATGCTGAGGTCTGTGGGGAACGCGGAGGTCCCGGTGAGCTGGTTGAGCGCTTGATACGCGGGGTTGATGAGCTGGCCGATGTCGAGGACGCCGCTCAGCGCCGAGTAGCGGGCGTCGATGGCGGCGCTGGGGAGGAAGAGCGCACGGGCGCGGGTGACGTCCAGATCGCGCTCCTCGGTCACCAGCCGTTCCTGGACGAGGCCTAGGTTGTTTGCCAACCCCTCGCGCACCAGGGCGTCGAGGGGGTTCTGCTGGGCGGCCACCGGCCGGCTCGCGCTGAGAAGAATCAGCGCGAGGGCCGGGATCGCTCGGGCGACGCCGACTATCATCGGCTCCGCCTGGCGATGTCACGCTGCCAGATGACAATCCAGTCGGCGAGAGACATGTTGCCCTCCTTACCACGCCAGCGTGAGCCGGCGTCTCGAGGGTTGGTCCACGGTGCCAAGAAGCGCCCGCTCGCCGGTCAAAGCGGCCGGCTCAGCCACCCATCGGGTGGCCACACCCACGACCGCGGACGGTGTGGGGGAGGTGCGGGCCAGCAGCGCCCGCTCGCCGTCGGTCGACGGGCCGGCGGGGGTTGCCGACGCGACCACGACGTAGGATTGGGGCACGACGTTGAGCAGCGCCCGGTCGCCGCCGATCGTCTGGGCGGCCGCCGGTGCGGCCAGGGCGGCCAGGACGAGCAGAGTGGTCCCGAAGAGAGCCGGGTGGGTAGTGCTGGAAGAATGCGCGGTCATTGGATTACCCTCGTGTTCGCGTCGTCGTACGGGGTCACTTGTCCCGACCGGTGCGGTCGGTTAATCTTTACAACGTAAACATGGCGCCAAATGTTTCTGGTGTCAATATCCGGATGTTGCTGGTGTCAATATCGGCCAAAGTCGGTGACTGCATGCCCAAGCCCCGGACGTCCTCGTCGTCTCCCGCGCAGCCGTATCACCACGGCGACCTGCGGCGCGCGCTGATCGACACCGCCGTGGCCATGGTCACCGAGGAAGGGGCGTGGAACTTCACGCTCCGCGAGGTGGCCCGCCGGGCCGGTGTCAGTCACGCGGCGCCGTACAACCACTTCCACGACAAGACCGAGCTCCTCGCCGAGGTGGCGGCCCTCGGCTTCCAGGAGCTCCGGCGGGCGATGGAAGCCGCCTCTCGCCGCCACGGGCGCTCCCCCCAAGAGGCGGTGGTCGCCATCGGTGTCGCCTATGTTCGATTCGGGGTGCAACACCCGGCGCACTATCGCCTGATGTTTGGATCGGAGCTGGCGGCGAAGGAGCGCTACCCAGCGCTGGAAGAGGCGGGCAACGCGACGTTCGCGGCGCTCACGGGCGCGATCGAGCGCGGTCAGGCCGCGGGCGCAATCCGCCGAGGGTCCGCACTCGACCAGGGCCTGGCGGCCTGGTCCCTGGTGCACGGCCTCACCACCCTGCTCATCGATCAGCGGTTGGGCTTCCTGGGAGTGTCGATCAAGGAGGCGGAGCGGCAGGCGCGGGTCGCGGGGACGGCGCTGAGGGAGGGGTTGAGTCCGGGGTAGGGCAGCTCGATTGCCGAAGGCTAGCCGGTGGCCACGATGTAGACTCGCCGCGTCTGGGTCTCCACCCCTGGCGCATACGGCGCCCGCTCGGTGGCCTCCTCAACGCGCCATCCAGCCGTCTTGAGGTACCTCTCCAGTTCGCGGCTCTCGAAGTACGCGAAATCCACGTTCACCCGGCGGCCCCATCACTCGTCGAGATGGAGGGTCTTCCCACCGAGGTGCGCTGCCGCGAGGAGCTGGCCGCCTGGCCGCACGGCCCGAAGCGATATTGGTCGGGAATCAGCCGACGAGAGCAGCTGAAGCAGGTCGGGCAGTTGCTCGGCGGAGGGGAGGAGTGGCTGCTGCGCTTCTATAAGCTGCAGTCGTGGGAAGCCCATCACGTCATGAGCTATCTCAGGAACGTCCGCGCGGCAGCTCCGGTAAATGGCGTGGTCGAGGTTGGCGTCGGCTTCGGCACGGAGCCCGGCAACGCCGAGAAGCTCGCGGGCTATGCGGACAGCCTCTTACGCATGAGCTGGACGACCTTCTGTGAATCCTTCCACCTGCCGACGATCTGAAACCGACGTGCCCCCACCGCCGCTGGACGCTTTCAACTGCGCGCCGTTCGGCGACGGCCACCAGCGCGTCGAGTGCGTCGTTGGCGAGTCGGATGCTCGTAGTGACGCTCGAACGATGGCCGCCGTAGAGCCGCAGGATCTCATCCCACACCTTCCCCCGTGCGACCGCGAGGGCGTCGGGGGGCTCGGGGGGCGGTCAGCGTTGGCCTCCGCCGACTTCACCACGGGCTTCACCAAACGCGGCGACTATGCGGGGGTGCGGGGTGCGGTGGCGTAGCGCGTGCCGCTGCGAAACGGAG
>Ga0070706_100005429_pt1 | contig 12146 bp, 6 predicted proteins | sample KBSK5501metaG_FD_65476 | JGI IMG/M metagenome (GOLD analysis project Ga0070706, IMG submission 65476) | Corn, switchgrass and miscanthus rhizosphere microbial communities from Kellogg Biological Station, Michigan, USA - KBS K5-50-1 metaG | ecosystem: Host-associated > Plants > Roots >...
CGTACCGCGGCACGGGCGGGCCAGTCTTTGTCCAGCCCGCGCCCGACCCCAACCCCATCGCGCCGGCCCTGCTGGAAGGCGCACGCTCGGTTGGGATTCCGACCTTTGAGCATCAGAATGGGCGCATGATGGAGGGGGATGGTGGTGCCGCGCTCATGGACGTGCGGGTCCGCGAGGGCAAACGCCAATCCGTGTTCCGCTCGTATGCCTTCCCCTACATGGACCGGCCCAATCTGACGGTGCTCACGCACGCCCTGGTCACCCGGCTGACCTTCGAGGGCAAGCGCGCCACCGGCGTGGAGATGGCCTACGACGGCCAGACCTACCGCGTGGGGGCCGGGCTGGAAGTGGTGCTCTCGCTGGGGGCGATCCAGACGCCCAAGGTGCTGATGCAATCAGGGATCGGCGATCACGCTGAATTGCGGCGCTTGGGCATCCCGGTCGTGCAGCATCTGCCGGGCGTGGGGCAGAACTTTCAAGACCATGTAGTTTTTGACTGCGTCTGGGAGTATCAGGAAGCGCTGCCGCCGCGCAACAACCTGGCCGAGGCCACCTTCTTCTGGAAGAGCGCGTCGGGGCTAGATGCGCCGGACTTGCAGACGTGCCAGGCGGAAGTTCCCTTGTCGAGCGCCGAGAATAGCGCACGGTTTGGCCTGCCGGCCAGTGGGTGGACCTTGTTCGCTGGCGTCGTCCGGCCGAAAAGCCGCGGCCAGCTCCGGCTGACGGGGCACGATCCGCTCGACCCCATCCAGATTGAGGCCAATCTTCTGTCGCACCCCGACGATCTGAAGGCCGCCAGAGCCTGCGTGGAACTGTGCCGCGAGATTGGCAACTCCGCTGCGCTGCGCCCGTTTGCCAAGCGTGAGGTGATGCCAGGCGACCTGAAAGGGGCTGCGCTTGACGACTTCCTCCGCGATGCCGCCCTGACCTACTGGCATGAGACGTGTACGGCCAAGATGGGACGCGACCCCCTCTCGGTGGTGGATGGCCATCTGCACGTCTATGGATTCGAACACCTGCGTGTGGCGGATGGGTCGATCCTGCCGCGGGTGACCACCGGCAACACCATGGCGCCCTGCGTCATCATTGGCGAGCGGGCCGCCGAGATCCTCCGGGCCGAGCATCGGCTGTAACCCGCATGAGGGCGTTTCACCACGTGGGAAGCGGACTACGATGCTCCTGAGCGCGCCGCGCTGGCGCGCGTGGCGCTGCGGCTGCCGTTCGCCGCCACGGCGCTGACGCTGGTCGTCGCCACGGCGCTGGCGGTGCTGGCGGTGCTGGCCGGCTTGCTGGCGCGCAGAATTCCACACGAGCAGCCGGCCACTGACACACTATAATGCGCGCTGAAACTGGTTCAACAGGCGGTTGCGCCGCTGGCCGATCAAGAGGTAGAGCAGCGGGCCGATCCACCACACCACCCACACCAGAATCAGCCACAGCAGCTTTTCGGTCGTGGTGAGGTCGTCCTGCAGGATCATCACCGTCAGGATGATGTGGCCGATCACCGGCAGGAAGATAATTACCAGGACCAGACAGCCCGTCGCCAGGAAGCCAGGGCCGGTATCGCGATTGGTTCCCACCGAGCATACCCTCCTCGTAGCATGCGCCGCTCGCGCCATTTGACCGCGAGATGTGTGCCGCATTGGCAGTACTCTTCATAGGAGCCTCACCCACCATCGAGTACGGATGTACCTGGACGCGGGTTGTGAACCATGCGCTCAGCGTGCGGTCGCCATCGCCGCGGGCGCGTCGCGCGCGGCGCCCGGAGCGGCTTGCGTGTCGCGGATGCTGCGGCGCAGCGGGATCTCCTGCAGGAACAGCGTGGCGATCAATGCGAGCACACCCGTGACCAACATGGCAATGAACGACGCGTGAATGGCGTCTAGCAGCCCGGTCTGCACCGCGGCAAGGAATTCACGGTAGAAGGTGCCGCCGAGCTGTGGCCCGAGCAGTTGCACGAAGCCCTGCTGAATCGCCGCCTGCGCCTGCGGATTGACCAGGATCTGCGGGTCCGTGGGGACGGGATGGCCGCGCGCCGCCGCGGTGGCGAGCAGGTGCTTGAGGGGCGCGGGCTGTGCCTGCGCGAAGCTCTTGGCATAGACGTCGGAGACGATGGTGCCCAGCACGGAGACGCCGATGGTCGAGCCAATGGAGCGCGTGAACTGCACCGAGGACGTGACGACGCCGAGGCGGCTATAAGGCAGCGCGTTCTGCACCGCGATAGTGTACACCGGCAGCACGAAGCCGAAGCCGAAGCCGGTGATCAGCATATTGCGCACGAGCGACAGGTTGTCGGTGTTCGCCCCCATGCCCAGCATCAGGATCAGCCCGACGATGGTGATCGCAAGCCCAAACAGTGCGATGAGCTTATAGCGCCCAGTGCGCGAGATGAGCTGCCCACCGATGATGTTAGACACCACGGTCGCCATGGTCAGCGGCGTGATGATCTCGCCCGAGCTGGTGGCGGATTGATGCAGCACACCCTGCACGAACAACGGCAGATAGATGGCCAGGCCGAGCAAGAGCGGCCCGACGAACAGGCTGGCCACGGCTGCCGACGAGAAGATCCGGTTGTGGAAGAGGTCCAGCGGCAGCAGCGGATTGCGGGCACGCCGTTCCACCAGGAAGAAGCAGGCGAACATCACCACCGAGAAGCCCAGCGCCGTGACGACCTGCGGCGAGCCCCAGGGATATGTCGTGCCGGCCCAGGTGAGGCCGATCAACAGCGGCACCACTGCGGCCACCACCGTCGTCACTCCCAGCCAATCGATGCGGTTGCCGCGCTGCCACGCTCTCGCCGCCGGGAAGCCCAGCAGCACCGTCAGCAGCGCGACGATGCTGACCGGCACGTTGACGTAGAACACCCAGCGCCAGCCGGGGTTGTCGGTGATCCACCCGCCCAGGCTGGGGCCGAAGACGGAGGCAATACCGAAGGTCGCGGCGATGACCCCTTGCCAGCGACCCCGCTCTGCCGGGGAGAACAGATCGCCGATGCTGGCGAAGGCGCCGGATTGCAGCGCCCCCGCGCCGATGCCCTGAATGCCGCGGAACACGATCAGCTCGTTCATCGTCTGGCTGGCGCCACACAGCATCGAGCCGCCCACGAAGACGACGATGCCGAAGAGCAGTATCGGCTTGCGGCCGAACTGGTCCGAGAGCTTGCCGGCGATGGGAATCACGCAGGTGGCCGTCAGCAGGTAGGCCGTCACGACCCAGGAGTAGCGGTCGAAGCCGTTCAGCTCGGCGACGATGCGCGGCAGTGCCGTGCCGACGATGGTCTGATCCAGCGCGGCGAGCAGAATCGAGAGCAGCACCCCGGCCAGTGCGACGATGAGCTGGCGCCGGTCGAGCTGTGGCGGTTCGCTCACGCCGGCCTCATCCAGTGTCTCCGGCCCATCTGACGCTTCCGGTACATCCGGCACTTCCGGCGCTTGAGGCGCACGGCCAGCGCTGGAAGAGTCGAGCGGACCCGGGACGAGCGGCGTGTGGCCATCCGGACTCTGCGCGTGCGCTGCTGCCTCTTGTGTCCCCTTGGGGCCCGCGTCATGTGGCTGAAACGGTGTCGCGTCCTGGCTCATCGGGCTCATCTCCAAACGTGGTGCACGTTGCGCGGCATGTCGCACCTGCCGCGCGTCACAATGTGACACAGTGTGAAAGGGCGCTGTGACACTCCGCGGCGTAAAGGGTGTTCTCCGCACTAAGAGTGCCGACCGCGTCCGTCCCGCTTGCCGGCGCGTTGCAGCGGGGCTTATACTACAAGCTGTATGTACAGAGACTAACACGTTCGCTTTTCACCAAACTCCTCGCCGCGCGCTCCTCGCAGAGGTGGACCGCGACCCGCGGACCCCACGAGCCGCGTGCGATAGGCAGATAGCGGGAACGTCCCCTGAAATTGCGGCATCAGTGCCGCCCCCAACGTACAGAGGATGGAGTGCAGTGGCAAACAAGCAGACGAACAAAACCACGGATCAAAGCGCGCTGAGCTTGACCAGTGCCGAGCACGTGGAGGGCCAGGCCAAATCTCCCGCCTACTTGAACGCGCTTGAGTGGCGGCTTGCGGGGCCGCACCGCGGCGGACGTGTGGTGGCGGTGGCCGGCGACCCACACAACCGGCAGGTGTTCTACTTCGGCTCGACCGGGGGCGGCGTCTGGAAGACGACCGACGGCGGCGTCTACTGGGAGAATGTCTCGGACGGCTTCTTCAAGCGCGCCTCGGTCGGCGCGCTAGCCGTCGCGCCCTCGGACCCCAATGTGATCTACGCTGGCATGGGCGAGTCCACGATTCGCGGCAATGTCTCGCATGGTGACGGCGTCTACAAATCCACCGACGCCGGCAAGACCTGGACGCATCTCGGCCTGGAGGACACGCGCAATATCGCCAAGGTACGCGTCCACCCACAAAATCCGGATGTGGTATATGTCGCCGCGCTTGGCCACGCCCACGGCCCCAACGAGACACGCGGCGTCTACCGCTCGCGCGATGGCGGCAAGACGTGGGAGCGCGTGCTTTTCCGCAGCGCGACCGCGGGCGCCAGCGATCTCTCGATGGATCCCAATAACCCGCGCATTCTCTACGCCGCCCTCTGGGAGGCCGTGCGCAAGCCCCATCAGCTCGTCAGCGGCGGCGAGGGCACCAGCCTCTGGAAGTCTACTGACGGCGGCGACACCTGGACGGACATCACGCGCAACAAGGGGCTGCCCAAGGGCACCCTCGGCAAGATCGGCGTGGTTGTTTCGCCGGCGCGCACGGACCGTGTGTGGGCCATCATCGACGCCGAGGATGGCGCCGTCTTCCGCTCGGACGACGGCGGCGAGACGTGGCAGAAGCTGAGCGAGCAGCGCGAGCCGCGCGGCCGGCCCTGGTACTATCTGCACATCCACGCCGACCCACAGGATGCCGACACCGTCTGGGTGCTCAACACGCGTCTGTGGCGGTCCATCGACGGCGGCAAGACGTTTGCCGAGATGGCCGTGCCCCACGGCGACAACCACGACATGTGGTTTGACCCGCAGGACTCTCGCCGCATCATCGAGGGCAACGACGGCGGCGCAACGATCACCTTCAACGGCGCCGAGACGTGGTCGTCGCTGTACAACCAGCCGACCGCGGAGTTCTACCACGTCATCACTGACAATCAGGTGCCGTACCGCATCTACGGTGCGCAACAGGACAACACCACCATCAGCGTGCCCAGCCGCTCGCGCTTCGCGGCGATCTCGCGCGTGGACTACGAGGAGATCGGCGGCGGCGAAAGTGGGTACATCGCCGTGCGGCCCGATGACCCCAACATCATCTACGCCGGCAGCTACCTGGGCTATCTGACGCGCTACGACAGCCGCACCAGCCAGCGCCGCGATATCTCGGTCTGGCCGGAGTGGACGATGGGGTATCCGGCCAAAGACGCTAAGTATCGCTTCCAGTGGACCTTCCCGGTCGTGTTGTCGCCGCATGATGCCAACGTGCTCTATGCCACCGGCAATCAGGTCTTCCGCTCCACCGACGAAGGCACGAGCTGGGAGGCCATCAGCCCCGACCTCACGCGGCACGATGTGCAGACACTCGGTCCCTCTGGCGGCCCGGTGACGGAGGACAACGTCGGCACCGAATACTACGCGACGGTCTTCGCCTTCGACGAGTCGAAGCGGCAGCGTGGGCTGTTCTGGGCCGGCTCGGATGACGGCTTGGTGCATGTCTCGCGCGATGGCGGCGCCACGTGGGAGGATGTGACACCGACCGAGCTGCCCAAGCTCGCGCTGGTCAGCATCATCGAGCCGTCGCCGCACGACCCGGCCTCCGCGTACCTCGCCGCCACGGCGTACAAGTCGGACGACTTCGCGCCGTATTTCTTCAAGACCAACGATTACGGCAAAACCTGGACGAAGATCACCGACGGCATCCCGGCCAACGAGTTCTCTCGTGTCATTCGCGAGGACCCCAAGCGCCGCGGGCTGCTCTTCGCCGGCACCGAGGCGGGTATCTACGTCTCGTTCGACGACGGCGGCCACTGGCTGCCGCTGCAGCGCAACCTGCCCGCCGTGCCGATTCACGACCTGGTGGTGAAGGACGACGACCTCATCGTCGCGACCCATGGCCGCTCGTTCTGGGTGCTGGACGACATCACGCCGCTGCGCCAGCTGAGCGACGAGCTGCTGGCCGAGCCGGCGCACCTCTTCAGCGTCCCGCCGACGATCCGCTACTGGACGGACTATGGCTTCGGTGGCTCCTCGGTGCCCGGTAGAAACTACGGGTTCTCGGGCACGCAGATTCTCGGCTACAAAGTCCGCGAGCTGCCCAACGGCGAAAAGCTCTCGGTCTACCTGGATGCTGGGCAGAATCCGCGCGACGGCGTCTACGTCAGCTACTTCCTGCGCGAGAAGCCCGATGGCGAGGTGAAGCTGACCTTCCTGGATGCCGCCGGCAATGAGATCAAGTCGTTCTCAAGCGAAGAGAAAGACGAGAAGGCCGAGAAGAGCGGCCAGCCGGCCGCTGCGACGGGCGAAAAGAAGAAGGACGAGAAGAAGAAAGAGCCACGAGTCCCCAAGGAGGCGGGCGCCAACCGCTTCTTCTGGAACATGCGCTACCCCGATGCCAAGGCGGTCGAGGGCTTCGTCGCGAGCGGCGGCGACCTCACCGGACCCGCGGCGGCGCCGGGGACGTACTCGGTGCGGCTGACCATGGGCGACCAATCGTACACGGAGCCGTTCGAGATTCGGCGCGACCCGCGCATCTCGGCCAGCGATGGGGACCTGCGCGGGCAGTTCGACCTGTTGATCCGCATTCGTGACAAAGTCTCTGAGGCGCACGAGGCGGTCAACAAGATCAAGAGCACGCGCCGGCAGGTGGAGGAATGGGAGAAGCGCGCCGCGGGCACGCCGGAGCACGAGAACCTGAGCGCGGCCGCGAAAGCGCTCAAGGAGAAACTCCAGCCCTTCGAGGAGGCTTTGATCAACCCGAAGATTCAGGACGACGAGGATACGCTGCGCCTGCCCATCCGGCTGAACGTGCAGCTGGCGACCTTGTCGGGCGTCGTCTCCGGGGCGGATGCCGCGCCCACCCGCCAGTCGTACGAGGTCTTCGATCACCTCGCCGGCAAGGTGGACCAGCAGATCGTGCAGCTCAACGATGTCTTGCGTGACGACCTCGAACAGTTCAGCGGGCTGATCCGCGGCGCCTCGGTGCCGGCCATCGTGCCCAGGGGCGAGAAAGAGTCCTGAGCTGAGTGGGGGACCTCACCCCCGGCCCCTCTCCGGCGCGGAGAGGGGAGCCGCCGGGCAGCGCGCGAACACGCATGCGTGTTCGCGCGCTGCCCGGCGGCGGGTCCGCGTCCGGCGGCCGAGCTGCTGGCTGAAGCACGTGAGGAAGGCCTCAGCGAGTGGACCCTGTGGCGCGCCCGTGAGCGCCTGGGTGTGCTGGTGCGCCATTCCGGCTTCACAGTCGATGGCGCCTGGGTATGGAAGATGCCAGCCAGTGAAGGCGCAAGCACTGCGGAGCCGACCGACAGGACGAAGATGAGCGCCCTGCACGAAGCTGCTCACCTCGCCACACCCCACATCTTCCACATCTTCCACATCTTCCACATCTTCCACATCTTCCACATCTTCCACATCTTCCACGCCTTTGGCACAGGTGAGGGGGAGAGAGCCGCTGATCTACTGTCATCTCTCCCTCTCTCCACCACTGCTGGAGAGGAACGGGAAGGAAGTAACAAAGCTGGTCAACCGTCCTCTGCCAGCGCGCTGGGTCCTCGGCCAGCGCATATGCACGAAGATGTGGAAGACGTGGAAGATGAGCACCCCTCTGACGTGAGCATCTTCGAATTGGACGCACATCTTCGTGCGCCGGACGTGCGGCGGGCGGGTGACGATGGCATGGAGACAGGCGAATGAGCGCGGCGATGCCGGCGGATGGGGGAGCGCTCCCCGGCGAGCGGGTGGATGGTGATGGGGCGGTTCCAGGGAGCGGGTGGATGGGGGAGCACTTCCCGGCCTGAAGGCCAGGGCTAATCCTTCTCGATGCCAACCGTGCAGGGCAGAGGGTGCGTGGCGGCCGCAGCCCGTGCCCTCCACGGCAGTGCTGCGCGCAGGATGAGTCCTGCGGCTTCAGGGCAGGGGGTCGCAGATCGCAGCAGCGAGGCGGTGGGCACACGGTTCGACGGCCGCAGCCCGTGCCCTCCAGGGCGGTGCCGCGCGTAGGATGAGCCCTGCCGCTTCAGGGCAGGGAGTTTTTCACCACGCGCTCAGTCTGCACTCCCCTCTCCCGTTGGGGGAGGGGCTGGGGGTGGGGCTGCTCGCTATCAACTGAACGTGAACGAGGCCAGTAGCGGCTGGAAGACGAGCGTGTTGGTGCCGTCGAAGCTGGCGACGGGGCTGGCGTACTCGATGCTGTAGAGCTGGCCGCCGTGTACCGTCACGAGCAGCACGTACTGGCGCTCCGCGCCGTCGCTGCCGGTCACCGTGCCGCTACGCTGCTCCCACTGTTCGCCGGCGACGGCGCGCGGGGTGTCCGCGCCGATGCCGAGCTGCTGCGCGCGCTGATCGGCGTAGGCGTTGGCGCTGGTTGCCGCGGCAGCAGCCATCACAGCGATCTTGACGGTGCTGGAGCCGGCGGTGTCACTGACGGTCACGCCGCCATCGGGATTCGGGGAGACGAGCCAGAGCGCTGGGCGCTGGAAGCTGAAGCGGTGCTGCGGATCGTGGTAGATGGTCTGGCGGGCGACGGGTGGGGCGGCTGTCAGCGTGCGTACGGCGTAGGCCGCGCCGGCTAGCACGGCGAGCACGCATACGCAGATGAGCAGCACGATGGGCCACTGCCTCTTGCTGCGTGTAGCTGGCGCCGCGCCGGCCGTCACGGCGACGCCGGAGGGCGACGGCAAACTGGCGGCGGCTCCCGACGCGCTGGCAGGCGCGGACGCCTCCGCGGCGACTTCCGGCGTGGGCACTTTGATGGCACGCACCGGCTGCGTGGTCGATTTGGTCTCGCCGATGGGAGCGCCACACGCGAGGCAGACGGTCGCGTCGGGCTCATGTGACGCGCCGCAGCGCAGGCAGCGGTTGTCGTCCATTCGCGCAGTCCTCCGGGGCGTGCCGCCACCCGCCATCAGAGAGTAAAAACCGGGACGCTAACGACGGGAGCCGCCCTGTCGCCAACGCCACCGGCTGGCGGAAAGCATACCGCCGCTGCACCCGCCCGCACTATGCACTTGCTCACAGTGCTTGCCGGCTCCCTCTGCCGCCGCTGCTCACGCGAGACCGTGCTCGGCGAGATACGTACGCAGCGACTGCGGCGTGAAGCCAAAGTTGCGCTCGACGGCGTCTAGGTCAGTCACATTATCGAAGGTGAAAAGTGTGAGGGCGGCCCGCGTGATCGGCGGCTTCGGCAGAACGGCCTCCATCACCGCCGCGCCGACCGCGACCAAAGGAAGCGGCCCCGGCACCTTCAGCTTACGCTTGCCAAGGGTCGCCATCAGCATATCGAGAATCTGCGCGTACGTATAGACCTCTGGGCCGCCAACTTCGATGGTGCGGCGGTCGTAGCGCTCCGGCTCGCGCGCCATCTTCAGCACGCAGGTCGTCACGTCTTCCACCCAGATCGGCTGAAACGTGCGGTTGCCGCTGCCGACCATCGGGACCACTGGCGCGCTGCGAATCAGGTCCGCCAGCCCCGTGAAGAACGCGGCGCCTTCGCCAAACTGAATCGACGGCCCAATGATGGACCAGGCCAGCCCGCTCTGCTTCACCGACTGGTCCGCCAGGTAACGTCCCTCCATGTACGAGCCTGGCGCCGCTTGCTTGGTACCCAGGCCGCCGACCTCGACGATGCGCTGTGCGCCCGCCCGCTTCGCCGCACTCACCACGTTGGCGGTGCCTTCCACGTTGGTCGCATAGTAGTTGACGCCCGAACCCTGCTTGCGCTCCGCGGTGATGAACGCGGCATGGATGACCGTGTCCACGCCCTGCATGGCGGCGTCCAGCGTCTCGGGGCGCGTCGTGTCGCCCTGGACCACCTCGACGCCAGCAGCCGGCAGGCGCTGCTTGGCCTGTTCCGGATTGCGCACGAGCGCGCGCGGCTTCTCGCCCTCGCTCACCAGTCGCCGGACGATATGGCTGCCAACGAAGCCGGCCCCACCCGTCACCAGGATCATGCTGCACCTCCTGCCCGGCCCGCGCCCACTGCACTGTAGACGGCGTGCACCTGCCTAGCGTGCGTATCGCGCTAGGCAGATTATAGGCGGTCGCTCCGGCATGGTGGCAATACGCACAAGGGCGCAGCATGAGCGTGGCGGGCACCACACCGAAGTCCAGCGCCCATATAGACCGCCGGTCCGGTCGAGGTTACGCTTCGCTCGGCACTATCTCCCGGTCGCGGAGCGGCGCGGAGGGCTGCGGTGACCTATGCTGTCCGCGCGGCAACAGCAATAGTAGCAGCACGCCCGCGAGCACATAGCCTCCGCCCTGGATGTTTAGTACCGTCACCACGCCCAGATGATCGGTAAGGGTGCCGGCGAGAAGGATGCCGACCACACCGAACAGTGCCATCAGGGTGCCGAGCGCACCGAAGACGCGCCCGCGATAGGCGTCTGGCGATGTTTGTTGCAGCAGGGTCTGCTCGCCTGTGAGGGCCGCGATCCCCGGTACGCCGACCGCGGCGAACAACGCGACCGAGAGCCAGAACGCGGGATAGACGGCCGGCGAGTTGAAGATGGCCAGGTCGATGAGTCCGAAGGCCGCGCCGCAGAGGCCGATGGCCCAGCGCGACGTGACACGGCTGCCGATCCAGCCGATCAGCAGGGTGCCGATGAGACCGCCGACCGCCTGTGCACTCATCAGCTCACCAATCTGCAGTGCGCCGCCATGCAGCACGCGGTTGACGAAGACGGGATACAGCACCGCGAAGACGCCTTCGCCGAGCGCGGTGAACGCGAAGGCCAACAGCAGCACTGCGAGCGTCCGGCTGCTGGCAATGACGCGCAGGCCCTCCACCCAGTCGCGCCGGGTGCGGCCCAGCCGAGAAGGCGCGGCCACGTCGGTGAGTGCACTCTCCACTCGCGCAGTGGCCTGGCTTCGCACGCCCGAGACGAGCGCGATGAGCGCGCCCGCCAGCAGGAACGAGGCCGCGTCGGCCAGCACGATGCCCGGGAGGCCGTAGAGCGCGGCCACGAACCCGCCGAGGGCCGGCCCAGCCAGGCGCGCGATGTAGCCACCGGTGGAAAGCAGCGAATTCGCGGAGGCCAGCCGCTCATCAGTGACGAGGGCAGGCAGCAGCGCGTTTTGTGCCGGCAGTTGGAATTGTTCCAGGCACGACTCGACCGCCGCCACCACATACACGATCCAGACGCGGTCGGCACTCCGCACCAGCAGTAGGGGTATGAGACCCGCCGCTAGCAAGGCGGACACCACGACGAGGGTGCGCTGGCGGTTCCAGCGATCCACAAAGATGCCTGCCACCGAGCCCAGCAGGATGCCCGGCGCCTGGCCCGCCAGCACCATGATGCTGGTCGCCAGCACCGAACGCGTCAGCAGGAAGACGTAGATCGGCAAGCCGACGGAGAGCACCCAGTCGCCCGCGCGCGAGATGAGGGTCGCGAGCCAGAGCAGTGCGAAGTTGCGTTGCCGGAGCGTGGCAATCATGCCCCGGCCTCACCTTCCACCCGCAGCACCTCGTAGGTGTCGCGCGCAAGCACCAGGTCGAGCCGGCCATGCTGGTCCACGCTCTCGAAGCCTGTCGCCAGCGCCGCTCTGCCCTCCAGCGCCACCTCGCGTGCCGGCAAGAGGCGCATGCGCGGATAGCGGCGCCAGAAGCGTTGGGCGGCTACCGTGTCCAGCGCCAGGTGCATCGAGCTGGCATAGTCCTCGGACGCGCAGGCGGGGCAGCGTAGGTGGAGGCCATACGCGAAGGGCCAAGCCTGCGACCGAGCCTCGGGGCGCAGCAGCGACACGCGCATTGGGCCGCCGCAAGTGGGGCAGGTCTCCCTGCCAGTGAAGAGCGCACGCCGGTAGACGACATCCAGATACAGGCAATGCCGCGTGAGCAGCGACTTCACGCTGGATAGTCCGGCCAGCACGTTGGGCAGGTGAGAGCTGCCGACGATCTTGCCGCTGTCGCCGCAGCTGGGGCAATGAAACGCGTAGTCGCCCGCCGCGCGATC
>Ga0070706_100005431_pt1 | contig 12145 bp, 10 predicted proteins | sample KBSK5501metaG_FD_65476 | JGI IMG/M metagenome (GOLD analysis project Ga0070706, IMG submission 65476) | Corn, switchgrass and miscanthus rhizosphere microbial communities from Kellogg Biological Station, Michigan, USA - KBS K5-50-1 metaG | ecosystem: Host-associated > Plants > Roots >...
GAGCTGGTGGCGGTCACGCACGGCACGTACACCGCGCCTGGCAGGAGATGGGACAGCGTCAGTGACGAAGTCGTAGCGGAAGCGGCTACCCGGGTGCGGCTGGGCGCGGCGGTCACCGTGTAGCCGGTTATCCTCGCGCCGCGCGCAACTGCGGGAGTCCAGGAAACCCGGAACCGGCCTAGCCCGTCCGCCCGCACCGACACCTTGCCCGGCGCGCCCGGTGTCCCGGCTGGGATCAACTGCCCCACGGCCGCCGGCCCGCGGCCGGCCGCGTTCTGCGCAGCCACCGTGAACGTGTAGGTAACATTCCGGCGTATACCGGGCAGGACCAGGCTGGATGTGTGCCCGGACACACTGATGCGCTTGCCGCCTGGGGATACGGTCACGGCATACCCGGAAATGGCCGCACCGCCATCGGCCACCGGAGCGTGCCAGGTGACGATCGCCGAACCGCCCTTCTCCGATGCGGTCGCGGCTGCGGGCATGGCGGGGACCGTACGCGCGGCCAGGTAGCCGAACGAATCCAGCGAAACCAGCACTGGGCGGCCTGAGTGGTTGCGCACTTCAAGATCCCCGCCCGATGCGGGCGACGATAGCTGAACGAGCGTGAATCCTGTGCACGTACCAGCCGCCTGCGGGCAGGCCGTATCCGCTGCGCCCGTCACTCCGGGGGCGCTGACCCCCACGGACAGGTCACCGCGACCCGGGCGCGCCGTCCCGGCGGCCGGGGTAACGGTAATGCCAAGAGCGACGCCGGTTGCCCCGGCCTGGGGCACGCCACCCCGGCCGGTCACGGGAACGCTGACAGTCCCGCCAGCCGCCACGCGCACCGGCGCTGCGGTCACCGATGCCGGAACGGTTGTCACCAGAGTTCCGCCGCCGGTCACCGGGTCACTTGACAGATACCCCACCACCGTCACGGAAGCCTTCGCCGGCCCAGCGGAGTCGTTCAGCAGGCCAATGCGTCCGCGGTCGTCACTCACCAGCGCGAGGCCCGACACGGCGGCACCAGGCGTGTAGTCCGCCAGGGGCGCCGAACCACCGCCGCTGAGCGTGGCCCGCAACTGCCCGCCGCTTGACGCCCGCGCGGTCACGTCTACCAGCAGGCCGGTTACGGCGGTACGTGGCACGCCATGTCCGGCGATTGACAGCGAAACAGCCTGCCCGGGGCGCATCTCGCCTTTCGGGGCGGCTACTTCCGGCGAAGTCAGGGGAACCACTACGCCATCGCGCGCCGCAGAACCCGATCCAGTGGCGTAGCCCTCCACGTCCATACTCACGGCCACTGGCGTGCTGCCCTGATTGGAGACCATCAGGGCCCCACCAGCACCAAGCCCGACCAGCGCGAACCCGTCAGTGGTTCCCCCGCCGTGATAAGCCACGAGATGCGCGGCTGAACTCTGCGGCGTCCCTGGCAGGCCTGGCGCGCCGCGACCGGACGTCTTCTCACTGCGACCTGGCACGGTCGGAGCCCAGGGTGCGATCTGCACGGTCCCGCCCGGCGATATTCCAGAACGATGCCCCGACGCCACCCTGACCGACACGTGCACGGCCACGACCGACACACCGGCCGCGGGAATGCCGCCGCGGGCCGCCACCATCACAGGAACAGAAGCGCCCGCCCCCACCGTCATGTCAGCCGCGACTTGGGCCACTGACCGCATGACGGAGAAGTGCTGACCGGGCCTTGCCCCGGAGGCGCTCATCGCTGATCCACGCTGCGCGATGTGGGGCGCACACCCCGACATCGCCAGCGTGATGAGCGCAAGTACAAGTGCCATGGCCCATCGAACGGAACCTCTCAAAGTCGCCCCACACCGACCGTGCACTTAGCGCCTCCCGCTACCAGCACCGGCTCGCAGACCCCGGAATCCGTTCCCTTGCGAACCGCAGGAAATTAACAACTGATGGGCGTATTCACCACATATGCAGCCGTCGCTCGCGTTTGCCGTTGATCGCTCAGAAGCGGCCCGGTGCCGACTTTCTCGCACTTGGCCAATAAGCCACTCATAAGCCACTCATAAGCCGGCAACACTGGCGAGGACCCCGCGTCGACCGGCTCAGGGCTGACGTTGTCCGTCTAGTACGGCGGCAGCCATTCGCTAGTTGACCAGGGAAATCACCGCGTTTGTGGCGAGTCGTGTGCGCTGGTGGCACCAGCGGGAGCGGGCTTGGTGGCGGCGTCTCCAGTTGAGCCAGTGTGCGGTGTGCCCGGGCGGGCTGGGCCGGTGGAGGAGGGCGGCAAGCAGGCGCCCGGTCTCTGGGACGGTCAGCGGGATCATCCCGGGATCGGCGGGGGCGGCTGGTCAGGCCGGTGCCCGCATCGAGAAGGAGCCATTCGTGACCCTGCCCGACGCTGCTGATGCCAGGGCACAAGGGTTACAGCGAGGCGCGCCACCGCCGGGCTTCAGGCGCAGGTCGGGCGGCACGAGATTCCGTGGCCAGGCGGGCGCACCGCAGTTTGCTATTTTGCCGTCGGCCCGCCGAGCGCGCCAGTGCGTGCGGCGGCGGCTGCGGTGGCGCCCGCGCTGTCGGCGATAGCCTGGCTGGGCTGCTCGCCAGCGATGAACAGCCGGTAGTAGATCGGGCCGGTCACCGCCAGGAGCACCTCAGTGGCGTCGGTGTGAGGCGGCAGCTCGCCGCGCAGTTTGGCGCGGTCGACGATGACTGTCATCTTGGCGATGCGGGCGGCGAGGAAGCGGGACAGTACCTCCCGTGCCGCTGAATTTTGAATGGCTGCCGCGATCATGGCGGCGAAGGCCGCCTTTATAGCTGGCTGCCGGAGGCTGGCCACCACGCTGCGGGCGAGTGCGCGGAGGTCGGCGTCGAGGTCTCCTTCGTCAGGCACAGGTATTTCCTGTGCGGCATGCTCGGCCATAAGGTCGGCCAGGAGCCCATCCAGGCTGCCCCAGCGCCGGTAGATCGTGGTTTTGGCGACGCCAGCACGCGCCGCGACCCGCTCTACTGTCGCGCCCGCATACCCGTTGTCGATCAGTTCGCCGATCACGGCTTGCATGACGGCTGCCCGGGTGCGGGCGGTCCGGCCTCCTGGCCTGAGGCTGCCCGGCGTGTTCGTAATCAAAGTGAACTCCAGTTGCGTTTAGTGCGGCACCCGGCCTAACGCAACTGCCATCCTATTAGGGGGTCGACCGGATGCGTGCCATCTCGGCCACCATAGACATCGCGGCGACCCAGGCACGAGTCTCGGAGAAATGACGATGAATGCTGAGGCGCAACCCCGCCCGGTCCTGCGTCCGCTGCTCGGCCTGGCCGGCCTGTTGCTGCTGGCAGGCACCATCGCCGAGATCGCCGTTCATGGTGGCGCCACGATATGGTCGGGGTTGCTCGGGTTGATTGGCCCGGATCTCGCCTTTGCCGCGGGCGCCGGCCAGCCGCACGGACATGGTCTGCTGCCCCGGCGGGCGGTGCCGGCGTACAACTTCCTGCACCGGCCTTGGCTGCCCTTGATCATGCTGGCGGTCGTCAGTTTCGACGGCCAGACCAGCCCGCAGGCAGCGCCCTACGTGGCCGCGGCACTGGGCTGGCTGGCGCACATCGCGCTGGACCGCGCGCTCGGCTTCAACCTGCGTGCCGCCGACGGATCCATCCGCACCTGAAACCAGTGATTCACCACACCGCTAGCCCGACCGCAAAGGGCCGCAGACGCTACCGGACCGGCCTCCCGGCAGCCGGTTGCCTGCTGATCGGCCGCCTGCGACGTTGGGCGCCCCGGATGGGGCGCCCGCGATGACACATATTCATGCAGCGCTGGTGCGCACTAGAGAAGAAAAGGGGGCAGGGCCATGCCAACCGTGGAACTGACACGTTTTCGCACGCGGCCCGACCAGGCGGCAGTATTGATCGCGGCGCGGCCGCGGATGCTGGAGGAATTCCGCGCGGATCGCGAGGGGTTTATCGATGCCCAGCTGGTCCGCCTGCCGGACGGGCAGTGGCTAGACATCGTCTGGTGGCGCTCGCCGCACGACTTCGCCGCCTCGCGTGCGAAGGGAGCCAACCTCCCCGGCATCCAGGCGTTCTTTGACGCGATCAGCGAACTCATCAGCTCCGAGGAAGGAGAGCTCGCCGACAGCGGGCAGCCCTGATAACCGTCGGTGAACGACGGTGCCTGCAAGTAAACCAGTACCGAAAGGCAGGTTGACAGTAGTAGTCGAGTATCAGAGCACTAACACGGGCCTCGGGCTGCGGGCTGGTCATCGGCGGGCAGCGTGCTCGACCCGCTTTTTGAGGGCCTGGTTGAGGGCACGGAAGTCCGACTCGGTCCGGGTGACGGTCTTGCCGGTGAATGGGACCAGGACGCCGCGGAAGGTCTCGGACTGGGTGAGGCGGGTATGCCCGCCGAGGTCCTCGAGCGCGAACTGATGGGTGCCGTCGAAGATGCCCGGCATGATCAGCCGGCCGATCCAGCGCAGCAGCTTACCGGGCTGGACGGCCAGCAACCGCGGCCGCATAGAGAACGCCCGGCCCTGGGCCGGGACCATCCGCAGGGTGAGGGCTGCTCCCTCGGCCAGCTGCCCGGAAGCGGACTGGATGAAGGGGTTCCAGTCATGGTAGGCATCCAGGTCGGCGAGGACCGCCCAGACCTGCTCCGGGGTCGCCGCGATGTCCACGGCGGCAGAGATAGTGCGCATCCGATCGAACTCCTAATGGGATGGCAGTTGCGTTAGACCGCGAGGTTATACCAGGCTCCCGCTAAACGCAACCGGAGTTTACTTTGTTTGTGAACACACCGGGCCGCCTCAGGTCAGGAGGCCGCAAGCGGCGGCTTGCCGAGCAGGAACACCGGTGATACCCAGGCCCCTGGCGGTCGAACGTAGAGCATCCACGAATCCAGCACTTTCACAGCCGACATCCCGCATACCACCTCACTTGCAGCCAGACCTTCATCTGGGCTAGCGGGACTGGCAGCGGACCCTGCGCCGCACCCAGTGAACTCGGCTCCATAAGGCACCCTCGCCGTCAGCCCCGTCTGCCAGATCGTGCCGCTGCTGCCTCACGCGCCCCTCACACGCCGCTAATGCAAACACGATGGATTGCCGCCGGTGCGCTCCAGTCAGCTGCAAGTCGCGGTCCGGGGTAATCAGGTCACCTGTGGGCAGGGCCGTCAAAGGTGCCTGGCATGATCAGGCGGCCGATCCAGCGCAGCAGGACGCCCGGCTGGGCGGCGAGCACCTTCGGCCGGAAGGTCATCGCCCGGCCCTAGTAGTGCTTTGTCAGGTGCTGTTCGGGCGGATCGGGCCTCATCAAGGACGGCACCTCGGTGTCGGTCGGTAGGGCCGTGTCGTTGTCCTGGCAGCAGCGTGTCTTGTACCGGCATGGGTGTCGCGGCGCGTTCAGGCGGTTCACCAGGCGATTGCTGAGATTTCCGAGGGCGAGCCCGACGCCCACAGCTGCGTCTTCCCGGTGGAGAGATCCACCCATCCCAGCGCGGGCGGGCTGTGCACGAGCAGGTAACGGCCCGAGGCGTCAGGCGCCAGATCGCAGCCCTCATCGGGGTGTCCCCAGGTGTCCAGAACACGCAATTGCCTGCTTGTGGCTGTGTCATACAGCCGGAGCGTCACGGGGGTGTACCCGGTCAGCCGATTGAGCCCGCCGGGCTGACCGCCTGGATAGGCCACGGGCGTGAGGGTCGGCTCACCGGCCGGTGAGCCGGGCGAGGAGGGCGAGGCCGCGGGCGCCGGGCCCTTGGCCCGGTCGTCCTCGGTGCAGGCGAACATCTGGCTGCCGTCAGTGCTGATAGCGACTGGGCTCTGGCCCGCCAGGTTCAGCGGCCCGGTGTTCATGCCGCGCAGTACAACGCGGCTGTGCTGGTCGGCGGGGCCAGCCGGTGCGTCGGTCGGCATGACCATGGCCGTCGCGGTCACGACCGGCGAGGAGCTGGCAGGGGAGCCCTGGACGAAGCCGAGCGTGCGGCCGTCCGCAGACAAAGACAGGCTCTGCGCGCTCTGCGCGCCCTCAGGCCACGTCCTATTCTGACCGGTGGCTGTGTTGACGACACCGATCTCGGCCGCGCCGGGACCGCAGAGCGTCTGACCGGCGTACGCGATCACGCGACCATCGGCGCTGGCGGCGAGACCGGACAAGCTCACGTCTTGCGGTGGCTGGATCGCCAGCGGTGTCAGGCTGGCTAGCCGCCCTTGGCTATCCAGCAGGAGCCGGTACAGTCGTTCGCCGCATCCGTTCGGCTGCGCCGCTGTGACGACGAACTCCCGGTCGTCTGACGTGCCCGCCACCATGTTGAAGAGCGGGACGCGCTGCGGCGGCGTGATCCGCGCGGTGACCCGCCCGGTCCGAGTGTCCCATACGGTCAGCGGCGTTGCCGTCTCGTCCATCGAAATGACGGCGTACCGGGGCGGCGCGGCACTAGCGGGCACGGCGGGAGCGCCCGTTTGATCGGCTCCCGAGGGCGAACGGCTCTGACCAGAGCCGTTTACGACCCCAGCCGCTATCGACACGCCCGCGACGCTCAACGCCACAGCGCAGGCAGCGGCCAGCGGGACGAGTGACCGGCGCGACCCGTCAGAGATCCTGAGACGGTGCTGCGACCGGCGGGGTGGTGGCGCGGGGCAAGGCCGGATCATCTCCGGCCGGACCGTGCCCGCTGCCGCCCCGAATGCGTCGCGCAGCCGTTTCTCTACGTTCATTCTTCCTCTTTCAATTCCCGAGTGAGCACGCTCAGCGCGCGAGAGCACGTGGATGACACGGTGCCCCGGCTGATCCGAAGAGCCTCGGCGATCTCGTTATCCGCCAGGCCGAGGTAGTAGCGCAGCACGAGAACCTCCCGCTGGCGGCGGGGAAGCCGGGCCACCGCAGCGAGGGCGTCCCGTTGTTCCTCGCTGGCGATCGCCGCTGCCTCTGCCGACCGCGCCGGCAGATCATGCAGCATCTGCATCGCCCCATCGCGCTTGCGGGCCGCGCCGCGGCTGCGCAGCGCCGAGCGGGACCCGTTCATCACCGCCGCCCGAAGGTACGCGGCGGCCTTCGCCGGGTCACGCAGCCGCCGCCAGCCTCGGTACAAGCCGAAAAAAGCGTCCTGCACGACGTCTTCAGCGGTCGCCAAGTCTCCGACCAGCAGCAGCGCCGCGCGGGTCATGCTCAGCGCGTGGGCCCGGTAAAGAGATGCCACCTGTTCATCCACGGTTCGCGGATGCACTGCCCAGTGAGGGGAGCCCTGCCGGTCTATGCCCACAGGCTCGCCAGTATCCATCGCCACACGTATATGACGGTGCAACGGCCCGGATGCTGAGTCGCCCGCAGAACTAATTCCGGCGGATCAGCGGTCCGCGGCTATGCCTCGCGATCACTACCGCTACCAGCCCGCGCTGCCCTCATCGGCCTCTGCTGACCGAACTGGGGAGCGATACGGTGCTGACGACAACGCGTGGAGAGGATCAAGGCATGAGGGGCCCAGACCGTGTGACGATGCCCGGCCAGGTCTGGGGCCTTGCGGCGCCAGATCCAGCCGGCCCGATATTCGTGACCAGCTACGACGGGCGCAACCTGAACATCACCGTGCTCGTCGCGCTGGACCTGGCGGGAACGGTGATCTGGCGGCGCGAATTTGACGGTCACCCCGGGCCGCCGCGAGCTAGCGCGCACGGCACGGTATGGGTTGGGCACCGCATACCAGTCGGCCACACCTTCACCGAAGTCGGCGCGGACGGCTCCGTGCTGCGCTCGGTCACACCCGAACAGCAAGCGCACGAACACCTCGGCACATTCGTCGTGTTGCCTGATGGATTCTGCGTCGCGTGGCTTCCTGCGAATCCCTACCGCCCTGTTCCACTCGGCGGCGTCGCCCGCATGGCCCGCTACACCGACACAGGCAGCACCGCATGGTCGACACCGCTGACCCTCGACCAGCTCTCCTTCCCAGGCGTGGTCGAAATGGGCGTCGACACCGACTGGCAGGTCCGCCCGATGAAGCCCTGGAAGGCCCGAACCATCGAGGTCGACCACTGGCAGCCGCTACTGGTCTCCGCCGACCGGGCGCTCGTCGGCATCAGGGACGGCAGCGGCGGCATCGGCATCTGCACCATCCTCGACACCGTCGCGGGCGGGATCGTCGCGACCACCGACCCCGCCCCCTATCACCACAAAGCCATCGCCGGACCTGGCCGGTTCCTGGTCGGCCGGCAAGGCTACGGCGCGTTCTCCAGCACCCTCTACGACCGCGACGGCCGGGCGATGCGGACCTGGCCGAGTCACGGCATGATGCTCATCGATCGTCACGGGACGATCCGCGGCCCGGAATCTGAGAACTGCCTTCCTTCACGTTCACTGTTTCGCGTCCTGAACGCCGACGGTTCCCTGCAGGATGGCCCGCCTTTGAGCGGCTACTACACCGCATATCCTGCGCTGGATACCGACGGCAGCGCCGTGTTCTGGCGCGACGGCAAGCTGCTGGCCATCGACCCGGATCTACAGATCCGGGAACTGTTCGCCCACGAAGACGACCGAGCCGTGATGAGCAGAGTCCTGCTGCTCGATCACGGCCAGGTCATCTTCGCCCTGCACGACGAACTGCTTATCTTCTACCAGACCGGGCTAGGAACGCTGGACTCCGGACCCTGGCCCTGCGCCGACGGCAACCTCCGGGGAAACCCGGCCGCTCTTCAATGAACCCGCGTCGCCACCAGGCTGGCCAGACAGACCGGTCCTTCAGTACGTGACGTCGATCACGTCGATCCCCGGGTATCGCAACACCAGTCGCCGTCTCGATGTCGAACATGGCCCGGCTCTCCGCCCGAGGCGGATCACCACACGAACATCACCGCACACGGAAACGGCCGGCAGAAGACACAGTTGCGCCATGTCACCGCTGCACGCCGGCGTCGATACCGCCGTCATCGCACCTGCTCGGCCATGCAGACATCCGGTCCACCGGCGCCTGCCGCCGCAGTACCGGCGGACCAGGCCGACGGTGTCCTCGCCGGTGCGGATCGCTTATCCGACCGAATTCCTAATAGGATGACAGTTGCGTTAATCTGGGAGTTCCCACGCTAAACGCAACTGATGTTTACTTTGACTGGTGAACAGGCCGGACAGCCTCATCGCGCTTCCACTGCTTGCATCGCCAAGATGACAGTCATCATTGACCACGCCGCACTGCCGCCACAGCAACAAATCGAGGCACGCTCGCCCTGGCTGCCTGTGACCTGCGGTCCAGAGGAGGAATCGGTGATCGTGACTATCAGCGTCGAGAAGTTGCGCCATCCCCGTGGCCTCAGTGCCGTGCGCCCGCGGCGGCCGCGGGCCGGGGAGGGATGATGCGGTTCGGCCTGCTGGGGACCGTCGCGGTGGACTGCGGCGGCAAGTCAGCCTCGGTCCGGTGGCCGATGCCGCGCAGCGTGCTGGCGGCGCTGCTGCTGGACGCCAACCGGGTGGTGTCGGCGGGGCGGCTGGTCGATGTGCTCTGGGGTGATGAGCCCCCGGCGAGCGCGATGGGCTCTCTGCAAAATCACGTGATGCGGCTGCGGGCGCTGCTTGCCGGTGGGGGAGCTGGCCGGATAAGGACGGTCGCGCCTGGCTACCTGATCGAGGTGGCGGACGGTGATGTGGACCTGAATGAGTTCATCAGGCTGTCCCGGTCCGGCCGCGAGGCCCGGGATGCCGGGGACTGGGAGGCCGCCACGCGCGCGCTGACGGACGCGCTGGGCCTGTGGCGCGGGGATCCGCTGGCGGATGTGACCTCGCGGCTGCTGCGTGAGCGGGAGGTACCGCGGCTGGTCCAGATGCGGCTGGAGGCATGGGAGGCCCGGGTCGACGCCAGCTTGCAGCTGGGCCGCCATGCGGAGGTTATCGCCGAGCTTGCCGGGCTGACAGGGGCCTATCCGCTGCGGGAACGTCTTCACGCGCAGCTCATGCTGGCCTACCACCAGACGGGCCGACAGGCCGAAGCGCTGAGTGCCTACCGGCGGGCCCGTGAAATCCTGGCTGAGGAACTCGGGGTCGAGCCAGGCCCCGAACTGCGGCAGCTTCACCAGCAAATCCTGGCCGGAGACCCCGGGCCCGCAATCGTCACCTGGCGGCCTGCGATCATTCAGCCTGCGCAGCTGCCCGCGGATCTGGGTGACTTCACCGGCCGCGCCGACCAGGTGATGCTGCTCACCGAGCTGGCGCACCGCGCGGGACAGCACCCCGGGGTGGTGCCCGTGTGCGTGGTCACCGGCCCGGGCGGTATCGGCAAGACCGCGCTGGCCGTCCACGTGGCACACCAGCTCGCGCAGGCGTTTCCTGGCGGTCAGCTGCACGTGAGCCTGCAGGGGGCCACCAGCGCGGTGAACCCTGGCGATGCGCTCGCCCGGCTCCTGCGTGACCTGGGCGTGCCAGACTCCGCCATTCCCGCGGACGAGGCCGAGCGCGCCGCTCGCTACCGGAGCGTGCTCGCAGGCCGCCGGGTGCTCGTGGTGCTCGACGATGCCCAGAACGCCGCCCAGGTGCGGTCCCTGCTGCCCGGCAGCGCGACCTGCGCGGTCATCATCACCAGCCGCCGGACGCTGGCGGACCTGGCCGGCGCTGTCCCGCTTGGCCTTGACGTGCTCGACCCAGATGAGGCTCGCGCCCTGTTCACCCGCATTGCCGGGCCTGAGCGGGTGGCCGCCGAGCCGGACGCGGCGCAGCTGGTGCTCGGCTACTGCGCGGGGCTTCCGCTGGCCATCCGCATCGCCGCGGCCCGGCTGGCATCCCGGCCGGCCTGGAGCATCGCGTTCCTGGCCACGCGGCTGTCTGATGAGCGCGGGCGGCTCGGCGAGCTGGCCGCCGGCGACCTGGCCGTGCGCGCGAGCCTCGCGGTGAGCTACCGTGCGCTGCCGGCCGGCGACTTGCAGGAGGCCGAGGTCTTCCGGCTGCTCGGCCTGGCCGGCATCGCGACCATCAGCCTGCCAGCTGTGGCCGCGCTCGCTGACGGCCCGGTGGATGAGATCGCCCGGTCGCTGGAGGCGCTTATCGATGCCCACTGCCTGGAAACCGACGGGGCAGCCAGCTACCGGATGCACGACCTGCTCCGCATCTACGCGGCCGAGCTGGCCGAGCACGCCGGCAGTCCGGAGCAGCGCCGCAGCGCGATACGGCGGCTGCTCGAGTGGTACCGGCAGCGGGCAGTGGCTTCGGGCGGCTGGTATGGGTCCGCGTACATTCCTCCCGGTACCGACGCCGTGCAGATCTTCACCTCGGCGCAGGAGGCGCTGGGCTGGTGCGAGGCCGAGCGAGTCAACCTGATCGCTATGGTGCGGCGTGCCGCCGAGCTCGAGATGCCCGACGTGGCGGCTCAGATCGCCGCGGGACTGTGGTGGTTCTTCCAGCGGCGGCCCTACCAGGACGACTGGCTGGCCACCCACGAGATCGGCCTGGTGTGCGCCCGGCTGGCCAGCGACGCCTACACGGAAGGCTGGCTGCTCAACAGCCTGGGAAAACTGCATTGCCGGGCGGGACGCTTCGACGACGCGCACCGCTGCCTCCAGGCGGCCCTGGCGATCTGGCAGCGCACCGGCGGGCGCGAAGGAGAGGTCAAGGTACTCAATACCCTGGGGGCCAGCTGCCTGGCCACTGGCCGCATCGAGGCGGGAATTGCCCACCTCAGCCAGAGCCTGGCTATCGCCTCGGAACTCGGCGAAGCAGCGGATATCGCGATCGCCTGCAACAACCTCGGTGAGGGTTACCGGCAGCTGAAGCGTTACGACGAGGCGTTCGCCAGCCTACGGCGGGCACTCGCCCTCTTCCAGCACGCCGGTGACCGCTACGGGGAGGCCATCGCCGAGACGACCCTCGGGGAGGTCTACGCGGATCGCGGCCAGCTGGACATGGCCATAGCGCACCACGAGCGCGCACTGGCAGCGAACGACAACTGCGGCCCCGAGGCCGTGGAGCGGGCAGGCATCCTGTGCAGCCTCGCGCAGGCGTACTCATCACTCAGCCGGGCGGCCGAGGCGACCGACGCATGGCTTGGGGCCCTGACCATCCTCGACCGGTTCGGCGACCCGGCTGCCGACGACATCCGGCACCGCCTGGCAGCGCACGCTGGTGCGTGAGGATCTTCAACAGGCTCCTAAGCGAGCGCGATTTGCTGACGCTGCCGGGCTTGAAGGCCGACGAACGCCACGCCCCGCCGCCCGGTTACTGCGGGAAA
>Ga0070706_100005432_pt1 | contig 12144 bp, 7 predicted proteins | sample KBSK5501metaG_FD_65476 | JGI IMG/M metagenome (GOLD analysis project Ga0070706, IMG submission 65476) | Corn, switchgrass and miscanthus rhizosphere microbial communities from Kellogg Biological Station, Michigan, USA - KBS K5-50-1 metaG | ecosystem: Host-associated > Plants > Roots >...
CGCGCGCCAGGACGCCCGCAGCATGAACGTCGGCTGGGTGATCGTCTGGCAGCCGAGCCGGGCGATCCTGAGCTATCTCGCCCGGACCGGCTTCCGGCTCGACTACACCGCCGGCAACGTGTTGGTGTACAAGATCACAGCTTGACGGGCGCCCAGTGCTGGCCGCTGTCGCGGCTGACCCACAGCTGCCCGGGGCCGACGAAGTCGGCCGGCCCGTAGACGACCCACGCCGTGGTGTTGGACACGTAGTTGGGGTCGTTCCAGCCGACGCCGCCGTCCCCGATGCCCTCCACCATGGTCCAGAGGGTCTTGTGAGTGTTGTTGATGTAGATGAACGAGCCGTCGGACCACGACGCCACGGCCAGGTTGCCCGATGGCGACGCGGTGAGCTCGGCCTGGATCCCGAACAGGCCCATCTGCCCGGCGTAGGTGTCCGTCTTGCCGGTGTCGGCCGAGATGTAGACGGTCTTGACGGCCTTGCTGAAGCCGGGGTTGCCGTCGCAGAGCAGGGCGACGCTGGTGGCCGAGATCGGGACCGCCTGGAGGAGCGCGAGGTCCTGGGAGTGGGCGCAGGGGGCCGTCCTGGCGGCGAAGTGGAGGCCGTCGGTGCTGGCGTAGAGCTTGTCCGGCTGGCCGTGCAGCAGCTGGTTGTCGACGACGTACACGGTCTTGCCGAGCACGGCCACGTTGGCGGTGACGTTGCTCGGCAGGCTCAGCGTGATGGGAGTCCACGTGCTGCCGGGGGCGGCGCCGATCCGCCAGAAGCCGAGCGGATGCGAGCAGAGCGGCTTGCCGAGTACGCAGTAGGAGGTCACGGCGTACGTACCGGCCGGGCCGGTGGCCAGGTCGAGCACCTGCTGGGCCCCGCCCGGTACCGGCATCCGCGTCCAGGACTTCCCGCCGTTGGTGGTCTGGAACAGGAAGGCCCCGATCCCGAAGGCCCACCCCACGGCCGGGGTGCCGAACCTGACCTCCGTGATCCCCGGCGTGCCGTGCCCAAGGCTGGCAATCGGCGCCTTGACTGTGCCGGCCAGATGCCAGGTCGTGCCCCCGTCGGTCGTTCCGAGGACGTCGGAGCACGTGGCCGTGCCACACGGAGCGGCCCCGAGCAACCACCCTTGCTGCGCCGTCAGCCAGGTGTCGGCGTTGGCGCTGAACCCGGCGGGCACGGCCGCGATCGGCCCGCCGCCGGCGGGCGCGCCGGATGCGGCCAGGGCGGTCCCCGGCGCGAGCGCCGCGGCGCAGGTCATGGCGATGGCGGCGGTGCGTGCCGCGCGGGCGGTCAGGTTCATATGGTCATTCCCCTCGGGGTCGAGCGCCGGGACCTGCCCCGGCTCTCGCCTATCCAGACGCCGCTGCGCCCCCGGCGGTTGCGATCCCTGCCGGTCAGGACGGGCGGCGCGGCATACTGGCCCCAACAGTGATCTTGGGAGGTGCCATGGCTCGGCTCGGCGGGATGTACGGCCCGGACGCTACCTTTCTCGGGGTTCCCCGGGCTGACCTGGCGGATCCCGGCTCCTGGGCCAGCGCCGAGGTGCTGGTCATCGGCGCCCCGTTCGACGGCGGCACCTCGCACCGCCCCGGCGCCAGGTTCGGCCCGCAGGCGATCCGCTTCACCGACTACCTGCCGCACGACGGCGCCCGCCCGAGCCTCGCCCTGGGCGTCGACCCGCTCGCCGAACTGCGGGTGGCCGACGCTGGCGACGTGGAGATGCCGTCAGGTGACACCGAGGCGTCGCTGAGCCGCCTGGAGCAGGCCGTGCAGACGGCCTGCGCGGCCGGGGTGTTCCCGGTGATCCTCGGCGGGGACCACACGATTACGCTGCCCGACGCGACAGGGACGGCCCGGCACGTGGGCTGGGGCCGGGTGTCGCTGATCCACTTCGACGCGCACGCCGACACCGGAGACACCCAGTTTGGCTCGCTCTACGGGCACGGGACGCCCATGCGGCGTCTCATCGAGTCTGGCGCGGTGCGCGGTGACCGGTTCCTGCAGATCGGGCTGCGGGGTTACTGGCCCGAGCCGGAAACGCTGGACTGGATGGCGGCCCAGCAGATGCGCAGCTTCGAGATGGGCGAGATCGTGGCGCGGGGCCTGGACGACTGCCTGAGCGAGGCCTTCACGATCGCGACCAGCGACTGCGACGGCGTCTTCCTGTCGGTGGACATCGACGTGGTGGACCCGGGGATGGCGCCGGGAACCGGCACGCCCGAGCCGGGCGGTTTTACCGCCCGCCAGCTTCTCGACGCGGTGCGGCGGATCGCGATGGAGATGCCGCTGGCCGGCATGGACGTGGTCGAGGTGTCCCCTCCCTACGACCACGCCGACATCACCGCATACCTGGCCGGCCGCGTGGTCCTCGAGGCGCTGTCGGGGATCGCGTGGCGCCGGCGCCGTGAGGCAGGCCAAGCGGTGCGCCTGCCGGCCGACCCGCTGCTCGCCGACCGAAAGCCTCACCAGGGCAAATAGGCTGGGTTACGGCTATCGAGCCGAAGGATCGAGCGGGTCTATCATTGCTGCATGCTGGACGTGACCAGGCTCCGGGTCCTGGCCGCGGTGGCCAGGCACGGCTCGGTCACCGCGGCCGCCAGGGCGCTGAACTACGCTCAGCCTTCCGTCAGCCACCACCTCGCCCGGCTGGAGGCCGAGACCGGCGCCCGGCTCGTCGAGCGGTCGGGACGGGGCATCCAGCTGACCGACGCGGGGCAGCTGCTCGCCGGCCGGGCCGAGGAGATCCTCGGCCGGCTGGATGCGGCCGAGCACGAACTGGCCGCGCACGTCGGGCAGCGGGAGGAGCGAATCCGGCTGGCAGGCTTCCCTTCCGCGCTCGCCACCGTGGTGCCCGCGGCGACCGCGTGGCTGCGGGCCGAGCACCCCGGTGTCGAGCTGCTGCTGGCCGAGGCCGAGCCGCAGACCGCGGTGCGCCTGCTCCGGGGCGGCCAGGCCGACGTTGCGCTGGTGTTCAGGTACCTGCGGGATGGCAGGCCCGTCGCCACGCCCGAGGAGGAAGAGGACGGCGCCAGGGCCAGGCTGCTCCTTGATGAGCCGGTGCACCTGGTCACCCAGGCCTCCGGCGAGCGGTTCCCGGCCACCGGGGCGGGGCTCGCCGCGTACGCGGGGCACCGCTGGATCGCCGGGTGCGAACGCTGCCGGGCCCATCTGGTCTGGCAGTGCGAGCTGGCGGGCTTCACCCCCCAGATCGCGTTCACCACGGACGACGTGCTGGTCGCCCAGGCGCTGGCCGCGGCCGGGCTGGGTGTCGCGATGCTGCCGGACCTCGCCCTCCGCGCCGCTCGCCACCCGGCCGTGCGCACCGAGCCGCTCGCCGGGGCCCGCCGCCAGGTGCTGGCGCTCACCTACGGCGAGCCACCCGACACGCCAGCGGTCGAGCGCCTGCTCGACGCGCTCACCCTGGCCGCGAGCCCTGGCAGGCCGCCCGCGCGAGCGCGCAGGCCGCTGTAAGAGTGCCCCGCGGCCGCACCCGTCCACGGCTCCGGCTGAGCCGGGCGATTCGCCCGGGTGTGGTACGGTCCTGCCGCGTGAGCGGAGCCAGGAGACCAGCGGAGACACGCATGCGATACAGGCTCATGGGCGGGACGGCACTGCTCGGCGCCCTGGCCCTGGGGCTCCCGGCCGGCCAGGCGGCTACGGCGGGCCAGGCGGCTACGGCGGGCCAGGCGGCTACGGCGGGCGTGGCCGGGACGCCCGGGCTCCCCATCACCGACATCAGCAAGGCCTGCACCGGCCAGAACGCGGAGGTGGAGCAGGCGGCCAGCGCCAGCGGCCAGGACATCTACGAGCTCTGGATGGGCTGTCACGGCAGCATCGCCTTCTCCCGGTCCACCGACGGCGGACGGCACTTCAGCAAGCCGGTCACCCTCGCCGCATCGGCGGGCGGGTGGGACCCCGCCCTCGCGGTCGCGCCGAATGGCACCGTCTACGCCTCGTTCATGAACTCCACCAAGGTTCACACGTTCCCCGTGGTGGAGGCCTCGTTCAACCAAGGCCGGACCTTCCCGCAGGTCAGCAAGCTGGTACCTAGTCAGAGACGGAACTGGGGCGACCGCGACTTCATCGCGGTGGCCCCGGACGGCACGGTGTACCTCACCTGGGACTACGGCCCCAGCGCCAAGGCCGTCACCTACATCTGCACGCACGGGGGCAGTTGCGCCTTCGCGACCGGTGACCTGAACGTCGTCATCCAGAAATCGGCTGACGGCGGAGAGACCTGGGGGCCCATCGTCGAAGTCAGCCCGGGCTTCCCCGCCAGCGGCGCCGACAGCGCCCCGCTCGTGGTGGAGCCGAACGGCCGCATCGACCTGGAGTACCAGGGCTACCGCACCATCAACCCGGCGAAGTTCACGCTGGCCCCGGCGCACAGCTACTTCACCTCTTCGGTGGACGGCGGCGCCACCTGGTCTCCCCCGGTCCGCATCGGACCGGGGCCCCTCACCATGTCGCTGGCCGAGTGGTGGATCGACGGCGCCATCGGGATGGACGCGGCCGGCAACCTGTACGCGACCTGGGACACTCAGCACCTCAAGCAGGACGTGGGCTGGCTGTCCTACTCCACCAACCACGGCCGGACATGGTCGCCGCTGATCCGGGTAACGCCCGACCACGACAACGCCACGCACATCGTGCAGGTGGCCGGGGGGCGGCCCGGCGTCGCCTACGTGGGCTGGCTCGCCGACAACTCACCCGGTGGCTACGCCCTGCGGCTGCGGGTCTTCTCCATCTCCCGGGGCTGGCTGACCGGCCCCATCCAGGTGTCCCGTCAGTTCGGGACCAGCCAGGTCTGGCCCGGGGACACCTTCGGTATCAGCGCGCTGCCCGGTCAGCGGCTGGCCCTGAGCTGGGGAAGCGCCGTAGCCCACGAACCCAAGCCGCCGTCGGAGATCTTCTCCACCGTGCTGGCCTTCCCCGGCATGGCCGGGTGAACGGCTCAGTCGTGCTGCCTGATCCATATTGAGACGTGGGCGGGCTGCAGGGCCTGGTGGACGGCCCCGGCCAGGTCGTGGCGGACCGCGTCCAGGTCCACGGCGTCTTTCAGGCGGGCGGCGAATTCGGTGATGGTCTGGTCGGCGTTGTAGCGGGCCCGGTTGAACCTGCGGTCCACCGCGTGCTGCACGCGCCGGCGCAGCGGGCTGAACAACGCCGCGGCGGCCAGTGTCGAGGCGGCCACCGCCACCGGGGAGGAAAACGAGAGCACCTGCGTTGCCAGGAGGACCAGGCCCGCGTAGACGCCGACCAGCAGGCCGGTCACGATCGCGTACGCCAGGGTGCGGCTGATGATCCGGTCGATGTCGTAGAGCCGGTACTTCAGGACCGCGATGGCGATGGCCGTCCACAGACACACAAATGCCAGGCTCTGGAGCACGTTCACAGCGACCGAGTACGCCACGATCGACGCGATGAACGTGGCGACCAGGAGCAGGGCAGCCGCCGCGAACCACTTCAGCTGCAGCCGCTCCTCACCCGAAGATCTGGCGAACCTCACCACCACTGCCGCAACGCTGACCAGCAGCGCGGCTGGGAGCAGGATCGAAAGCGTCGCCGGCGCGGATGTGCTCTGCGCTTGCCTGCTGAACGGGTCGGACCAGAAGTGGGTGGCCATCACCAGGCCCCCTACGGCGATGAGCGCAAACGCGCCACCGACAAACCACGCGGCCGGGAGCCACCGCCGCGAGCGCAGGCGCCCGGTCGGAAAGAGCAAGAACAAGAAGGCGAGCATGGCGGTCTGGATCGCCCAGACCCAGTTGGACAGCCAGGCAAAGACCCGTCCCGCGGGCAAGGACCCCGGGTCCGCGAGCACGGCGTGCAGCGCGTACTGGGTCGAGAAGCCAGTCAGGCCCAGCGCCAGCCCCGCCACCACGAACAGCCACCCGATCCGGTTCGCGGGCAGCCGGGACGCAAGCACGAACCCCGCCACCGGGACGGCCACGTTCACCAGTTGCCCGGAGACGCTGGAAAAGGTCCAGCCGGTCAGGCTGGCAGGCACCAGATGCCGGTCCGCGTAGGCCAGCGCCAAGCCGCCGGCTATCAGCGCGACCGATCCCGTCGCCGCGCACCCGGCCACCCACCGGGCCGTCCTGGCTCTCATCTGGATTCCCCACCGCCCGCCGGCCAGGGCACTCGCTGCGACTCACCCACGAACCGCACGATACGCCCGCACCGTTCCGGCACCGTTACGGCTCGGCATGGGACCAGTGCGGGTCGCGGAGGCGGCGCTTGAGCAGCTTGCCGCTCGGGTCGCGGGGCATCTCGCCGGTGAACTCGATCGACTTCGGCCACTTCATCCGGGCCAGCCGGCCGTCCAGCGAGGCGAGGATGCTGGCCGCCAGGTCCGGGCCGCCGGTCACGCCGTCGGCGGGCTGCACCACCGCCACGACCGACTCGCCCCACTCCTCGTCCGGGACGCCAAACACAGCCACGTCGGCGACCTGAGGATGCATGATGATCTCGGCCTCTATCTCGGCCGGGTAGATGTTCGCCCCGCCGGAGATGATCATGTCGGCCTTGCGGTCACAGAGGAACAGGTACCCGTCCTCGTCCAGGTAGCCGACATCGCCGACGGTGAAGAAGCCCCGTAGCCGGGCGCCCTCCGTTTTCGCCGGGTCATCCTTGTAGACGAAATCGGACAGCGACGACCGCAGGTACACGGTCCCCGCCACCCCCGGTGGGCACGGCTCCCCCGAGTCATCGGCGACCATGATCTCGCTGAACGGCCACGGTTTCCCGACGGTGCCCGGCTTGGCCAGCCAGTCCTCCGGCGTGGCGATCGTGCCGCCCCCCTCGGTGGCCGCGTAGTACTCGTACACCCGGGGGCCCCACCACTCCAGCATCGCCCGCTTGATGCCGACCGGGCACGGCGCCGCGGCGTGCAGGATCCACCGCATGGACGAGGTGTCGTAGCGGCGCCGGGTCTCCTCCGGCAGGCTCAGCAGCCGCTTGAACTGGGTCGGCACCATGTGCGTGTTCGTCACCCGGTGGCGCTCGATCAGGCCCAGCGCGCACTCGGAGTCCCACCGGTCCATATAGACGAGACAGTGTCCCATCATTACGGCAGCGCCGCCGAAGACCGATACCGCCGTGTGATAGTGCGGCGAGGTAACCAAATGCACGTTCGGCGGGCCGGCTGTGATGCCGAAGAGCTGCGGTAGTAGCGAGATGAGCTCCGCGGCCACGTCTGGGTCAAGGCCGGACAGCTCCCGCCGCACCCCCTTGGGCCGCCCCGTGGTGCCCGAGGTGTAGTACATCGTGGCGCCCGCGGTCCGCTCAGCGGGGAGGTCCGCGGACTGACCCTCGCGCACGCTCTCCACCGGGGTGAACCCGGGCACCGCCCCGAAGCAGAGCCGCCCGTCGCCGGGAACGCCCGCCTCGTCGGCCGCGCCCGCACCGGCCGCGGCGAACCGCTCGCCCGTGACGAACACCTTCGCCTCGCAGTCGCGCAGGATGTAGGCGATCTCGGGGACGGTGAAGTGCCAGTTGATGGGCGTGAGGTACCACCCGGACTGGAGCGCGGCCAGGTAGACCTCCAGCGCGGCGGCCCCGTTGGGCAGCAGGACCGCCATCCCGTCGCCGGGGCGCAGGCCGCGCGCCCGAAGGCCGTGGGTGAGCCTATTGGCCCGGGCCAGCAGGTCGCCCGCGGTGTGGCTGGTTCCGTCTGGGTCGACCGCCGCGATCCGGCCGGGGTCGGCCAGCGCACGGCGCCAGAAGCCCTGCGATTCCACGGCCTGCCTTCCCCGGGCACCGGCGCCGGTGCCATCAAATGAGCGGTGATCGCGTTGTGGTGCTGCCCGAGCCGTCCCCGGCGCCCCTCTCCCGGCCCGTTCGATCCAGGCTAATCGCCGGCCGAAGCGGCAGGTAGGATCGGGGCAGGAGAGCCGGGAAGACTGGTCGGCACAGCGGTCACGTCAGGGGCTCACCATGCGGCGGGGTATTTGGTCTTCGGCACTGGGTTCGCACTGGCGACGGGAAACCCTGCGCACGAACCTGTGGCTGGTTCCGGCCGTCGAGGTCATCGCGGCCATCGCGCTGTTCGCGGGCACGCTAGCCCTGGACCGGGCCGCCTACCACGGCGACTTCGCGCTGCCGGCCTGGGTCATCAGCGGGACCGCCGACGCCGCCCGGCTGATACTGACGTCGATCGCGGCGGCCGTCATCACGGTCGTGGGTGTGGTCTTCTCGATCATCCTGGTGACGCTGACGCTGGCGTCCACTCAGTTCGGGCCCCGCATGCTGCGCAACTTCATCCGCGACCGGGGAACCCAGCTGACGCTCGGCACGTTCGTGGCGACGTTCGTCTACGCGGTCCTGGTTCTCGTGTCGATCGGCCCCGGGCCCCGTGGCGACTTCGTACCGCACATCGGTGTCACCGTCACGCTCGCGCTGATGGTGGCCGACCTGGCCGTCCTCATCTACTTCATCCACCACACCGCCACCGCGATCCAGCTGCCCCAGGTGATCGCCAGCATCGCCACGGACCTGGCCGAAGCGATCGAAACGCAGGGCGGCGGGGACGAGCCCGCCGCGCGGCCCGCCGCCCCGGAGAACGGCCCGTCCAGCGCCGAGCTACTGGCCCAAATGGAGGCAGCCGACGGCGTGGTCAAGGCCACCGACAGCGGTTATGTGCAGTTCATCCGGCTCCGCAGCCTGGTCAGGTTCGCCGAGCAGGCCAACGTGGTCATCAGCCTCAACCACCGTCCCGGCCACTTCATCGTGCAGGGGCACCCCATTGGAATCGTATGGCCCCCTGAAGCCGCCGCCCGGGTGAACGAGGCCCTGGGGCGGGCGCACATCACCGGCCCGTACCGGACCCTGACCCAGGACGTGTCGTTCGGCATCGATCAGCTGGTCGAGATCGCGATCCGTGCGCTGTCCCCGGCCGTCAACGACACCTTCACGGCGATGACGTGCGTGGACTGGCTTGGCGACAACCTTTGCAAGATCGTGCGGACCTGGCATCCGGTCCGGGTGCACCGGGATGACCGCGGGTTCATCCGGGTCATCGCGGCCCAGCCGAGCTACGAACGCCTGGTGCAACGGTCGTTCGAGAAGATCCGCCAGGCCAGCATGGGCATGCCCGCCATCATGATCCGCCAGCTCGACGCCATCGCCAAGATCATGATGGAGACGTCCGGCCCGGGGCAGCGCCGGGTGCTGCTGGAGCAGGCGGAGATGATCCAGCGGGCCAGCGAGCGCTCGGTCGGCGAGGATGCCGACCGGGTGGACGTCCGGCGCAGCTACGAGGCCGTGCTCCTGGCCGAGACCAGGCTGACCAGCCGCGAGCAGACGGCCCGGGCCAGCTAGCGACCCTCTTCAGGACTGGGCCGCTGGCGCGCCATCAGCCCTCAAGACGATACTTCCGTAGTGGGCCACCTAGGACTGGCGGCGAGGCGCGCTTTCGCGCAGCGATTCCTGACGGCGGCTACGGTCTGCGCGCTGGCCTTCTCCGTTGGAGTCCTGGCCACCGGTCCGATCTTCGCGGCGGGCGCCGAGCAGGCGATCGTGTACGGGTACATGCGGAGCGCAAGCTCGCTCACCAAAGACACCTTCGTGAGCCTGCTGACCTGGCCGGGCTTCGATCTGTCGAACGCCTCCCAGCGCGTCCGCTCCGGGCTCGCTCCGCTGCACATTTCCCGGCTGACCCTGCAAGAGGTGTCTGGGAACTCCGTGGTCTCGCTCGGCCACAGGTCGGGCGCCGCTCCCATTGCCTACCGCGACGGCGTGTTCCGGGAACTGACCCTGCTCCAAGGGCGCGACCCATCCACCCCGGACGAGGTTCTCGTTCCTCAACCGCTGGCAGCGGCTCTGGGAATCGCCCCGGGGGCTCGCATATCCCTCAGCCAGGGCGCCACCACCAGTGCCACGGTCAGCGGCATCTACTGGGCGGCGCGAGGCAGGGATCCGCTCCTGTACGCGCGGCATCGGCTGCTGTCCAGCCCGTCGGGCGCACCGCTGCTGACGACGAGCGCCGGATTCGACGCGCTCACGCGTTCGTTCGGGCAGACAAACGACATTGCCATGGAATGGGACGCGGAGCCTTCATTCAGCGGGCTGACCGTTGCCGATCTGAGGGCGCTCGCGCTGCGGGAGGGAGAGTCCGGCGCAAGAATACGCGCAACCCTCGGCGGTACAACCGTCTCCTCCGATCTCTCGTCGCTCATACCGGGAGCCGAGCGGGCAGTCGCCGTGGGGCTGGCGCCGATCTACGTGATCGCGGCGGAGGTCGCTCTCGTGGGCCTCGGCGTGCTGCTCGGCATCGGCTTGCTGAAGCTGGAGCGTCAGTCGTTCGAGCTGGCGGTCCTGACGACGCGAGGGGCCCGCATGGCCGAGCTTGTGACGATGCAGGCAGGGGAGGCGGCCATCGCCGCGAGTGCGGCCTTGCCTCTTTCGCTCCTGGCGGCCGTAGGGCTGGCACTCGTTGCCCGCGCTGCTCACGGTCCGGCGCTGCCGGGAACGCTGTTTCCGATCGGCCTAAACGTGCGAGCCGTCCAGGTCGCGCTAGGCGGTGTGATTCTTGGGGCCCTGGCCCTGGTGGTCGTATCGCTGCCGCGGCTTCGCCACACGGTCATCCAGGAACGCCGATGGCTCTCCCGGAGCAAGCGCGGCATCTGGGCGCGGCTCCCGTACGAGCTTGTGCCCTTGCTACTGGGCGCCGCGGCGCTGACGGAGCTGCGTCGCCACCATCTCGGCGGGACGGGACTCGACCCGCTCGCGCTCGCCGCTCCCACGCTTCTCCTGCTCGGCGTCGCGGCGCTTGCCGCGCGCCTTTTGCTCGCGGGCGCAAGAAAGCTCGATCGGGTGGCAAAACAGGTTCGCAGCCCTGCTGCCTACCTGGCGTTGCGCAGGCTGTCGCGGTCGGGCGCAGCCGCCTGGCTCGCGCTGCTGCTGGTCCTGTCGGCAGCCCTGTTCTCCTTCGCAACCTCTCTTCGAACGACCGAGCTGACCCACAACCAGGACGTGGCGCGGGCGCAGATCGGAGCCGACTGGAGCCTGCTGGTCGGCTGGCCGGCCCAGGGCGTGGCCTCCGCGGACAGGCTCGGCTCCAGAGCCACACTCGCCTTTTACGGATCGGCCGCGGCCTCATCAGCGCCCGCCCTGTCCCTGGCGACCGTTATAGGTGTCGATCCAGCGTCCTACGCCGCGGCCGGATGGTGGCAGACACCAGACGCGAGCCTGCCCCTGCCGTCCCTGCTGTCCAGGCTCTCAGCTCCGCCGGTCGGGATGGCCCTACCGCACGGAGCGCAGACCCTTCGGCTTCAGGTGAGCGCTTCGACGGGGAAGGGCTTGCAGCTGTGGGCAGTTCTCTCGTCGCCGAACCACATGTTCCTCGATCGCTCCCTTGGCGCGCTGCAGCCCGGAACGCGAACGTATCGGGCGCGCGCCCAAGGTGCGTCTCGGCTCCTTTCCATCATGGTCAGCGGCTCTCCACAGGCGGTGGCACCCTTGTTCCGCCATCCCAGGGTTCGTCTTGTCTTCGAAGACCTTGTCCTATCGGGAACCGGCGTCACTCGAACGGTCGACCTCTCGGCCTGGCGCGGCCTGCAAGCCAGCGGAACAACGGTCGGCGTCACGCCTCTGCGGGCCGGGGAGCTTCAGGCGGCACTCACGGTTACACAAGGCGGCCCGCTCGGAGGCATCGCTCCGGCTTCGCAACCCGTGCCGATTCTGGTGGGCGGAGTCGGTCCAGGCCGCGCGCCCAGGGACGCCACCCTCCAGGTCGGCTCGGTCGTTATTCCGGTCCGGGTCGTGGGGATGATGAACGCCTTTCCCGTTGCCACAGAACGAGGCCTTCCCTTCGCCGTGGCACCCGTGCGGGCACTCATCGACCGTTTCCAGCAGACACGTGAGCAACCGGGCGGGGGCGTGTTCGTGGTGCTCTCTATGGGTGGCGGGAGCCCGGTCGCCTTGACCAGACGCGCTGGGCTCCAGGTCTCTTCGGTCTCGAGCGCAGCGGCAATCGAGGCCCAGCTCGCATCGCATCAGGAGAACCTTGCGATCGGCATCGAGTTCGCCGCGGCCATCGCGGGCGTGGCACTCGCGATGCTCGCACTCGTCCTGTCCGCGTACTTCGGAGGGCGCCGTTATGAGTACGAGGCGGCATCCTTCGAGGCGCTGGGCGCGAAGCTCAGGAACGT
>Ga0070706_100005433_pt1 | contig 12142 bp, 13 predicted proteins | sample KBSK5501metaG_FD_65476 | JGI IMG/M metagenome (GOLD analysis project Ga0070706, IMG submission 65476) | Corn, switchgrass and miscanthus rhizosphere microbial communities from Kellogg Biological Station, Michigan, USA - KBS K5-50-1 metaG | ecosystem: Host-associated > Plants > Roots >...
CTGAAGGACGACCAGGCGACCGGCGTCGCGATCGTCCGCAAGGCGCTCGAGGAGCCGATCAAGCAGATCGCCTCCAACGCCGGCAAGGAAGGCTCGGTCATCGTCGAGCAGATCCGCAAGAGCAAGCCGGGCGAGGGCTACGACGCCCTCAACGACAAGTTCATCAACATGTTCGAGGCGGGCATCGTCGACCCCGCCAAGGTCACCCGCTCGGCGCTGCAGAACGCCGCGTCGATCGCAGCCATGGTGCTCACGACAGAGGCCATGGTCACCGAGGTGCCCGAGGAGAAGAGGGGCGGCGGCATGCCGGGCGGCATGTCACCCGACATGATGTAAATGAGCGCGGGGGGATCAGGATCCCCCCGCGGTACCCCCCTCTCGGCGCCGCGTTGGGAGGATGGGGTTCGGCGCCTGGTGACGGCCCGAGTGAATCGGGCCTAGGCGCGACGCTGGGTTAGTTAGGTTCGGGTTTTCAAAGAGCCCCTCCGGTGAGGGGCTCTTTCCTTTCCAGGTGGTTCTTCGACCGGGATGATGCCTCCGATTCCGGCCAGGCGCCGGGCGGCGATCGAGACTGCGATGGGAAGCCCGATCATGACCACGGCGACGATAACCGACAGCGCGTCCGGCAACCGGCGCGGGTCGCGCAACCCGAGGTAGGTGAGATACCCGCCCGCGCCCGCCGTCACCAGCACGATGACCACCGACACCGACATCGCCCAGATTCGGTATTCACGGTAAAGCGGCGGCGCGCTGCGGCTGACCATCCGCACCAGCCACCACGCGGTCAGGCCGTTGAGGACGAGGCCGCTGATCACCGCGCACGCCGCGATGCCGACGCGGAACGCCGTGAGGTGGACCATCACGAAAGCCGAGGCGTTGACCGCCAGGATGCCCAGGGGCGTGATGACGCCCAGGGCTAGAAGGACGAGCTCTCTAAGTCGTCTGCTAGTGGCCGCAGCCGCAAGCTTGCGCGCCGCCAGCGTCGTCGCCTGTATCGAACGAGTGGCCGCAGGAGCAAGAGTGGACCGCGTTCGGGTTGTGGACCGTGAAGCCGGCGCCCATTAGGCTGTCGACGTAATCGATCTCGGACCCCCGGATGTAGGACACGCTGAAGTCGTCGACGACGATCTGCACCCCGTCGGTGTCGACGATCAGGTCGTCGGCGCGGCGCTGGTCGTCGAACGCCATGCCGTACTGCATCCCCGAGCAGCCGCCGCCGCTCACGAAGACGCGGAGGGCCAGGCTTGGGTTCTCTTCCTTGGCGAGCAGCTCCTTCAGACGCGACTGGGCTCCGGGGGTGAGTGAGACGACAGCTTGTTCGATCACGGGATAGATCCTACCAAAGACATCAACGCCGCCCGAGCTTGAATCCCTTCTTTTCACCCTTGGCGTCGCTGGTGGTCGAGCCGGCGATGATCTGGGCCAGCTGCTCGGCGCCCCGGGCGAGGGCGCTCTTGGGGTCGGTCAGCACCAGGATCTCGCCTTTGACGGCGGCCTCGTCCGGCTTGGTGCCGTCGAAGTCGATCTCCACGGCGAGCTCCTGCTTGAGGGTGCGGATCACGTCTTCCTTGCTCACGACCGACTTCGGCACCTTGTTGTTGAGGGCGAGGACCACGCGCCCGGGGACGATGTTCAGGACGTTGGTGAAGATGTTCAGAAGCTCGCCCACGTCCTTGAGCGACGACAGCTCCGGAGTGACAAGGACGAGGACACGCTGGGAGTGGTCGAGGACGCTGATCACGATGTCCGTGAACGCGACGCCGAGGTCGAAGATGATGTACCGGAACGCGTTCACCAGGATGCCCATAGCGCGGTTGACGAGGTCGACCGTGATCAGGTCCGCCTGCTCCGCGCGCAGCACCCCCGGGAGCAGCATCATGCCGCCGGGGTGGTGGAGGATGGCGCCGAGCACGGCCTCTTCGAAGTTCTGCGGTGGCACCTGGCTCGCCGCGGCGAGACAGCCGGTCGGCGTGAGGTAGGAGATGAGGGCTGCGTGGTTGTAGGGCAGGGCCAGGTCGACCAGCAGCACCTCGCCCGGGAAACGCTTCGCCAGCGAGGCCGCGAGGTTGACGGCGATCGTGGTTCTGCCGGAGCCGCCTTTAGGTGAGTAAACCGCGACCGTCGAGGCCGCCTGCTCCGGCGCCACCATGCGCGCTCGGGCGATCAGGTTGGGCAGGGTGTCCTTGCGCTGCTCGACGAGCTTGGTCAGCTCGATGATGGCGTCGGACTCAGGGGGCAGGGTCTCGTACAGCGTCTTGCGGTCGAGGGTGAGGAGCCGGCAGTCCTCGAGCGCGCGCACGCTCGCCGTCCGCGTCTCCTCGGAGATGAGGGCCATCTCGCCGAAGAAGTCGTCCGGGCCCATCAGCGCGATCGTGATCGTGTGGCCGGGGGACTCCTCGACGTACACCTCGCAGCGCCCCGTCTCGACGATGAACATCGTGTCGCCCGGGTCGCCCTGGTGAACGATGACCGAGCCCCTGGCCGCCGAGGCCGGCGCAAGGCGCCGGGAGAGCGCGTGCAGGATGTTGTCGGGGAGGGTGAAGAAGATCGCGACCCTCTCCAGGATCTGGAACCGCCTTCGCAGATCGTCCGAAGAGCCTACGGTTGGGCGGTCGTTGTCGCTCACGACGGAGGGAATTATAGGTATGGGGTCTTCAACTCCCGTCCCCCTTCGGCGGCCGCCGGGGTCGGGCGCAGGCCGTTGGTAGACTTAGCCGCTGCCGGTCCCGTGGTGTAGCCTGGCCAAACACGCGGCCCTGTCAAGGCCGAGAACGCCGGTTCGAATCCGGTCGGGACCGCCAATCAAGGCGCCAGCTTCCCGGAGAGGTGGCCGAGTGGTTGAAGGCGGCGGTCTCGAAAACCGTTATGGGTCACTGGCCCATCGAGAGTTCGAATCTCTCCCTCTCCGCCACACTTTTTGAGAGGGGACCCTCCGCGTAGATTGAATTCAGGAAGCCGGCCCTGAGGGCCGGTTTTCGTCGTTTTCGGGCACCTATGTGGCCAGCGACGAAGGAGGGTCAAATCTGTGGAAAACATCCAAAAACCGTTATGGCATTCGCAAACCGTTATGCCGTCGCCGGCGGTGCTCAAGCGTGGTCCGGGCCGGCCGCCCAAGGTTGCGCCCTTGCCGGTCGCCGGTGGGGCTGCACGCGCGCCGGTCGAGGTGGGGGTCAGAGTCCAACCCCTGCGTGGCCTGCATCCGGTGCGGGCGCTACTGCGAGAGTGGCTGCTCGAGCTGAAGGTGATGGGGCGCAGTCCCCGGACCATTGACTGGTACCAGCAGAAGATGGATTGGTATCGAAGCTCCGGCGGCGTGGAAAACTTGGAGCACCTGAACGCCTTCGAGCTCAAGCGCTTCCTCGCCGAGCAGCAGGAGCGTGGGCTCTCCGACAACACCATCCACGGCTTCTTCCAGGTGATCAAGAGCTTTGCCAACTGGTGTTCCCGCGAGGAGTACCCGGTTGACCCGAGCGTGCTCCGGATGCGCCCGCCCAAGGTGGCGCTGAAGGAGATGTCGACCTACACCGCAGACCAGGTGAAGGCGATCTTCGAGGCTGCCAAAGTCGGCTGGCCACAGCTGGCAGTCAAGATCCTGCTCGGGACCGGGATCCGGGTAGGCGAGCTCTGCAACCTGCTGGTGGAGGACGTGGAGGATGACGAAGACGCCATGTTCCTCAAGATCAAGCGAGGGAAGGGGGCGAAGTTCCGCCGGGTGCCCGTATCGCAACGCCTGCGCCGGGAGATCATCCGCTACATCAACCGGAGCAGACCGGACAGCAGCGTGTCCAACCTGATCCTCCTTTCGAGCGGCCGCCCAGTGTCCGTTCAGACGGCCTGCGAGCTGCTGCAAAGGCTCCACAAAAAGCTGGGCTTTCCCCTCCACGCCCACAAGTTCCGTCACACGTTCGCGACCGAGTACTTGCGCCGGGGAGGGGAGATGGAACGCTTGCGTCGGATCCTCGGCCACACGACCTACTCGATGGTCATGCGCTACGTGCACCTGGACAAGGGCGACCTTGGTCGCGACTTCGACCAGCGCTCGCCGTTCTAATGGTCTGCCGGTTGTTTAACGCCTGTCGTCAGCGAGCCGTCCCTCGGCCGGATTTCGTATCGGAAGTCTACAAATGCATCGCAATCGCTCATAGCGTGCGGCTCGGCATCGGCCATTACAAAGATCCGCACGTCAAGCGCCCTGTGGGCAGGCTTGGCAACCCATTCAAATTCGGGCGAATCCTGCCACGGGGTCCGTTCGCCGGCGAACGACATCAGGCTGTACTTCATACCTCGACCCAACGGATCAAATGCATGCACGGTGAAATTGATGACATCGCCTACGAATACGCGCGTTGGCGGCTGTTTGATGGCTGAAGCCTGGACGCCTGAGCCGGAGCGATTGCCCAACGAGTCCTCTGCATATTCGATGTAAAGCCAGTATTCGTCGTTCAGTTGAGCCTCCTGCCGCCAATGGAGTTCGATATTTGTTCGAAGCCTGCGCGCCATCCCCTCCCCTTCGATGTACTCATGGGGAAAGAGAGTTCGACCGTGCGCGGCTGGGTTACGAACGGCGTGAAGACGCCCGAGTTCATATCGCATGACCTCGCTGCTCGGCCAAAGTCCCGAGCCTTTCAGACAACAATCCCAATGGGATATGCAAATGCTTGTCAGATGGTCAAAACCGGCATACCCGAGCAGGTGAGGCTCATCAGCGGCTTGTGGTCTGGCGGAGCGCTCGTTGTGCCGGATCGCTCCAAGCGATCTAACGATGCGGGTGCCGAGGGTCTTTTGCCACTCTGCACCGTGGCTTGAGGCCATCCGACGGGCGATCAATTCGCGGAGTCGGTGCTCGGCAAATCTGACATGGTCCGCGGCCGTTTCGGGACTAACGTTCACGGGCTAACGATAGGCACCAGACCTCGGTCTCGCGTGCGGACCATCCATCGGGTTTGGGGACGGATGCTCAACTCTCCAGCTTGCGGTCTAGATAGCTCAGGATGCTGGGTCCGACCTCAAAGGCCCACGCCGAAACAGACGGCTCGACATTCGCGCCGTGGGCTGCATTGTTTCCTGATGCGATGAGGTCTGCCAGTGCGGCTGCCTCTTTCTGTCCGAGTACGCCTTGGTTTCGAAGAAGGTCCAGCAGCCGGCGGAGCGAAAGCCGGTCGGCGTCTGAAATACCGCTCCGTCTCGCCAGATCTCTGAGTCGTTTCTCGAGCTCAATTCGGAGACCAACCAGCGCGAGGTTAGGGTCACTGCTGGCAACCTCTAAGTAGGCGGGTCGTTCAGGAAGCACCGGTCCAACCTCTCCAAGAGGAGGTTCGACTTCTGCAGCCGCGTCTACCAACGCCTGGCCCGCTGACTGAACGTGGCGGTATTGCACTTTGAAGCCACCCGGAAGTTCAAGGCTCTCGAGGAACGTCCGGGCCCATGGGAGAAGAGCTACGCCGATCAGGGCGAGAGTTACGCCGTCGATGGCGAGCTGTGGCCGGGACACGTGGACAACTGCAACAGTGAGTGCTCCTAGGGTCAGAACCCAACGGAGGATTCGCTCATCTCGGTCTGGCTCTGTTGCCGTCTCACCCAACCGAGCGCCGACCCTCTTAAGCCAACTCGTGACGGTTTCAAGCCATCTGCGCACAGACGGATCGTAAGTTGTAGCCACAGTCCAGACACCTGCTGGTTCTTGGGCGATCCGGGCAGGCAAGAGACAAGGGCTGGACTTCTATTTAAATCAAAATAGCTATATCTCCTGGACCAGTACATATGGTATAAATGGTTCATATGCGCCCGATGGACCTAGTAGCGGATGCTCTAAATCGCGCTCAACTGAACCTGGAGATCAGGGAGGGGGGCGACCTGGTCAAGGTAAAGGTCAAGACCGAGCCCTTGTCCGAGATAAGTCTGCGAGCTATCTCGGCTGGTGAGGGTTGGCCGTCTGACGTGCGCGCCATGCTCACCGAAATGGGCCATGAATGGCCGGGCAACTTGGTTGCCGTCGCACCGCGCTTCTCGCCTGGCGCAATCCGCGTCCTATTAGACGCGGGGGCGAACTGGGCTGACTCTGCCGGCGAGATCCGAATCGTGCAACCTCCGATCTTGATCCGAAGCTTCGCTAATGGATCTCGGTCTGTAACGACGTTCCCCACTGAAAGAGTTCTGAGATGGAACAGGTCCCTCATCGACATTGTGGAGTGGCTACTCCAGGAGCCAAGCACCCCTAAAGGCGTTACGGAAGTCGCTAGGGCCACTGGTTGGTCGGCAACCCTTGTAAGTCGAGGACTTAGAACCCTCCAGCGCCACGGATGGCTGACTTCGACGGGCAGCGGTCCAAACTTGAAACGAACCGTCAGCAATGCTGGCAGCCTCCTGGAGGCTTGGTCCGCGGGCGTCGCTGCACGACCACCTCGCACCAGGCAAGGGCATGTCCTGATGCCGAGTCCGGCCTCCTTCATCCGCGAGGAGATAGCAACATTGCTTGACCGTGCACCGTACGCACTAACTGGATGGGCAGCGGCCTCAATTCTGGCCCCGTACTCCGGAACGATTCCCAGCGTCCAGGTCTATGTCGAGAGCGTCAGCCTGGCAATGCTATGGCAGCGATGGCTGGATAGCCCAAATCCACCCCTTCGTCCCGTCGATGAGGGCGCGAACGTAATCCTGCTCGAGGCGGGTGCACACCTACTGCGTCATGTTGCCGAGCACGAAGGTTTGCAACTTGCGAGCTCTCCACGTATATACGCAGACCTTCTGCCTTTGGGTGGACGAGCGCTGGATGCCGCCGCCCATCTGAGAGAAGCGGCGATTGGCTTCTGAACCGCCACGAAGCCCGGAGGCTCGTGCGAAAGCAGAGGAGGCCCTAACGGAGCTCGTGAAGCGATTGGGCCAAGCGAGCGAACGGCTGGTCCTTATAGGAGGGCTTGTTCCCCAGCTACTTGCGTTGCCCGTGCGGGACGCCCAGGCTCACATCGGAACCCTTGATATCGATTTCGGTGTGTTCCCAGGCGTAGATAGCTATGCCGAGGTCGAATCTGCGCTGTTGGAGTTGGGCTGGGCCCCACACGAACATGGTTGGCGTTGGCGGCGAGGCCAGGGCGCCGAGAATCTTACGATCGAATTCCTTTGCGACCGCGATGATGTTGCGAACGAGACCGCGGTTCAGTTACCTGGCTGTCGACGGCTCTTCGCGCTGAATCTCCGTGGCGCTGGCTTCGCTGCCATCTCGTGGACGGACGCATCGATAGGCGAAGGCGGCAACCGACCGCCGACCATGCCCGTGGCCTCGTTGGAGGCGTACCTTCTCATGAAGGCTTACACGATCACGACGCGCGGTCGTGACAAAGACCACTACGACTTTGTCTATGTGCTCATTTTCAACGAGGTCGGCGGTCCCAAGGGTGCAGCGGATCGGGTGCTCGCCAACAAATCACTACCATCGCCCCGCGAGATGACGCACATCTGGCAGGAAGTTGGTCGCCGGTTCGAACGCCCCGATCAGTTCGGACCGATCGAATACGCCAAGCAGGCGGCCCAGGCGAATCCCGGACTCGACGAGGCTACCCTCCGCAACGACGCATGTTCCGCGGTTTCAGTATTTCTGAAGGCAATTAGTGAGGATTAGCCTTCCAGTGCGCCCGGACTGCGCACCTTAGATAAGTCTTCTAAGGAAGCTAAGGCGGTATCCGAATCCGGCCATGAGAATCCTCCGCCTTCACGTCCGCCACTTTCGGGGTTTCGACGATCTTACGATCACCCCCCAAAAACACCTGGTTCTGATGGGAGAACCCGGTGCAGGGCGCAGCGACCTCATCGAAGGCCTTCGACGAGTACTGGCGCCAGATTCAACCCGGTTCCCCCTCTCTGAGCCGACTGATTTTCACGCTGGCGACTTGATCGCCCGCGCGGAGATCGAGGCTTACCTGGGCGACCTGGAGCCTGAATACCAACAGCTGTTCATGGATCACCTGGAGGTGTGGAACAAGGAAACGCGTGAGCTTGTCCCCGAGCTCGATGAGCTCGACCAGCTGCAAGACGCAGCACACCAATGGGTAGTTCGAGTCTGCTATCGGGCGCGATGGGACGCGATTGAGAAGCAAGGTGAGCACTGGGTCGACTACCCAAAGACATCCGATGCCGACAACGATGACTTCGACAAGGTTCCTCGGCCAGCCCGCGAAAGGATTCCGTTCGCACTTGTCCAGCCTGCGACACGCCCTCTTGATCTTGGTCCGCGGGGTCCTTTCCGGAGAGTTGTTGACGCGGCCGATGGCACGGACTTCCCCGCCGCACTCGAAGACCTCAATGAAGGCCTCAAAGACCTAGCAGCTCACCTCTCACAGGGTGAACAGGTAAGCAACGCGCTTGCGCGAGTACTCGAAAGCATCAGCCTCTTGATGGAGGTCAGCGGTGCACCGGCTGGCGACGTCATCCGATTTCTGCCCGAAGGCGGAGCGCTCGGGGCAATCATCAAGTCTCTGGGACCTGCAGTCGATCTTCTCGACGGAGTTGGACCACTACCCCTGAGCCGGCATGGGTCAACAATGCAAGCGCTCCTCGCCATTTCAGAGGCGATGTGGGCGGCAGGATCACGTTCGGGAATCGTGGTTGCTGACGATTTTGGCGAAGGGCTCGACGCAGCGTCCGCGCACCATCTAGCGGCGACTCTCCGTAAGACGTGCGGTCAGGTTTGGCTATCTACGCGACGTTCTTCTGCAGCGGAGCCGTTTGGTTCGGAAGAGCTAGTGCGGCTTACGAAGGCTGGCCGAACCCGGCGAGCACACCATGGTGAGGTACCAGTTACCAAGGCCGACCGCCTCGCCGCTCGTCACCTCTACCTGCAGTTGCTTCCAGCCGCCGCGTCCCGCGGCCTGATCGTTGTCGAGGGTCCGCACGATCGAACAGCCTTAGAAGCCATAGCTCGCAGGCTCTTCTTGGCTGATCTGGATGTGCTTCCCGCAGCACAGGGAATCGCGATTATCCATGCAGGTGCGGTCGACGAAGCCGGTGGGAGCACTGTCGTGCCACGGCTTGCAATTGCTGCCAAGCGGTTGGGTTTCCGAGTCGTGGCTATTTTGGATTGGGACCGCGATCAGGGTCAGGCCCAAGTCGCGCTGAACGTGGCCCTTGCCGCCTCAGATGCCGTCGTCAGATTGCCAGAGGGTGCCGCGATCGAGGTTGCCCTCCTCGCAGACCTTGCTGATGACACAATCCGTACAGCAATCCAGGAAGTGGCCGGTGCATTCGCAGTGCCGTTGCAAGGAAACTTTGAAGAGCTCAACGGGAATGCGCTAAGAGCGGCAGCGATCGGCTTCCTCAAGAGTTCGGCTGGCTTTCACGCGCAGTTCGTCGACGCTTTGCCGGAAGGCGTTCTGCCGCCACTCGCAACGGAGTTACTGAGGGCGGCCGTTCTTGCCGCGCGAGGCGGCCACGATGGCCACCTACAGCTGTGATTCTCGATGACCTCACCCAGCTTCAAAAGCAAGTTGTCGAGGCAACAGAGAGACGCGTCCTGGTTCTTGGTGGTCCCGGGACTGGGAAGACGACCACCGCTCTCTGGACCGCTCGGCAGGCGATCATTGCATCGAACTTCGAACCGTGGCAAAACGTGCTCTTCCTCACGTTCAGCCGAACAGCTGTCAATCAAATCGTTCGAAGGGCACCGTCGGTTATGCGCGAGGTTGGCGATCGAATCGAAGTAATGACCTTTCATGGCCTGGCCTACCGTTTACTGACGGCTTTTGGCAGATATGCGGGCATCGGCCTCGTAGCGCCTCAGATTCAGACGAGAGCGCAGTCCAAACTGCTCGGTAGGCTCGAAGGCAGTTGGAGCTACGACGAACTTATCCCGATGACCAACCACATGCTTGACTCTCCGCGAGTCGCAGATCTCATTCGCGCGCGATGGCCCTTAGTCATATGTGACGAATTCCAGGACACAGGAAACGATCAGTGGGAACTCGTTCAGCGAGTTGCCAGCGGTGCCCGGATGCTGTTGATGGCCGACCCCGACCAAATGATCTACACGTTCGTACCCGGGGTGAGCACGCAGCGAATTGAGGAGGCTCGTGCAGATGCCGATAGGATCGTTCAACTAGAGGCGCACTCTCACCGCGACCCGAGCGGGGCAATTCCTGCTCTTGCACGAGCTGTGTATCGCAGGCAATTTGACCACGAGGCAGTCGCTTCCGCGATCGCAGAAAGCATTCTGCGAGTCACGCCCGAGGTGACGGACGCGGAGCGGGCGGCGGTCATTCGGGATGAGATTCGCCGAATGCGCCGCGAGGGCTGCCGAACGATCGCGATCTTTGGCATGACAAACGCTGGGGTGGCGGAACTTGGCAAAGAGCTTTCCGATCTCGGCGTCGGGCACGCGTTGATCGGCATCTCGGAGGCTCATGGCGAGGCCCTCGCCGCTATGGCTCTCCTTGGCGAATTCGCAGTCGGTGCGGTGGAATGGGGTGACGCAGTTGTTGGGCTCGCTACATTTCTTACGGCCTGCACCCGCGGAGAAGCCGCACCTCCGCTGGCTCTGGCAATGATCAGGGGTAATGGGGTGCCGGAGATCGTAGACGCTGCTTTGACTGACCTGAGGCAGGAACTTCGAGATCTGGGGGACGGCACGGTCGGTCAATTGGCCGAGACCATTCGGACGGCGTGGCACCGCCTAAGAGTGACCGTCGGCGCGCGCCCATGGCGACGTGCGGCAGTGGATTTCGTCTCGGTGGCCAGCGAGTTAGCCGGATTAGATGCAACCCCTGAGACGATGAGGGGGATCGCGGATCGCCTCGGTAGGATTCGGACCCGCTCGGTTGTCGGTCATCAGGATGAGGGAAGTACGGTTTCGGTTCAGCTAATGAACTTTCACCAGGCGAAGGGGCGCGAGGTGGACGGCGTCATCCTGGTGTACGAAGAGGATGAGTACCACGCTCGGCGGAATGAGACCGAGCCGTATGTCCGGCAGGCACGGGTCCAGTACGTGGCCATCAGTCGGGCTCGACGACGAGTGAGCGTGCTGCTGCCGGTACGGCCGCATCCAGTGATTGCACCATTTGCTCGAATCCCTCCGTTTTGAAGGCCACGATATCGACTGCCCATATATCGGCAACATAACGGCAACCCATCGGCAATCGGCAAGATGCCGGCAAGCTATCGGCGAGGGAAGCTAGCGATCCTGGGGGACTTTCTTGCCGAAGCGCTTAACCGACCCGCGGATCACCGATTCGACTCTTTGGTCGGTGGCCTCCATCGCCTTCACGTGGTCAATCCTCGCCTCGAGATCGCGGATCACATCGTTCAGGTAGCGGGGTAGGCGTTCGATGAACTCCTCGTAATCCTCGTAAGTAGCGAGGGCGATCCGTCTCTGTGGGCCTGGTTCATCCGAATCGCCCGGGTCTAATTGCGCCGTCTTCAAGCCCTTCTTCGCTGACTCGCCTCCGCACAGGACGGCATAGCGATACTGATACTTGTCGCCGACTTCCTCGAGGTACGCCGATGCGAGGCACGTTTGCCCATCAACCTCAAAGGCGTGGATCCCAACGTGAAGTCTGTGGTGATGGTCACCTGGATCCATTAATGCTGCCAAGCCCCACGCCAGCTGTTGCGCCTGCCTCTTGATCCGGCTTTCTTTCTTGCGCAGCTCGCCTTGCAGCTTCGCTGCGCGATCAAAACTCTCCTGCAGGTGGCGTGGGTTGAGGTCACGCTGCACGTCGAAGATCATTCTCCCGAAGGCGTTCCGGCTGCGCAGTCTTCCAGACAGTGTGCGCCGAAAAGCCGGCGAGCTCAGCAAGGTGGGTGGCCCACTGGCTCGTCAGGAATGTCGCCGCCTCGGATTGGACCTTAGGTTTGATCCGCGTGTACTTCTTGGGGCCAGGCTCATCGTGGCCGTAAGCAACGCCCTGGTAGTCGGACACGGCCAGTCTGAAGACCGCGAGGACCAGCTCCCGGGCGCTCGTTGGGAGGTCGCCGGCCACCACTACGCGGCTCCCAACAGTTGAGACAGCTGCGTTGAAGGCATTTCCTCGAGCGCCCGCGCGAGCTTCCAGGCAGTGCGCGCGCGCACTGGCTGACCACGCAATGCAGCAGCCAACGTGGGGCGTGAGATACGAGCTCGCCGCGCCAGCTCGGACAAACTCCAACCCCTCCCAGCGCA
>Ga0070706_100005434_pt1 | contig 12142 bp, 11 predicted proteins | sample KBSK5501metaG_FD_65476 | JGI IMG/M metagenome (GOLD analysis project Ga0070706, IMG submission 65476) | Corn, switchgrass and miscanthus rhizosphere microbial communities from Kellogg Biological Station, Michigan, USA - KBS K5-50-1 metaG | ecosystem: Host-associated > Plants > Roots >...
TGCCGAGTGCGGCCGCGACCGGCACGGAACCGATGACGAGCGCGCTCCCGATCTCGGAGACGATCATGATCGGACGTCGCGGCAACCGATCGACCCACGCGCCGATGACCAGGCCGAGGCCGAGCGCGGGCGCGAAACGCACTGCGACCAGCAGGCCGGTCTCCGTCGCGCTCGCTCCGAGCACGAGGATCGCGGTGAGCGGCAGCGCGAGCACGGTGATCTGACTCCCGATCACTGCGATCGTGTAAGCGCTCCAGAGCTTGGCGAAATCAGGGCTCCGCGACAGCGACATGGGTCGTATAAAGGTAGCCATGATCACGAGCGAGATTCCGGCACCTTCCGAACTGCACACCGCGCCCGAGCGGCCGGCCCGCGGCGACACCCTCCGCCTCTTGCTCGTCGTCGCCGTCGTGCTGCTTGTCATGGGACTCGCCGTGTTCGCCGGGCTGTCGGGACTCGCCGCCGATCCCATGGCGGGAACCTGAGGGGGCGGTTAACGCTGGCGAGTTCCGCCACTTCCCGCGAACATGGCGATGTGCAGCTCAGCGACCAGGCGCGAGCGCTTCTCGAGGCGGCGCGGAGCGCAGCGATGATCACCCTGAGGCGCGACGGCAGCCCGCACGCAGTACGCGTCGGGGTCGCGCTGGTCGATGGCAAGATCTGGAGCAGTGGCACGGTTGACCGTGTACGCACGCGTCACCTGCGCCGCGATCCGCGCGCGACGCTGATCGTGTTCCCGTCCGGTCGCGAAGCGCTGAGCATCGATGCGACGGTGAACATCCTCGAAGGGCCCGACGTGCCGGAGCTGAGCTGGAAGCTCTTCTCGGTCATGCAGCGCGCGATGACGCCGGCTCCCCCGCCCGACCATCTCATGTGGTACGGCAAGCCGAAGACACGCGAGGAATTCCTACAGGCGATGATCGATGAGCGTCGCCTGATCTATGAGTTCGACGTCATCCGCGAGTACGGCCAGCAGCGTTAGCGGCCGGGCACAGACGACGACCGTGCCTTACGGCACGGTCGTCGTCATGAGCGACGCGTTACTTGCGAGGGTCGTCTGCGGGATTCACATACGCGATCCCGCTGGGTCCGATGCCATGCACCTGCGTGATCGTCACGCCCTTCGCGAAGACGTAGTGCTGGGTCAGCGCGGGGATCAAGATGAATGAGCCCGTCGACATCTCGAGAGCTGTCTCACGCTTGCCGCTCGTGCCCATGCCAACCACGAATGTTCCCTGGATCACGGTCACGTGCTCTTCGATCGGATGCTGATGCGGTGGCAACACGTATCCGTCAGGGAACTTGAGTCGCTGCGTGAACGGAACACCGGCTTTGCTCGGGTCACCTTCCATCACCATGACCTCGAGACCAGCCGGGAACGCAGCCGATGCCTTTACCCACACGAAGGGCTGCGGCACGGAGTTCGCCGGCGTCAGCAGCATCGCCGGCGCCGCCGACGCGATGGCCACCGTCGGTGCGGTCGTTGGCGCGGACGTTGCGGCTGTCGGCGTCGCTGCGCCACCGCACGCGCTCGATACGAGTGCGGCCACAGCCCCGAATGCCAGGAAAGTTGAGCGAAGCGCGCGCGGAGCGTTCATTCGTCCTCCTTAAGGTCGTAGCCACACATTCGACCCTTCGCTCCGGCGGCACATCCGGAAAACTACCGATATTCCGAGAAACAGCACTGGGCGGCTGAGAATGGCTGAATGCAGGTAACCAGCCTCACGAAGCGCGAGCGTGAGGTCGCAGCGTACGTCGCTGAAGGTCTGACCAATCGCGACATCGCCGACCGGCTGGTGATCTCGGATCGCACGGTCGAGTCGCACGTCGAGCACATCCGCAACAAGCTCGGCGTGCGGTCGCGGGCTCAGGTCGCGACCTGGACGGTCACGGTCGGTGAAGTCACCGCCGCCCCTTTGTCGCGCGGATCCGAGAACCGGGTCGTGACCTGCCTGTTCGCCGACATCATTCCGTCGGCGGACATGTCGACGCGGCTGGGCCCCGAGCGGACAAAAACGGTGATCGACCATGCGCTCCAGGATCTGAGCGCGATCGCGACCGCGGAGGGCGCGGTCGTGGAGAAGTCCGCCGGGGGCTCGTACTTCGCTATGTTCGGCGCGCCGGTCACTCATGCGGACGATCCGACACGCGCGCTACGCGCGGCCGAGAGCGCCATCCGCTGGGGAGCACAGCATCCCGACACCGCGCTGCGCATCGGCGTGGAGACCGGCGAGGTGCTCGTGGACCTGGACGCGATCGCGACGACGGGTGACGGCATGGCCTTTGGAAGCTGCATCAATCTCGCGGGACGTCTGCGCAACGGCGCTGCGCCGGGCGAGATCCTCGTCGGGCCGGTCTGCCGCGAGGCCACGTCGGCAACAGCCGAGTTCGTCGGTCGTGGGCAGCGCGATGTCGACGGCATCGGCACGATCGCCGTCGCGGCACTCGTGCGCGCCGAGACCGGGCTCGCCGCGCGCCCGTCGTTCGTTGGTAGACGACGCGAGCTCGGCCTCCTTCACGGAGCGCTGGAACGCGCGCGTTCGCGCGAGGCCATCTTCGCGCTCCTCATCGCGCCACCCGGCCAGGGCAAGACGCGGACCGCGGAGGAATTCGTCGCGTCGATCAACGGCGTGGCACGCGTGCTGCGCGCACGCTGTCGTCCGGGCGCAGAACTCGGTGCGCAGACGCCTCTGCATCAGCTCCTCAGCGGCGACGTCGGACCACCGACCGTGGAAGCGCTGCGGAGCCGCATCGCGGAGTTGATCGCGGATCCGGGCGAGCGGGCCGACACCGTCGCCGCGCTCGCGCACAGCTCAGGCGTTCTCGTCGATCCGCGGCTCGTCAGCCTCAGTACGGCCGAGCGGCTCGAAGCGCTCTCGACCGCGTGGCGACGTTATCTCGGCGCACTCGGAGCCGATCGCCCGGTCGTGATCTGGATCGACGACCTCCACTGGGCCGATCCGCAGCTCGTTCGTCTTCTTGATCGCATCACGTCCGAGACCGGGACTTCGGTCCTCGTCATCGGTGCGGCCCGCCCCGAGTTCAAGGATGCCGCAGCGCGACCCGGTCGCGATCGGATGACCATCGAGATCGGCCCGCTCGACGTCGCGGATGCCGCGGCGCTCGCGATGAGCGCCGGTGCGACTGATGAACGCGCGACCGTCCGTGCGGAAGGCAATCCGCTGTTCGTGATCGAGCTCGCTCGGTCGCACGCGAGCGAACCGGAGGACATCCCGGTCACGGTGCAGGGCGCGATCGGGGCGCGACTCGATGAGCTGCCGATCGCCGACCGCGACCTCCTGCAGCACGCGTCTGTCGCCGGCGAGATGTTCGGCGTACGCGACGCCGCGCTCCTCGTCGGCCGCGACATACCTGAGGTCGCAACGTCGCTCGCCCGGCTCGTCCACCTCCGCTACCTCCGAGCCGTTGACGGCGGATTCCGCTTCCACCATCCGCTAGTCCATGAGGTCGCGTATCACCGCCTGACGCTGCAGGATCGCATGCGTCTTCACGCGAGCTTCGCCCGCGATGGCGTTGACCGTGCGGATGTGGCCGCGCTCGCGCATCACTGGTGGGATGCGCTGCGCCCGCCAGATGGTGACTGGGTGTGGCAGGACACGCCCACCCTCGACGACATGCGTCGCGAAGCGATCGACGCGCACATAGCCGCAGGTCAGCGCTTCGCCGATCAGGACTCGCATGAACGCGCCGTCGAGTTCCTCGAGCGCGCCATCTCTCTTGCGAACCTTCCCGGGGAGCGGGGCCGGGCGGAGCACGCCCTTGCGAGCGCCTACTGGCGATCCTCGATGGGAGATGAGGCCTGGACACACCGGCTACGCGCCATCGACGCTTACCGGGTCTCGGGCAAGGCCGCGCCCGCCGCGCTCTATGCCGACGCGATCGAGCTGACGATGTTCCAGTACGGATACTTCCGGAGCCTTCCCGACATGAGCGCCGTCAGCCGACTTCTCGACGAAGGTCTCGTCGCCGCGCGCAATGAAGGTGACGACGTTTCGCTCGCACGTCTGCTGGTGCAACACGGACATCTCTTCAGTGACACGGCGTCCGTAGACGAAGCTCTCGAGATCGTCCGCGGGTCGAAGGATCCTTGTGTCCATGCCAATGCTCTTCAGCGCCTTGCGACCGTGAAGTTGTGGGCGGGCGAGATCGATGCCGGGCAAGCCACATACCGACGGGTCGATGAGCTCGTCGCGCAGGGCGCGTGGGCGAACGAGGTCGAGGTGTTGTGGTGGCGTGGCCTGACCTGCTACCTCGCAGGGGATCTCGCCGAGGTCGAACGGATGAGCGCCCGCCTCACTGAGGTCGCGACGCGTCGCAGCGCGCACCTGCGCAGTCACGCTCTCGCGCTCGTATCGCACCTGCTCTTCGCGCGCGGAGACTGGGACGACCTCAGCGCGCTTGGCCTCGAGCTCATCGAATTGGTGAGGGCCAACCCCACGGCGCAGCTCTGCCTGGCGGCCGCGGGTGCGGCCGGTTACGCGGTCGTCGCCGATGCGCTCCGCGGCCGCGAAACACCGATGCGGATCGATGAATTCGTCGCCCGGGCGGTCCCGGAATCTGCAGCGGTACGCGATGCAGACTTGATCCTGCCGCTGGCGGTCTTGGGCCGTGACTGCGCTGGGCTGTCGACCGCGGCGTTCGGTCGATCGGGCGCCGTGTGGGATCGCGAGGTCATCGATCCGCTCGGGCTGAGACTTGTCATGGCGCTTGTCGTACAGGAGCGGTGGAACGACCTCGACTCTCCGCTCGATCGACTGGATCAAGCGGCGGGCCGTGGCAGCCGCCTGGCCAACGCAGTCGCGACCGCGGCACGCGACGAGATGGCTGGTGGTCTGTCTCGCAAGACGTCACACCGCGACCTGAAGGCGCTCGGCTACGTCGGGCTGAGCGAAACGCTCATGTTCCGATCGGCGGACCTGAGCATCAGCGCGTCGCGTTAAAGAGCGCACCCACCCAGCACCAGCGCCCGTCGATCTGATCGAACACGAGCTGCACGTTGCTCTGCTGTACTACGCGCGGCGGGAGGCCGTACGCAGACCACGTCGACCAGACCCAGAACGAGCCTGGCGTCGGTGGCCTCACCATGATCGGCCGTGGCTCGACCGTGACCTTCAACCCCTGACCGAATGAGACGCGCAGGCTTGCCGCCATCTGATCGCGGCTCGTTGAGACCCCCTCGGACTGGTTGTACCCCGAGGTGAACCAGCACCGGGGTGTCATCAAGTCCCGCAGGCGGTCGGCGTCCGAGGCCGCGAACGCAGCGGCGACGGCATCCGCAACGGCCTCGACGCCGGCATTGACGATCGGCGCTGGCGTGGGCGTCGGACGCGCGGCTGGCGTCACGAACGTCATCGATCGCGCGATCGCATCGAACGTCGCGTTCGTCACCTGCGGTGCGCGCGGTTCAGCGCCCTGCGCCAACGTGACGCTGTACACGCGCCCAGCGTTCGCCACGTAGTAACTCACTGAGTTCCCGGTGTTGTCGAAGGCCCGGGCGGCCGGCTTGCCGTCGATAGTGGTCGTCTGGACCTGACTGCTATTTCCCCCGGCGCGAGCGGTCGCGAAATCCGTGGGGCTCCGAGACGTGTTCTGTGCGTCGATAAGCACGACCCACGCGAAAGCACCGCTTCCACCCGTGCCCCCATGGACGCCGAGATCCTGCTCCTCCGCGACCGTGTGCCAGGTCAGCACGTCATTCCCAAGGAACACGGGGTCTTGCAGTTCGATCCGCGAGAGGCAATCGCTCACGCGCCACGACGGTGGAAGGGTCACGGCATACCCGAGCACAGGATTCGTGTATCGGCCGGGCGTCGGCGACGGTGCTGCAGTCGTTGCCACCGGCGTCGGCGATGGGCTCGCCAGGACGGCCGGCGATGTCGGAGTCGCGGTCGGCGCAGTCGCGCTCGACGCACATCCAGCGACCAACGCGATCATGAGGATGTGGGCGAGGCGTCCCATGACGCTTATCCCCTACCCGGCGCCGGAGCTGGTTGGCCCAACAACCCTTTATCGATGATCCCGTGGTCGACCGCATCCTGACCAAGGAAGCAGTTCCACGTCATCCCGTCCCGGTCGAGGCCGACGCAGCCACCCGCGACGGTGCCCGCGATCACTAACAGCTCTTTCGTTCCAAGGAAGTTCGAGACCTCCGGGGCGGGTGCGTTCTTGAGGATGCATCGATATGTCTTGCCATCGGCCTCGAGCGCGCACGTTGGATCGCTCTGCGCGAAGATCGCGGCACCGGCAGGCATCCCGGCGGCGACATGCACCGGCAGGATCGGGTCGGGCGCGACTCCCAGCGTGTTCATCGGGAAAGTAGGCGAGGGTGAACGGGAGGCGCTCGGTCCTCTCTGGACCTCCTGCGGGTCCCTGCAACCAAGGAACTTCGCGGATGAGACGAACCACGTCCCATCCGTAAGGATGGTGGCAATGAACGTTTCGCTCCCCGCGACGATCCAGACCGGCGCCTTCGGATCCTTACCCATCGGGTACATGGAGAACTGCACGATCGTGGGGTTCGCCTTTCTGAACGCGGCGTCAGGCGTTGCACCGCCGTTCGCAGCGGTGTCACCTCGCGGGAACGTATCGATGTGAAGGCCAACCAGGCAGTCCGGCAGCGCACCTGAGCTCACGACGACGAAACGCGTGAGCAGGTACGCGTCGGATGCTGTCTTCGGCGCAGCCGAGTCGAATGCGACGAGCACACGCGCCCCCACCTTCACACCGGTCGCGGCGACGGTCGGCGCGGATGCGATCGGGTCACCTCGTTGATTCAACACGCGGGTCACAGTTGGCTCCATCTGCGTGTTCGCGTCCGTCTCGAGGAGCGTCGGGTTCCCGAATTGCGCCGATAGGTCCGCGCTCTCAAGCTTGACGCGCACGAGCGGCGTCGACGCCATGAGGCTGCCGTCATGGCCGACGATCTCGACGAGCGTCCCGGGCAACAAGCACCCTTGTGTGGTTCGATCTCGAAGAGGTGCACATGTAAGTGACGCCGCGCCGGCCACCGACTGCGGCGCTGATGACGACGACGAAGGCGCGACTCCGCCGGTACGCAGGCGCAGCTGCTCGGTTACCGGACCGACGACGAGAGCCACAAGGGCAAGGACAGCCAATGCTGCCAACACCGACAAGAGCCGAGGCCGCGAACGCTCCTGGGGCGTCCACCGCTCACGCGGAGGCAGCGGGATCCGCTCTGCTTCCGTCTGCAGTCGCTCGGCGAATGGGCGCTCGTACACGTTCATCGAGGCTCCAAGCGCTTACGCAGCCGCGCGAGACCCTGCGTCGTATGCGGACCGACGGTGCCGCGCGCGATGCCCATGGCGGCAGCGGTTTCCTCCTGCGACAGCCCGATGAGATATCGCGCTGCCAAGACCTGCCGCTGGCGCAGTGGGAGACGTCGCATTTCGGTCAGCAACTCCGAGCGTGCCCAATCAGGTTCGGGAGCCTGAGTGAGGCGCGAGAGTGGATGAAAGATCGCCGTGCGGATCCGATGGCGACGCCAGCGTCGAGAGGCGACGACGAAGAGCCATCCCTCGGGCCGGACGATCTCGCCGTGGCGACCAAGCGCCAGCTCGAAGGCGTCATGAAGCGCGTCCTCGGCTTCATCGGGGCGTGCTCCGGTCGCCACGAGCGCACGGAAGACCCGCGGAAAGCAGTCTTCATAGACACGTTGCCACTCCGACCGATCCATCAGTCCCCTGACGCGGTTCTACCACCTAAAGAGGCGGGAGGCGCCGCTGGTGATTAGCTGTTTCCGGCTGCCAACCGAAGATGGGGGTATCCGTTACGGTCGCATCGTGGGCATCCAATGGCGCGGCCCCATCCCACAGAGCAACTACACGGTCGGCCGCGATGGCAACGCGGTGGAGCTCATCGTCGACCACTGGACGGTCGTGATGTTCGAGGGCGCGATACGTCGTTTCAAAGATCCCGCAAGCAGACTCTCGGCGCATTACGTCATCGGGCACGATGGTCGCATCGCACAGCTCGTCAGTGAGGACGACACGGCGTACCACGCGGGCAGGTTCGACGTGAACCTGCGATCCATCGGGATCGAGCACGAAGCCGGGCCCGCGATGCCGCCGAGCGACGCGCTCTACGCCGCATCGGCGAGTCTGCATCTCGAGATCGCACATCGTCATGGCCTCGATCTCTCCGTCGGCACGACAGTGCTGCCGCATCACGCCATCGTGCCGACCGAGTGCCCGGGCACGCTCGACCTGGAACGCATCGTCCGTGAAGCAGAGGAGGAAGACATGTTCACCGAAGAAGATCGGCGAATGCTGAAGCGCGTGTACGACCACCTCGAGGCGTACGAGCCGCTCGTGTGGACCACGCGGCTTCAGCGCTGGCTTGCGAAGGCGATCCGCAGCGTCTTCCCGAACGCCGACGTCAGCGGACCGGACGTTGAGAGTGGCCAGCCCTTCAAAGGTTGACGCGCCACGACGCGGACTAGCGTCGGCGGATCGCGCGGTCCTCGATCTCCCACACGTGGTCGAGCACGTGCCACGCGGCCCGACGCACGAAATAGCGCGGCGTCCACAGGCTCTTGACCCGACTCGGTTCCGCGACCGGGAGTCCCAGAGCAGTTGCGCGAAGCGCCGCAAGAATCGCGTCGCGTAAATCGTCCGGTCGGACGGCGCGACTGCCAACGGCCTTGGGAGCCCGCGCCCCGAGCTTTGTGACGTACATCTCCTCGGCGCCTGCGACGTGCTCGACGATCTTGTCGAGATCGCGCCCGCCGCCGCGTGGGCCTCTCCGCAGCTCGAGCCCGCGGGCGTTCTTCGCCGCGCGATCGAGGGCGCTCCAACACGCAACGAGGAGCTGCTCCAAGCGCTCGAGCTCGGCTTTCGGCAGCGGTGTGCCGTCCGTGGGAATGCCGATCGCGGGAACACCGAAGTCGGTGGTGGCATTGCCCTTCACGCGTTTCACGACCCTGAACCCCGCGGGATCTTTTGGCGGCGCAAGCTTCAAGCCCGCGGGCGTCACCACCGCGGCGTACCGGTCGGCGTACGCCGCGAGCGCCGCGACGGCTTCGGGCTCATCACGCCCGCCACGCGACCAGCCCGGCCACTCGACCGCGGTGGCGAAGGTGCGCTTGGTGCCGACCTCGACATAGATCGGCAGCTCGCTCGTCTTCGTGGCGCGTTTCGATACCACTTGGGCGATGAGCTAGTGCTTCTGCGCGGCCACCCAGGCGTCGACCTTAGCGCGGTACTGATGCGGCGCCTTCGCGAAGGACTTCATGCAGCCGGGGCCGCAGAACGCGTATTCGCGGTCGTCCATCTCGAGGGTCAGCCCATGCTCACGGGAGTCCGCGATGTCCACGATCATCCCGCACACCGGGTCGAGGATCTTCTCGCCCGGAATGCCCGACGTGTCGCGCACGCGCTAGTGGATCTTGGTGACGCCGACCCCGGCGTTCGGCGTGCTGCTCGTCGGTGAGCCGCCGAGCGGCGGTACGGTGGGCGTTTGGCCGTTGGGCCCGCCGGTATTCGTTGCGCTCGGCGCGCTAGGCGGCGCGGCCATCGTTAAATGCGGATTCAGCTTGGTCATGAGCTGCGGCTTCGGGTGGTAGCCGACGATGCGGTCCGCCTCCCGGCCGTTCTTGAACACGATCATCGTGGGGATCGCCCGGACGCCGAAGCGTCCAGCGGTGATCGGATTGGCGTCAACGTCGAGCTTCACAACGCGGATCTTGTCGCCCTGCTCGCTTGCGACCTCTTCGAGGACCGGCCCGACCATGCGGCACGGACCGCACCACGTCGCCCAGAAATCCACGAGCACCGGAGCGTCCGATTTCAGGACCTCCTGCTCGAATGTCTGGTCCGTGACGACCTGTGGCTTACCCATTAGTGCGCTCCTTTAAGTCCTCTACCACCTGAACGCTAGCTGCTGGCCCGATTGTTCCACCGCAGGTTCGAGGCCAAGAACGGGTTCGAGGCTCTCCAGGCTAGCTTGCGCGTCCCCCAACCAGCGGCGCAATGCATTCCACTTTACGAACCGCCAGCCCCGGCGTCGAACGACCTCCGCGACCGCCGGCGAGCGGTGCAGCTTTTCGTGCACCAGGGCGGTCCTTTCGTCGGCAACGGCGAGGAAACGGAATACCCGATCGTCATCCGGGATCGCCTCGCCCAGCGCCACGACGCTGCGGTGGATCCGCGCGGTCCAGTCGACCTGCCAGAGGAACACCATCCGCCCCTTGTCGTACCAGACGCAGTCGACGAAATCGAGCGCCTCCGATGCGCCGCGCACGAAGCGCGATGGTCCACTGGCACGCTCGGCCTCGCCGAGCAGATCCGTGAGCACGCGGCCGCGCTCGATGTGCGAGCTGGGCACCGCGCGCCGGTCGACATCGCGTCCCACGTGCACCTTGAATCCGAGTCGATGCCCGGCATCGATGAGCTCCGCCAGCACCTGCGCCTGCGACGCTTGTCGCGCGACGAGCGCGTCCTGGTCGAGCAGGCGCCACCGCCCCTCATCGGTCTGCGTCGCATACGCCGCGACGCAGCGTTCGATCAGCTCGCGGTCCGGCGTCTCGATCCCTCGGAACAGCGCGTACACGCGGCGCAGCAGCGATCGCGTGTCGACCTCGCGGGCGGACGACAGGAGACCCCAGACCGCCCACTCGACGCGGTCACCGAGCGGCGTCGCATCGGGTGCTTCGTTGATCGCGTACGCGACATCGTCGGGGTCGTCGCTCAGCGGCACGCGTGTGATGCCGCTGCGCCTGCCATCGGCCAGCGCCGAGCGGAAGTGATCGAGGAAGAGCTCGAGCTCCGACACGCCGCCGGCGCGAGCGAGCGCGATCGGGACAAGGAGTCCCTTCACCGCGAGCGACTGCAGCGCTGCGACCGCGGCGACGTCCTCACGCACCGGCTCGCCGCGCGCGAGCACCGCGTCGCGCAGGCCCGCGCGGATGGCGTCTTCGATGATCCCGGCATCCGCGGCGGTCTGGTCGCGGAGCAGCGGCACGTCGCGGTCGAAGTCGCACACGGCCGCAGCCGGGGAGCCGTACGCGCCGGCATGGGCATCGCGTTGATAGAGGATCGCGCGCAGCCGATAGCCCGCACCCGCGCCGGCCAAGACGCATGCGGCGATCGTCGCCGCGTCGGCGTGCGGAACGTAGACGACCGCGGCCGCTTCGGGCCGCGAGACGCGATGCGCTTCGATGAGCGCCGCGCGCAGAGTGCGCAGCAGCCGCTCGCGCGCCGCGAGCCGACCTTCGCCGGTGTCCATGGGGCGCAGCGTCTTCGCACCGAGGAGCAGCGCGCTCGCCACCGTGCTCCATCCACCAAGCGTGTCTTCGACCGGCGCCTGACAGAGCACGAGGTCCGCGTCGCCCGGATCCAGCAGGAGCGCGCCGCGCGACGCCGGCGTGCGGTGCTCGTGCTGTGCGAGCCACGCCACGAGCTCGCGGACGGTGCGCTCGTACTCGAGCCAGATGTTCACCTCACGCGTCTGCGACGCGTGGCCGCGCCGCGCGCGACCCTTGTCGATGCGAAGTGGTGATCCGTGTCCGGCGACGGCGCTCTGACGGCTCCCAGCGACGATCGACTCGAGCAGGCAGAGCTTCAGCAGACCCTGTGCGGCGGCATCGCTCACCGAGGTCTCGATCGCGCGGAGCGTGGCCATGAGCGCGGTGATGTTGCGTGGCGTGTACAACGCGGCGACCGTCTCACCGAGAGCCTGCGCGGCGGGATCGGCGCCGAAACGCTCGACGAACTGCCAATAGGCCATGCCGCGCGGCTCGAGCCTGCGCGTGCGCTCCTCGTCGTCGGTGTCGACCCCTTCGATGAGCAGCGCGCGGCCTTCGCGCGCGCACACGCCGCAGCGGAACGCCTTCTTGTTCGGGACCGGCGCGTCCCGCTCCCAGAGGAATGCCTCCACGACGACCGGGCCGTGACAGGTCGCGCAGTGCGATCCGTAGAGCTCGCGCATCGCAACGCGGTGTGGAGTCCCGACGAGCGTGCTGTCCGCGACGCGCTCGAACGCCGCGACGACCTCCTCGCCCGGTGGCGCGAGCGCGACGACGGCGCGCGCCCACTCGCCGAGCGGCTCGCGCGATGTCGCGATGCCGCGCCGGTCCGAGGCATCGACCGCGTCGGCGGCGGACCAC
>Ga0070706_100005435_pt1 | contig 12140 bp, 10 predicted proteins | sample KBSK5501metaG_FD_65476 | JGI IMG/M metagenome (GOLD analysis project Ga0070706, IMG submission 65476) | Corn, switchgrass and miscanthus rhizosphere microbial communities from Kellogg Biological Station, Michigan, USA - KBS K5-50-1 metaG | ecosystem: Host-associated > Plants > Roots >...
AGAGTGGTCATTTGGTAGGTCCTTCCTGGCGACTCACAAGACTCACAATGTTGGAAGTATGAGAACGCCCTCTGCTCTGTTTCGTTTTGTAAGCAAGCATACCACAGATCCCACTAATTGCGCAACGAGCTGTTAAGTTGTTAAGTTGTAGCAAGTAGAGATAAACATGTGCCTCTTTGAGAGAAAAACCATTTCCATACTCTCAAGGAGGTACATATGACCAGTATCGCTGATGGATCGGTACAAATCCAGACCTCTGCTGAGTCCGTCCCCTCGACGCCTTCGTGGTTCGGGGAAATCGTGTTGCTGGCTGCGCATCTTCGCAAGCAAGGCATCCTCAGCAAGATCAGTGAGCGTGTGCGCTTTGCACGACGGCGGTTCGGGCACTACGAGGTGATCGACTTTCTTGCAGTACTTTTCGGGTATGCTCTCAGTGGAGAACGCACCCTGGAAGCTTTTTACGAGCGGCTCCAGCCCTTTGCGGTTCCCTTCATGGCCTTGTTTGAGCGTGATCGACTTCCCTCCCGTTCGGCGCTCTCGCGCTTTTTGGCACAGCTTTCCGAGAGGCCTGTCGAAGCCCTGCGCACGCTCTTTCTCGATGATCTCGAGAGCAGCCCCCTCACGAATGACTCAAACGAGAAGCAGACGGGTGGTCTAATGGATCGAGCGGGAAACGGCTGGATAGTCTTTGACATCGATGGCACGCGTGAAGCAGCTCGTCAGCGTGCCTTGCCAATGAAAGCAGATCTACCTGCGCCCCATCGGCGACTAGAGCGGTGTTCATAATTCTTGAACCGTTTCTGTTGAGCGAGAAGGGGGATAGCCGCAATGAGTAAACCAGCCACAAGCATCCGTCTCAGTGATGAGATCCAAAGCGGTGGCAATGGCCTCTTGGAGGGCTTCCCGTGTGCGAGCTCCTGCCCGCCGCAACACCGTCTTCAGTTTGGAGAACGCCTCTTCAATGGGCGAAAAATCAGGCGAGTAGGCCGGCAGAAACAGCAGGCGACAGCCGCGAGCTTCAATGGCTTGCTTGACACGAGGTCCCAGGTGGATCGAGAGATGATCCAGAATGACGATTTGCCCAGGGCGCAGGCTGGGGGCCAGGATCTGCTCCACGTAGATCTCAAAAGCGGCACTATCAGCAGCTCCATCCAAGACAAAGGCCGGCCCCATGCCAGCAAGCGACATCGAGGCGATGAGGGTCATGATGGCTCCATAATTGCGGGGCACCTTGCCGACTGCGCGCTCCCCTCGTGGGGCATAGGCATACAAGGGGACCATAGCGATGTGGGAACCGGTCTCGTCGACAAAGACCAGATCCTGACTGGGCAAGTCTGCGGCTTGTTTACGACAAGCGACTCGTTTGGCTTCCTGCTGCTCGCTTGCTCTTATGGTCTTTTTTTTCGCGTCCAGCCCAGGGCCTGCCTGGCACGCGTGATGCTGGCAGGACTGACCTTGATGCCGTGGGTGGCTTCCCATATCTGGCAGTGTTGCTCTCGGATGGCGTCGGGGTTGACTCTCAACTGCTCTAACAGACCGGCCTGCAAGGCTACTCCTTTGACGCTGGGACGTCCGGGAATGGCTTTGGGGAAAACGTGACCGCTCTCTCGGCGAGCTTTGAGATAGCGCTTGAGGGTGGCGGTGGAAATGGCAAATGTTTCTGCGACCTCGCCCTGGCTCTTTCCCTGGTCGATGGCCCGCAGCACTCGTTGCCGTAAATCTTGGGAATAGGCTTTCATGCTGCCAGTTTACCATAGATCATTCCTTTTGTACACCGCTCTAGGTCTTTGGGCGTAGAGAAGGTCTGCATCAAAAGGAGGCGATTGTAAAGGTCATCAACATTTCCAGTTTGGGAGTGCAGAGAGCCGCAGCCCTCTGCCGGGGTTCGGGGTGTCCCCGAAAAACTCCTTTTTCCCCTTTTGCCGCCGCAGGCGGCGAGTCAAAGAAGACGTACGGAGACCATTTCTACTCAAGAAGAAATGTGAGAGAGAGTTTGAAGAACCATAATTGCAGATTATTGCCAATAGAATGATTTAATTTGCCAAATTACTTGACAAAATTGTGTTTGCATGCTAATATCCCCATAGAGTTAGCAATAATTATCAGATTGTTAATGAAATAAGTTGATGAGACTGATGAATACGAAAGTAGGAGGAACAGAGTATGCACCCAATCATTACCAGGGACCCGGTGAGTGGAAACGAGTTGATCGTTACCCGGCTGGAGAGTCCCCAGAGTGGTATTGTTATTGAGGGACGGTTTAGCCTGGGTTGGATTGGTCGTCTGACCCGCGAACAGCTTGATTTTGTCGAGTTGCTCGTCAAGAACCGGGGCAACATTCAGAAACTGGCACAGGACCTTGATATTGCCTATAACACCGCTCGTAGTCGCCTTGACGAGATTGTGACGGCACTGGGCGGCGCTCCAGAAGGTGATGGCCGCGCTGATCGTCGTATTCTACTTGATCGCGTGGCAGCTAAGGAGATAAGCGTCGAAGAAGCGCTGCGTTTGCTGAGGAGTTAACAGAATGACAACTTCAACTGATGAACGCAATCGTATTCTGAACATGATCGAATCGGGCCAGATTACGGCTGCACAGGCTGCGCAACTGTTGGACACGCTGGAACCGCAGCATGAGCAGTCCGGCAGGCAGATGGGGAACCGAACTGTTCGAATCTGGATGACGGATATGTCCACCAATCATAGAAAGATGAATATGACGGCGACTATGCCGCTATACCTTGTTAGCATGAGTCTGCGCCTGCTGGCTCGCCTCTTATCGCAACTCAATGACAGCACAATACAGAATGTAATACGTGCAATTGAAAGAGATACCACAGGCCGCCTGTTGGATTTGCAAGACCTGGAAGAAGGCAAACGATTAGAGATTTTTGTTGAGAAATGATCGGTAAGTAAGAATTGGAGGACCATACAATGCGACAAACTTTTCCCGCTAGCAATCAGCCGAGGGTGATTATAGCACAAGTACGTGGCGATCTAAACGTGAGAGTGTGGGATCAACCCACTATTGTTGTTGATGCAGATGACCGTGTGAATGACATTCACCACGAAGGTGATGTCCTCATGGTAATGGAGTCCAGCGGAGATCTTGAGCTACATGTCCCTGCTGGTACTGAGATCAGTGTTACGAATTTAAGAGGCGATGTTTCGATTGATGGTGTGAGAAGGGTTGAGTTGGTGGACATTAGCGGTGATGTGGAATTGCAAAACATCGGGATCGGTGTGGATATTGAGAAAATCGGTGAGGCAATCGCGTTAACAGACCTTCGCGCCGATATGAGAGTCACAAATGCCACTTCGCTTCGTTCACGCGGTGTAATTGGTGCCGATGCTTCCCTCTCTCATGTCGCACTGGTTGAGATTGAGACAGTAGGGGCTGATTTAGCGTTAGAAAGCGTTGAAACAGTTGTAGTTGGTAGTGTTGGTGGTAATCTGGAAGTAAAAGATATTGCTGATGCTTTGAGTTGTGGCAATATTGGTGGCGACTGCACAGTAGAGAGCAGCACACGCTGTGAGATCGCGATTGGGAATGTTGGCGGTGATATGGAGGTAGGAAGCGCAACGAGTGTGCATCTCGGCAGTGTTGGCGGCGATTGTGAGTTAGGTGACGTGCAGGGTATTGTCGAGGTAGGTAATGTGGGAGGAGATGCGAGCTTTAGGGGTGTTGGTGGAAGCCTGCAGGTGGGGAGTATCGGTGGAGATGGTGAACTGACGGGTCTGAAAGCTGCTATTGAAGTGGGTAGCATAGGTGGAGATCTTGAATTACAAGCCACTTTCCCCTCTGGTAGCCATACACGCTTAAACGTGGGAGGCGATGCCAGTGTGGAGTTGCCGGAAAATGCTAATCTGAGCATACGTGCCGCTGTAGGGGGTGAAGTAACAGGTCAGTCTGTAACGTTCGATGGTGGTAACCTGGTCAGCCTGCTATATGGTGATGGCTCAGCAGATCTCGAATTGAGTGTTGGAGGTGACCTGGAACTGCATGGAAAGGGTAATCCTCGCAGTAGTAGCACCAGTAGCTCCTGGGGAGACTTTGGCAAAGAGATGGGCGACCTGGGACGCGAGATGGCCAGGTTGGGTCAAGAGTTGAGTCGTGAGATATCCGCTGCTTTCCAGGAGGCCGGTTGGTCGCAAGGTTCTGAGTGGTCCAGGGAACTTAAACGGAAGATGGATGAGCAAGCCCGACGCTCCCAACGTAATGCTGAAGAGAGCGCCAGAAAAGCTCAACGTCACGCTGAGGAAGCTGCCCGTCGCGCTGGGGAGCATGCATCACGTGTACGAGTGCGAGTGAACGACCGCGAGTGGCGAGTGGACCCAGAGCATTTAGAACGTCTTAAAGAGCAGGCAAGCAAAGCCGCTACTGAGGGAATTGCAGGTGCGCTCGAGGCAGTAGAGCAGGCCATCGGCAATCTGGGTTTTCCCAGGTCGCCCAAACCGCCTGTGCCACCAACTCCTCCTTCAAGTCCACCACCTCCTGCAGCAGGACAAACGTTACGCACTGATACAGATGGAGCAGCGCAGGGCAAGCCATCTGCTCAACGAACTGCTAGCAGTGCAGATGTCAATGCCGCCAGTGGTACAGAGCCTGATCTAGAACAGGAGCGTGAGGCAATCCTGCGCATGATCGCCGAGGGACGTATCTCACCTGAGGAGGGCGATATGCTGTTGGAGGGATTGGGAGGATAAGAGTAGTTGCTGGCAACTATTCAGCAAGGGTTCCAAGAAGCCTTGTTGAATAGTTGCCAATTGTATTTAAAATCCGTACGCTTATTTAGAAAGCCGTATGTCGAACAAGCGGGGTTGGGTGAGTAAAGATCGCATGTTCGGCAGATGCCGCGTCTGTTCCACCGGCAATCGCCAGACCAGCTTTCACGGTGAACAAAGCCTCATTGAACTGACTACCATTGGGTGCAGAGGCTGCAACGAATAAAGGAAATGCCTTGCCATCGGAGAATGAGGTTGAGATGTAGTCGCCAACCATGTACCCGTCGGTTGTGTTTGCTAACCACGTCAGGCTCATAGGGGATGGTGTGAGCGTGGAACTCGTCGACCAACTGCTGCCGCCATCAACAGATGAAACGAATCCAACTTCCAACTGGCATGTCGAAGTTGTGCAGTTTGCATTTGGGTAGTAATAATAAGCAAGAGCGAGGTGAGCGGTACTCCCAGATGTGGAAGAGTCGACAGCCAGGCCGGGGATGAAGTGATCGACACCGCTACCTGCTGCATCGGAGGGAATGCGCTGTACCGCTGACCAGGTATTGCCATCGGTTGAAGTACTGATCACGATATCGTTCGCGCTACAACCGCTTTCAAAACGGCAGTCTTGCCAGGTAACATAGACATTGCCTGCGCTATCTATCTCAGCAGATGGAAGCGGCTCAGTACGTATACTAGCCACCTGGTGATCGGTTTGAGAGGCAATCGTCACACTGCTGTTCCAGCTCGCTCCTCCATTGGTGGAGGTGAAAGCAGAAATGCTGGAAGTTGAACCAAATGCTCCTGTGCTAAGGAAAGAGACAACCACAGTGCCATTCGGCTGTACGAGAGGTTGTCCTCCAAGGCCGGTAGCCCTATCTGCTGTCGTCTGCCCTGCACTCCACGTGTTTCCGCCATCGCTCGATGTACTCATTTGCACCAGGTCACCATTGGACGCGATATCCCATTCGACGTAACAATGTCCATAAAATTGACTGGTGGTTGTGTTATCACAAACAATCCAATCCTTATCAAAGAAGCCACTGTTCGCGTTTGCAACCGTTACCGGGGCATTCCAGGTGAGTCCTCCATCAGATGAGATGCTCACGATTACCGCTGCGCCAACCGGAGTTCCAGATGCATTCGAGATGGCAAGCGAGGAAATCATCCAGTGCTTGTGGGCGGCGTCATAGGTAACCGAAGGGTCGCTGACTCGATCGAAGGTTCCTGCAGGCGTTGCATACACAGTGGTATTGGGCAGGAAACCACCTCGCCATGTTGTGCCATTATCGGTGGAAGTTACCCAACCGATATTGGAGGCACCACCGTCATTGAAACGACCAACCTGGTTTGCCGAAACGATGGTTGAACCGTTGGAGTAGCTATCTGGCTCAACTTCTGTCTGGTGCTGACTTGTTGAGTTCGTGTAGGGATCGCTGCTTATCTGGAACAGTGAACTTGCTCTTACTGATGCAAACGCAGTAGATGACAGTGTAAAGGTGAGGGCAAGCGTCATTAGAAAAGCTGCAAAAGCCCACCAGCGAGAGAGGACTACCATACAAAATATCTCCTTACAAATAGTATTCCTTAAAAAGAACGCTTGCTCAGAACCTTCTCGCATGTCCTCTTTAGGCTCAAGGAACGTGTTAGAGCTGAATATACCTCTTACACTTTCTATGAATCTGATACATTGGAATAAGCTAACAAGGCAAAAGCGTTCTCAATGAGTGAGAGGTAACTTATTTCCACTACCGTCTACTACTAGTGCGAGTTTATTTTTAACACTGAGCGTCTCTCTTTGAGATACTCTAACTAGATTAGGAAACATACCTTGCTTGATTTCTCACTTGTAAAGAACCGGACCAAGCCCTTTTCAGACATGGCACGAGACCTCACCCAGGCGGATCTCCGCAATTTGACCAATGAGATGATTGATACTATGCTATCAATTGTCGTGGATGCTACAGATGAAGATGTTGTATTTGTCCCACAGGACCCAAATGCTGATGATCCTTATGGGATACCGGAGGAAAGAGATCTGGTCTGGACACTTGGTCATGTCGTTGTACATACAACGGCCTCCGCCGAGGAGTCTGCGGCACTCGCCCTGACGCTTGCTCGCGGTCTTACCCCCGAAGGCCGTTCTCGTTACGAAGTACCCTGGCGAACAGTTCAAACTATTGCCCAGGTTCGTCAACGTTTTGAGGAAAGTCGACGCATGCGCCTGGCGATGCTTGATGCCTGGCCGGACGAACCGCATCTTGAAGTGACATACTCGATCTCACCACGATTTGGTCCTTTCAATGCCACAGCGCGCTTTCTCATGGGCTTATACCACGATGATGATCACTTAGGACAACTCAATGAGATTATGCGCCAGGTGCGCGAAGAGCGGGCCTCTAGCACGGTCAACTAAGAAGAACATCCTTGTATGCTCGATCAGGCAATCCTCATGTACAGGGGATTGCTTAATTCTATATCACCGGCGTGCTGGGCCAGAGGTTGTATTGGATTTTCAAAGCAATGATGCGTGTCACGGACTCATCGATCTGTTTCATCGAGAGAGTGCCATTCGCAATTGCCTGCTTGAGAGCTGCGACTGAGGCACTCAGAACGGTGGAATCGCGTACACCCAGTATCATGTCGTTGCCTGCCTCGATCGCAAGTACCACAGCCTGGGGTAGGCTCCATTTATTCGCAATGCCTTGCATGTAGAGGGCATCAGTGAGTACAACACCGTCATAACCAAGCTGATGACGCAGGATGTCAGTAACAATCCGGTGCGAGAGTTCGGCCGGCATGTTGGGGTCAAGCGCTGGCATCAGCACATCAGTCGTCATAATCATGCCGGGATTATTCAGCTTGTCCTGCGATTGCACAAAATATTTGTACGGAGCCAGTTCTGTAGAGTAGAGCTGGTCTCGCGAGCGTTTGACTACTGGCAGGTCTTGATGAGCGTCAGTAGTGGCAGCGCCGAGGCCAGGGAAGTGCTTCAAGCAGGCTATCTCGCTGTCTCCCTGAATAGCACGCAGGTATTTCCCACCCCAGTCGATCACCGACTGCGGAGTGTAGCCCCAGGTTCGCATATACTGATCAGGCCCCATCACTACAGGCACATCCACATCTGGTGCCAGGTCAGTATTGATTCCGAGTGCCTGCAGGTCATGTGCAATACTGTGACCCAGTTTCGCCGCATTCTGGATATTTCCCGTCTGATATGTTTCGAGAGCACCAGGACGATCCCTGTAGATATTCATGATACGCTCGACAAAGCCCCCCTCCTCGTCAGCGGAAATCAACAGGGGCATCCAAGCTTTTTTCTGCATACGAGCAATATCGTTTTTCGTCTGTTTGAAAGTATTCATCTGGGCGCCATACATTATTACGCCGCCTGCATACTGATCGTGGATCATCGTCTCCAGGTCGTTTGAGTAGGAGTAACCCCAATACTGTACCATGAAGAGCTGACCCAATTTCTGATCAAGCGTCATACGTGAGAGATACATTCTTGCCAGGGTCTTATCGTTGATGTACTCAGAGAGATGTTGCAGTTTAACAACCTGGCCAGGGTTGAGCGGCGCCTGGATGAATGGGCCCGTCTTCTCCAGTACCCGTGGAACCAGTGTCGCTGAACCCGCCAGCATCTGTCTGATATCGCCTCCAAGGAATACAACCATGAAGGCGAGTACAAGCAGGATCAGCACTTTTGCCCATCCAGAACCCTTGCGCCTCTTGGTCTTCTTGGGTATCTGACCTTCCCCTGAGATCAGATTATTGGCTAGTCCTTGATGCGGAGGTAGAGACCTCTCCGGCTGCCCTGTATGTATTGACATAAAGACTCCTGTTTACCATAATTTCTTATAGTCGATTAAGGTGTGTGAGAAAGAATTCGTTGATCTAGCTGGATATAAACTGTAACGCTTATTATACCGAAATGCCTTCAGAAACACTGCTCGCGCATCTAGAAAGATGCCTCGTATTTCACATCTGAATGCAAGGAAGTATTAGCGATTGCTTGCTGTATACTTGTATTATACCCATTTGCACATAAAAGTGTTTCACCCCCCAGTGTTTCTGAATGTTGTAATGTACTAATCCCGTGGCAATGTGACAGGCAAGAGGTGGTACTGCATCTTGAGCGCTATAATGCGTGCCACCGCCTCGTTCACACGTGCCATCGAGAGTCTACCATCCTGGAGCGCCTGTCTAAGTGCCTCGATCACAGCCGCTGTGCGGGCGCTTCCCATGGGACCAAGGATCATGTCGTTGCCAGCCTGGATTGCCAGTACTGCCGCTTCTGGCTCGCTCCAGCGATCCGAGATGCCACCCATATAGAGTGCGTCGGTGACAACCACGCCATCGTAGCCAAACTGAGTGCGCAGGATGTCAGTCATGAATTTGTGCGAAAGTTCTGCTGGCATGACCGGGTCGATAGCGGGCATCAGCACATCAGTCGACATAATCATCCCAGGCCGCATCAGCGGGTTGGGCGAGTTGATGAGGGTCTTATATGGCGCGAGTTCTGTCGCGTAGATCTGGTCCCGCGAGCGGTTATCGGTAGGTAGAATATCATGTGCGTCGTACGGTGTGTCGCCCAGGCCACCGGGATAGTGTTTCAAAGTGGCAATCAGCCCGTGGCTCTGCATGGCTTCGGTGTAAGGACCGGCATATTTGATCACCGAATCAGCCGTGGTGCCAAAGGTGCGATCGGCAGTATCGTAGCCGGGGATAATCATCACGTCCACGTCGGGGGCTAAGTCGGTGTTGAGACCGATTGAGAGCAAGTCATGAGCCATTTTCTCCCCTTGCTGGCGATCAAAAACCAGGCTTCCCTTTTGGCTAATCTCCGAGGGACCAGGTCGCGCTCCATAGATATGCTCCAACCGATTGACATACAAGCCACCTTCTTCATCAACTGAGGTCAGGAGAGGGATCTTCGCACGCTGCTGGGCCTGGCTGGTCGTCGCTCTAGCCTGGCTGACGGTCTGCAAGTGCGATTCATACATAATCATTCCGCCGACATGCAGTTGGGTAATCATATAATCCAGGTCATCTGAATAGTTGTTCTGTTCGCTCTCGGTCATAATCATCTGACCCAGCTTCTCATCCAGCGACATATGCGCGACATAGAGGCTAGCAAGCTCTTTGTAAGTCATTCGGTCGACCAGGTGTGTGAGAGCATTCAACTGGGATATGTTGTAGGGTTGTTGGACAAAGGGACCAGTTTGCTCTAGAGAAACAGTAGCTTGCTTTCCTGGAGTAAATGTGGCTAATGAGCCAAAATGAGTAAACAGGCCTGTCAGAACCACAATCACGGCTAGTGCGCCGAGAGCTAATGAAACGAAGAAACCGGTCCTGCGTCGTCTCGGCCGCGGACCGCGAAGTGCCGGGCTTGGTTCCGACTCTCCCATGATCTCACTCCGGGGTGGCAGGATTATTGGCGAGCGTTCTGCATCTTTAGGCATAAAGCTTCCTGGCTGCTTTTTCTTTTGTTATAACTATACCAAAATCATCTATCCAGTAGCAACATGTTAGGAGAAAAACCTCTTGACAAACAGCAATTTTCCGGTTATTCTTTTGATATATTGACTGATACATCAATCAAAAAATAAAGGAAGAAGTCATGCAACAAGAAACGAAACAACCGGAAAATGCAGAAGAGACGTTGACTCTCGACAACACAGCGCCAGAACTCGTCGAACCATTGCTATATACAAAGCGAGAAATCATCATCACCATGGTTGGCGTACTCTGCGTCGTCTTTCTCTCCATGCTAGATCAGACCATTGTAGGCACTTCCATGCCCCGCATCGTCGCCGATTTGCAGGGGTTTGATGTGATTGTGTGGGTTTCAACTGCCTACTTGCTCACCTCGACCGTGCCGATTCCCATCTATGGCAAACTCTCCGACCTGTTTGGGCGTAAGCCAATTATGCTGTTCGGTATCGTGATCTTTCTCGCCGGTTCCGCGCTTTGCGGGGCGGCGCAAACGATGAATCAGTTGATCGCGTTTCGCGCCTTTCAAGGATTGGGAGCCGCGGCATTGCAGCCCATCGCTATAGCGATCATCGGTGATTTGTTCCCACCGCGCGAGCGCGGCAAGTGGCAGGGCGTGAGCGGGAGCATTTATGCGCTGGCCGCTATTCTCGGTCCTCTAGCTGGCGGCTGGATTACAGATAATACTTCATGGCGCTGGGTGTTCTACATCAATGTTCCTGTTGGCATCGTCGCACTGCTAGTGCTCATCTTCGTAATGCCCACACTGCGCAGTAAAGTCGGGCAAGTCACTATCGATTACGTTGGCGCGGCGCTGCTCATCCTTGGCACCGTTCCCTTGCTGCTTGGCTTCACGCTGGCAGGCAACCAGTATGCCTGGCTTTCCCCGCAGATTCTCGGACTGTTTGGTGGAGCAGTCGTTGTACTCATCGTGCTCGTGTTCTACGAATCACGCCTGGAACGCCAGGGAAGAGAGCCAGTTTTTGAGCCAGGATTGATCACACACAGCGTGCGCATTTATGGTGTTTCCCTGCTTATGACGGTCATTTTTAGCCTGAGTCTCTACGGAACGGCCCTCGCCATTCCTCTGTTCGCGCAGGGCGTGCTTGGCACATCGGCCACCAAGAGCGGGTTGATTCTTATGCCGTTCATGCTAACCGCCATCGGCGGCAGCATCCTTTCCGGCCTGGCGCTTACTCTGACTGGAAAATATAAGTGGGTTGCTATGCTCGGTCTCGTCATCGATATCGCAGGAACGCTCCTGCTGGTGCGCCTGGATGCCAGTTCCAGTTATACGCAGTTGCTCGTGGCGATGCTGGTCCTTGGTCTCGGCGTCGGGTCGGGTTTTGCGGTCTACACCACCGTCGTGCAGAATGTCTATCCGAAAAAAATCGGCACGGCATCTTCGACGCTGGTCTTCTTCCGGCAGCTGGGCGGAACGATCGGGCTGGCCGCAATGGGTTCAGTCCTGGTCTCAAGCTATATCCCGGCATTTCATGCTGCGCTCCCTGAGACACTCCGGCATCTGCTGCCTGCAAGCATACTGAGCGCGTTTGATAACCCGCTCATCCTGCTTTCACCCGACGCGCTCTCACGCGTACACACCGGTTTTGCGGGCTACGGTGCGCAAGGTACTGAGGTATTCAACTTGCTGCTGCAGGCGGTAAAAACGGGATTGGCGCAGAGCGTTCATAACGTCTTTGTGCTGAGCTTAGTGATTATCATGTTTGGCTTGATCGCGGTCTTTTTCCTCAAGGAGATCCCTTTAAGGGAACGAAAGACAGCGAATCAAAAACTGGAGGGCTAGCGCTGGTTTCATCAGATCAATGTATATTGCTATGCTTTCAGCATTCGTAACACACTCTCAACATCGGGCAGGCGAGCCGGTTCATAATCCCAATAGCTGATGCCAAATACCATCCCTT
>Ga0070706_100005436_pt1 | contig 12138 bp, 17 predicted proteins | sample KBSK5501metaG_FD_65476 | JGI IMG/M metagenome (GOLD analysis project Ga0070706, IMG submission 65476) | Corn, switchgrass and miscanthus rhizosphere microbial communities from Kellogg Biological Station, Michigan, USA - KBS K5-50-1 metaG | ecosystem: Host-associated > Plants > Roots >...
TCGGGCGCTCTGGGTAGCCGGTGAGGCGGTAGGCCAGCACGTACGCCTCGTTGCGGTACATTGGATGAGTGGCCGGGTCCAATGCCATCAAGAGGAGCGAGGCGAACATCGCCCCCTGCCCTCCAATAGCGGTCCGCTCGACAGCAGCCGTGAAATGGTCCACACGGTCACCGACCAGGCCCGCCTCATCCCACAGTTGCCGCAGCGCCTGGCGCGCCGCGCCAGTGGGAGCGCCTCCTCGTACTTGAGCGCACGCAGCAACTTGCTCACGCGGTCGAGCAGGTCGCGCCCCTCGGCATCATGGTCTGGCTGGTTAGGCATGGGAACCACCTCCTCGTCTCGATGGGTCCGATGTGTCGAGCGTACTGCGACGTATGACTCGGCGCTGTGACGCAACGACCTTCCCGCCGGCATGGACATGGCAGTGCTCGAAAGCAAGCAGATTATCCCGGTGCTCTATCGGCCCTGCAAAATCCGCATTGACCTGACGCCACTCCAGTACGTCTCGTTCGCGCCGCCGGCGCCCTACGAGCAGGCGCTGCAGGAGTTGTTGCAGACACTGGGTCTCGCGAGCTAAGACATTCGACGGGTCTGCCAATGGACAAGTCTATCCAGTTGCTGTCACCACTATCGTGACGACGCGGGCCATTGTGCTGCCTGCACCCAGCATCTGCCTCTCCCGCCTGGAAGCGTGCTAGCTGCTCCGCCGCTGCTGGAGGAGGGCCAGGAACGCTGCAACGACCGCATCTGGTGCCGCGAAGCAGCGGGCCGCATCAACGTGCTCCATGACCTCCAGGCCGTGCTGGCGGAACAGCTGGTCGCGCTCGGCATCGGTACCCTCGCGGCCCTGGCCGTGGAACGGCTCGCCGTCCACCTCCAGGATGCCCCAGGTCCCTTGCCAGCACACCAGAAAGTCCGCCTCCCGATTCTGCCGTGCGCGCGGCGGGCCCAGCCGCGCGAGCGCATCAGGAAAGAAGAGCACGCCCGCCCGGTCCAACGCCTGGGCCAGGCGCAACTCGCTCTCCGAGCGGAAGCGCATGCCCGACCACGTCCGCGGGGCCAGCTCACCTACAGCTTGGTTGAGGCCGCGGGCAGGGACTGCGCCCTGCTGGGCACTAACAGTCGACATGTGGAGCGGCTCTTCCGCTGGTCGCGCCACGAGGCGCTCCACCCACACGCCAGCCGGGAGTCCCTCGCGCAGGGCCGCAGCCAGCGTCGCGGCCATGGGTTGGGTCAGGTCAAGAGGCCCCGCTTGGCTGACGAGCGGTCCGACCACCTCCAGACTCACATCGCCTGCCTCATCTTGGGTGAGGTACATGGTGCAGGACGCGAGCAGGTCCGCCGCCAGCGGGTCCCCACGTGCACGCAGCAGATGCACTGCGCGGGCCTGGACTTCGGCTGCCAGCACTGTCACGCGCGCCTCCCTCCTGTACTCTCCTGCGGTTACACACCGGCGGCGACAGGACTAAGCTCTGGCGCGGTGCGAGTATAGAGCGCTGGGTCTAACTCAGCGAGAAAGCGCGTCGGTTGCCGCCCAGCTACGAGGTAGAGCGCGTGTCGCGATCGGGTCATGGCGACGTAGAGCAGGCGCCGCTCGGTACTCAGCAGGTCATCTTCCTGCTCTCCCTCAGCCGTGTCCAGCACGCGGCCGAAGGGCGGCGGAAACAGACCTTCACTCAGGCCGATGAGGAGCACATCGCCAAACTCCAACCCCTTGGCAGAGTGGAATGTCGTCAGTTTGATGCCGGGGGTGGAGACGGCGCCCGCCTGCTCGCGCAGATAGTCGTAGGGCAGGGACTGCGCTCGGAGGGCGGGCTCCAGCCGGTGGAGGGTCTCCCACGTGCGTGCCAGGATACCGAGAGTCTGGCCAGGCCGGGTCGCCTGGAGATGGGTCACGAGTCGCAGGACCAGCTCGGCCTCGTGCCGATCATCGCGGGCGGCCACCACCACGGGGAGCGGCCCCTCCCGGTCCGGAAGCTCCGCCTCGACCCAATCGGGATCCCCGGGCCGCACCAGCGGGTCATGCTGCCGCAGACTGGCGGCCAGCAGGGCAATTTGGCGTGTGGTCCGGTAGCTCTTCGTCAGCAGCTTCGCCCGCCCGCCACCACGGACGTCGAAGCCCAGGTCACGCCAGGCAAAGGCGGTCGTGTAAATCTTCTGCGTCCGGTCGGCCACCACCGTCAGACTCTGGCGCGGCAACTGGGTCAGCACCCGCAACTCGGCGTAGCGGAAGTCCTGCGCCTCATCAATGAGCAGATGGCTGACACGGGCCGCGTCGGGAATCGGGGTCCAGGCGCGCAGGAGCAGGAGCGCGAAGTCGCGGTAGTCCACCTGGCCCCTCGCCTGTAGCTGCTGCTGATAGCCTTCATACACGGCCCAGACCAGCTGCCGTGCGCCCAGCTGGAGGCCGTGGCCGCGCCCGGCGCGCTCGACCTGCCGATAGTGCTCCCACGCGCTGAGCGCGTTGCCCTTGATCCAATCCACCTCATCACGCCACCAGTCCAGGGGACGAGTAAGAAGGGAGCTGCCGGATGGAGTAAGGGTCTCCACCACCTGCCGAAGGAGCAGCCTCCGGTCTGGCTCAGGAATGACGTGCAGATGGAGACCGAGGTCGCGGAGCTGGCGGAACGCCCAGCTGTGGAAGTGGACGGCGCTCGTGTTCGCTTCGGCACCGTTGAGCCGGAGCTGGTCGCGCGCATAGTGGGCGAGCGCCTTGTTGAACGTGACGACCAGCACGCGCCCGTGAGGCATCAGGTGGCTCAGCTGTACCGCTCGCTTGAGCAGCACCAGCGTTTTTCCGGTGCCTGGCGGACCGGAGACCAGCAGCTGTGGACCGGGAAACTCGACGCACTCGCGTTGCCGGTGGGTCCAGGCGATACCCTGCATGGTGCTCCCCTTCTGTCTGCCCCGCATCCTACACCTTGAGTACCGCGAGAGCAAGACAGCAGTGGCACGCACGAACGAGCGTGTTCAACGCGAGAAGAGGTGCTGGATCAGCACCGCGACGAACAGCCCCTCGATGACGATGCCGACGACGGACTCTGCCGTCGCGATCCAGGACTGGGCGGTATCCAGGCCGAACTGGGCGAAGAAGACGCGCCCATGGATGGCGTTGAGGCTGATCTGTACGTTGCGGGCGAACGCATCCAGGGAATGAGTGCTCACCAGGTCGGCGCTCAGGCCGTGGCGGGCAAGGCCAGGGATCGAATACAGCACGGCGAAGAGGGTGACCACGATGGCGTAGGCAGCAAGGATGCGCCACAGGCGATAGCCGTAGCCGGCGAGCAGCGCCAGAAAGAGCGAGCCGACCCAGGCACCCCACCGCCGCTCATAGAAGCGCCGCTTGCGCTGCATGACCTGCGCACGGTAGGCATAGCGTGCGGCCACATCTCCCAGCCCCTGGACTTGCAGCGCTATCATCAGCCGCCGGTACGCCCGTGCCGCAGCCGCGTATCGCATCGTGCGCTTCGCCGCCCAATTTTGCATCAAAGCTAGCCTGACTTGCTCCACAATTGGGTCATCCTTCTTCAGCTCCAGCGCGTTCGGCACGCGCAGCTTCTGGTCAGCCTCCAACTCATCGCCGAGGACAAGGACGCGGTCCCAGTCCACGACAGTCAAATTGGGGTTGTCGAGGATCACCTGATCGAGTAGGGCGCACGTGAGAATCGCGTTTGTGAGGCGTGTGGTCCTGTCAATCGAGGCGGCCCGCAGGTCGGCATTCTCCAGCTGTGCCCCACTCAGGTCGGTTCCGGCCAACTGCGCCTCGCTGAGATTAGCCCCGTTTAACTGCGCATCTTTCAGGTGAGCCCCGTTCAGATGTGCCATGCTGAGGTTGGCTCCCTGTAGTTGTGCCCTAGGGAGCGATGCCTGCTGCAGCCGTGCCCTTCTGAGGTCCGCTCCCTGCAGTTCTGCCCCACGGAGCGATGCCTGCTGCAGCTGTGCCATGTTGAGGTTGGCTTCTTGCAGCCGTGTCCTGGTGAGCACAGCCTTCTGCAGCCCGGCCATCACAAGGTTGGCTTTCTCTAGGTGTGCCCTGACAATGATGGCACTCTGCAACTATGCCATCACAAGGTAAGCCCCCTTATACATTAGACTGATCGTAGCAAGTAGTTCACTTGCTGGATGGAGTCTGTCGAGGCAAGGCTCTTGGCCCCCAACGGCTTGACCGTTTCCTGGAGATCGGCCTGCCTCGACGGCACTCACTCCTGGGTGCCACCACTGATAGAGGGTCGTGCTTCGAGCACCGCAGTATAAGGCTGGTACGCACCTGGGAGTTCCTGGCCGGGAGAGGGGGGAGCGGTGCTATGTGGTACGCCGGCATCGATTGGGCAGATGACCATCACGACATCGTCGTCATCGACGAACAGGGCCAGCGGGTGGCGTCGTGTCGGGTGCCCCACACGCCCGAGGGTCTGGCACAGCTTGTGACGTTCTTGCAGGGAACGGTGGCGGCGCCCACGCCGCAGGAACTAGCCTGTCTCATTGAGACCACCCATGGCCTGCTCATCACCGCGCTGCTGGATGCAGGGCTCGCCGTGTACCCGGTCAACCCCAAGACAGTGGACCGCCGGCGCAAGCCTTCCGGAGCGAAGACGGACGCGATTGACGCCTATCTGCTCGCCAAGACGGGGCGCAGCGATCTGGCTGACCTCCAACGCCTGACGCCGGACAGCCCGCTGGTGCACGAACTCAAGGCGCTCACGCGCGATCAGGACGGGCTCATCCAGAGCCAGACACGACTCGTCAATCAACTGACTGCCTGCCTCAAGGCATACTACCCGGTGGCCCTCGACCTGTTCACCAAGCTCCAGCAGCCGCTGACTTTGGCCTTCTTGCAGGCATACCCGACGCTGGAGGCGACTCGGTGCGCCTCGGTGGACCAGTTGACCCAACTGCTGCGGCAGCACCACCATCCGACTCCCCTCCCGACGGCGGAGGCGCTGCGGGAGCAGTTGCACCGACCGCAATTGCAGGCGGATGACATCACCAGCCGGACCAAGGCTCGGCTCATGCTCGCTCTGGTGAGCCAGCTCGCGCCGCTCCTCGCGCAGATCAAGCAGTACGATGCGGAGATCACGCACCTTTTTCTGAGCCATCCTGACAGCCCGATCTTCGCGAGTCTCCCACGTGCGGGCAAGCGTCTCGCACCCCGGCTGCTGGCAGGATGGGGCGACGATCGGGAGCGGTATGCGAGTGCCGCCAGCGTCCAGGCGTTGGCTGGCACCTCGCCGGTGGCCTACCAGAGCGGCAAGTATGTCAAGGCACATCGGCGCTATGCCTGCATCAAACCCTTCCGCAATGTCCTCTTTCAGTTTGCATGGCAATCGACCTTCCGGGAATCGTGGGCACAGGCGTACTACCACCGCAAGCGGCAGGAGGGCAAGAGCCACAGTATGGCCGTGCGAGCCTTGGCCAATGGCTGGGTGCGCATCATCCAGGCGATGTGGCTCAACCACCGCCCCTATGTGGTGGAAACCTTCCTGACCGCACAGCATGCGCATGCCGGACAAGCCGCCTAACACCCCTATGAAACGGGAAACTAAGCTGTGCGTGCTAACCTGCCGCTAGCCGATCGTGACAGCGCGCTCCTTCTGGCTGCAGGCGACGTGCGGGTGCGTCGTCTCCCTCGCGTCGCCAGTCTCAGGGGTCGTTGAGCGCGGCGGCTTCTCTTACGTCGGCAGGAGGAAGATCCTCTGCATGATGGCTTGGCGCCAGTGTGAGGGGATCTCCCTTCCAGGAGCTAATGTGCTAGATAGCGTGCTACGCTGCGGATGAGGGGGTCGCCTGGCTAGCGCGGCTCGGGCGCGACCCCCAATTGGCGGAGCATCTGCGGGGTATCCCACAGGTGCCAGAGATCGGCCGCTTTTCCGTGGGCCATGCGCACGAAGTGCATGTGCGGCACAGAGACCGTGCGCCCTGTGGCTGGCAGTCCACGTCCAGGACCCACGTTGAGCGGGCCGCGATGGGTGCCCGTCATCGTGGAGCGGAAGGCCACGATGTCGCCTTCCGCGAGGATCACGTGCACCTCAAACTTCAGATCGGGAAACGCCGTGCGCAGCCCGCGGATGACTTCCTTCAGATGCGAGATAAACTCGGTTCCCAAAGCCTCTTGATGGTCGATCCCATCCGGCGCGATCTGCTCATCGACGACGGTGAGATCGCCATGGTTGAAGCCGCGTTCGATGAGCTCGAGCGCGGCGGCCTTGTTAGCCTCCTGCGTTGTCATGGGCGTCGCAAATGTCACAGTAACCCTCTCTTCAATGGAGTACAACTACACTCAACATGACTATGGTATACTCATAGCATGGAGCATGTCAAGAGGCCGCTGACCTATCGGCAGCGCCAGGCGCTCGCCACACAGCAGCTCATCATGGAGACCGCGCAAGCCTTGTTTCTCGAACAGGGCTACGGCATTACGACCATCGAGGCGATCGCCGCCACAGCGGGGGTCGCCGTGAGCACGGTCTACGCCATCTACAAGAACAAGCGGTCCATCCTCAAAGCGATCCGCGAGGCCTGGCACCTCGAGTCGGGCCAGCGTGACATCTATCAGCAGGCGCTGGAGGAAACAGACGCGCGGCGCAGGCTGGCGCTCGCGGCGCATGCGACACGGCGGCAATGGCAGTCGGGCGCGTCCATGATGCTGATCTACGAGAGCGCCGCAGCCGTCGATGCGGAGGCCGCCGCAGAGTTGAAAGTGGCAGAGGACGGGCGGAGACGCTTCATGGGAGCGTTCATCCAGCAGACGACGAGCATGCTCCGCCCTGGTCTGCATCCAGCGCAGGCAAGTGCGGTGTACCTCAGCCTCACGCGCCCGGAGGTGTATCGGGAACTCGTCACGGTCGCGGGGTGGTCGCCGGATACGTATGAACGCTGGTTGGCCGAGGTATTGACATCCCAATTGCTTCCCGACGCAGGGGCAGACCCGATTCCGGACTGACAGACATAGTGCCCGCGCAGCTATTGACATAGAGGGTCTCTGAGCTTGCCACTTTCCTCGCGTGGATTCGTCACGGGCCGGGCTGGACGTTCACCTGGGGGGGAGCAGTGGGAACGCTCGCTGACCCCAACGCTGCATTTGCCGATGGCCACCTGCGCGGATCTAGGACTCAAGGTGCTGCAGCAGAATCCCCAGGCGCGCAGCGAATGGGGCCGGCTGGCCCGCGAAGGGGGCATGACGTGTGGCAAGTCCTCGACCATGGCCGCTACCTGGGGGTGATTGTCGATGGTGTGTACCAGTCCTACCAGGAGATCGGCCGCGCGCACCACGTCACGTGAACATGGGCCATGTTCACTGGGACCCTCGCATGCCCGGAAGGCGCCGGAGCTTGCGAGCATCTCGACGAGGAAGCACTGCGCCGTTGGTGGCTCGACCTGGGGCACCTGGAGCAACAGAAGCGGCGGCGTGACGAGGACGAAAACTTCCCAGACATCACGCGACAGTGTCAGACACGCTCCTAGCGTTTCGGGGTATCGCTGACTTAGACTCAACGGGAGTCATTCCCGTGTAGCACGTGCGCACACCGAGCACCTGTCCACATTCCTGGATATCACCGCACGCGCCTTCGCGCCTATCAGCCAGTTCGTCGGCTACGGCCTCTGCAAGCGCCTCGCGGCCAAGTTCTCCCGCACCATCTACCCCCGCGGCGCACCACTGAAGTATTGTCGAATTCGTTAGCCGCTGAGAGACCGGGCCCAGCACTCGTCAACGAGCTCACGCTGTAACTGCCTGGAGAGTGATGCGGCAATGGGCCGGGGGTCACCCCGGCCCATCCGCTTGCCCGCTGACCTGGCATTGCCCGATTCATGCACTCTGTTGTTGTGGCGACCCGTACGGGAGTTGAACCCGTCTCTGAGGCTTGACAAGCCTCTGTCCTTGCCGATGAACGAACGAGCCTAGAATGCTAGTGTACCACGGTCTATGCGCTCGCGAGCGGCACCGTCCATGCGCTATACTGGGGAGCGGACACGCATGCGCTCGCTGTGCCGGCCCCATAGCTTAATGGACAAAGCATCGGTCTTCTAAACCGAGCATCTGGGTTCGATTCCCAGTGGGGCCGCCCCAATTATGCCCAAGAAATCCGGGGTCACGTTGTCCGTATCTGCCCGTAAGAGTCCGCCCGAATCCGCTGGTGTTGGTGTCAAAATTGGTGTCAGCTGAAAATAGGGGTCACGACGAACGGCACGACAACCTTCGGGATACATCGTCACGAGCTGGGAGTGCGCTCAGCCCGGATGATGCCCAGATTCCCTGCCTTTATTTATCCCCTGACTGTTTCGTATTATCCCTAATACTCACCACCCCATCCGTCGATGCAAGGGGCATTCGTTCCACCGCAGCAATTTCTTCGCGCTCACGCTGCAACTCCCAGAGCAAGGCTATCGCTTCGGCCATTTCCAAGTCCTTGTCCTCACCCCACTGCCTGATTGCTTGCCAGACAGCCAAATCCATCTTCTTGACCAGGCGCGGCGCATGGGTAGGGAGGCTCACGCCTCCCCCAGACTGTCCATGATGCGTACTGCTAGGAAGTAGCAGAGCACCACGAATGCCGCTGCAAAGTAGCGGTCGTGGATGAGTGTAACGCCCAAGATGGCGATAGCTGCTCCAACTATTCCGATGATGAAGGTCTTAAGTTGATAGTTCATGTCTTGCACTCCTTGCTTACGTTGATACCTATGAGTATATACCGTTGGTATATACCAGTCAAGCAGTATTGCCCTATATTGTGTTGTGAAATCGGCAACAGGACGGACTAGGGAGCATTCCCAGTTTTCCACAGCTTTGCGTATAAAGTGCTTGCACCATGCAAGCAGATTTGATACTATAGAGGTAGCCAAGCGGGGCACATTAACAATCAGGGGTACGATGAATGCAAGACATATCACAATCAAAGCCTACATCGGCAGTAATAACATCACGAAGGAGCTTGAAACCGAGAAAATCATCAGTATTTTGGACAAAAATCATGAGGGCTTTACACTTGACTATCCTGTTGTTGGGTACTGGCGTGGAGAAGCCGAAAAAACGGCGCTACTCTATCTGGGGGACACCGAAGATAAAGTACTCGCGACGCTCAGAGAGCTAAAAGTAGCGCTCAAGCAAGAAGCTATAGCCTACCAAGTCGAAGCTGAACTAAAGATCATATAAACTTAACCGCCCCGCTTGGCGGTTGACGTACCCCTGTAGATAAAGGAGCAATGATAATGACCATAGAAACCATAGCCGAGATACGAGGCCACGACTATCAGCTTGAGGCCGTCTATCACGAGCACAATGATGCGTTCGCTTGGAATGCCTACCGGAAGTCATGGAGCGGCTGGGCAAAGATACCGTGCTGGACTGACGCAGAGGAGCGCGCCTTTCCAAAGCTAGTAGCACAGGCCGCGCATGATTTTGTGACGAGCTTGAACGAGCAAGTGGAGGCGGCATAAATGAAAGTAAACCGCATCACCAAGAAAGACGGCAGGATCGAAAAGACACAAGTCGAAGTGCCGGCGCCGGTCTACAACGTCAGGATAAGGCCGGAGCTGTATGAACCGCTAGTGTCCGAGGCGGCAAAGGAAAGCCGCAGCATCACTGCCCACATCAACCACATTCTTGGACAGCATCTTACCAACCAGCTAAAATAACCTTGCGACTGTTGTGATATGCAGTTGCATTCATCAGCGCCTCTTAATCGGGGCGCTTTTATGTCAGCTTGCTTTTACTCAGCTGCCGCTCTCGCTCGCACACATATTGCGATAACCCCTGTATTCACCCCTTATCGCCGAGACCTATCTATGGTATGCTGGCGCCCGCATGCTACCGCCAACTGAAGACGAACTGTTGTCGCCCGCACAGGCCGCTGAACGGCTCGGCGTGGGCGCGCACATCTTCCGGCGACGGGCGGCGATGGCAATCAGAGCGGGTGAGACCCGTATCCGCCAACGCCGCCACAAGTCCAGGCACGACTACCTGGCGACCGAGGCTGTCTGGCGTGAATACGCATGGCCACCGAAAAGGACAGGCAGGCCCACTAAAGACCAGTCACCAGGGTCCCCAGGAAAGTCCGACGTACGCCGACCGGAACCACCTCAAAAGCCCCGGACATAAGTGGCTAGGATAGCGACAGACCGGGCATAGCGGCACTCCAATGTCTCATTAGTCGTTAAGTTCCACACGACTTTTCTCTGGCATAAGTCGTGCAGAACTGGACGACTTCTGTTATACTATCCGCGCCTCATCGCCGCCAGCCTTCTCATCATCCCGCTAGAGCCAAAACGGGGGTGCTTTCATATGCCAGCCGATGCCGATAGCTTCGAGCAGGGCACGCTGTTGCAGTGCTTTGTCACGGTTGCCCACGTTGCCTAAGTGACAGGGTGGCAGCTGTTGCTCGTCAGTCCACGGTCTGCCGATAAACCGACGTCCATCGGCTGGTGGGTTATCCGCCTCGTTGGGTCGCAGGGTTCAGAGGTATTGGGTCGTCCAGCCAGCCTACAATGGCTCGATACACCAAATGCTGACGGCGTGGTCGGGTTCATCGAAAGCCTGACCGTGACGCTGCATGTTTGTGTCGCTTGACCGGTATGCACGTCGCCGCTCTCCAGTTGTGCCGGGCGCTGTATGTGCTGGCACCGGACTGGAACGATACTTATTGCAGTTGGTTTATAGACAACGTGGTACCAGACGGCCATTTGCTCGGCCAGCCACGCAGCGAGCCGGCGATTGGGTTGCGGGGTAGCCGTTTGCGCGCCATCTTTTCAGAGGTTCCGGCCTATGATTTAGGCTATCTGATGAGAAAACTGCCTGATGGGTACGGGCTGGTCAAAGGTGTAGGCGGCAGTTGGATAGCGCTTGAGGTGAGGACTATGCAGCCTCAGAACGGCGAGAAAGCCGAGACGCCGGAGGATGCCGCCGCAGCGCTCTGCATTAAGCTGTGGACACAGCGAGTCGCCCAGCCTTTAGAATCCGATCAGCCGCTGTGAAGACTTGCCGTATGGCAGTATCCGGCGGTGTCTCGTCTTTGAGCCAGTGCTTAATGTACCCCCGGCTGTGCGCGGCGGTTTCGTCGTCGAGCCTGCCCAGCTCATTGAGCACGAGGTACGACGTGGCTTCAGCTTGGAACTCCTTCATCCCGCGATGGGTTTGGTAGTCATCGAAGGCGTGCGGCAGGGTATGGCCAAGCACCACATGCCCCAGCTCGTGCATCAGCGTCTTTTCTGGATGCACCGCGAGCGGGTTGATAGCAATCTCGACGCCCTGTGAGTACCCTTGTACATTGCCGTTCGTGCTCTCGAACGGCACGTGGCGCACACTGAGCTTGTCTAACGCGGTCTGCGTATCCCATCCAGGGATTTGAATCGGCGGCAGCTCAGCACCGTCAGTATCAGAGAGGGCAAAGACAGCGCGTACCACCTTGAAGCCGATCAACCGCGCTACCCGTTCGCGCTTCTCTTCCAACGGCTCGTCTTCTGGCGCAGGTTCCTTCACCAGCAGCGGCACAATCACCTCTTTAGCTCGCGCCCCTTGTAAGACATGCCGGCCAAGTGACTTCCAGCGGCTGAACGAGGCGACAGGTTCGCGGATCCCCTGCATCAGAAACAGCAGCATGTTGGTGATGCTGTAGTCGTGGAAGCGGTCATAGACCCCGGTTAAGTTGCCTGGCGCGGTCAGGGCTTCTTCCAGCAGCTTATCCCAGGGGAGCTTTTCTGCCACGTCAGTACGGCAGTCTCGTTATCATCCGCTCCAGCACGATGCGGCCGAGCTCATGCTTGAGCACGCGTTGCCCTAGATGCTCGTTCGCTTCGCCAGGGTGGTACTCGCCCATCAGGAACGGGCTGAACATCCATTGGTTGTCGTCATGCAGCCTGAGCATTTCAAACAGGCCGGTCTGTGGGTCGTAGTGGTCAAAGACGAAGGTGTAGACAGGCGGGGTGCCTTCCTGGTAAAAGCTATCAATCAGCTCCATCACCTCTCCGTCTGGGGGCATGGACGCGCTTGGCATGGCTTTCCAAAGCCAGGGTTCTGGCCACCACCCGCAGCCGGGCAATCTCTCCCCAGGCCATCGTCAACAAGGTCGCCCGGACTGCCTCCGTCATGGGCTGGCCTTCGTAATAGTCCATTTGGGCGTCGAAGGCGCTGTCTTCCCGCGCCCACCA
>Ga0070706_100005437_pt1 | contig 12135 bp, 11 predicted proteins | sample KBSK5501metaG_FD_65476 | JGI IMG/M metagenome (GOLD analysis project Ga0070706, IMG submission 65476) | Corn, switchgrass and miscanthus rhizosphere microbial communities from Kellogg Biological Station, Michigan, USA - KBS K5-50-1 metaG | ecosystem: Host-associated > Plants > Roots >...
GCCGCCTCCGAGCCCGGTCGGATCGCATGCCATTCGTCGGCGTTCTGGCCGGTGAGCGACATCCGGGGCGCGAAGGCGACGTGCCTGGCCATGCGCCCATCGTGAAAGCCATGCGACTGGGCGAACCCGCGCTGATTCTCGACCGGAGCGAGCCAGGTCTCCAGAAAATCCGCGCCGAAGGACAGGATGTACTGGGCCTTGGCGAAGTCGTGGGCGGGCAGCTCGTCCCGACCGAACACGGCCTTGTTCGCCGCGCGGAGCGGCTCGTGATCGAACGGCTGGTAGCGGACGACCCGTCCACCAAGAGCCGCGGTCCACTCCGCGAGCAGATCGGAGAACGTCCCGCGACCGGCGCCCGAGATGACGGCAACCTTGCCTCCAGCGGCGGCAAGCTTGGTCGAGAGCCGCTGAATGGCGTCGTCCCAGGTGATGTCCTGGAACCCACCGGTGGCGGTGCGGGCCATCGGACCCTTGAGACGCCCGGGATTGTATAGACCCTGGAGCGCCGCCTGGCCGCGGGAGCACAGCTTGCCGCGATTGACCGGGTGCTCCGGGTTGCCCTCGAGCTTGATCGCGCGGCCTTCCCGGGTCTTCACGTGCAGCCCGCATCCAGCAGCGCATTCGGTGCAGGTGCTGGCGTACCACGTCGCCACCCCGGGAATCTGATCCTCCGACTGCACCAGGTACGGAATGAGCTTCTGCACCCGGTCGGTGGAGCAGCCGGAGAGAACGGCCGCGCCCGCCCCGGAGACGCCGAGGACGGTGAGGAAGCGGCGGCGGTCGATGGTAGACGGGGTTTTGTCTTCGTCGGCCATGAAGGCTCCGTTGGTAGCTATCAGCCAGTAGCCGTTAGCTCTTAGCTAATGGCTACTGGCTAACGGCTAACGGCTAGTAATGACACGCCGAGCAGTCCCGCGTCACGTTGCGCTGGAGATGGCACGTGATGCAGAAGCCCATATTGTTGACGTTGTTCACCTTGTAGATCTGGGGCATGCGAGCCACGTCGCCGTGGCAGGTCTGGCAGGCATTGGAGCCGAGCGCCTTGATGTGCCGCATGTGGGGGAAGTGGGCGTGGCGCGCTACGTAATGGACCCGCACCCACTCGATGGGCTTCTTCTGGCTCCACGCATCACGGAGCTTCTTGATCTCGACTTTGTGGCTGCTGTCGCTCCCGGCGATGACCGTGTGGCACCCCATGCAGGTCTGCATGGACGGCACGCCCGGCTCGGATGAGACGGCGACCGAGTAGTGGCAGTACTGGCACTGGATCTTGTATTGGCCGGCGTGGATGTCGTGCCGGAAGAAGATGGGCTGGCGAGGCCCGAGGAGCCGTGCGGTGTCGGCGGGCGCGAGCACCGCGGCCTTGGCCGAGTCGGCGACCGCCCTGGGGCCCTGCGCGCGGCCAGAGTCCGACGTCAAGGCGAGCGCGACGAGGCCGACGGCCGCCGCGCCCGCACCTGCCCCCGCCCCAATCAGAACCAGCTTCCGCATCGTCCTCACCAGTCAAACGTCGGGCTGCTCGACTTCATCACGACCCATCCGTGGCGGGCGCCGCGAAGCGGTCAGACCTTCGGGGGAGTGTACGCGAAATGCATTGAGCCGGGAGAGTCCGGCCCTCGGGCGGGAGTAAGTATAGTCAGCCGCCGCGAAGGTTCACAACCGCCTGCGCTCGGGGGCGAGCCGCTACACCGCGCGGCGTCGCCGGATCGCCGACGCGGCCCCGATCCACGCCGCTTTCCGCCGCACCAACCCGAGGAAGACCTCGATGGTCCGGCGATCGCTGAGCCCGATCCAGCACCACTTGACCGGCCCCGTCCGCTGCCCGTCGCGCACGGCCTGGCGCACCACCTCCGCCAGGCGGGGCAGCGCGAGCGTGCGCGACTCTTCCTCGTCGGTCAGGGTGAAGGTGGCGCTGGCCCCGGACGTGATCGGGTGAATCCAGCAGACCTTGCGCGACCCGATGCCGTATTCCCAGGTCCAGCCCCAGGGCGACCCCATGAACCGGACCTGCTCGGCCACGCCGCGGAGGGCGAGCAGGCCGGTCCGGGCCAGCCGGAAGCGAGTCGCCACGGGACTTGGGAGGTCGCGATAGGGCGCGGCCGGCTTGGGCGCGGTATCGGCGAGCCGGTATGGATTCGCGGACCAGTAGCCGGCGGATCGGCCCATCGCCTACACTTCCCCCCCGTCGGAGCGGCCGTGCCTGAGCAGGTCCGGCCGCGCGAGCACCCCTTCGCGGGCCAGGTAGCGACCGACCTCGATCCCCATCGCGCGGAGCAGTGACGCTTCCCGCGCGTCCGGCGCCGCGCGAAACACTACCTCGCGGAACGAGCGCATGACGTGCTCCGGCTGCCGGGTCTTGAAGAAGTCGATCGCCCAGAGCGCCCGCTCCCAGTCGGCGAACAGCGCTTCCAGGATCTCGTGCGTCGCCGGCGGTGCGGTCTTGCGCGGCGGCTTGAACGGGAGCCCGTCACCGCCGCGCGCCAGCCAGAGCTCGTGGGCCATGATGGCTACGGCCTGGGCCAGGTTGAGCGAGGGATGGGCGGGATCGGTCGAAATGGTCACCAGCGTATCGCAGCAGTCGAGCTCGTCGTTCGTGAGGCCCGAGTCCTCCCGCCCGGCGACGAGCGCCACCGGCCCGTCTACCGCCCGCTCGGCGAGCCGCGCCGCCGCGTCGCGGGGGCGGAGTACCGAGCGCTTGGCCGCGCGCTCCCGGCCGGTCAGCACCGCTGCGTAGACGCAGTCGGCCAGCGCATCGGGCAGCGACGCGTGCAGCGTGATGCGCTCGACGACGTCGGCCGTGTTGTGCGCGATCCCCTCGATGCGGTAGGCGTCGAGCTCGATCTCCGGGTTCACCACCCGGATAGTGTCGATGCCGAAGTTCTTGGCGATGCGGACGGCGCTCGCGATGTTGACCAGATCCTGCGGCGACACCAGGACCAGAAAGGGGGGCCGGGACCGGCCGGCCGGCTGCCCGTCCATCGTCACGCCTCGCTCAGGAAGGCCACATCGTGCCGTTTCGCCTTGAGCGCCTGGGCGAATCCGGCCTTCTCGACCGCCTTCATGTACGCTTCCTTCGCCTCCACCAGCCCCTGATCCACCAGCTCCATCAGCGCGTCGTTCAGCGTCACCATCCCCGCCTTGCGATTGGTCTGCATGATGGAGGGAATCTGGAAGGTCTTTCCCTCACGGATCAGGTTCGATACGGCGGGGATCGTGAGCAGGATCTCGCGCGCGGCCACCCGTCCCCCGCCGATCTTGCGGCACAGCGTCTGGGCGATCACGCCGCGCAGCGATTCCGACAGCATGACGCGGATCTGCGCCTGCCGATCGGCGGGGAACTGGTCGATGATCCGGTCGATGGTGGAGGCCGCAGTCGTGGTGTGCAGCGTTCCGAAGACCAGGTGCCCGGTCTCCGCGGTCTCGATCGCGATCGACACCGTCTCGAGGTCGCGCATCTCGCCCACCATCACGATGTCCGGGTCCTCGCGCAGCGCCGCCCGGAGCGCTTGCTTGAACGAGCGAGTGTGCAACCCGACCTGGCGCTGGGTGATCAGGCACTTCTTGCTCTGATGCACGAACTCGATCGGATCTTCGATGGTCAGGATGTGATCGGTGCGCGTGCGGTTGATCAGATCCACCAGTGCCGCCAGCGTCGTGGACTTCCCCGACCCCGTCGGCCCGGTCACCAGCACGAGCCCCTTCGTCAGGTAGCAGAGGTTCTGCACCTCCCGGCTCAGCCCCATCTCGTCCGCCGATAGGACCCGCCCCGGGATCGTGCGGAACACTCCGAGCGGGCCCTTCCGGTCGCGGGCCGCGTTGCAACGGAACCGGGCGAGTCCTTCGATCTCGTAGGCCCAGTCGGTGTCGTTCTGCTCCCGGAATTCGCCCAGCTCTTTCGGCTCCATCATGCTCGTGAGCATCCCCTCGAGCCGCTCCGCGGTCAGCGGCTCGCCTCCCAGGCGCACCAGCTCCCCGCTCCGGCGCAGCAGCGGCGGCTCCCCCGTCCGGAGGTGGAGGTCGGAGGCCCCGGACTCCACCAACTGACGGAACAGCGCGTCGATGGCCGAGCGCAGCTCCCGCGACTCCGCCTCGCTCCGCCCCCCGCGCGCGGCCGCGGCCGGCGCCGCGACCGGTCGGACCGTCGTCTCCGCCTGGCGGCTCTCGACCTGAACGCTGCCCGACGGGGCCCGGTACTGGAACTGCACGGCCGCCGGCGAGCCGAGGCGCGGCGCGGCGTCCTCGGGAGCGATCTCGCGAACGAGAGCGGAGACCTGCGCGTCGCTCAGGGGATCCTTGGTCAGGGGACGGGTGGTGCCGTCGCGGAGCAACACCGCGGGCTTGCCCCCCGCCAGCTGGAGCGAGTCGCCGCGCTGCTCGTGCAGCACCCGGATGAGTTGGTCGATGCGAGCCACGAAGCCTCGTCAGTCCAGCGGGCGGATCGTCCGCACCAGGAACTTGTTGATGTAATGGGTGACGTCGTCGGTCCAGAGGGCGAAGAACGCCCCCGGTCCGTTGACGTAATCGAGGGCACGGCTCCGCTCCGGCGGCATCTCCACCGCGGCGCGGCCCCGCACCTCGCGCCCGCCGACGATCACCACGTCGAGCGCGACCAGCTTCGCTGCCGAAAATCGCTCGGGGTCCGCCGGCGGAGCGTGATGGCGGCAGGTCACAACCGCCGCTTGGGCTTTCGGAACGAAGAGAACTCCGCCCCCCAACCGCGTGAGGGCGAAGAATGGATCCACCCGGTTGAGCATCTCGAGCGGAGTCTCGGGGCCCGGCGGGTAGTTCGTGCGCGACAGGAGGTGCAGGCTGCCGTCGATCGCAACGCCTTCGGCCAGCAGCACTTCGGCTGCCTCCTGGCGGATGGACCCCCAATCCTCGGTCATCGGGCGATGCGCGGTCCGGGCATGAGAGCGGAAACTCGTCAGGCCCCCCGACCGCGGCAAGGGCCGGGCTCATCCGCGGATCTCCACGCCGGCGTCGCGCTCGATCAGGCGGATCACCTCCACATGATCGGCCTCCTCCCCGAGCGCGCCGCGCGCCCGGCGGAAGAGCTCCCCCACGAGGTGCAGCAGCGGGGCCGGCACGCCGGTCTCCTCGACCAGGCCCAGAGCGATCCGCACGTCTTTCTCGAGCAGGGCAAGCCGGAAGGTCCGCGGCCACCGCCCGCTGAGCACCCGGTCCGCGGCCAGCGCCTCGCTCACGAACGACCGGCCGCTCGAGGCATTAAGAATCTCGAGGGCCTTGCGAGCCGGAACGCCGGCCTTGGCCAGTGCCGCGAACCCCTCGCCGAACGCGAGGATGCTGGCTGCCAGCAGCGTGTTGTTCACGGCCTTCATCGCGTGCCCGGCGCCGACCGGCCCCAGGTGCTCGATCCGCCGGCCGAAAGCCTCCAGCACCGGCCGCGCCCGCGCAAAAGTGGGCTCGTCTGCGCCCACCATCACCGTGAGGGTGCCGGCCTCCGCTCCATTCGTGCCGCCGCTCACCGGGCAGTCCGCGAACGCGACGCCGCGGCCGGCGAGCCGCGCCGCGATGCGCCGCGACGTCGCCGGGTCTCCGGACGTACAGTCGAGCAGGAGCGCTCCCGGGACCAAGCCTGCTTCCAGCCCGTCCGGGCCGTCGAGCAGACGCTCCACCTCGGCCGACGTCGGCAGGCAGGTGATCACCACGCCGGCGTCAATGGCCGCCTCCCGCGGCGTCGCCGCGACGCGCGCCCGATGCTCCCGCGCGAACTCCTCGGCCCGGGCGCGCGTACGGTTCCAGACGGCCAGATCCATCGTGCGGGCGAGATGTGCGGCCATCGGACGCCCCATGGCGCCCAGACCCAGGAACGCCGCCTTCGCGGGGGCGCCGGCCATGCCTTTCTCTCCTCTCGCGGGACGGGCCGCTCGGGTGAGAGCGCAAGATAGGCTCCGCCCCCGCCGGCCGTAAATGCCGCGTTGACGCTGACCGCCGCATCGCGGTACCCTCCGTGGGACGCGAGGACTCAGGTGACCACACGGATCATGCACGTGGACCTCGACGCGTTCTTCGTCGAGGTCTGCCGCCAGCGGCACCCCGAGCTTCGGGACGTGGAGCTGCTCGTGGTCGGCGGCCGGCGCGACCAGCGGGGCGTGGTGCAGTCGGCGTCCTACGCGGCGCGGGCCTTCGGCATCCGGGCCGGCATGCCGATCGCCGAGGCCGTGCGGCGCTGCCCTCACGCGACCTTCTTCCAGGGCGCGTTCACCCACTACCGCGACGCGTCGCGCGCGGTTCGCGATGTGTTGTCCGGCTTCTCGCCCACCGTCGTCATGGCCTCGCTGGACGAGGCCTATCTCGACTTCAGCGGAACGGACCGCCTCCACCCCGTGTCACTACTGCCTGTCGCCGAAGGAGTGCGCGAGGCGGTCCGGCGGACTACCGGACTGGCCTCGAGCATCGGGATCGGCCCGAACCGGATGGTCGCGAAGCTCGCCTCCGACACGGCCAAGCCACGGGGCCTGATGGAGGTGCGGGCCGGGTGGGAGGAAGGGTTCCTCGCGGGGCTCCCTCTCAGGGCGCTGCCCGGCGTTGGCCCCAAGACCGCGAAGCGGTGGGCGCAGCTCGGCCTGGTGAACGTGGCGGAAGTGCAGCGGATGGAACTGGCGGCGCTCGAGCGCCTCATCGGTGCGGAAGCGAAGCTGCTCAAGCTCCGGGCGCAAGGGTACGGCGGGACCGCGTTGAGCGCGGACCGTCTCCCCCGATCAGTCAGCCGGGAAACGACGCTCGCGCGGGACCTGCGCGACCCGGACCGGCTGGAGCGCGCGTTGGCGCTGCTCACCGCCCGGGTGGCCTCCCAGCTGCGGGAGGAGGGCCTGGTGGCCCGCACGGTGGCGCTCAAGCTCCGGCATGACGACTTCCACACCGTGACCCGCCGGGAGACGCTGAGCGAGCCGACCGACCTCGACCGGGAGCTCTACGCCGCCGTCCGCACGTTGTTCCGGGCGGCCTTCGCCGAGGTGCGCCGGCGCGACCGCGCGGTCCGGCTCATCGGGATCGCCGCCACCAACCTCACGACCGCCGCGTCGCCTGACTTGTTCGAATCGGAGGCGCGAGCTCGCGACCGGCGACTCACCCGCGCCGTCGACGCGGTGCGGGAGAAGTTCGGGTTCGAGGCGGTGGGGCAAGGGATGCTGGTGGACAGGAAACGCAGTGAACAGTGAACTGTAAACAGGGACGGCCGTTCATCCAGCCCTCTGTCCACTGTTCACTGTTTACTGTTCACTCCGAAATCCGCATCCGTAAACCTGAGCCCCACCGTCCATCCCCGGGCCTGCGCCTCCGGACCGAGATCACGGAAGATGGCGCTCCGGCCGGCGGCGTCCGTTGCCCGGACCGTGGTGTTGCGGTAGAGTCGGTAGTATCCGAGAAACACCCTCTGTGCGCCCGGTCGCACCGCGCACCCGCAGTCGCGCGCTCCATCGAGGCCGGCGTTGACGGTCACGCGAAGCAGCCCGGCCGTCTGGTTGGTGACGAGCGGGGCGAAGTAGTCCCCTGTGTCCGTGCGCGGCTCCGCGGTGCGTGCCGTGGTGCCGCGGGGTGCCGGAATTACCCACGACCCGCGCACGACCTCGCCCATGGGCTGGCTGTCGGCGGAGAGCGGGCGGTCCACCTCCCACTGGGCGACCAGCATCCCGCGCCCGACGCGTACGCGCACCGTCGCGCCCGGGGGTACCAGCTGAGCGGCATCGTTGACGACCAGGCGGACCGGCGCCATCAGCCCGTTCGAGAACGCCAGGGTGGGCCAGGCCAGCAGCACGGCCCCGGCGGCGAGCGCCGCGATGAGCGCGGCCACGAGGACAATGGGAAGCAGCCGCCGACGGGCAGGCGGCGGCGGAGGCGGCGGCAAGGGCGGGGGCGGTGACGGGTCGGTCATGAGCAGGGAAGCTGGGGGCCCCGGGCCCCGGGTCAAGGCCTTTTACATCCGGAGCGGATCAGTGGATCACCAACGGCAGAGCGTGCTGCGGTTTCTCGCGGAGCCGGGCCACGTGAATTTCGGGGGCAAGGTGCACGGCGGGGTGGTGATGAAATGGGTGGACCAGGCGGGCTACACCTGCGCGGCGGGGTGGAGCGGGAGCTACTGCGTGACGGTGTACGTAGGCGGGATCCACTTCGTCCACCCGATCCAGGTGGGGAATGTGGTCGAGCTCCAGGCGACCGTCATCCATACCGGCCGGAGCAGCATGCACATCATGATCGACATCTACGCCGGGGACCCCAAGGGAACGGTCCGGCGGCGTTGCGGCCATTGCGTGGCGGTCTTCGTCGCGCTCGACGACGACGGCCGCCCGCGCGCGGTGCCGACCTGGGTGCCGGCTACCGCGCACGACCGCGCGCTCGAGGGTTACGCCCGGCGGCTGGTGGAGCTCCGCAAGGCCATGGAAGAGGAAATGCACCGGTCGCTCCACCTCGACCCCGACCCGACGCCCGAGACCCCGGCGGGCGTCTGACCCCCGGCCTCCGATCTAGAAGAGATAGGACGCGCCCAACGCGAACGTGAGCTGGTCCTTGTGGAGCGTCCCGTCGGTGGCCGGGAAGACCAGCAGGTTCGACCGGTCGTAGCGGATTTCCGGCCGGATCAGCACCGAGTCCCACCTCTTGATGTTGAAAGTGACCGTGCCGCTGCCGAACTTCTGGCCGGTGTTCATCGGGAAGCCCAGGACCCCCGAGGTGCGCGCGCCGTCCTTATCGTCCATGTAGTCGCCCCGCAGCGCCACGTTGAGCACCGGGCTCACGTCGAAGGCCGCCCAGAGCCCCGCAGCCCACCACTTCGCCGTCTCGCCCACCGCCGGCAGATCCTTCTCCTCGCCATAGTCGCCCTGGAGGTTGATCGTGGTCTTTGAACCGATCTTCCGCGTTACGACCAGGTTCCCGCCGTACCGGTTGCCGCTCGGCGTGACTCCGCCCACGGCGGCCTTCTCGTTCCCGAGGTAGCCGACGAGCGCCACTGTGGTCAGCGCGTCGGGGGTGATGCCGATCCGCCCCATGAACGACTTCTTGGAGTTGTTGTCTTGGACCACGTCCCAACCGTTGATCAGTGCGAGCTCGAAATCCACCTGCGCAGCTGGCTTGACGTCCATTCGGAGCCCGGTGTTGGTGAAGTTCTCGACGTAGATGAACTGGTTGCCCTCCGAGAGGTTCGGGTTGACGACGTCCTCGATGACCTCGACGCCCATCAGCGTCACCAGCTTGCCGGCCTTGAACTGGACGTACTTGCCGTCTCCGGCGGGGATGTTGACCGTCGCGTAGGCCTGCTCGATGTCGCCGTTGGTACCCAGGTTGAGCCCGGCGGACTGGATGACGGCCGGGTTCTGCCCAAAGAGCAGATCGACATGGGCCCCGGCGTCCCACTTGTCGGTCGCGACTGGCTTGTCAAGCGTGAGCTTGGCCGCGTTGAGCTCGACCTGATCGTGGAAGCGGTCGTAGAGCCGGCCGACGATCGGGCTGCCTGCGCCGCCGGTATGCCGCGTGGAATACGTATACGACGCGGTGACGAACCCGCTGATGTTGACCTTGGGCCCGGCAGGTGCCGCGGGCGCCGGGGCTGCCGCCTTGGCGCTGTCGGCCCCGGCGTTCTTCGCCGAGTCCGGCGGGGCCTGCGCCGCCAGGGGGTTGCCTCCGGCCGTTGCCGCCGCGATTGCCACCAACGTGACGAACCCGCCGAACCGATTCATTGACCTGTCCTCCAGCTTGAGAGAGTGAGAGCGCCGCTCGAACCCCATCGGCGGCACAACGAAAGCGCCCCCGCGACGACTGTCTGCGCGGGGGCGGTGGGCACGGGTCGGGCAAGCGCCCGGGTGACCGGGTGGGCCGATCACGACGACTCCGCGCGGCTCCGCCGCGAATACCGAGGGTTTCGGGCACCCGGGGAACGTCCCCGGGGCCGCCGGACTGGAAGAGACATCGCTGCCTGGGTTGAAACGGACGCAGGCAGCATAGGGTGCTCGAGGGGTCTTGTCAAGGGATTTGTGCAGAATCGGCACAATTTATGGTCCAGTATTTACAGTTTATTGATGATACCATTAACTGTGACAAGGATATTGTGCCGACTTTGCAGTCGGCGCTTGACAGTCAGCCGCCATTTATGTATTCTCCGCCCTACGGTGGACGACCGCGGACACGGATCCCGATGCCCCCGAGCGCTTCAAGCCAGCCGAAGGGCTGAACCGCCGGGGCGCGCGCGCTGGTGCGAAGTCCGGGCGGCGGGAAGCCCCCGTCGGACTTTCGCCCGTTCCCGTTCACCCCTCTCGAACCGTTCCTCGAGGATGCGATGGCCACAACCGTGAAGGCAGGCACAGTGCGGCGCTCGGCCCCGGCCGAGGTCAAGAAGGTGTTGGACCTCATCAAGCAGAGAAACATCCAGGTCGTGGACGTCAAGTTCGTGGACCTGCCGGGGACGTGGCAGCACTTCTCCATCCCGGCCGCGACCCTCGACGAGGAGATGATTCGAGAGGGGCTCGGCTTCGACGGCTCCTCCATTCGCGGCTTCCAGGCGATCAACGAGAGCGACATGCTGCTCATGCCGGACGCGTCCACGGCATTCGTCGACCCGGTGCTCACCGTGCCGACGCTCTCGCTCACCTGCGACGTGTACGACCCAATCACGCTCGAGCCCTACTCGCGCGACCCGCGCTTCATTGCCTTCAAGGCCGAGGAGTACCTGAAGACCACCGGGATCGCCACGGCGTCGTACTGGGGACCGGAGGCCGAGTTCTTCATCTTCAACTCGGTCCGCTTCGACCAGAACGCCCACGAGGGCTACTACCACATCGACAGCGAGGAGGGGATCTGGAACTCGGGCCGGAACAGCGCGCCGAACCTCGGCCACCGGCCGCGTCACAAGGAGGGCTACTTCCCGGTCCCGCCGGTGGACCGCCTTCAGGATGTGCGGTCGAAGATCATGCTTGCCATGATCGAGGCGGGGGTGCCGGTTGAGGTCCAGCACCACGAGGTGGGCACCGCCGGGCAGGCGGAGATCGACATCAAGTTCGGTCCCCTGGTGCAGACGGCCGACCGGCTGATGATCTACAAGTACATCATCAAGAACGTCTGCCACAGCCTCGGCTATACGGCGACGTTCATGCCGAAGCCCCTGTTCGGCGACAACGGCTCCGGCATGCACTGCCACCAGTCGCTGTGGAAGGGCGATACCCCGCTCTTCTTCGACGCCAACGGATACGCGCTCATCTCGGAGACCGCCCGGCACTACATCGGCGGGCTCATCAAGCACGCGGCGGCGCTGCTCGCCATCTGCGCGCCGACCACCAACAGCTATCGCCGCCTCGTCCCCGGCTTCGAGGCACCGGTGAACCTGATGTACTCGGCCCGGAACCGCTCGGCGATCTGCCGGATTCCGGTGTACTCGACCAGTCCCAAGGCCAAGCGCGTCGAGTTCCGGGCGCCGGACCCGGCGGCCAACCCCTACCTGGCGTTCGCGGCCATGCTCATGGCCGGCCTGGACGGGATCAAGAACAAGGTCGAGCCCCCGGCGCCCATCGACGAGGACCTCTACGAGATCCACGATGAGCGTAAGCAGCTCATCAAGCAGGTGCCGGGCAGCCTGACCGAATCGCTGGACGCGCTCGAAAGCGACCACGCGTTCCTGCTCGCGGGCGACGTGTTCACCCAGGACGTGCTCGACGCCTGGCTCAGCCTCAAGCGGAAGGACGTCGCGGCCGTTACCCTGCGACCCCATCCGTACGAGTTCTTTATGTACTACGACGCGTAGTCGCCCGGAAGCCAGGCGCCGGCGGCCGGTCCTCGACCGGTCGCCGGCGCTGTGCTGTCTTGCGGCCGGCGGCGCGGGCCGCTACCTCATTCGGGAAAGACACGGCCCGCCAGACCGCCCCCACGCGGAGCGCCACGTATGAAGCTGATCACCTGCATCATCCGACCCGAGCGCCTTGCCGAGGTGAAGACGGCCCTGTTCCGCGCCGGGGTCACCGGCATCTCCATCAGCCGCGTGAGCGGGCACGGGGGGGAGCGCGACCTGATCGAGCACTACCGCGCGTCGTCGATCGTGCTGGAGTTCCGGGAGAAGGTCAAGATCGAGATGGCCGTCTCCGAGCCTTTCGTGGAGCCGACGATCAACGCCATCCTCTCGTCCGCCCGGACGGG
>Ga0070706_100005439_pt1 | contig 12132 bp, 11 predicted proteins | sample KBSK5501metaG_FD_65476 | JGI IMG/M metagenome (GOLD analysis project Ga0070706, IMG submission 65476) | Corn, switchgrass and miscanthus rhizosphere microbial communities from Kellogg Biological Station, Michigan, USA - KBS K5-50-1 metaG | ecosystem: Host-associated > Plants > Roots >...
TTAATGGACGAGGCGGCGAGCAAGATCCGCCTCCAGGCGAGCTTCCTGCCGCAGGAGGTCCGCCAGGCGCTCGACAAGGCAGAGCGGGTGCGGCGGGAAAAAGAAGAAGCCATAAAGGGTCAGGATTTCGAGAAGGCCGCGAGCCTGCGCGACAAGGAGAAAGTGCTGCGGCAGAAACTCGAAGAGCTCGAGAGCTCCTGGAAGACGGACAAAGGCCGGGACATCACCACGGTGTCCGCCGACGATATTGCGGATATCGTGTCCAGTTGGACCGGGATCCCCGTGATGCGCCTCGTGGAGGAGGAGACCGAGAAGCTGCTTCGGATGGAAGATTCCCTCCACACACGGATCGTCGGACAGGAGGAGGCGGTGCACGCGGTTTCTCGGGCCGTCCGGCGCGCGCGGGCCGGGCTCAAGGACGCCCGGCGCCCGATCGGGTCCTTCATCTTTCTCGGACCCACCGGGGTGGGCAAGACCGAGCTCACGCTGGCGCTCGCCGAGTTTCTCTTCGGCGATGAGAGCGCGGTGATCCGGATCGACATGTCGGAGTACACCGAGCGGCATACTGTGTCGCGGCTCGTCGGCGCGCCTCCGGGCTACGTAGGATATGAAGAGGGGGGCCAGCTCACCGAGCAGGTCAGGCGCCGGCCGTATTGCGTCGTGCTGCTCGACGAGATCGAGAAGGCGCATCCGGAGATCTTCAACGTGCTGCTACAAATCTTGGAGGACGGCCGTCTGACCGATGCTCAGGGACGGACGGTGGACTTCAAGAACTGCGTGGTCATCATGACCAGCAACGTCGGCGCTCCGCAGATCCAGCGCGATTCCGGATTCGGGTTCCGCGGCACCGAGAGCGAGCGGTTGGAAGCCGAACGCAGCTACGACAGGATGAAGACCCAGGTCATGGAGGAATTACGGCGGACGTTCCGGCCGGAGTTCCTGAACCGCGTGGACGAGATCATCGTCTTCCGGCCGCTGTCACGAGACCAGATCCGGTTGATCGTCGACATCCTGATGGAGCGCGTCAGGCGGGAGATCCGTGGCCAGGGCATGTCCTTGACGGTGACCGACGCGGCGCGCGAACTCCTATCCACCGAGGGTTACGATCCTCAGTACGGGGCGCGGCCGCTGCGGCGGGCGATCCAACGGCTGGTGGAAGATCCGCTCTCGGACGACATGCTCCGGGGCAAGTTCGCTGCGGGCGACGAGATCGTGCTGGACGTCCGCGAGGGGACCGTGGTGTTCGAAAAGAGGCGCGAGCCCGTGTCGGCGGACACAGGGGCATAGGGCGGCGTCAGGACGATCGGAGCGGCGACGGCCCGGGCGGATGGCCCGGGCCGTCGCCCATCTGGGAGCAGGTGTCGGGGAGCCAAGCGATGCGGAGCAAGGGCGGGGGACCAGCGGGCGCGCGGCGCGTTGTGTATGTGTGTCAGGAATGCGGCTACGAGTCCGCCAAGTGGCTGGGCCGCTGCCCCGCGTGCGAAGCATGGAACACGCTCGTGGAAGAGCCCGTGGAGCGCCACCCGACAAGCGCGGGCGGGACTCGGGTGCCGGGGGTGGCCCCCACCCCGATCACCGAGGTGGCGCTGGATCACGAAGACCGGATCGAGATCGGGATTGACGAAGTGGACCGGGTGCTGGGCGGCGGGCTCGTGCCGGGGTCCCTGGTGCTGATCTCCGGCGATCCAGGCATCGGGAAGTCGACGCTGGTGCTACAGATCGCGCAACACGTGGCCGTCGAGCGCCCGGTGCTGTACGTCTCGGGCGAGGAGTCCATTCGGCAGACCAAGATGCGGGCGGCCCGGCTGGGGGTGAATTCGTCCCGCCTCCTGGTGCTGGCCGAGACGGACCTCGAGGCCATCAAATCGCATGTCGCGCAGGTCACACCGCACCTCGTGATCGTGGATTCCATCCAGACGGTATACCGCCCTGACCTTCCCGCCGCGCCCGGGTCCGTCGGTCAGATCCGGGAGTGTACGGGGGACCTGCTTCGCCTCGCCAAATCCGAGGGCGGGCCCGCGATACTGGTGGTCGGCCACGTGACCAAAGAAGGGGCGATCGCCGGTCCGAGGGTCCTCGAGCACATGGTGGACACCGTGCTCTACTTCGAGGGCGAGCGTCATCACGCGTATCGGCTCCTCCGGGTCACCAAGAATCGCTTCGGCTCCACCAACGAGATCGGCATTTTCTCGATGAGCGGACGGGGGTTGGTGGAGGTCGCAGATCCGTCGGCGCTGTTTCTCTCCGAGCGTCCGGTCGATGCGCCCGGATCGGTCGTCGTGTGCGCGATGGAGGGGTCGCGACCGCTCCTGCTGGAGGTGCAGGCTCTGGTGACGAGGACCCCGTTCGGCCTGCCCCGGCGCACCGCTGCCGGGGTGGATCTCAACCGGATGGTCCTGCTGCTGGCGGTTTTGGAAAAGCGTGCGGGGCTGCACCTGATGAACTCCGATGTCTACGTCAGCGTCGCAGGCGGAGTTCGGGCGGACGAGCCTGCCGTTGATCTCGGAGTGGCCCTCGCCGTCGCGAGCAGTCACCGTGAGCGCCCGGCCGACCCCGCCACCGTGGTGGTCGGCGAGGTGGGGCTCGGCGGCGAGGTGCGGGCCGTCAGCCGCATCGCCAGCCGCGTCGCGGAGGCGGGGAAACTGGGGTTTCGCCGGATGATCCTCCCCCGCGCCTCCTTGGCGGGCGTGGAGGATCCCGGCGGCGTCGAACTGATCGGGACCGCTGACATCCGCGAGGCGCTCAATCTGCTCCTCGGCTGATCCTGTTGGGAGACGGGATCCGGGACGCGCTGGACCCCCACGGGGTCACGCGTCTGTAGCCTGCTTCGCGGTGGTGCGGAGGATCTTTAGGTGAGGTTGAAAATTCCGAGGCCCTTGATCCGGCTGTGCTGCTTCTCCTGAATATCGTTCAGATCCAAGTCCAGCAGACTGCACAGGCCCGCCGAGTAGAACAGGGATGATCCGATCTCGGTTTCGATCGTCTCGCGACAGCGGTCGCACAGCGCTCCGTTCAGGTGGGTGTGAAGGTACGCTCTGACCTCGGAGAGGCCGATATCCGAGGGGAACTGCTGCTTGCCGGCGTTGATGCTGATGCATCCGCACGTCGTCACAGCCTTGACGACGGCGCGGTTGACGCGGGAGACCGCTTCGTCCAGCTTGCTCAGCACATCGAGGATGCTGCGGTGGCGGATCAGGTAGGAATCGACTTCGTCTTGGAAGGACAACGACTTGGCTTCCTTCATGCGGTACCGGCCTCCAGTCGTCCCTGCGCCTTGCGAGTCGGCCTCATTATAGGAATGTAGGTGCGCGGGTGTCAAGGTAAACGCCCGCGTGCGGATGCTTGTCGAATGGCCGCATCGGTGTCTTGCGCGGCAGCCGCGTGGTATAATGGCGTGTCAGTACGCTCATATGCTGCGGCCGTGTGGCCTGCCGAGTCTCGGTGAGTGGTGATGATTCGTCTCATTCGGGCCGTCGGTCTCATCTTCGGCTCCGTTCTCGGGTATCAGATGGCCGACCTTATCGTCCGCGAGGTTCTCCGTGGCGCCGGGGATCAGACCGCGCGGCTGGGAGGGCTCGCCCTTGGCATTGTACTCGGGGCGATCGTGGGATGGGGAGCGGCTCCCTGGCTCCGGGCCCGCTTTGTCAACACGATGTTCTGGGTGCTCCACCACCTCGGCAGCGTACCGCTTCGTGATGTACTCGCCGGGGCCGCCGGCTTGATCCTTGGCCTGGTGATCGCATTTCTGGTGAGCATTCCGCTGCTCCGCGTCCCCATTATCGGCCCCTACATCATTCCCCTGACGGCGGTGCTGGTGTTTGGGTATCTGGGCCTGCAATTGGGCATCCAACGGCGCGAGGACTTTCTCGGCGCGTTTCCACGTCTGTCCGAGCGGCTCGGCGGGCGCGACCGCCGGATTCGGCGCAGCAGCGTTCCCAAGCTCCTCGATACCAGCGTGATCATCGACGGTCGCATCGCCGATATCACGCAGAGTGGGTTCCTGGAGGGTCCTTTGCTGGTGCCCAGGTCGGTCCTGGCCGAACTTCAGCGGATTGCCGACGCGAGCGACCAGATCCGCAGGAACCGGGGCCGGCGGGGCCTCGACATCCTCAATAAGATGCAAAAAGAACTGCACGCGGTCCAGATCTACGATGAGGGCGATGACTTGGCATCCGGTCAGGTCGACGCCCAACTCGTCCGCCTGGCGCGGGCCCTCGGAGCCTGGATCGTGACGAACGATTACAACCTCAACAAGATCGCAGAGCTGCAGGGCGTGCGGGTCCTCAATGTCAACGAGCTCGCCAATGCGATCAAGCCGGTCATGATCCCGGGCGAAGAACTGACGGTGCACGTGATTAAAGATGGCAAGGAAGCCGGGCAGGGAGTCGGCTACCTCGACGACGGAACGATGATCGTGGTCGAAGGGGGCAAGAAGCACATCGGCGAGACTCTTGAGACCGTGGTCACGAGCGTGCTCCAGACGGTGGCGGGCCGGATGATCTTCGCACGCCCCAAGGTGCTCGAAAGGGACGGCGCCACCCGGTGACCCCGGGGGTTCGAGCGGCGGCGATCGTCCCGGCGGCCGGCCGGGGCGAGCGGCTCGGAGGCGCCGTGCCCAAATCGCTGGTGCAGCTGGCCGGGCGGCCGCTTGTGCAGTATGCGTTGACGACCCTCCAAGAGGTCGCCGAGATTGAGACCGTTGCCGTGGCGGCGCCCGCCGACTCGATCCGGCAGATCCAGGAACTCGCTCGCGCCGCCGGGCTGACGAAGGTGGTCGCCGTCGTTCCCGGCGGGGCGGATCGTCAGGGCTCGGTGGCGGCCGGTTTGGCGGCGCTGCCGCCGGGGCCGGACCTGGTGCTGATCCATGATGGCGCGCGGCCATTTCTCTCCCGGCGGTTGGCGTCCGAGGTGATCGCGGCGGCCGCCCGCGATGGATCGGCAACCGCAGCGCTGCCGGTAAGCGAGACCGTCAAACGGGCGGAAGATGGATGGGTTCGGGAGACCCTCGATCGTCTCTCGCTGCATCGGATCCAGACTCCTCAGGCGTTCCGGCGCGCTCTCCTCGAACAGGCCCACGAGGCCGCGTCGCGCGAGGGGTTCCGCGGCACCGATGATGCCGTGCTGGTCGAACGACTGGGGAGTCCCATCCGGCTCGTTCTCGGCGATCCGATCAACATCAAAGTCACCGTCCCGGAGGATTTGATCCTCGCGGAAGCCATGTTGTCCCGGAAGCAGGACGCCGCGCGGGCGCCCCGGGCCGGCATCGGGTTCGATGCCCACCGACTTGTTCCCGGACGCCCGCTTGTGCTGGGGGGCGTGGAAATCGCGCACGACCGGGGCTTGCTCGGGCACTCCGACGCGGATGTGATCGTGCACGCCGTGATGGACGCGTTGCTTGGTGCCGCTGGGTGCGGAGATATCGGCCGCCACTTTCCGCCAACCGATCCCGCTTACGCGGGTGCCAACAGCCTCACCTTGCTGGCGCGGGTGCGCGAGATGGTCGAGCATTGCGGCTGGCAACCGGTCCACGTGGACGTCGTGGTCATGGCGGAGGCGCCGCATCTCGCGCCCCACGTCCCCGCGATGCGGGCGGCGATGGCGGAGGTGCTCCGGCTCTCGCCTGAGAGCGTCAACATTAAGGCCACGACGGTGGAAGGGATGGGCGCCATCGGGCGGCAGGAAGGCATCGCCGCCCACGCCGTGGCGAGCGTCCGCCCGCTTCCAGGGATCCGTGGGGGCGGGGACGGATGACAAGGCGGCCGCACGGCCGCGGTGCCGGAGGATCCGGTTCTCCCCACCTCATCCTGATCGAACGGCGGGCGGTCCGCGAGCCGATCGTGATCGAGACGGAACCGGCTGGACGACGGCCCCGGCCGACCGGGTTCTGGCGGGGGTCCGTATTCTACCGCATCATCCGCGTCCTGGAGCGTCGGCTGGAGCGAGGAGAGTCGTACCTGCGTGTCCTCGCCGACCGGGGGTGCTTCGACCTGCACCGGGTCTCCGAGATGGATCCCTGGACGTGGAGGACGGCGGGCCGGTGGGAGCTCATCGCCGAACTGTCCGCCCTGCCAACCCGGCGGCCGCTGTCCTAGGTCGCGGAGCGACCGGTGGTCCTGCGCATCTACAACTCGCTGACCCGCCGCGAGGAGGAGTTCATCCCCCTCCGGGCGGGCGAGGTCCGCATGTACGTGTGCGGCCCGAACTTGTATGGTCCTGCCCACGTAGGCCACGCCCTCTCCTACCTCGTGTTTGACATAGTCCGCCGGTACCTCGACTACCGGGGCTATCGGGTCACCTACGTCCAGAACTTCACCGACATCGAGGACCGGATCATCGAGACCGCCCGGCGGCAGGGCACGACCGTGGAGACGCTGGCGAAGCAGTACGCCGACCGCTTCCTCCAAGAGATGGACCGTCTCGGGATCCGGCGGGCCGACTACTATCCCCGGGCCACAGAATCGATTCCGAAGATGCTGGAGATCATTCAGGCCCTCATCGCCCGCGGGTTCGCCTACGCGGTCGACGGAGATGTCTACTACCGCGTGACGGCGTTTCCGGCCTACGGCCGGCTGTCCGGCCGGTCGCTTGAGGAGATGCAGGCGGGCGCGAGGATCGAGGTGGACCCTCGCAAAGAGCACCCGATGGACTTCGCGCTGTGGAAAGCCGCAAAGCCGGGCGAGCCTTCGTGGGACAGCCCCTGGGGGCCAGGCCGGCCCGGATGGCATATCGAGTGCTCGGCGATGTCCTTGGCCTACCTCGGCGAGCAATTGGACATTCACGGCGGCGGCCCGGACGTTCTCTTCCCCCATCATGAGAACGAGATCGCGCAGTCCGAGGCCTTCACGGGGAAGGCGCCGTTCGTTCGCTACTGGGTCCATAACGGGCCGCTGCGGCTCAGCGGTGATCAAGAAAAGATGACCCGGCATCTCGGAAACGTCGTGACGATCGAGGAGGCGCTCGAGCGGTACCATCCTGACGCGATCCGAGTATTTGTGCTGTCCTCCCACTACCGCGGCACTGCCACATGGACCGATGACTCGCTCGAGGCCGCGGCGCGCGGCGCCGAACGGCTGCGGATCGCGTCGGAGCATGCGGAGGCCATCGTCCGCCGGGTGGGAGCCCCAGCAGCCGGCCCATTCCCCGGCCGGGATCACACGCGCGGCCGTGGGTCGACCGGTGCTGACGCGGCAGGCGCATCCGGGTTGTTGCAGGCGGCGGAGGCGACGCGCGTGGCGTTCGAGACGGCGATGGATGACGATCTCAACACGCCTCGGGCGCTCGCAGCCATCTTCGAGCTCGCCACGGAACTCAACAAGGCGGCGGATGCCGTGGCGAAGGCTGCCCCGCCGCTGCAGGCAGGCGCGGCGGCAGAACTGGAGGGCGCCTGGCGCACCCTGCGAACGCTTGCCGGCGTGCTCGGGCTCACCTTGACGGCCTCGATGACCCCGGAGCAGCGAGCCGGCCTGCACCGCCTGGCGCGCGATCTTGCCAGGGAGCACCCGGATCTCTTCGATCCCGCGCACCCCGTTCTTCAGCAGCTTCGTACCGCGGCCTCCGATGACGCCGTGCCCGGAGACGATCTCATCGGCTTGATCGCAAGCGGACGGATGCGGGCGCGGCGGCAAAAGGACTGGGCCACCGGCGACGCCATCCGGTCCCGACTCCACACCCTCGGGATCCTCCTCGAGGATACTCCGACCGGCTACACGTGGCGGCTGCGCTGACGCCGCCTCCTCCACCCGCCGGCGCGACGCTGTTGGGACGGCGGGCCGTGCTTGAGGCCCTGCGCGCGGGCCGGCCGATGTCTCGCGTGCTCGTGGCACGGACGGCGGACCTCCGCGGTCCGCTCCGGGAACTCGTGGCGGAGGCGCGCGCCCGGCGGATCGTCGTGCAGATCGTGGACCGCCGCCATCTCGACACGCTGGCCCGGGGGATCGCCCATCAAGGTGTGGCCGCGCTCGTCGCGGTCACGGCGCCGATCACCGTTGACGATCTCCTGGCGCGCGTCAGGGAGCGGGGCGAGGCGGCGTTTCTCGTGGCGCTCGACGGAGTGCAGGATCCGCATAACCTCGGCGCCATCATCCGGACCGCCGACGCGGCCGGCGCTCACGGCATCATCATTCCGCGGCGCCGGGCCGCAGGGCTCAGCCCGGCCGTCGCGCGCGCCTCCGCGGGCGCGGTTGCGCATCTCCCCGTCGCGCAGGTCGGCAACCTCATCGCCGCGCTGGAGCGCCTCAAAGCCGCGGGGGTATGGATCGTGGGGGCGGATCCGGAGGGGGCCGAGCGGTACGACACGGCCGGGCTCGCTCCGCCGGTGGCGCTGGTCGTTGGCGGAGAGGGCCGCGGGCTCCACCGGCTCGTCCGCGAACGGTGCGACCGCGTCGTGCGCATTCCGCTGCGAGGCCGGGTGGCATCGCTCAACGTCTCCGTCGCCGCCGCGCTGCTCCTTTTTGAGGTGGCCCGGCATCTCGACGTGCGGGCCGACTCGAGTTCCCCCACGTCATCTTATTGACTTGACTTGGGCATTGTTCCTATAATATGAATAACTTGCGGCAGCGGCCACAAGCAGCGCCCAGCGGGGTCCAGCACGGTCTCCCGACACAATCGGGTGATCGAGGGTTCCGACCGAAGCATAGGATGCAACAGTACAGGACGAATCGCGAGTTACGTGGTCCAGCCGGAAGTTCGGGGCGGAGGGGAGAAGCGTGGTAGTTGCGCGCAAGCCCGTCGTACCCATCTACCAGGAAATGGTGGATGAACAGCTAGTCGATTGTGCCAAGGGTGGAGACGAGTTCGCTGCCGAGTACCTCATCAACAAGTACCGCAATTTCGTCCGCGTCAAGGCCAAGGCGTACTTCCTGATCGGCGCTGATCGCGAAGACATCATTCAAGAAGGCATGATCGGCCTGTACAAGGCCATCCGGGACTTCCGGCGCGACAAGCTCTCGTCGTTCCGGGCCTTCGCCGAGTTGTGTATCACCCGCCAAATCATCACGGCGATCAAGACCGCGACCCGTCAGAAGCACATCCCGCTCAATTCGTATATCTCGCTCAACAAGCCGATCTACGATGAGGATTCCGACCGGACCCTTCTCGACGTCATCAGCAGCATCAAGGTCTCCGACCCCGAGGAACTCGTCATCAACCAGGAAGCCTCCCTCACCATGCGGGAGCGCATTCGGAAGAACCTCAGCGACCTGGAGTGTCGGGTGCTCACCGCCTACCTCGAAGGCAAGTCCTACCAGGAGATGGCGACCGAGCTTCACCGTCACGTGAAGTCCATCGACAATGCGTTGCAACGGGTGAAGCGGAAGCTCGAGCGGAACCTCGAAGGCGAAGACGAATAGCCCGGCTGGCTATCTGCGGGCTCAAAGATCGATGCCGCCTCGCGTTCGGGGCGGCATCAGTCTTTGGTTATCCTCCGATTTGGGACATGATCCGCCGCCGCGGGATAACCCCGCGCGCGAGACCGTGCCCCCACGGCTTACGGTACGCGGCCGCCCGGAATCGTTCGCGGATCTCCTCGTAAGTCGCCCCGTTGCGCAGCGGGGTGCGGAGATCGGCTTCGTCGTCGCGGAGGAGGCACAGGCGAAGCCGCCCCTCGGCCGTCAACCTGAGCCGGCCGCATTGGGCGCAGAAGGGCTGGCTGACCGAGCTGATGAACCCGAGCGTCCCGCGGGCGGCCTCCAGCCGGTACGTTCTCGCCGGATCGTACCCCGTCACATCGAGCGGAGTGAGCGGGCCGAGGGCCTTTTCGATCCGCGCCACGGTCTCCGCGCTCGGCACGTACGCGTTGGTCTGGAATCCGGCCACGCTGCCGAACGGCATCATCTCGATGAACCGGACGGCGTAGTCGCGCGTCAGCGTCAGCCGGGCCAGGTCGACGACGTCGTCCTCGTTAAAGCCCCGCACCACCACGGAGTTGATCTTGATCGGGTGCAGGCCGGCCGCTCGCGCGGCTTCGAGCCCCGTCAGCACGTCGTCCAGATTTCCCCAGCGGGTGATCGTCCGGTATTTGTCGGGGTTGAGGCTGTCCAGGCTGACGTTGACCCGCCGGAGCCCGCTGGCCGCGAGCGGCTGGGCCAGACGGGCCAACCGCACCCCGTTCGTGGTCATGGCCAGGTCCTGGATTCCAGGCACCCCGGCGATCCGTTCCACCAGTTCGACGATGTTGGCCCGGACCGTGGGCTCCCCGCCGGTCAGGCGGATTTTCTTCACCCCGAGCTCGGCGCCGGCGCGAATCAACACAAGGATCTCGTCGTCGGTCAAGATCTCCTCGCGCGGCGCAAAGACGGTCTCCTCGGGCATGCAGTAGACACACCGGAGGTTGCACCGGTCGGTCAGGGAGACCCGAAGGTCGCGGATCTCGCGACCGTACTGGTCTCGCATGCCGCCCTGCGGCGGCGCGGGCTGCTGGATTTCGCGATCAAGGATCGTCGACACCGGTATCATTATTATAGCAAGACGCGGTTCGGAGGGGGGTAATTCCTGGGAGAGGACCCGGCCCCAAGACAGCGCGAAGAAAGCCCTGTGGCTGGTGACTCCGTCGATCTGACCGTGGGGCAGCGGGCCACGTTTGTCAAGACGATTACCCGGGCCGATATCGAGGCGTTCGCCGTGGTCACGGGCGATCGCAACCCGCTCCACCTCGACGACGCGTTTGCGCGCCGAAGCCGCTTCGGCCGGCCGATCGCTCACGGAGCACTCGTCGCCGGGGTGATCTCCGCGGCCCTGGGGATGGTCCTTCCGGGGCCCGGCGCCATCTACCTCAGCCAGACTCTCAAGTTCCTCCGGCCGGTGTTTCCGGGCGACACGGTGACGGCGACGGTCGAGGTGACGGCGTATCGAGCGGATAAAGGCATCGTCACCCTTCGGACGACCTGCGCCAATCAGTCAGGCGACCCGGTGGTGGACGGCGAGGCGATGTTGCTGGTCCTCGACCCAGCCACACCCTGAGGTCCGGAGAGAGGGGGAATCATATTGGCCGCGCCACAGATGCTCAGAGATCGCGTCGCGCTCGTGACCGGTGCGGCGCGGGGAATCGGCCTCGCGTGCGCCACCGAACTCAGCCGCGGAGGGGCGGTGGTGATCATCGTCGACCGCTTGGGCCGAGAAGCGGAGACGGCGGCCAGCGCGATCATCGCCGCGGGAGGCCAGGCGGTCGCCGTGACGGCGGATCTTGCCCAGACGCATGACGTCCCTCGCCTCGTGCACGAGGCCGCCGGCCGGTACGGCCGGATCGATATCCTCGTCAACAATGCGGGGGTCCTTAATCAGACGCCGACCGAGGAACTTACCGAAGAGCAATGGGACCGCCTCATGGGGATCAACCTCAAAGCGGTCTTCTTCCTCACGCAGGCGGTGTTGCCCGTGATGGTGCGGCAAGGGAGCGGCGCCATCGTGAGCCTGGCATCCCTTGCCGCGCGGGTGGGCGGGATCGCTGCCGGGGTTGATTACGCGACATCCAAGGCGGGGGTGGTGGGGCTAACGAGAACGCTGGCCCGTCAGTACGGGCCGAAAGGGATCCGCGTCAACGCGGTCGCCCCCGGCGTGATCATGACGGAGATGACCCGGCCATGGCCGGAGGAGGTCCGCCAAGACTTCGTGGCCCGCACTCCTCTCAGGCGTCTCGGCACTCCCGAAGACGTCGCCCGCGTTGTCGCATTCTTGGCCGGCCCCGACTCGGGGTTCATCACCGGCGCGACGATTGACGTCAACGGCGGCCTGTACATGAGTTGAGCGCGAACCGTCCTTGCCAGAGCCCCCCGCCGCTGCTAGACTACGATGGAACGACGCCCTCGTAGCTCAATTCGGCAGAGCACCTCACTTGTAATGAGGGGGTTACCGGTTCAAGTCCGGTCGAGGGCTCCATACTTATCACGGCTTTGCGCGCGTCTGTCTATCCTGAGAATCGGCCACTTTTCCTAAATGCGCAGCAGACGCCTCCGAATACAATTCTGCTCAAAAACGACATAACAAGTAGTGTCGCTCGGCCCTTTGAAAAGCGTGTTTTCAATGTGCTCGATCCAGTGGGGTGCAAAGTATGGAAAGAGAGCGCGGATATTGGGAACTTCGTTGTGAGGTCGCAATCGATCATGGCTACGACTCCCCCAGGGGCACGGTTCCACAGCA
>Ga0070706_100005441_pt1 | contig 12129 bp, 12 predicted proteins | sample KBSK5501metaG_FD_65476 | JGI IMG/M metagenome (GOLD analysis project Ga0070706, IMG submission 65476) | Corn, switchgrass and miscanthus rhizosphere microbial communities from Kellogg Biological Station, Michigan, USA - KBS K5-50-1 metaG | ecosystem: Host-associated > Plants > Roots >...
CCGCCGCGGAGGATTCGTTCCTGCTGGGTGGCCGCACGTTCGGCTCCCGGCTGATCGTCGGCACCGGGAAGTACGCCGGCTTTCCGCTGATGCGGAGCGCGCTGGAGGCCTCCCAGGCCGAGATCGTGACCGTGGCCGTGCGCCGGGTGAACCTGACGGACCGTACGAAGGAGTCGCTGCTCGACTTCATCCCGCGCGGGATGACGCTGCTGCCCAACACCGCCGGCTGCTACACGGCGGAGGACGCGGTGCGCGCCGCCCGGCTGGGACGCGAGGTCGGCCTCTCGAACTGGGTGAAGCTCGAGGTCCTCGGCGACGAGCAGACGCTCTGGCCCGACAACGAGGCGCTGCTCTCCGCCACGAAGACGCTCGTCGCCGAAGGGTTCGTCGTCTTCCCCTACACCTCAGACGACCCGATCGTCTGCCGGAAGCTCGAGGACGCGGGCGCGGCGGCCGTGATGCCGCTCGGCGCGCCGATCGGCTCCGGACTCGGAATCCAGAACGCCAACAACCTGGCGATCATCCTCGAGCGCGCCAGAGTCCCGGTGATCGTGGACGCCGGCGTCGGTACCGCCTCCGACGCGTGCGTCGCGATGGAGCTGGGCGCCGCGGGGGTCCTCATGAACACCGGGATCGCGGGATCGCGCGATCCGGTCCGGATGGCTCGCGCGATGCGAGACGCCATCCGCGCGGGACGGGACGCGTATCTGTCCGGACGTATCCCGAAGAGGCGTTATGCGACCGCGTCTTCGCCGAACGACGGTGTCATCGGGAGGTAGGCAAACATCGCGCGCATAGCGGTTTAGCGTTTGTTCCAAGTCCCAGGCCGCACGTCCCAGGCGAGCGCGTGCGGAGTGGTACATGGGGCTTGGAACCTGGGATCCAGGACTCCACTCAATTCCTCTTGCAACCCCGACAATCTCCGTGCTACTTTGCCGCAGCTTTTACTGAAGACCCCGCACAATTCCAACCGCAGCCTTTTATGTTTTTCCATCCCCCATCCGTTCGCCCCCGCGGGGAGGCGTTCGCGCGCGTGAAAGGGGGTTGGTCCTAGAGCAGAGTTGACCTCCGGCGCGGTGCGCCGGACTTTTCCCAGCCGACTGTTTCCGATTCGAAATTTTTTCGCCGGAGTGGACAACCACCCGGCCAGGGGATGAAACCCAGGAGATCTGTAACATCCATGATGCAGCAATACACGGACAAAAACCTGACTTGCGTCGACTGCGGCGGCACGTTCTTGTTCTCTGCCGACGATCAAGAGTTCTACGCCCGCAAAGGCTTCACGAACGAGCCCAAGCGGTGCAAGCCTTGCCGCGACAAGCGGAAGTCCGCCTCCGGCGAGGGCCGCGAGCGCACCTTCTACGACGTGACCTGCGACGGCTGCGGCAAGCAGACGCAGGTCCCCTTCAATCCGACCAATGGAAAGCCGGTCTACTGCCGGGAGTGCTACTCGGCGCGCCGCGCGCAGCAGGCCTACTGACCTCTCTCGCGATCGATTCGAGCCCCGGCGACGCCGGGGCTTTTTTGTATGCTTTCGTCGCGGCGGTCCGACGCCGCCACGGGGGCGGAGAGTGATCCACGGCGAAGAGAGAGATAGCGTGGCGTCGAGCCTCGCTCTCGAACGGACGATGCGAGCACCGGCGGGCCTACTCGGTCTGATCGGGCAGACTCCCTGCGTGGAGCTCGAGCGCTTCGCGCGGGGAGCCGCACGAATTTTCGCCAAGCTCGAGCAGTTCAATCCGGGTGGAAGCGTGAAGGACCGCATCGCGCGCAGTATGGTCTTGGACGCCGAAGCTCGCGGGCTCCTTCGCCCCGGGGGCACCATCGTGGAGCCCACGTCCGGCAACACGGGCGTGGCGCTCGCGATGATCGCGGCCGCGCGCGGCTATCGCTGCGTCGTCGTCATGCCGGAGGGATACGGCGTCGTGAAGGCGAAGCTTATGCGCGCGCTCGGCGCCGAGATCGTCCGCACTCCCGCCGCCGAGCTGATGTCGGGCTCCATCCGACGCGCGCAGCAGCTCGCAGTCGAGATCCCCGGTGCCTACCTTCCGAACCAGTTCGCCAATCCCGTCAATCCGGCGACCCACTACGAAACCACGGGGCCCGAGATCGTCGAGCAGGTCGGCGACTCGATCGACGCCTGGGTCGCAGGGGTGGGGACGACTGGGACCTTCACCGGCGCCGGCCGCTACCTCTCCGAGCGCCACCGGTCACTGCTGCGCGTGGCGGTCGAGCCGGAGGGATCGATCCTCGGCGGTGGGCCGCAGGCGCCACACAAGGTGGAGGGCATCGGGCTCTCGTTTTTCCCTCCGATCCTGGACCGCAGCCTGATCGACGAGGTCATCACGATCTCCGACCGCGAGGCGTTCGAAACGTGCCGAACGCTGGCGCGCGAGGAGGGGCTGCTCGTCGGAGGTTCGTCGGGGGCCGTCGCCGCCGGGGCGCTCAGGGTCGCCCACCGCCTGGGACCGCGAAAGATCGTGGTCACGCTGTTCCCGGACGGCGCGGAGAGGTATCCGGAGCAGGGGATTCTAGAGAAGTAGTCTCAGGTCTCAGGTCCCAGGTCTCAGGTCGGGTGAACACGCGTACTTGAGACTTGAGACTTGAGACTTGAGACTCGGAAGGGCTTTATGGGCTTCTCGACCGACTGCATCCACGCGGGCAACGCCCCCGATCCCACCACGGGCGCGGTGGCGGTTCCGATCTACCAGACCTCGACCTACGTTCAGGAGGGGTTGGGGAAACACAAGGGCTTCGAGTACGCCCGTACGCAGAACCCGACGCGCTCGCGTCTCGAGGAGAACGTGACGGTGCTCGAAGGAGGCGCCGGCGCGAAGGCGTTTGCCTCGGGAATGGCGGCGATCACGGCGGTCTCGACGCTGGTCAAGGCCGGCGACCACGTCGTCTGCTCCAACATGACGTACGGCGGGACCTACCGCTACTACACGAAGATCCTCGCCCGGTACGGCGTCGAGTTCTCCTTCGTCGACACGGCCTGCGCCGAAGAGGTCGAGCGCGCGATTCGGCCGGAGACGCGGCTTCTCCACCTCGAAACGCCGACCAACCCGACGATGCAGCTCTGCGACATCGCGCTCCTGTCGGAGCTCGGCCACAGGGTTGGCGCCATCGTCGTCGTCGACAACACGTTCGCGTCGCCTTACCTGCAGACGCCGCTGGCGCTCGGCGCCGACATCGTCGTGCACTCGACGACGAAGTTCCTGGGTGGGCACTCCGACACCGTGGGCGGAGTCGCGATCGCCAAATCGAAGGAGCACGTCGAGTGGCTCGGCTTCGTCCAGAACAGCTCGGGGGCGATCCTCTCCCCGATGGACTCCTGGCTCGTGCTGCGCGGCATCAAGACGCTCGCCGTGCGGATGGAGCGGCACGAGTCGAACGGCCGCGAGGTCGCCCGACACCTGAGCAGTCATCCCAGGATCCGCAAGGTCAACTACCCGGGGCTGCCGGATCACCCCCATCACGCGCTCGCCAGGAGGCAGATGAGGGGGTTCGGCTCGATGATCTCCTTCGACCTCGGCGCCTTCGAAGCGGCGAGCGTGTTTCTCTCGCGCCTGCGCCTCTGCTCGCTCGGGGAGAGTCTGGGCGGCGTCGAGACCTTGATCTCGCACCCGGCGACGATGACGCACGCGTCGATTCCGGAGGAGGAGCGCAACCGCCTGGGGGTGACGCCCGGCCTCGTGCGGATCTCGGTCGGCATCGAGGACGCGGCCGACATCATCGCCGACCTTGATCAGGCGCTGGAGGCGATTCCGTAGTCCGCCGCGTCGCCCTCGCCGGTCTGCTCGCGATCGGGCTCTCCCCCTCCGCTCCCGAAGACGCGCGGCGCTCCTTCCTCTCCGAGATCAACGCCGCGCGCGTCCGGGCGGCTCTGGCGCCGCTGCGGCTCTCCGACCCGCTCTGCCGGGCCGCTCAGGCTCGCGCCGAGGCGATCGCGTCGCAGGGAGACCTCGAGCGCGCCGGCGTTCCCGGCGAACGGCTCATCGCGGCTGCCGCGGCGATGGGCTATGCCGCCGACGCTCTGTCGCAGATCGTGGCGGCGGGCAACGCGGAGCCGCCGGAGGTGGTCCACGAGTGGAAAGAGCGGGCCGCCGACGCGTGGAAGGACGTGCTGAGCGCGGCTCACCGGGACCTCGGGGTCGGAGCCGCCGAGCTCGAGGACGGCGCCGCGCTCTACGTGTTGATCTTCGCGAGAAGCATCGAGGACGCGTTCGCCTCCCGCACCGACGCGCTTCGCGATCTCGCTCGCGTTCGCGCCGATATGCTCGCCGCCGTCAACCGCGAGCGCGCGAGGAAGAGGCGGCCGCCGGTTCGGGAGAGCGCCGTGCTCGACCGGGTCGCCCAGAGCTACGCCGCGGACATGCTCGCGCGCGGCTTCTACGGGCACGTCAGCCCGGAGCGCACCGGCGTATCGGAGCGGGCGCGAAGCGCCGGATACCCCGCCGGCCGGCTCGGCGAGAACCTCGCGAAGGGGCAGGCCTCGGTCGACGAAGTCATGGATGGGTGGATGGGCAGCCCGGAGCACCGCGAGAACATCCTGAACCCGTGGTTCACCGAGGCGGGCTTCGGCGTCGCATTCGGGAAGACCGCTGAGGGTCCCCGGGTGCTCTGGGTCCAGGTGTTTGGACGACCGCGAGGTCGCTGATCCCCGGTGGTCCTCTCCGGTTCTCTTGAAACCTGAATCTTGAAACCTGAAACGCCGCCTTCAGCGCACGAGCGCGACTTCCGCGTTCTCGCCCTCCAGCGCGATCTCCTGCGGCAGGTGTCGCCCCTTCAACCAGACGATCGATTGGCGGGCGAGCTCCTTGCGGAACCGATCGAAAGCTCGGGTGAAGGTGGCGACCGAGGAGACGTCGTCGAACTCCCCCCAGGCGGCGGCCGGAACTCCCTTTCCATTGCCCGCGAGCGACCAGACGAAGAGCGGCACGCGAAGGCGCTCGAGATAGCGCCGCACCGCGGCCGGATCGGAGCGGCTCTCGTCCCGGTCCTGGCTCCCGAGCACCAGGATCACGGCCCGGCGCGAGTAGCCGGACGCCGCGCGCAATCCCGCAACCGCCACCGCATCGGCGAAGCAGCGCGGCGCGCTCGATTCGGTGGGGTACTCGACGCGCAGCAGCAGGGAGCCGAGGCTGAACTTCTCGCCGGAGAAGACGCGCGAGCTCTCGAACAAGACGTTTGCGGCGTCGACGTCCACAATCGTTTGCGAGACGGGCCAGAGGATCCGCAGCCGGTCCTCCTTCTCGAGCGACGTCGGATCCGTGGGCAGCCGATTTGCGACGAGCCAGCGGAGGCGTTGTACGGCCTCCCGCGCCTTGAGATTGCGGACGAGAACGACGTCGGCCGGGCCGTGCTCGACCGCCACGACCTCCAGCGGCTGGCCGTTACGCCGAAAACGTCCGGCCAGGCGGTCGGCCACGAGGAGCCGATCGGCTGCCAGCACGGGAACGGCCGTCAGCTCGCTGCCCGCCTCGCCGGCCGAGCCGCCGCCCAGCACGAGATCGTTGCGGGAATGGACGTCGTTGGCGAAGTCGAGCTGGGCAGTCAGAACGTGGGCGATGGCAACGTCGTGCGGCGGAAGCGTCGCGCGGCGATCCGCGTCGAGTGCGAGGGCGCGGCCGTCGAAGGTCAACGACACGCGCTCGGGCTCCGGACCCATCAGGCTCGCCCATGCCAGGCGGGCGGCGACGGCCCGGCCGAAAGCGTCCCTCTCGAGGAGGATCTGCGTCTCCGCGGGAGGCCGCGGCAGGTTGATCCATTGGCGCGTCCGCGCGACTTCTTCCCCGCGCCCGTCCAGGGCGCGGGCCACGAGCTCGTGCGGCGAGAACTCGCGCCCGAAGTCGACGCGGCGAGTCCACGGCGGGGCCGTCATGCGAGAGACGGCTCGCCCGTCGAGCTCCAGGACGACCGCCGCCACCGGCCCCTCGACGAGAACGGAGACCGGGCGCACGCCGGACACCAACCCGAGAAAGAGCGACGCGAAGGCCAGAGTGGAAGCCGTGGACGGGATTCTAGCTCTGAGCGACTCGTGCCCTGCGGAGGGGCTTGAGGGCCTTGACCTTTCGGGCCGTGCGTCGCTGCGGGACCGCTGTCATCCGGTCGATCCAGGAGGCGAACCCCGGCGACGCCCAGTCGACGCGATAGGCGAGGATCTCGGGGAGCTCGTACGTGTTGACCCGCTGGATCGTCTCAACCACGGCCTCGAACTGCTCGGCTCCAGTCTTGACCAGCAGCAGCATCTCGTCGTCCTCGCAGACGCGGCCCTTCCATCGATAGACGGAGTGGACGTTGGGCACGATGTTGACGCAGGCGGCGCGGCGGCTGCGCACCAGCGCGTGCGCGACGTCCAAGGCCTGATCCTCGGTCCCGACCGAAGTCACGACGACCATCAAAGCTTTCGAGTCCTTGGGCGCCACCGCCGGCATTCCATGCTGTCGGGGAGGGTCGTGTCAAGCCTCGATGGAATTTGCCCACCCTCTCGGGTGTTACGATCCCACTTCGATCTTTGAGTCTCTCGCCAGGACAGACCGTGGGGGCGAAACGGCTTCGACGGGGACGACTGCGCGAGAGGTTGCATGCCGAGGTCTCACCATCCTCGTAAAAAAGGTGAAAAACAGTAGCTGCGAACAACAGCAACTTCGCTCTGGCTGCTTAATTAAGTAGCCTCGTTTGCCGGGGAGCGCACCCGCCGCGCCCCGGCCGACGTCGCGAAACGCGGGTGTAGCGGCTCCGGATCCCCGGACGGAGCGGTGAAATCCATTCGGGGTCGCCTCGTCGCCGTTTTGCCTCTTCTCGAGGCGCCGAGGCTAAAACCAAGAAGAGGCTGAGCATGGAGTGGCCTCTCCCGTAGCGCTTCCGGACGCGGGTTCAACTCCCGCCGCCTCCACCATTGCATTTCGTGGCCCGACGCCCACGACTCCCGCGCGAGCACATCGGGAGGCTTGCGGTTGATCTTGGCCTGTTGCGAGAGATTCTTCTGACGGTCGGATGGCCCATGCGCCGGCGCGGTCAGAAAGACTAGTCCTCGTCCAGGTACTCCTGCGGTACGTCATCCTCGGGGACCTGTCGCGTCCGGACTTCCCCCTCGTCGGCGTCGGGAGCGTTCTCGACGCCGCTGACGACCCCCGCCTCGAACGCCTGGCCCTCCTCGAGCAACTCCTCGACGCTCTCCGAATCAGCGATCTCGGCCCTCGAGAGTCCCTCGGTGTCGCCGGACTGACCACCCGCCTCCGGGCCCAGCCCGCGCGTCGTCGACTTGGGGGGCACGACAGAGACTACGGGCCTCTTGGCTCTTCTGGTCGCTGAATGGCGCGAGCTGCTCTTGCGGGATGGCTTCTTCTCCGTCGCCTTTTTGCCCCGCTGGGCCTTCGCGCGCGGCGCAGGCTTGCGCTTGGCAGCTCTCTTCTTCCGCCGCGCGGTCGTCCTCTTCCTTCGATTGGTCTCAGCCATGATGGGACTCTACATCCGTCGAAGGAGTTTCCCTGAGCGCCTTGGCCAACATCGGAGCGATTCCGGTCAATGGGCACCCGAAGTGCTTTCCTCAGGCGGCGGCGGCTTCCAGCGCCGCCAGCAGATCGGACTCTTCCCATGTGCCGTCGTGGCGGACTCCGTTGATGAAGAACGTCGGTGTGCCGTTGACGCCGCTCCGTATCCCCGACTGGATCTGGTCGTGAATTCGGTCGACGTACACGTTGGACGCGAGCTCGCTCGTGAAGCGCTTGGCGTCGAGATGAAGTGCCTTCGCGTATCCAATGAGATCCGCATCTTCGAGTGCGTCCTGGTGGTCGAAGAGCATCTCGTGCATCTGCCAGAACTTGCCCTGCGCACCGGCGGCCTCCGCCGCTTCCGCGGCGTGCAACGCGTGCGGATGCATCTGCGTGAGCGGAAAGTGGCGGAAGACGAACCGCAGACGCGTTCCCATCGTCCTTCGCACAGATTCCACGATCGGGTAGGCGGCCCCGCAGTATGGGCACTCGAAATCCCCGTATTCGACGAGAGTAACCGGGGCGTCGTCGGGTCCCGAACGATGATCGTCCGCGGCGACGGGGGTCTTCAGACGGCTCACGGCTTTTCCTTTCCTCCGCTTAGGCTCTCGAGCGCCTCGAGGATCCCGTCGGCACCCGGGTTGACGCCGATGGGGGACACGTACGACCAGCGCACGACTCCGTCGCCGTCGAGCACGAAGAGGGCGCGCTCGGAAATCCCATCGTCTGTTCGGTAGACTCCGAAGGCGCGCGCCACTTCTCCCTTCGGCTCGAAATCCGCCAGGAGAGGAAAATGGAGCTTGCGCGCCTCGGCGAAGGCTCGGTGGCACCAGACGCCGTCGACCGAGATACCGAGTAGCTGCGCGCCGAGGCGCCGGAACTCCGGAAGGATCTCGTTGTAGAGCGACATCTGGTCACCGCACACCGGGCTCCAGTCGGCCGGGTAGAACGCCAGGATGACTGGATTTCCTCGGAAGTCCGACAGCTTCACCTTCTGGTCCGGCGTCGAGTTCAACCGAAAGTCGGGAGCCGCCACTCCCGCAGCGAGCGCCGAGCTCATCAGAATCTCCTCCTTCCTTTCGGGTCTGCCTTCGAGCGCCTCCCATCCGAGAGGCCGAGAGAGTCTCGCAGCCCCCGTCGTCTCAGGATGTCAGGATCACTGCCAGCGTGGCACTCATGATGCCTGCGCCGACAAGAATCACATCAGAATCTGTGCGTGCGGATGGCCTGGGCGTCGTCATTCAGTCGGCCTTGACCAGCGGGGCGGCCACGAGGTGCTCGGCAACGAACCAGACCTGCAGCTCGTTGGTCCGGATGACGTCGCTGACGAGCAGATCGTTCGTGCCGTCGTCGCCCTTCTCGTCGGCCAGGCGCGCCATCGTATGCGCTTCCTTCAGGAGGATCTCGTGGGCGTGGAGCAGCCGCGAGATCTGAACCGGCACCTCCTCGCGGCCGCGGGGAGGCCGCGGAATGTTCGTCGTCTCCGCGACGTCGGGCGCCATCGCGAGGCTGATCCCGCCGAGCAGCTGAATCCGCTCGGCGATCTTGTCCACGAGCTCGTTCTGCTCCTCGTAGTGTTTGTCGAAAAGCAGATGGAGCTGGTAGAACGTGTGGCCCGCCACCTGCCAGTGATGCTTCTTGTACATGTCCCGAAGCGTGATCGTGTCCGCCAGGATCTGGTTCAGGTTCTCCGCGCTCTCGGCGCAGATGTTCTCGCTCAGGGCGTTCGGGAGCCTCGCGATCGTCCCATAGGGCTGGATCTCGGGCGCGCGCTGCCCGACGATCGGCCGGGCGGCGCGGGCGAACGCGTCGCGGCCGTGCTGCAAATTGTTCTTCTTAGACATTTCGTACTCCTCTCACAAACCGACGAAGCGAGGAACGTGCCACGTGATTCCCGCTGGAAATGAGCAACTGCCCGTCCGGGCCGGCCCGTTTGGCCATCTCTCACCCGAGCCGGCAAGCCGTTCACGCACGAGGCACGGCCCGGCGTGCGGTAAGACACGGTTGCCAACGCGAGCCGGCGCGGTGAAAGCTCTCGGGCGAAATCAAGGGTCGGCCCGGATTGAAGTCGTGCCGTATTACCGGTCAAGATTCTTGTAGCCCGGTTGGTGGGACTCTAGTGATTACTAATCGATGAGTTGTGGGCGGAGCCCGGCGTGGCAGATGAATTCCGCTGACGGATCTGCTTTCCAGTCTGATCCGGCAATTTACCAATGGCAGGAGAATGGCAGCCAAGCGCATGCCCTTCTATCCACTATATTTAGTTACCGGTGCACGGCCCAAAATCCCGAACAACTCGCGAGCTCAAGAGGTGATACCCGGATCGTCGCCTTGTCTGCTTGCCGTCTTGAAATCTGAATTTCACGAATGGAGTGGAGCTCAAAAGGTCCGAGTAAGGCCGATGGCGGAGAGTAGGTGCTACCGGTTTCTCCTGGTCGAGCAAGCCTCCCTTCCGGTCGAGGAGGAGCTCCCGAACTCGTTGCTAGGTCGCCACCTTCTTTTTCGGACACAGGAGTGGAGCGAGACGCTGGTCATGCTTCCCCAGGAAAGCCCAATCGACCTGATAATCTCGGTGGCCTCGAGCGAACCAGAAAAGGCCTTTCGCCTGTTCACCTGGCTCGGCGATCACCCAGTTCAGGCTCCGACACTCGCGGTCCTTCCAGGAGAGGTCCCGCCGGGAATTCTCGATGCTGCCTCGCGAGTCGTGGACGACTTCGTTCTCTGGCCTTTCCGGCGAAGCGAATTGGATCATCGGATCTCGCGAATGCTCACCGAAGCCGGCCATGATCTGGAAGCGGTGCGGAGCCGACTCAACCAAGAACTGGGGTTGACCAGTCTCGTCGGATCGGACCCGGGCTTCCTAAGAATGATCGACGGGATTCCCCGAATCGCTAAGACCGACGGCAACGTACTCATCACGGGAGAGACGGGGACAGGAAAAGAACTCTGCGCTCGCGCCATTCATCATCTCAGCCGGCGCCGGAATTTTCCTTTCATTCCAATGGACTGTGCCGCCTTCCCGGAGCAACTGCTGGAGAATGAGCTTTTCGGGCATTCCCGCGGCGCCTTTACCGACGCCCGAGGCGACCAGAAGGGGCTGGCGCTGCTTGCTGAAGGGGGAACCCTCTTTCTTGACGAGATCGATGCCCTGTCGCTGCCGGGCCAGGCCAAGTTGCTGCGTTTTCTCGAAGATCGCGTCTACAAACCGCTCGGGGCGGAGCGCCTGATGCGAGCAAACGTACGAATCGTGGCGGCCACCAACCGGGACCTGGAGGCCTGCGTCGAGGAAAAACAGTTCAGGGCTGATCTTTTCTTCCGACTCAACGTGTTTCGCCTGAGGATGGCTCCTCTGCGAGAACGACGGGAAGACATCGCTCTGCTCGCAAAACATTTCCTCAAGACCCTGTCCGCGAACTCGGGGGGGGAGCAGAAGGCGCTTTCCACCGCCGCGATCAGGCGCCTGACGCTTCACGATTGGCCCGGGAACGTGAGAGAGCTCTTCAACGAGATTCAGAGGGCGTTTGTGTTCGCAGATACGTCGCAGATTCTTCCGTCTCATATCAGCCTACCAACCCCGGACTCCAGCACCCCAACTGCGAGCGTCACTTTCCGGGACGCCCGCGCGCAAGCGATTGGAGAGTTCGAGAGGCACTACGTCGAAGAGGTCCTCCATAGGCACCGCGGGAACATCACGCGCGCGGCGCGTGAGGCTGGAAAGGAACGCCGCACCTTCGGCCGACTCGTCAAGAAGCATCGCATCGCCTGGTAGTTCGGGTCCGGCAGCGCCCACCCCGGGTCGGGTTCGACCCACCCTCTCCCGGCTCGCCAAGTCTAGGGTTCCAAGAGTGATCATGCCGCTGCCAGCGAATCGATCGGGGCGCCGGTGTCCCACCATTTGCCCAGCCCGACGTCCGAGCGGATCGGCAAGTCTCGGCAACGAGAGCGCTTAAGCAAAGCGATTCGGCTGGTCTTGACTTTGCTCTCGACCCGGCAGGGAACCCGAAATACCTCTGATGGACGAACGATGGCTCGATTCGGCGAAAAGGATCTTGAGTTACTTCATACGCAACCCGACGGCGACGGATACCTGCGAGGGGATCGCAAGGTGGCGTCTTCTCGAGCAGGCGATTCACCAAACGACCGAAGAAACCGCCCAGGCCATCGGTTGGCTGGAGTCCCGCGGGTTTCTCAAAAGGGTGGGCCGGACAGGCTCTACGCCACTCTTCATGCTGGATTCGTCGCACTCCGCGGAGGCCGCGGAGTTCTTGGCGGATGCGAAGCTGCGCAGACCGACGCCGATCGACGAGCAAGTGATGGCTAAAGAGAAGCCGCGAGGGGAGGAGAACTGATGCCAGTCGCACTGAGCTATCCCGGTGTTTATGTCCAAGAGGTGCCGAGCGGAGTGCGCACCATCGTCGGAGTGCCGACTGCGATCACGCTCTTCATAGGCAGCAGCGCAGACGGGCCGGTCGGCAAGCCGGTGCTGTGCCTCAACTACAGCGACTTCGCGCGAGCTTTCTCCGAAGACATCACCGCGGACCATCACCTGCCCCGCGCCGTCCGCCTCTACTTCATCAACGGAGGACAGCAGTGCTGGGTGGTGCGTGTCGCAGCGGGTGCGTTGAAGAGCCAG